>Ga0302317_10002388_pt1 | contig 12877 bp, 16 predicted proteins | sample III_Palsa_N3_3_FD_200450 | JGI IMG/M metagenome (GOLD analysis project Ga0302317, IMG submission 200450) | Peat permafrost microbial communities from Stordalen Mire near Abisko, Sweden - III_Palsa_N3_3 | ecosystem: Environmental > Terrestrial > Soil > Palsa > Peat permafrost | place: Sweden...
TCCTGGTCGTTGATCGTGCTTTCCAGTGCCGCGAAATCCTGGGTCAGCTTGCCTTCGAGGAACGGGCGCCACAGTTCCATCAGCTGGCGGGCGGCCGGCGGCGGCTTGGCGCCGGTCATCTGCTCGCGCGCCAGCAGGCGGATGGCTTCCGGCAGGGTCGCCTCGTTGCGCTCGATCACCCGGTCGAAGCCGGCGCGGCGATAGCGCTCGTTCAGGCCCATGGCCAGATTGTCGGCGACGCCGACCATGCGGCGGGCGCCGATCGCCTCGACGCGGGCCTGCTCGACCGCTTCGAAGATCGCGCGCGCCTGTTCGCCGGCCGGCACGCGGCGGGCGTGCACCACCGGATCATGGTGTTTCAGGCGCAAGGCGATCGCGTCGGCGGCGCCGCGCACCTGGCCCGCGATATCGGGCGGCAGGTCGCGCGGCGGCGCCGGCAGGCGGGCCTTGGTACCGGTCAGGCCGGGCGGATCGGCGGCATAGGCGACCGTGACGTCTTCACGCTCGGCCATGGCCCGAAGGGTCGCGGCGGTGGCCCGCTTGAACTCTTCGACCGCGTCGTCAGCTTGCGTCATTTAGGCCCGGCCAGCCCTGATGCCGGTCTCCTTCAGCTCGGTGCCGAAGCAGCGCTGATAATATTCGGCCACGGTCGCGCGCTCGATCTCGTCGCATTTGTTCAAGAAGGTCAGGCGGAAGGCGAAGGCGACGTCATTGTCGAAGATCCGCGTGTTCTCGGCCCAGGTGATGACCGTGCGCGGCGACATGACGGTCGAGATATCGCCGTTGATGAAGCCGGCGCGGGTGAGGTCCGCCAGCGCCACCATGGACGAGATCATCTTGCGGCCGGCCTCGTCGTCATAGTTCGGCGCCTTGGCCAGCACGATCGCGACTTCGTCCTCATGCGGCAGATAGTTGAGCGTCGCCACGATGTTCCAGCGGTCCATCTGGCCCTGGTTGATCTGCTGCGTGCCGTGATAGAGGCCGGTGGTGTCGCCCAATCCCACCGTATTGGCGGTCGAGAACAGGCGGAACGCCGGGTGCGGACGGATGACCTTGTTCTGGTCGAGCAGCGTCAATTTGCCCTCGACCTCGAGCACGCGCTGGATCACGAACATCACGTCCGGGCGGCCGGCGTCATATTCGTCGAACACGATCGCGGTCGGGCTCTGCAGCGCCCAGGGCAGGATGCCTTCGCGATATTCGGTGATCTGGACGCCGTCCTTCAGCACGATCGCGTCCTTGCCGATCAGGTCGATACGGCTGATATGGCTGTCGAGATTGATGCGCACGCAGGGCCAGTTGAGGCGGGCCGCGACCTGCTCGATATGAGTCGACTTGCCGGTGCCGTGATAGCCCTGGACCATGACGCGGCGGTTGTAGGCAAAGCCGGCCAGGATGGCGAGCGTCGTGTCGCGGTCGAACTTATAGGCGTCGTCCACGTCGGGCACATGCTCGGTCGGCGTGCTGAAGGCCGGCACCTGCAAATCGCTGTCGATGCCGAAGGTCTGGCGCACCGAGACGGTGATGTCCGGCAGCTTGTGGGCGACGGTTTCGGCAGCGGAAGGAGAGGCGGAAGGCATCGGCTTGGCAATCCCGTACTTGGTTGACGTTTCGAGGGTGGCGGGGGGCTGGCACTCTCAGGCGAAATATTTGGCCTTCAACAATGCGAAGGCCTGGTTGATCACTTTCAAACGCTCTTCGGAGTCCTTGTCGCCGCCATTGGCGTCTGGATGATGGCGCTTGACCAGGAGTTTGTAGCGTTTTTTCAATTCGACCAAGGTGAAAGGCGGGTCGAGCTCGAACACCGACAGCGCTTTTTCCTCGATCGTCAGTTCGCGCTGGCGCGGATGGCCGCCATGGCCGTCCGGATCGTCGCCGTCGATGATGCCCAGCGGATCGCGCATCTTCAGGCGCCAGCCCAAGGGCCAGGTCGGGCGCTGCCAGACCGTATCCTTGCGCAGATCGGCCTCGATCTCGCTCTCGCTCATGCCTTCGTAATAGTTCCAGGCGGCGTTGTAGGCGCGCACATGCTCCAGGCAGAACCACCAGTAGGAATTCAATTTGTCGCGCGAGCGCGGCGCCCGGAATTCGCCTTCGGCCACGCAGCCCTCATGGTCGCAATAGCGCAGGTGCGGCCTTGCGGGATCAGTCGGGTCGGTGTAGGCGGCGCGAGGTCGGGCCATGATATCCGGAGTATGAGAGGGCCGGGGGGCCGAAGACAAGCGCGCGGCGCGCGTACCGCCCGTGTGCCGACCGGTTGACACGAACGCCGCACCCGCCCCATTTCAGGGACGATCCCTTCCAGAAGAAAGCCCTCGCCCGATGTCCGTCGCCCAATCCATGGAAACCAAGCTCACCGCAGCGCTGAAGCCCGTCCGCCTGGTGATCGAGGATGATTCCGCACGCCACGCCGGCCATGCCGGTCATCCGGGCGCCGGCCACAAGGGTGGCGAAAGCCACTTCAATCTCGACATCGTCTCCGCCGCCTTCGCCGGCCAGAGCCGCGTCGCCCGCCAGCGCATCGTCTATCAGATCCTGGCAGACGAACTGGCCGGCCCGGTCCATGCTCTGTCGCTGAAGACCGCGACGCCGGAAGAGGCGGGGCTTTAGCGTCCGGCCTCTGGCTGGACGCAATGGGACGGCTATGCAATCATTGCAGGTATTGCCATCAATGATGACAAGGCGGCATCGTGGCGAGCATCACCATTCGCAATCTGGACGAACCACTCAAGTCCCGCCTTCGGATTCAGGCGGCGGTTCATGGGCGTTCCATGGAAGACGAGGCACGAGCCATCCTCCGCTCGGCGCTTAACCGAGAGCCGGCACGACAGCGCGATTTGGCCAGTGCCATCCGCGCGCGCTTCGCCCCTCTCGGCGGTGTGGAGCTGCCGCTGACGCCGCGTGAACCGATGCGTGCCCCGCCCGATCTCGACGAATGATCCTGCTCGACACGAATGTTTTGTCCGAGCTGATGCGCTCGACCCCCGAGGCGGCGGTCGAGCGCTGGCTCGCCGAGCAGGCATCGGCCAGCGTGTTCATTTGTGCCATCACCGAGGCCGAGTTGCGCTACGGCCTTGCACTGCTGCCGGACGGCCGGCGAAGGGCGGCCCTGACCGCCGTCGTGGAAGATATGCTGATGGAGGACTTCAGGGACCGGATTCTGCCGTTCGATAGCGCTGCCGCCGTTGCCTTCGCGCAGATCGCGGCCGATCGGCGCCGAAGTGGCCGGCCGATTTCACAAGCCGACGCTCAGATCGCCGCTGTCGCGCGATCGCGCGGTGCCGTTCTGGCGAGCCGCAATCTCCCGGACTTCGATGGCTGCGGACTTGAGCTTATAAATCCTTGGAGTCTGGTTTAGCACTCTAGGTAGCGGGCTCGGCGAGCAGCATCCTCAGTTCGTCGAACGCCCGGCGCACCGCCGGCGCCACGTCGGCGAACAGCAGCGCCGGGTCGCCGAAGCGGGCGCCGACCGCCTTCAACTCGTCGGGCAGGCTGAGCGCCGGCATGGTCGCGGCCGGGCGCATGCGCAGCCCTTGCAGGACTTGGCGCAGCTGGGCCGCGCATTTGTCGCCGCCGTGGAAACCGTAGCTGACGATGGCGGCCGGCTTGCCGGTCCATTCGCCATAGAGATGGTCGAGCGCATTCTTCAGCGCCGCCGGATAACCCCAATTATACTGCGGCGTGACGAAGACATAACCGTCAGCCTCGGCGATCTTCCGGCTCCAGGCTTGGGTCAGCGCCTGGGTATAGCCGTCGCGCTGGGGAATGCCGGGCTCGGCGTCGAGCGGCAGGGGCCAGTCGGCCAGATCGACCGGCTCGAGTTCGAGGCCGGCCGGCGCTTGGTCCATGACCCAGCCGGCGACATCGAGACAGATTCTGGTCGGCCGGACGCTGCCGGCGATCACCTGGATTTTCCGCGTCATCATCTCGCATCCTGATTAATGTGTATCATGCACGGAATATGGACGCTCGCTTGCGGTTTGTGAAGTGTGTATGATGCACGGATATGAGAAACGAACTGCATATCGTGCTGATGGAGCTGGTCGGGCTGCTGAACAGCCCCCAGAACGACGATTTCCTGTTGCAGGAAGCCGGCGTGTCGCTCGACCGGGCGCTGTTCCCGCTGCTGGTGCGGGTCGGCCTCGCCGGGCCGATCGGCGTGGTCGATCTGGCGGCGCAGGTCGGCCGGGACCATTCGACGGTCAGCCGTCAGATCGCCAAGCTCGAAAGCCTGGGCCTCGTCGCCCGCGAACCGGATGGGCAGGACCAGCGGGTCCGTGCCGCCGTCATCACGCCTGAAGGCCGCCGGGTTGCGGACGCGCTGTCGGCGGCCCGCGACCGCGTGTTCGCCCGCCTGCTCGATGGCTGGAGCGCGGCCGAACGGAGCGACCTGACCCGGCTCAATCGCAAGCTGGTCGACAGCATGAATGCGCTGCGTCGCTCGGTTCAGCGCACCAGCCGCTTGACGTAATCGGCGCCGAGGCCGATCGCCTCGTAATGCTTGGTGGCATTGGCCAGCTTGGTGAATACGTCCTCGTAGCCGAGTGCCACACCCATCGGGTCGACATAGGTATAGCCGCCGGTGACATGGAACAGCGTCGCCATTTCCGTGACGTCGTCGGGCACGACCAGCGTATGGGTCTCGCCCGGCGGCTCGAATGCATAGTCGCCGGCCTTGGCGACCCAATCATGCTCCAGATAATGCCATCTGCCCCGGAGCGTGAAGGCATGGACCGGGCCGCTATGGCGGTGGCGCGACAGCACGCCCGACGAGCGCACGCGCAGGATATTGATGTAATAGCCCTGGCTGACGTTCAGGATCAGCGGCTTGAACGCGACCGTCGCCGATTGCGGCACCCAATCTCGCTCGTCGCCGTCCAGATCGAGCGCGGCGCCCATGAAACTGTCGGCGACCATGCCCATCGGCTGGGGCAGCTGATAGGCGACCTTGCTCTCGTCGATCGGCATGGGACTCTCCTCTTTACGGCGACGGCAGCTTATCCAGCGTGAAGGGCACGGATTGTTTCAGCAACGCCGCGATCAGCTGGTGGATCTGCTCATGCTGCTTGTTGGTCAGGTCGGACCAATGGTCGTGCCACTCGAAATTCTCCAGCGGCACGAACGGCAGGGTCTCGTCCTCCCCGAAGATTGATTGTTCGCGCGCCTTGATCTTCATGGCGGCCTGGGTGACGACGGTCAGGCTCTTGCCGTCGATCAGCGTCACGGCCAGGAAGGCATGGACATAGGGTGGTTGGCCGAACACGGGCGGCGCCCGCCAGCGGCTGACGCCCACGCCGAAATCCACGCTCCGATGGCCCTGGCGATTCTGCGCGCTGTTGCTGAGCGAGATCATCAGGATCAGATCGGCCGTTGCCGGCGCCAGCGTGCCCTTGCGGGCGGCATCCAAGATCGCCGCGGTCGAAATGAGCGGCGTCTCGTTCGGGTCGACCCGGATAGTGGCAATGACCTGGAAGCGCCGGACGAGTGCCGCACGGGCCGCCGCGAGGGTGACGCCATCCAAGTCCCATTGCGGCACGGCGATGCTCTGGCTCTGGTCGTCGGCGAGTGCCGGTCCGGTCTCGCCCAGGACCAGGTCGGGCCCGATCGCGGAGACGATGGCGATGGTCCGGACAGGGCCGGCAGGCGGGGGCGCCGGTGCTGGCGCCGAAGCGCACGCTGACAGCAGCAGTGTCGCCAGGCCGGACCATAGGCTCGATTTTCTCAAGGGCTTCCGGCTCCGGCAATGACGTTCGGCGAACGGGCTAAACCGCGTCCTTCGGCCCGGTATAGAACGCCGGCCAGGCCTTCTTCGTGATCGGGCTGTCGGACGCGAAGGCGTGGCAGCTATCCAGCAACGGCGGCCGCTTCGGCGGCGCATCGGCGGCGGCCGCGATCTCCTCCGGCGTCTTCTCGCGCCGCTTCTTCAGCGGGATGATGGTCTGGAACGCCGTGGTCGCGATCGGGCCCATCAGCTCGACCAGATGGGTGCAGCCCTGGGCGCCGCCGACCGCGGCCTTCATCTTGTTTGTGAAGCCGCCGACCATGCGCAGGCCCTTGATGCGCTGAAAATTACCGACGATGTCGGGGCACATCTGGAACGGCGAATTGTCGGTTACCGCCTCGATGTCGTGGATCAGCAGATCCTCGTCGACGGTGATGCGGATCCACATCTCGTGCAGCGGCACGCCGGGCGTGATCTCGCCGCGCCAGTCATTGGTGAAGCCGTAGGTCTTCACGTCGGTCATGTGGCCTTCGATGTCCCACAACCCATCGGCGCGGCGATAGCCGCGGCATTCGACGTGACGGGTATGGATATGCTCGCGTTCGGCAGGGGCGGACAAAGGCATGCTTCAGGCGGCCATTCGCTGTTTGCGGATCAGGCCCAGAATCTCGGCTGCGGCCACGGGAATATTGGTGCCGGGGCCATAGATGGCGACGACACCATCGGCCTTCAGCTGCGGATAGTCCTGGGGCGGAATGACGCCGCCGCACACCACCATGATGTCGTTCGAGCCCTGGTCCTTGAGCGCCTTGATCAGTGCCGGCACCAGGGTCTTGTGGCCGGCGGCCTGGCTGGAGATGCCGACGACATGGACGTCGTTCTCGATCGCCTGACGGGCGGCTTCCTCGGGCGTCTGGAACAACGGCCCGACATCGACGTCGAAGCCGATGTCGGCAAAGGCGGTCGCGATCACCTTGGCGCCACGGTCATGGCCGTCCTGGCCGAGCTTGACCACCATCATGCGCGGCCGGCGGCCCTCTTCCTCGGCGAAGGCATCGACATCGGCGCGGATCTTGTCGAAGCCCTGGTCGCCTTCATACACCGAGGCATAGACGCCGGAGATCGAGCGGATCTCGGCCTTGTGCCGGGTGAAGATCTTCTCCAGCGCGTCCGACACCTCGCCGACCGTGGCGCGGACCTTCATTGCCTCGACCGTCAGCGCCAGCAGATTGCCCTCGCCGGTCTCGGCCGATTTGGTCAATGCTGCCAAGGCCGCCTCGACGGCACCGGCATCGCGCTTGGCGCGGATCGTCTTCAGCCGTGCAACCTGACTGTCGCGGACCTTGCCATTGTCGATATCGAGCGTGTCGACCTGGGCGCTGTCGTTGGTCTTGTATTTATTGACGCCGACGATGACCTCCTCGCCGCGGTCGATGCGGGCCTGCCGGCGGGCGGCGGCCTCTTCGATGCGAAGCTTCGGCATGCCGGACGCGACAGCCTTGGTCATGCCGCCCAGGCCTTCGACCTCTTTGATCAAACCGCGCGCGGCTTCGGCCAGGCTCGCGGTCAGATGCTCGACGTAATAGGAACCGCCCAGCGGATCGACGACGCGCGGGATGCCGGTCTCCTCGGCGATGATCAGCTGCGTGTTGCGCGCGATCCGGGCCGAGGTCGGGGTCGGCAGCGCCAGCGCTTCGTCGAAGGAATTGGTGTGCAGGGACTGGGTGCCGCCCAGGACCGCGGCCATCGCCTCGATCGTGGTGCGCACCACGTTGTTGTACGGGTCCTGCTCGGTCAGCGACACGCCCGAGGTCTGGCAATGGGTACGCAGCGCCAGGCTCTCGGCCTTTTTGGGCTCGAACTGCGCCATCAACTCGGCCCAGAGCAGGCGGGCGGCCCTGAGCTTCGCCACCTCCATGAAGAAATCCATGCCGATGGCGAAGAAGAACGACAGGCGCGGGGCGAAGGCATCGACCGCCAGTCCCTTCGACAGCGCGGCGCGGACATATTCCAGCCCGTCGGCCAGCGTGAAGGCCAGCTCCTGTACCGCGGTCGCCCCGGCCTCCTGCATGTGATAGCCGGAGATCGAGATCGAGTTGAATTTCGGCATGTTCTGCGCCGTGTACTCGATGATGTCCGCGACCGCGCGCATCGAGGGTTCCGGCGGATAGATGTAGGTGTTGCGGACCATGAATTCCTTCAGGATGTCGTTCTGAATGGTCCCGGACAGCTGGTCGAGCCTGGCGCCCTGCTCCAATCCTGCGACGATATAGCCGGCCAAAACCGGCAGTACCGCGCCGTTCATGGTCATCGACACGCTCATCTGGTCGAGGGGGATGCCATCGAACAGGATCTTCATGTCCTCGACGGAATCGATCGCCACGCCGGCCTTGCCGACGTCGCCGACGACGCGCGGATGGTCGCTGTCATAGCCGCGATGGGTCGCGAGATCGAACGCGACCGACAGGCCCATCTGACCGGCGGCCAGATTCTTGCGATAGAAGGCGTTGGATTCCTCGGCGGTCGAGAAGCCGGCATATTGCCGGATCGTCCAGGGCCGGTTGGCATACATGGTGGCGCGCGGGCCGCGCAGGAATGGCGCGAAGCCCGGCATGGTGCCGTCCAGGTCCAACCCTTCCAGATCGGCTGCGGTATAGAGCGGCTTCACCTCCAGCCCCTCGGGCGTGGTCGTGACCAGCGTGTCGGCCGCCGCCCCCTTCAATTCCTTGGCGGCGAGCGTCTGCCATTCGGCAAGGCTCCGCTTTGGGAAATCGACCATGGGGCTGCTCCTCTCCAAACCGACCAAGCGCACGCGCGGGTGGCCCCCGCGTCTCGTCGCATCCAACCAGTATATAGGGGATGCTGCGCCGCGTCATGGGGCTGGCGCCGCAACGCCGCCCCTCATGCCTGACGGGGCAGACGTCGAGCGTAAAGGATTGTCTAACGAAACTTAGGCAGGCTCAAGCCGATCGACCCCTGCCGCCACTGGCGAACTCCCTGATGTCCGAACGTTCCTCTCGGTCGATTTTCCGACAACAACGCCCGCCCCGGACCGCCGTGTCCGATGCGGTCAATGCGGCGCTGCTGGCGACGCTGTTCACGCGAACCGCCTCGCTGGTGTTGAGCGGTGTGGCCGGCCTGGTCGTCAGCCTTGCCGTCTACGTGCGCACCGGCAGCCCCTGGGCCGTTGCCTGGGCGATCACCGACCTGATCGTGCTGGCGGCGCGGCTGGTGCTGATCCGCAAATTCCAGCGGGTGGGCGAGACCGAGATCCGCGCCGATGTCGGGCGCTGGGCGCGGGCCTATATGATCGGCGGCATCATCTCATCGACCATGCTGGGCGTCGGCTGTTTCTGCTGCCTGCTGCTGCAGGACCAGACCATCTCTCTGTTGTCGCTGACCGTGGTGACCGGCACCGCCGGCGGCTTGTCGTCGCGCAACGCGGCACTGCCGCGCTTCGCCACGCTGCAGATCGCGCTGATGCTGCTGCCCGTCGCGGTCGGCGCCGCCATGGGCGGCGACCGGCTGTATCTGTTCCTGTCGGCCGAGATCATCTTCTACATCTGGGCGCTGACCTCGATCGTCACGCGCAATCACCGGCACCTCGAAGGGCTGATGTTGGCAGAACGGGCCAATGCGGCGCTGGCGGCCCGGTTCGACGCGGCCCTGACCAACATGCCGCTGGGCCTGTGCATGTTCGATGCGGACGGACGGCTGGCGGTGGTGAACGGCCGGGTGGCGGATTTGTGCGCCGTAGAGCCGCAGACGGTGCGGCCAGGCCTGACCGCCAGCGAATTCGCGCAAACCGTTCTGCTGGACGCTACGCAGGTGGCGCTGTTGACCCGCCGCGAGGCCGGCACGGCCGAGTTGGTGCTGGCGGACGGTCGGACGCTCGAGCTGACCCATCACCCGATGGACGATGGCGGCTCGATCGCGATCATCGAGGATGTGAGCGAGCGGCGCCGGGCCGAGGCGCGCGTACTCTATATGGCCCGCCATGATCCGCTCACGGGCCTGGCGAACCGCTCCCGCCTGATGGCCGGGCTCGCGACCAGCCTCGCGGCCTTGCTCGATCGGCCGGCCGGCGCCGGCGTGACGGTGCTCTATCTGGATATGGACGGCTTCAAGGGCGTCAATGATTCGCTGGGTCACGCCGCGGGCGACGCCCTGCTGAAATTGATGGCCCATCGCCTGATGGAGGCGGCCGGCGCCGGGGATATCGTGGCGCGCCTGGGCGGCGACGAGTTCGCGGTGGTCCAGCCCGACGGCACGCTCGAAGGGGCGGCAGATCTGGCGCAACGGCTGGTGGCAGCACTGGTCGGACCGCAGGACCTTGGCCTGGAGCGCCCGGCGCTGAGCGGCGTCAGCGTCGGCATCGCGCGGGCGCCGGAGCATGGCATGGACGCCGACGCGCTGCTGGCCCGGGCCGACATGGCGCTTTATGCCGCCAAGGCCGCCGGCAAGGGCCGCTATCGGCTATTCGAGCCGGAGATGGATGCCCAGGCGATCGCCCGGCGCGCGTTGGAACAGGATCTGCGCGACGCGCTGCTGGCCGACGGCGCCGGCCTGCACCTGCATTATCAGCCGATCGTCGATCTGGCGACCGGCCGGGTCGTGGCGCGTGAGGCGCTGATCCGCTGGAACCACCCGACGCTCGGGCCCTTGCCGCCGGTGCGGTTCATTCCGCTGGCCGAGGATACCGGGCTGATCGTGCCGCTGGGTCAATGGGTGGTCGAACAGGCCTGCCGCGATGCCGCGCGCTGGGCCGATCCGGTGCCGGTCGCGGTCAATATCTCGCCGGCGCAGTTGGGCGCCGATCGCAACCTGCCGCAGATCGTCCAGGCGGCGCTGGCGGCCTCCGGCCTGCCGGCTGGTCGGTTCGAAATCGAAATCACGGAATCGGCGCTGCTGCGCGACGATCCCCGCACGCTCTCGCAATTGCATCTGCTGGCGACCGCCGGGGTCGGCGTGGCGCTCGACGATTTCGGTACCGGCTTTTCATCGCTGGCGCATCTGCGCGCCTTCCCATTCGACAAGATCAAGATCGACGGCAGTTTCGTGCGTGACGCGACCGAGCGCTCCGACTGTGCGGCGATCGTGCGCGCGCTGGCCGACCTCGGCACCCGCCTCGCGGTCGCGACCGTGGCCGAGGGCGTCGAAACCGAGGCGCAACTGGCGCTCGTCCGTCGGGAAGGCTGTACCTTAGGTCAGGGCTATCTGTTCGGCCGGCCGGAGCCGGCGTCGGCGATCGCGCAGGTGTCCGGGGCTTAGAGAACGATCGCGATCAGGCGCGCGGTGCCGATGACCAGCGCCCAGCTCGACAGGACCGCGAGCATGATGCCCGTCAGCCGCAACCAACCCAGCAGGGATCGCCCCGATGCCCGGCGTTCGCGCGGGGCCGGAATCCAGCGCTGCTGGTCGAGGCAACTCGATGCCTTGAGCGGAAAAGAGATGATATCGGCGCTCATTGGCTCGGTTCCCGACCAGGGCGTTTGCGAGAGATGCGGTGACATGGCGCGACCATATAGGATGGCGCTTAAGAGACCCTTGCAAAGGGGGCGGCACCGATTGACGCCCGAGGGATGGGCCCCAATGGGAAAGCAGGATTGATGGCGGCGGTGGTCGTGGCGGTGAGTGCTCATGGGGCTCATGAATTCAGCAAGGAAAATCAGGCCTCTATTCGCCTGTTGGCCGGCGAGGGCGTGATGGGCGATGCGCATCGGGGCACGACCGTGCAGCATCGGTCCCGCGTCGCCAAGGATCCGACCCAGCCCAATCTGCGTCAGTTGCATCTCATCCATGCCGAACTGTTCGACGAATTGCGCGAAACCGGTTTCGCCGTGGCGCCGGGCGATCTGGGCGAGAACGTGACGACGCACGGGATCGATCTGCTGGGACTGCCGACCGGTACCCGTCTCGCGATCGGACCGGAGGCGCTGGTCGAGCTGACCGGCTTGCGCAACCCGTGCCACCAGATCGACCGGTTCCAGCCGGGCCTGATGGCTGCCGTGCTGGATCGGGATGCCGAGGGCGCGCTGGTGCGCAAGGCGGGCGTCATGGCGATCGTGCTGCTATCCGGCGCGATCCAGCCGGGCGACCCGATCCTAGTGTTCCTGCCGCCCGCACCACACCGTCCGTTGGCGCCGGTCTGACCTATTGATGGACGACAAAGCCGATTTCAGCCGGACGCTTGTCATCGGCAATTGCGGGTCCGGCAAAAGCTGGCTTGCGGCCAGGCTGGCGGACGAGCCGATCGATCTGGATCTGATCCATTGGCAGCCGGGCGGCTACAACCTCGCGCGCGATCGGGCGGTCGCGATCGAACTGGTCCGGCAGGAGGCCGCGCGAGACGCGTGGGTGATCGAGGGCGTGTTCGGCTGGCTCGCCATCGAGGCGCTGCCGCGCGCGACCGCGCTGATCTGGCTCGATCTGCCGGTCGAGGAATGTCTCGTCAATCTCCGCACGCGAGGGCTGCGGCGTGGTGGCGACGAGGCGGCGCAGGCCGCGATGCTGGCCTGGGCGGGCGAGTATGGCACCCGCGAGACCTCCAGTTCCTTCGCCGGCCATGCGCAGCTGTTCGAGGCGTTCGGCGGGCGCCGGATCCGGCTCCGGTCGCGGGAGGAGATCGCGGCTCTGCTTGCCCCTCCGGTCGGAAAGGGCTACGCCTGAGGCATCCTCCAGTCCTCGAAACGAGCTTCCCATGCCCGCTAAAAAGAACCCGCTCGGCCTCAATCCGCTGCAGTTGAAGACGCTGACCCTGATGCAGGAGCTGGCGCGCTCGCCCAATCACGCGAGCCCGCGCGATGGCGGTGCCGTCGAGATCGGCAACATGCCGCATCCTCACGGCGATCATTTCCATGTCGGCCATGCCGTTGCCATGACCGCCGACGCCAGCGGCCTTGGCAACGAAGCCGTGTGGAAAGCGCTGGAGCGCAAGGGCCTGATCCAGCCGGACTTTCCCCACGGCGCGCTGATCACGGCCGAAGGCATGGCCTATGAAACCGGCCTCGCCGACAAGATCCTGCACCGCTCGCATCACTGAGCAGCGGCACGACCCTCACCCACCCGCTGTCGCGGGTCCCCCCTCTCCCGCAAGCGGTAGAGGGCTAGAAGAAAGCTCCCTCCCCTGCATTTTGCGGGGGAGGGCTGGGGTGG
>Ga0302317_10002390_pt1 | contig 12868 bp, 6 predicted proteins | sample III_Palsa_N3_3_FD_200450 | JGI IMG/M metagenome (GOLD analysis project Ga0302317, IMG submission 200450) | Peat permafrost microbial communities from Stordalen Mire near Abisko, Sweden - III_Palsa_N3_3 | ecosystem: Environmental > Terrestrial > Soil > Palsa > Peat permafrost | place: Sweden...
CTCGGGGTCCTCGGGTACAAGGCGGCCGGATTCGGCGGCACCCTCAACGCTCCGGCCGGCACCGATTCGGCGGCCGGCCAGGCGTTGCTGGCCGAGCACTTCCCCGCCAGCAGTGCCAACCCGACCAACCTGGTCTACAAGCTCAAGGAGCCGGCCTGGGACGACGCGCAGGCGATCGCGGCCGGCGAGCAGTCGATCAGGAGCAGCGGGCTGTTCACCGGCGTGACCGGGCCGCTCAACCCGGTCGGGGCCATCAACCTGACCCCGGCCCAGTTCGCCGGCCTGCACGCGGAGCTGGCGTCACTCGGTCCACCGTCCACGCTGCCCACCACGCCGCCCAGCCATCTCCCGGTCCCGGCCGAGGCGTACGAGGTGTACCGCGCCACCGCGGCGTACGTGAGCGCGGACGGCCGGACCATTCAGTTCGAGACCGGCCTGAAGGCCGGGGATCCATCCTCGACCGCCGCGATGAACGCGGTACCGGCCATCCGCCACGCGGCGGCGGTGGCCGCCGCGCGCATCGGCGCCACGGACTACGGCGTCGGCGGTGAGGCACCCGCCTTCTACGACATCAGCCAGATCTCGGACAGGGACCTCCTGCACGTGATCCCGATCGCCATCGTGGTCATCGGCATCCTGCTGGCCCTGGTCATGCGCAGCCTGGTCGCCCCGCTGTACCTGATCGCCTCGGTCGGCCTGTCCTACCTCGCGGCACTCGGCCTGTCGGTGCTGATCTTCGTCAAGATCGCGGGCAACGGCGGCCTGACCTTCATCCTGCCGTTCCTCATGTTCATCTTCCTGCTTGCGCTCGGGGAGGACTACAACATCCTGGTGATGAACCGAATACGGGAGGAGGCCCATCACTATCCGCTCCGTGAGGCGGTGAGGCGCGCGATCGCGGTCACCGGGACCACGGTCACCTCGGCGGGTATGGTCCTGGCCGGCACGTTCGCGGTCTTCGCGTTTGTCGGCGGACGCGGCTCGGGCGGCAGCCAGATCCGCGACGTCGGAGTCGGCCTCGCCTTGGGCGTGTTGATGGACACGTTCGTGGTCCGCACCGTGCTCGTTCCGTCCACCGTGGTGCTGCTGGGCCGCTGGAACTGGTGGCCATCCCGGCTCAGCCGGCAGCCGGCCGACCGTCCCGGGGACGATGGGCACGGCGGGGGCGGCGGCCCGGGTGGCGGCCCCGGTGGCGGCCCGACGGGACCGGGCGGGGCGGCGCGGCACAGCGCCGAGCCGGTCAGCGTCCCCGCGGATCGGCTGGACGGCCCGGCGCACGGTACGGAACGGGACCCGAAGCAGGCTGCTGGGGCCCCGCGCCCGGCCGAGGCGGCCCCGGATCGGGCCGACGTGGCGCCCGGGCGTGCCGAAGCGGCCCCGCAGCAGGCGGGTGCGGCCCCGCAGCAGGCTGAGGCAGACCCCGGACGGGCCGGTGTGACCGCGGCGCAGGCCGAGACCGTCCCCGGCAAGCCGGGGGGGCACACCGCATTAGCGGCCGTACCGGAACTTGTTCCCGCAATCCGGCGGCCCGGAATCCGGCGCGCAGGAAGAATCCCAAGGTGAACTCGGGACATGCCGGTCAAGGTGCTGGCCAGATGGCCCCTTGACCGGACAGACTCATGCCGGGAGCCTGAGAATTTCCCTGGGGTACGACCGGTCTCAGCGTTGGCGCACGTTATGGCGCTGGGCGGTCGGCGCCAGGGCCCCCGGACAGCGTGCGAGAGCGGAAGGGACGCCGATGCAGGAGCTGCGCTTCGTCGCGGTAAGCGAAGACGGCAGCTATGCCGTTCTCGCCATCCCGGGCCGGAGCGGGCGCTTCATGCTGCCCATCGATGACCGGCTCAGGGCGGTCGCCAAAGGCCAGTTCTCGCGGCTCGCCCAGTACGAGATCGAAGTGGAGAATCCCTTGCGACCCAAGGAGATCCAGGCACGAATCCGCGCCGGGGAGACGGTAGAGGAAATCGCGGACGCGGCGGGCATCCCGGTCGACAGAGTCCGCTGGTTCGAAGGCCCGGTCCTGGCCGAACGCGGCTATGTGGCTCAGCAGGCGCAGAACGCGTCCGTACGCCGCCAGGGAGATTCCACTCCAGGTCCCCGCCTGGGCGAGATCGTGGCCGAGCGTCTCACCGAGCTCGGCGCCGACCCCGAGGACGCGCAGTGGGACTCACGCAAGCACGGCGACGGGAGCTGGCAGGTGCAGCTCGCGTTCCGGGCGGGCGGCCGCCTGCACATCGCCGAGTGGCTGTTCGACCCGCGGCGCCGGCATGTCTCGCCTGCGGATGACAACGCCGAGCGGCTGTCCCTGCCGGAGGCGGAGCTGCCCGCGCCGACCGGCGGTTCCCTCGGGGCGGCCACGGTGACTCCGATCCGGCCCCGGCCCGACCGCAGCCAGGCTCCGGCCGCCCCGGACCCGGCGGCAGCAGCCTACGAGGAGCCGGCCAGGGCTGCCGCGCACGCGGCGTCATCGGCCTCGTTCGCGTCCGCACGCCCGCAGGTGGGCCGCCCGCCATCTCATGCCGCGCCGCAGCCGGGCGGTGGCTCCCGGACCGCATCCGCCGATGATCAGCCCAACGGGACTGGCCCGGTGTTCACTGACGGCCCGGGGGCCGACGGCCGTGACGCGGGTGATCCAGGGTTCGGCGGTCGCAGCAGCGGGGAGCGGCGTACCGGCGGACACCGGACGGACAGCCCGGAGCCCCGCGACCGTGACCACGCCGTCGACGACCGGGAAGGCAACGACACCGCGGGCTGGGAGCGGTCCGGAAGGCCCGCGGTGCAGGAAACCGTCGCGGAGCACGTGGCCGCGCCTGGTCCCGACATACCCGATGCGGGCACCGCGGACCTGGACACGGGTGATCCGGATGCCGCACTGGCGGCGGGCGCCCCCGCCGCTGAGGCGCCCACCCGGGCCGGCGAGGCCCCGGCCGCTCAGGCCCCCGCCGCTCAGGCCCCCGCCGCTCAGGCCCCCGCCGGCCGGACACCGGCGAACGGCCGCCGCCCGGCCCAGGCTCCGGCCCAGGCTCCGGCACAGAGCCCGGCTCAGCCGTCCGCCGACGAGCGCGCGGACGAGGTTCCCCCGCGGGGGCGCGGCAAGAAGACCGCGGGATCGCGCGGCCGGCGATCGTCTGTCCCGTCGTGGGACGAGATCATGCTCGGCAACTCGCGTCAGCCGGACTAGCCGGGACGAGACCAGGTGGCCCGGACCAGACTGGACCAGACCGGACCAGACCGGACCAGACCGGACCAGACCGGGCCGAAGGGGACGGGCGACGCGGCCGTCATTGCCCCAGTGCGCCTGCTGCGCGCATAAGATCGGGCACCGAAGCCGTCCGCCGGCCCGGGCGGCAAGCTATCTGCAGCAACCGAAGGGCAAGGGTGACGGGCGCGTGAGCCGGTTTCCGCGTTGGGGCCACCGCCCCCGCGCAGGTGTAGTCGGCGCAGGCGTGTCCCTTCTGCTCAGCGGGTGCGGGGCGGTCTCCGGAACCGCGACCCTGACGCCGGATGCCCCGTCCACGATGACCGTGAGCAGTACGGCATTCAGTCAGGGCAGCCTCCCTGCGAACTTCACCTGCCACGGCGGCCACGGCGGCAAGATCAGCCCGCCCCTGGACTGGACCGGCGCACCCTCGGGAACCAAGAGCTACGCCATCGTCGTGGACGATGCTGCCGCGCCGATCACGCCGTACATCTACTGGATCGTGTTCGACATCCCGCAGGCGACCACCGATATCCAGAGTGGCCCCTCGCTGCCGCCGGGGGCCAGGACCGCGGATAACAGCCTGGGGCAGGCCAGTTACGACCCGCCGTGCCCGGACAGCCCCGGGCACAGTTACCGGTTCACCGTCTACGCGCTCAAGTCCACCCTGAACCTGCCCAACGGCACGTCCACGCTGTCGGCCTGGATGGCGATCGCCAACGCGGCGATCGCCCGGGGGCGGAAGGCCGTGCCCGCAGATCCATGAACTTTTTAGGGCAGATTGCCGAAGCTGGCCGAAACTTTGCTAATCCTCGGACACCATCCGCACAGTCCGGGAGAATTGCCCGTTGGGGGCCTCCAGTCGTAGACGGGTCCAGGGCGCTAGCGATTAATGGGGCAGGTCCGCGTCGATGGCCGCGCGCACCTCGCTAGTGCCACCCATGAGGCCATAGTTTGTTGGGTGGTGTAATGACTCTGCTCGTGGTCCTCGGGGTCGTGGTGGTGGCCACGATTCTCGCGGCTCTCTACCTCAGCCTGAAGTCCGGGCGAGGCGATGAGCCCGATCCCGGTGACGCAGGAGCCGGCGACTGGCCGGCCCGGGGCGCAGGCAGGTCAGGCAGGTCAGCATCGCTGGCCGCGCGGGTCCGGTCGATGACCGACCGTGGCAAGGCCGGCGGACCATCCCGGCGGCGTTCCGGCCATGACGATGACGAAGATTTCGACGTCCCCGATTACGTCAGGGCCCGCCGCGCCTCGCGCGGCGCTGACGGCCCGGATCGCAGCGGGCTGGTCACGGCGGGAGCCGACCAGCGGGTGGCGGGCAGCCGGGGTGCAGCCGGCTTCGACGACACCGACCCCTCGATGCGGCCGGGTTACAGCACTGCGGCCGGCTACAACGGGTACGACGCCGCCGCGGACACGCGCGTATCTGGCCCGCTGGGCGCAGGCTCGGCCGGTTACGGCACTGAGAGCTACAGCACTGACGGTTACGGCACTGAGAGCTACGGCACCGGTGGCTACGACGCGGGCTCGGGCCGGGGCGATTACCGTCCCGGTGGTGAGCGCGGGCGCGACAGCGGTCCCCCCGGCAGCCGATCCGCGGGCTCCCCCCGGGACAGCAGCGTGACCGACGCGTACTCCTCGCCGGACGGTCACGGGCCGCGCCGCCACCCCGCGGCCGACCGTCCGGTAGCCGACCGTCCCGGGGGGTCCGACCGGCACGTGCCGGTCGGCCGTGGCGGCTCCCGGCCCGCGGAGCGCGACCTCGGCGCCCGCGATCCAGGGACGGGTGAGCGAGGTTTTGGCCCCGGCGACCGCGACTTCGGCGCGGGAGAACCGGACTTCAGCGGCGGACGGCCCACCGGCGCGCCCGCAGCGTACGACTTCGACACCGACCCGGGCGCCACGGCGGCCGGTGATCTCGGTGCACCAGCGGCCAGCGGCCCGCACGGGCACGCCAGGCCCGGAGGCCGGCGCCGGGCCATCAGCCCCGGCCGGGCGTCCTCCGATCCGGGCCGCTCCGCGGCTCGTCCCGGCGGGAACGGCCCGGAGGGTTACGACGACGCGCCGACCCCTGCGACCGACAGTTCCTTCTCCTCCCGCCCGGACACCGGATCCCAGGACGCCGAGGGCGACGACCGGGCGGGACGGCGGCGGACCGCCAAGATCCAGCGCCCGAACCTGCGGATGAACCGGTCCCGGCCAGATTACGACAACGATCCGTGGCCCAGCGCCGACGAAGTGGACGGCATCTCCGACGATCAGTACTGGAGCGACCTGTCTTCCGACAAGCCGCTGGCCACCACGGCGCGCGCCGCGCAGGGCGCGGCCGACACCGACCAGTCCTGGGCTCCCGGCGATGGCGCCGGGGAGCCGGGATTCGCGTCCGCGCCGGTGCAGGCGGATAGCCGCACCGCGGGGCGCGACCGTCGGGCCCGCGGGCGGGAGGCCGAGCACGACGGTCCCGAGCCGCGCCCGCTGTCCCCGGGCGGTGGTGGCCAGCGTCGCCGGGATGAGCCGGCGCAGTCCCGCCGCGGCGCCGAGGAGGACCCACTCACCAGCGAGTCCTACTCCCGGCACGCTCAGCAGGCCGGCGACAGCCGGTCGTACCAGGGCTCACGGGAAGCGCGCCGGCCATCACACGGCCGGCCCGACGCGGCGACGGACGAGACGCAGACGATGCGGGCCGATCCGCGCGGCTACGGCGCTCCGGCCCCGCGCGGGGCGCGGGGTGCCGGGCCTGGCGGCAGCCCGCCCCCGGTCGGCCCGCCTGGGCCTGGTGGGGCCGGCCGGCCCTACGAGGGCGGCGGGACGAGCCGGCGGGACCCCTACAGCGACGGGCCGCGGCCGGCCACTGCTTACGGTGAAGGCGCGGGCGGCTACCAGCCCCCCGCGCGCGGCGGTTCCCGGCATGCATCCCCGCCGGGAGGCGGCCGCCCGCCCGCGCCGAACGGCCCGCGCCGGGCACGACCGGCACTTCCGGCGGCCGGCGCGTCCTCCCCCGAATCCACTTCCGGCAGTGGCTCCTATCCGGTCGCGCCCGGCAGCGGCCCTTACTACTCGGGTGCCGCCGACGGTGCATACCCCGGAGGCGCCGGAGGCTCGTATCCGGGCTCCGCCGGCGGCGGGCCCTCCCCTCGTACACCAGGCGGCGGGCCCTCCCCTCGTACGCCAGGCGGCGGGTCCTCCCCTCGTACGCCAGGCGGCGGGTCCTCCGCCGGAAACGGAAGCCCGGCCTACCCGCGCGGCGGGACTGACCCGGCCTACCCGGCCGCGAACGGAAGCCCGGCTTATCCGGGCGATGGAAGCCCCGGGTACCCCAGCGGTAACGGAAGCCCCGCTTATCCCGGCAACGGCAACCCGGCCTATCCCGGCGGTAACCGGGGCTCGTCCCCCGGCGGCGGGAACCCGGCCTACTCACCGGAGGGCAAGGGGAGCTCCGCCTACCCGGAAACCTACGGTGGGCCGGCCTACCCGGACGGCCCCGGAGGCTCGGGCGGGCCCCCACGGGGCCGGCGGTCCAGCAACCGGGACACCCGGCGGCGCGATGATGGCTCCTATGAGGACCCCTACCGCAGGCCGGACGACAACCGCTACTGAGGCTGGCCAGTAAGTGGAGCATGCCGCGACCAGGCGCCGTCAGGGCGGGGCGGCGCCTGCGGCATGCTGGAAACATGCCTGAAGGAGACACCGTCTTCCACGCGGCGCGCGAGCTCCGTAAGGCACTGGCCGGGCGGGCGCTGACCCGGAGCGACTTCCGGGTCCCCCGCTTTGCCGTGACGAACCTGTCGGGCCGCACGGTCACCGAGGTGGTGCCCCGCGGAAAACACTTGCTGATCCGTACGGACAACGGCCTGACCGTGCACACGCATCTGAAGATGGAAGGCCGGTGGCGGATCGCGCCCGCGTCCGAGCGGCTGCGGGAGAGCTACCGTATCCGGCTCATCCTGGCCAACGATCAATGGCGGGCGACCGGGTACGAACTCGGGATCGTCGAGTTGCTGCCCACCGCCCAGGAGGAACGGATCACCGGGCACCTCGGCCCGGATCTGCTAGGCCCGGACTGGGATCAGGCGGAGGCGGTCCGGCGGCTGTCCGCCGACCCTGAGCGTTCCGCCGGCGAGGCCCTGCTCGACCAGCGCAACCTGGCCGGGATTGGGAACGTGTACAAATCCGAGGTGCTGTTCCTGCGCGGTATCCGGCCGTGGCGCCCGGTCGGCAAGATCCACGACGTCGACGCGCTGGTCAGCCTCAGCCACCGGATGCTGGACGCCAACAAGGACCGGGTCAAGCGGGTCACAACTGGGGACTCGCGCCGCGGGCACGAGACCTGGGTATATGGCCGGCGCGGTCAGCCGTGCCGGCGCTGCGGCACCCGCATCCGGTGGGCGGAGCTCGGCGACCGGATCACCTACTGGTGCCCGTCATGCCAGCCGGACTGACGAGACGAGGGAGGCGGGATACGGGAAGCTCATTGCGGTATTACGCGTTGTGTGAGTATGCCGCATGGAGCGGGCAACCATCAATTCGGGGTAGGGCAGACTGACACCATGACAGTGGATGAGCCATGAGCAAGCAGGTCACTCCCCCACCGCCCGGTGACAAGCCGTCGCCGTCCGCGCCGCCGCCGCCTCCGGCCTGGCGGCACTGGCTGTGGCCGATCGGCATTCTCATCGCGCTGGCGCTGTTCTACATCCTGCCCGCGGCGCGCGGCACGTCGCCGGTCACGCTGAACTACACCCAGCTCATCTCTAAGCTGGATGCGCACCAGGTCAAGACCATCTCCCTGGGGCAAAGCGGGCAGACCAGCACCGGGACGCTGACGGACGGGAAGGATTTCACCACCATCATCCCGGCCCAGGCGGGCTCCTCCCTGCTGAGCCAGCTCCAGGCCGCGAAGGTCCAGGTCACGGCCACCTCGACCGGGGCCTCGTTCGGCTCGGAGGTCCTCACCTGGCTGATCATCCTGCTGCCGCTGCTCCTCTTCGGCTATCTATGGTTCCGGCTGTCCCGTAACGCAGCCAAAGGGGGAGGGCTGCAGGGCATCATGGGAGTCGGCCGGTCGAGAGCCAAGGTTTTCGACGCCGAACAGCCCAAGACCCGGTTCTCGGACGTGGCCGGGTACAACGGCGCCAAGCGGGAGATCTCCGAGGTCGTGGACTTCCTCAAGGAGCCCGACCGGTACAAGCAGGTTGGCGCGGTGCCCCCGCGCGGTGTCCTTATGGTCGGGCCACCCGGAACCGGTAAGACCCTGCTCGCCCGGGCCGTGGCGGGCGAGGCGGAGGTGACGTTCTTCTCTGTCGCTGGCTCCAGCTTTGTGGAACTGTTCGTCGGGGTGGGCGCCGCCCGGGTCCGCGACCTGTTCAGCGAGGCCCGCAAGCGGGCCCCGGCCATCGTCTTCATCGACGAGATCGACGCGATCGGGCAGCGCCGCTCCGGCGGCCAGGTGTACGCCTCCAACGACGAGCGCGAGCAGACCCTCAACCAGCTGCTGTCGGAGATGGACGGCTTCGATCCCGTCGTGGGCATCGTCGTGCTCGCGGCGACCAACCGGCCGGAAGTGCTGGACCCGGCGCTGCTGCGCCCGGGCCGGTTCGACCGCCAGGTCACAATCCCGCTGCCGAACCTGTCCGAACGGGCGGCGATCCTGGCTGTGCACTGCCGCGGCAAGCAGCTCGCCCCAAACGTAGACCTGAACGCGGTGGCCCGCGGCACCCCCGGGTTCTCCGGCGCCGACCTGGCCAACCTGGTCAACGAAGCGGCGATTTTCGCGGTCCGGGGCAGCCGGACGGTCATCACCCAAGGGGACTTCGGCGCCGCCCGGGACCGGATCATCCTGGGCCGCCGCGAGGACTCCAACGTGCTGCTGCCCGAGGAGAAGCACTCGGTAGCGGTGCACGAAGCCGGGCACGCCATGGTCGCCGCGCTGTCCCCGCACGCCGATCCGGTGGCCAAGGTGACGATCCTGCCCGCGGGGCAGGCGCTTGGCGTCACCGAACAGCTCCCGCTGGTTGAACGGCACCTGTACAGCGAGGATTACCTGCATCAGTCGCTGGCCGTCCGGCTGGGCGGGCGTGCCGCCGAGCTGGTCAAGTTCCACCAGGGATCCACCGGCGCCGCCAACGACCTGGCTTCGGCTACCGACCTGGCCACCCGGATGGTCCGCGAGTTCGGCCTGTCGTCCGCGCTCGGGCCGGTGGGCTACCCGCAGGGCGGGTCGATGTACCTGGACAGCGGCGGTCCTGGCCTGTCCAGCCGGCCGTACGCCGAATCTACGCAGGCCGTCATCGACCGGGAGGTCTCCCGGCTCCTCCGCGAGGCCGAAGAGCGCGCGGTCGACCTGCTGAGGGGACACGAGAGCCAGCTGGACCAGCTCGCCAGCCTGCTGATCGACCAGGAGACCGTGGGCGGCGAGGAGGTCTACCGGCTGCTGGGGCTGGCTCCTCCCGAGCGAATCGACGACGCTCCGACCATCGCACCGCACCTGGTGCCCGCCGATCAGCACGCGGCTGGCTCCCCGCCAGCCGGGCAGCACGTACCCAGCCACCGGGCCGCCGCCCCGCCCGCGGAGAACTCCCCGGGCTGAGCCGGCATCCCGCCGGGGGCGGCTACGGCGCCGCCGAAGCCGTCCCGCCTGGGGCGGTAGCGGTCGCCGATGGCACGGTGGGGGTCGGCGAGGAGCTGGCGGCCGGCGTGGTCGCCGGGGCAGTGGACGGCGACGGGCTGGCCGGGGTGGGCGAGGCGGCCGGGGTCGTGGCCGTGACGGTGGGTGTCGCGCTGCCCTGGGCCGGGCCGACCAGGTTGGGGGTGGTCACCGGATGATGGCTGTTCGTGAACAGCAGCGCGACGATCGCGATGACCACGCCCAGCACGGTGACCAGGCCTCCGGTGGCCAGGCCCGCGGTGAACGCCGACCGGTCCCGGCGGAACTCGCTGGTCCGGCGTTCCCGCAGCCACTTCGGGAGCGCCGCCCGCTGGGCGGCCCAGCTGTTGAACGGCGCGGCGGCCATGCCGAGGGTGGGGAACAGCAGCAGTGCGGCCAGCAGGATTCCGCTGAGCTCAGTGGCCCGGTAGAGGGCTGCGCCGATACCGGCGAAGCCGAGCACAGCAAGCGTGGTTTCGGCCCAGTTGGCACGCAGCGCCTCCCACCACCGGGCCTGTTCGCTGGTTTTCGGCGTGCGCAGGAAGGCGGCCTGCTTGGCGAACAGCCCAAGTACCGACGCCCGCGCGACGACCAGGGATGTGGACTGCCAGATGAAGAACGCGCCGATCGCGTCCCGCCAGGTCGCGCCGGTCCCCCGGCGCAGCAGCGCGACGGCGCGGACCAGCCCCAGTAGGACCAGCACCGGGACGGTGGCGACCAGGAACGTGGTCAGCTTGCGGAACAGCTCGCCGCCGCCGAGGGCCAGGTTGGCCGCCCCGGTGAGCAGGAAGATGAGGAAGATCAGCCCGAGCAGGTCGCCGTACCACTGCAGGCCGCCGGCCAGGTACGCCCAGCGCTGGGCCAGGCTCAGGTGGTTCTCGCGGGTCTTGCGGCCCGGCATCAGCGAGCGCCAGTGCATGCGCAGGATCTGGATACCGCCGAAGCACCACCGGTATCGCTGGCCCTTCAGCGCCTCGAAGGTCAGCGGCATGATGCCGAAGCCCCAGGACTGGTCCAGGTGCAGGCCCGACCAGCCGGCCCGCAGCAGGCGCAGCGACAGCTCGGCGTCTTCGGTGATGCACCACTCGTCCCAGCCGCCCAGCTCGTCCAGCGCGACCCGGCGGATGAGGCCCATCGTCCCGGCAAAGATCGCGCCGTTGTGCTCGTTGCGCGATGGCTGTGACACGGCGAAGAAGTACTTGTAGGAGTAGTAGAGCCGCCGGTAGTAGCGGGCGTACCGCCAGTCGCGGTAGTCCTGCGGCGCCTGGACGAAGCCGATCCACGGGTCGGTGAACGCCGGGGCGCAGCGGCGCAGGAACCCCGGCTCGATCTGGTAGTCCGAGTCGACCACGCCGATCAGCTCGGCGCGGGGATCGGTCAGCTCGCGGAGCGCGTAGTTCAGCGCGCCGGACTTGTACCCGGGCCAGTCCGCCAGGTGCGCGAACTTGACCCCGTGCCGCGCGCACCAGTCCTCGACCGGGCGCCACAGGGACTCGTCGTCGGTGTTGTCGTCGATGAGGACGACCTCGTACCGCGGGTAGTTGCTGCGCAGCAGGGCCCGCAGGGTGTCGATGACCATCCCCGGCGGCTCGTTGTGCGCCGGGACGTGCAGGCTGACCATGGGCAGGTCACGGTCCTCGACGCTGAACCGCACGTCGGGGGTGATCCGCCGCCGCCAGTGCTCGGTGCCGAGCGCGTCGCAGATCTCCCACAGGTAGGCGCACGACAAGATCGCGGCGAAAAGCTCGAAGAACCACAGCAGTACGCCGCCGACGGTGCTGGCCGGGCCGAGGTGGCTCTGGAACGTCCACTCCAGGGCGAAGGTCAGATAGACCACGAACAGGAAGATGGTCGACGCCCAGGCCAGGTGGGCGCGCGCGTTCCACCGGCGGGTCACCGGCAGCCAGATCAGGCTGGCGAACACCAACCCGGCCAGGCCCGCGACCAGGTTGTGCTCGGACACATGCAGAAGCCGCAGCACCCCGGCGACCGCGGCGGCGAGCACCGCGGTGCCCAGCACGGCGAGCCCGAGCCGGCGCAGGGCCGGCCAGGTGCCCGACGTGCGCGCGTGCTGGCGCGCCGGGGTGAACAGCGCGATCGACCCGAGGGGCGCCGCCACGATCCCGGCCAGCAGCAGAGCCGCAAGCATGGGATACCTTTCGCCGCTTTTTCCTAATATGACGGCTAGGCCGTGGCTTCCGCTGGTGATCGCGGTTTCGTTACCGCGCCGGTACCCCCGGGGCGCCGTGCTTGGTGCCGACGACCACGGTCGCGTTCAGGTCCTCGTTAACGGCCAGGCGCGTGCCCAGGCCGCCGGCGGCGGCGGCCTTCCGGGCCGCTGGCGCCTGGCGCTCGCTGACCTCGCTGAGCAGGCTGCCGCCCGGCGCGAGCCACGCTGAGGCCCCGGCGGCCACCCGGCGCAGCAGGTCCAGACCGTCCGCGCCGCCGTCGAGTGCCACCCGCGGTTCGTGCAGCCGGGCCTCGGGCGGCAGCAGCGCGATCTCCCCGGCCGGGATGTAGGGCACGTTGGCGGTCAGGATGTCGACCCGGCCGCGCAGCTCCGGCGGGAGCGGGTCGTACAGATCACCTTGGTACACGTGGCCGGCGGCCCGGCCCTTCCCGGCGGCCAGGTTGCGCCGGGCGCACCGCACCGCCGCCGGATCGACGTCGGCGGCGTACAGCTCTACGTGGCCCAGCGCGGCGGCCACCGCGGCCCCTACCGCTCCCGAACCGCAGCACAGGTCGAGCAGGACCAGCGGCTCGCCGGGCCGGGCCGCCTGCCATCCCAGCGTGATCGCGGTCCGGGCGAGAAATTCCGTGCGGCGGCGCGGCACGAACACGCCGGCGTCGATCGCGATCCGCAGCCCGCAGAACTCGGCCCAGCCGATCACCTGTTCCAGCGGCAGCCCGGCGACGCGCTGCTCGATCATCGCCGTGAGGGCGGCCGGCGTCCTGGCCGACGAGGCCAGCAGCTGGGCCTCGTCCTCGGCGAACACGCAGCCCGCGGCACGGAGCGCGGCGACGATCGG
>Ga0302317_10002392_pt1 | contig 12858 bp, 10 predicted proteins | sample III_Palsa_N3_3_FD_200450 | JGI IMG/M metagenome (GOLD analysis project Ga0302317, IMG submission 200450) | Peat permafrost microbial communities from Stordalen Mire near Abisko, Sweden - III_Palsa_N3_3 | ecosystem: Environmental > Terrestrial > Soil > Palsa > Peat permafrost | place: Sweden...
CGACTACGTCCAGTCGCTGGTCGAGGCGATCGACGTCATCTGCCAGATCACCAAATCCAAGACCGTAAACATCTCCGGCGCCTGTTCGGGCGGGATCACCGCCGCGACGCTGATGAGCAAGCTGGCGGCCGAGGGCGATCCGCGGATCAACTCCGCCACCCTGATGGTCTGCGTGCTCGATCCTCAGCGGACGGACAGCGAGACCGGCGCCCTGGTGTCCGAACACGGCATCGAGCTGGCGCGCCGACGCTCGGCCAAGGCCGGCATCCTGGAGGGCTCGTCGCTGTCGCGCACCTTCGCCTGGCTGCGGCCCAACGACCTGGTGTGGAACTATGTCATCAACAACTATCTGCACGGCGAGGACCCGCCGGCCTTCGACGTGCTGTTCTGGAACAACGATTCCACCAACCTCACGGCGCAGCTGCATTCGGACTATCTGCGCGTTTACGAGACCCAGCCGTTCGCGCGGCCGGGCACGGCCGAGATCGCCGGCCATAAGGTGGACCTGACCAAGGTCACTCAGGACCTGTTCGTCGTCGCCGGGGTCACCGACCACATCACGCCTTGGAAGGCGGTCTACCGGATCGCCGGTCTGATCGGCTCGCCCAACGTGGAATTCGTGCTGTCGCAGGCCGGCCACATCCAGGCGCTGCTCAACCCGCCGGGCAATCCGAAGGCGAAATACTTCAAGAGCGACAAACGCCCGCCCGCCAACGTCGACGAGTGGCTGGCCAACGACGCCCACGAACACGCCGGCTCCTGGTGGCCGCTGTGGATGGAATGGCTCACGGCCAGGTCGGGCGCCTCCAAGCCCGCGCCGAAGACGTTGGGGTCTCGTAAACACCCTGCGGGCGATCCTGCGCCCGGAACCTACGTGTTCGACGTTTAAGGAGGCCTCGTGCCCCAAACATCACCCGCCGATCCGGCCCCAGAGACCACCGGCCGCGCGCCCAGGATCGAGATCATTCGCGTAGCGGGGCGAAAGCTGCGAGTCGCGGTCTGGACCGCCGCGCCGCAGGGTCGTTATAAGCCCGCACGGCCGCTGCTGTTCTTCAACGGCATCGGCGCCAATATCGAGCTTATGGCGCCGTTGGCCGACTGGCTGCCGGACCGGGACCTCATCACCTTCGACTTTCCCGGCGTCGGCGGCTCGCCGGAACCGGTGCTGCCCTACCGGCCCTGGACCATGGCGCTCCGGGTCGCCCGCATGCTGGACAAGCTGGGCTACGACGGCAAGGTCGATGTGATGGGCGTCTCCTGGGGCGGCGGCATGGCCCAGCAGTTCGCTTTCCAGCACCCCAGACGCGTCGGCAAGCTGATCCTGGCGGCCACCGCGGCGGGCATGCTGATGGTCCCCGGCGATCCCAAGGTGTTGTCGAAGATGGCCGACCCGCGCCGCTACGTCGATCCGGACTATATGAAAAAGAACTTCAGCGCCCTCTACAGCGAGACCCTCGGCTCGGAGGGCCATGTCTCGCGCCTCAAGGCGCCGACCCAGCGCGGCTATCTCTACCAGCTTGGCGCCATGCTCGGCTGGACCAGCGCCTTCTTCCTGCCCTTCGTGCGCAAGAAGACCCTGGTGCTGATGGGCGAGAGCGACCGGATCGTGCCGGTGATCAACGGCAAGATCCTGGCGACGCTGCTGCCACACGCGCGATTGGAAACCGTGCCCGGCGGCCACCTGTTCCTGGTCTCGCGGCCGAAGGAGACGATTCCATTGATCAAGGCGTTCCTTGCCGAACCGGATGTCGATTCCATAGGCGTCAAGGCGGCGGCCTGAAGGCGTCGGCACGCCTGGGCCGTCCATCGCTGAAAAGCCGCTGGCCTAGCCAGGCGCGCTGGATAAAGCTGCCGGCCAGCCACGCAAAGGGGTCCGCATGACCGGAGAGATCGCCGTCCCGATTGAGCCGCTCGCCGTTGAGGCGCCCGCCCAGGCAAGCAACCGGTTCGGACTCTTCCTGTTTGGCGGCGCGCTGATGATCCTGGTCGGGCTGGGCGACCCGTCGATGGGGATCACCAACATCCCGGTGGCCTTCTTTCTGAAGAACAGGCTGCACCTCACGGCCAACGAACTGGCGGTGTTCAAACTATGGACCGCCATTCCGCTGTTCCTGTCGTTCGGCTTCGGCTTCCTGCGCGATCGCTGGAATCCCTTCGGCCGCGGCGATGGCGGCCACCTTTTGCTGTTCGGCGCGCTGACGGCGCTGACCTACGCCGTCCTGGCCTATGCGCCGTCTGTCTACGGCGTCTGGCTGGCCGGCATCCTGATCTCCACGGCCATGTTCCAGGTGGTTCTGGGCGCCGGCAACGGCCTGATCTCGGTGATAGGTCAACAAAAGGCATTGGCCGGGCAGATGAGCGCGCTGCTCAGCGTGGCGGCCTCCGCGCCCATCCTGCTGTCATCGATCTTCGGCGGAGTACTCAGCAGTTATCTGGAAGGCCAGGGCGCCGCCGATGCCGCCCGGCTGCTGTTTCTGATCGCCGCGGCGATCATGGCCGCGGTGGCGGTGGTCGGCGGCCTCCAACCGCGTGCGTTGTTCGCGGCCGCAGCGGTCGAACGCTCAGAGCATCATTTCCTCAAGGACGTGGGCCGGCTCCTGAAGCACTGGCCGATCTATCCGGTGGTCATCATCCAGATCCTGTGGCAGTTCGCGCCGGCGACCGGGATCGTGCTTCAGTACCACATGGCCGACGCCCTTCACGGCAGCGACTTCCAGTGGGGCGCCTGGAACGCGGTCTTCTACGGCTCTTTTTTGCCGGTCTACGTCGGCTACGGCTTCCTTTGCCAGCGGTTCACCTTGAGGACCCTGCTATGGGTCGGCTTCGGCATGGCGGTATTCCAGATGTCGCCGCTTCTGTTCGTGCACACCGCCTGGGGCGCGGTGATCGCGGCGGCGCCCATGGGCATGATCGGTGGGATCGCCCAGGCCGCGCTGATGGACCTGGCCATACGGTCCTGTCCACCGAAGCTCCAAGGGACGATGATGATGCTGATTACCGCGTCGATCTATTACATCGCCATGCGGTTCGGCGATCTTCTGGGGACCGATATCTATGACCACCACGGGGGCTTCCTGCCGACGGTCTGGATCACCATCGCCATCTACGCCTTGATCCTGCCGGTGATCCTGATCGTACCCAAGCGGCTGATCGGCACCCGCGATGGCGAGGCGCTGGCGCTCGACGAGGGCTGACGCCCAGCGCACGGGATGACAACCGCGCGGCGCAGCTTATGGTGACGCTTATGGCTTCGTCAGACCTGCCGCCGCCCGACCACAGGACCCTCGGATTCGAGCGGTTCGTCTTCTTCACTGACGCGGTGTTCGCCATCGCCATCACCCTGCTCGTGCTGGACCTGCGGCTGCCCAATGGCGGCGCCGGGCCGTTCGAGCTGAGGCCGATGATCCCCAAGTTCATTTCCTTTGGGCTCAGCTTCTATGTGATCGGCCGCTACTGGGTCGCGCACCACCAGCTGTTCGATCGCATCCAGGGCTGCGACACCCGGCTGCTGACCACCAACCTGGCCTTCCTGGCCGGGATCGCATTTTTGCCCTTTCCCACCAGCGTGGTGATCCTGGAACAGCCGCAGCCTGGGCCGGTGATCTTCTACACCCTGTCGGTCGCGGTGGTCGGGCTGTTGATGATGGCGGTGATCGTCGTAGCGACGCGGCCAGCGATCCGGCCGGGCGTCACCACGGGCGCCCGGGCGCGCTGGAGCCTGAACGCCGCCGGCCCGCCGCTGGTGTTCCTCCTCGCCGCCGCCGTCGCCACCCGTTGGCCAAGGGCAGCGCTGTTTTTCATCCTGCTGCTGATTCCCATCGGCTGGGCCTTCGACGCCGTCGGACGGCGACTGCAGGGCGCCATCGACAAGCCGAAACCCGTTGCGCCGCCCCAATAGGGGGCCGCATTCGTTGACACCTCGCCCCGTCAGCTTAAAAGCGGGCGCACCGATTGGGAGGCTCCTCAGCTATGAGTGAAGGCAAGGGCGCAGGACAAAAAGCGCGGCCGCTGTCGCCCCATCTCGTCGGCGGGCCGCACATCCTGTTCTGGCGCTGGCACCTGACCATGGCCTGTTCCATCGTGCATCGCGCCACCGGCGTGCTGCTCTATCTCGGCGCCATCGTCGGCGCGGCCTGGGCCTTTTCGCTGGCCTCCGGCCCCGACGCCTACGGCGACTTCCTTGGCCTCATGGGCTCGCCGATCGGCAAGCTGTTCCTGTTCGGCCTGACCTTCTCGGCCTTTTATCATCTGGCCAACGGCGTTCGGCACCTGGCCTGGGACATGGGCGAGGGCTTTGAGCCGCGCGCCGCCGACACCACCGCCGCCGCCGCGCTGGCGTTCGGGGGCGCCGCCACCGTCGCGGTCTGGGTGATCGCCGCCCTTACCGGAGGGATCTGATGGCCGGGTATCGCACGCCTCTCGGCCGCGCCCGCGGCCTGGGCTCCGCCAAGCACGGCGTCGGCCATTTCATCGCGCAGCGGGTCTCCGCCGTCGCGCTGATCTTCCTGGTGCTGTGGGGCGTCGATTCGGCCCTGGCCCTGTCGCATACCGGGTATGAGGACGCGGTCCTGTGGCTGCGTTCGCCGTGGCACGCCATCCTGGCCTCGCTGCTGATCGCCGTGGCCTCGTTCCACATGCAGTTGGGCATGCGGGTGATCATCGAGGACTACATCCAACGCCCCTCCACCAAGGCGGCGCTTCTGATCCTTAACCTGTTTGTCGCCGGCCTGGTCACCGCCGCCGGCGTGTTCTCGATCCTGAAGGTCGCGTTGAGCGGCGGAGCATACTGACCATGGCCGCCTACGACTTCATCGATCACACCTTCGATGTGGTGGTGGTCGGCGCAGGAGGCTCCGGGCTGCGCGCGGCCATTGGCGCCGCCGCGGCGGGCCTCAAGACCGCCTGCATCACAAAGGTCTTCCCGACCCGCTCCCACACCGTGGCGGCCCAGGGCGGCATCTCCGCCAGCCTCGGCAACATGAGCCACGACGACTGGCGCTGGCACATGTACGACACCGTCAAGGGGTCGGACTGGCTGGGCGACCAGGACGCTATCGAATATCTGGTCCGCAACGCCCCCGCCGCGGTCTATGAGCTCGAGCACTGGGGCGTGCCCTTCTCCCGCACCGACGAGGGCAAGATCTACCAGCGCGCCTTCGGCGGCATGACCAGCAACTACGGCGAGGCGCCGATCCAGCGCACCTGCGCCGCCGCCGACCGCACCGGCCACGCCATGCTGCACGCCATGTACGGCCAGTCGCTGTCCAAGAGTGTGGAGTTCTTCATCGAGTACTTCGCCCTCGACCTGATCATGGAAGACGGCGTCTGCCGGGGCCTCACCGCCTGGAAGCTGGACGACGGCACCATGCACCGGTTCCGCGCCCAATCGGTGGTGCTGGCCACCGGCGGTTACGGCCGCGCCTATTTCACCGCCACCAGCGCCCACACCTGCACCGGCGACGGCGGCGGCATGGTCTTACGGGCCGGCCTGCCGCTGCAGGATATGGAGTTCGTGCAATTTCATCCGACAGGCATCTATGGCGCCGGATGCTTGATCACCGAAGGCGCCCGCGGCGAGGGCGGCTATCTGACCAACTCCGAGGGTGAGCGCTTCATGGAGCGCTATGCGCCCACGGTGAAGGACCTGGCGCCCCGCGACATGGTCTCAAGGGCCATGACCATCGAGGTCCGTGAGGGCCGCGGCTGCGGTCCCAAGAAGGACTACATCAACCTGCACCTCGACCACCTGGACCCGAAGATCCTGCACGAACGCCTGCCTGGCATCTCCGAAAGCGCGCGCATCTTCGCCAATGTCGATGTGACCAAGGAGCCGATCCCGGTCTCGCCCACCGTCCACTACAACATGGGCGGCATCCAGACCAACTATCACGGCGAGGTGGTGATCAAGGCCGGGGACAATCCCGACCAGGTGGTGCCGGGCCTGTTCGCCGTCGGCGAGGCGGCCTGCGTTTCGGTGCACGGATCCAACCGGCTGGGCTCAAATAGCCTGATCGACCTGGTGGTGTTCGGCCGCGCCGTCGGCCTGCACTTGGGCGATATCCTGACGCCCGGCGCCCGCCAGCCGGAACTGAAGCCCTCTCAGTCCGAGGCGAGCATAGCCCGCTTCGACCGCCTTCGGAACGCCAACGGCGGCACGCCCACGGCCAAGTTGCGGCTGGCGATGCAGGAAGCGATGCAGGAAGACGCCGCTGTGTTCCGTACCGGCGAGACGCTGAAGAGCGGCGTCAAGCGCCTGGAGGCGGTGCGCAAAGGCTTCTCCGACATCGCCACCTTCGATCGCGGCCTGGTGTGGAACACCGACCTGGTCGAGACCCTGGAGTTGGACAACCTGATTGGCCAGGCCATCGTCACCGTGAATGGCGCGCTGAACCGCACCGAAAGCCGCGGCGCCCACGCCCGGGAGGATTTCCCCGACCGCGACGACAAGAAGTGGATGAAGCACACCCTGGCGTCGCTGAACGTCGAGACCGGCAAGGTCTCGATCGATTACCGCCCGGTGCACGCCTACACCATGACCAAGGACATCGACTACATCCAGCCCAAGGCGCGGGTGTACTAGTGGTCGCTGCGGCGCCCAGCTTCACAGCACGTCTTCCCAGCCGTTCGATGGGCCTGAAGCTGCTGTTGGTGTGCGCCCTGGCGCTGCTTATGGCCATCCCCGCCCTGTTCGTGTTCGCCCTGCTGGGCGATCGAACCGCGCGGGCTGAGAAGGTCACCGAGCAGATCGGCGCGGTTTGGGGCGGCGAGCAGACCTTTCTCGGGCCAGTGATCGCCGTACCCTACACCAGCCCGCCGCTGGCGGCGAACCAGCAGGCCATGCAGGGCGTCTACCTGGTGTTTCCCACAGTCGCCCAGGGCGATGTCACCAGCCAGACCGAACTGCGCCAACGATCCCTGTTCAAGGTGCCGGTCTACACCGCCAACCTCCATTTCCATTCCGCGTTTGACCTGGCGGCCGCCGGCCAGAACGCGCCGACCGGGGCGGTTCTGGACTGGAGCAAATCGGCCTTTCTGGTAGGGGTGTCCGATGAGCGCGGCGCGCGATCGGACGGCGTCTTTACGGTGGACGGCAAGAGCTACGCGCTGGCGCCGGCGTCCGGCCTGGTGGATATTTCCTTGCAGACAGGCGGGGACCCCAACGCGCCCGCCCGTGCGGCGGATCAAGGCGGCGAGCTGCATTTCATCGGCGTGCCGGCGGCGGGCATCGCCGCGCCCGGCGGAAAGTTCACCGCCGACGCCACGCTACGCTTCACCGGCGTCAAGCGATTGGCTGTGCTGGCCTGGGGTAAGTCGACCAGCCTGACCATGCACGGCGATTGGGCCAGTCCGAGCTTTGACGGCGGCTTTCTGCCGGTTTCCAGAACCGTGACGCCCAAGGGCTTCAGCGCAAGTTGGACCGTGCCTTTCCTGGCGCGGGGCGTCCCCGCCGAGGGGGTTTCGGACAACCTCGCGCGACTGGGCCAGACCGCGCTCGGCGTCTCCTTTGTCGAGCCGGCCAATCCCTATCAGTCGGTGGCGCGGTCGCTGAAATACGCCCTGCTGTTCGTCAGCCTGGTGTTCCTGGCCTACTTCGTCTTTGAGACCGTCACCGGCCAGCGGATGCATCCGGCCCAATATGTGCTGGTGGGGCTCACGCAGGTAATCTTCTATCTGCTGCTGCTGGCGATTGCCGAACAGATCGGTTTCGACATCGCCTTCCTCGCTGCCGCCAGCGCGACCGTGAGCTTGATTTCGGCCTACGCCGGTTGGGTGTTCAAAAGCCGACGGCAGGGCGTCGTGGCCTTCGTCGCCTTCAGTCTGCTGTACGCCCTGATCTATGTGCTCATGCGCCTGGAGGACCTGGCTCTGCTGGTTGGCGCCCTGACCAGTTTCGCCGCCATTGCCGCGGCCATGTACTTTACCCGAAACATTGACTGGTACGGCGGGAGCGTCGCTGCTGACTCCGCTATTGCTTCGAAGGAAGCCGACTGATGGTACAGCTGACCCTCCCCAAGAATTCCAGGATCGGCCAGGGCAGGCATTGGCCGGCGCCGGCGGATGCCAAGACCGTCAAGAGTTTCCGCATCTACCGCTACGATCCGGAAAGCAGCGGCAATCCGCGCTGGGACACCTATGACGTCGCCGTCGACCAGTGCGGCCCGATGGTGCTGGACGCGCTGATCTTCATCAAGAACACCATGGACCCGACCCTGGCGTTCCGGCGCTCGTGCCGGGAAGGCGTCTGCGGCTCCTGCGCCATGAATATCGGTGGCCGCAATACCCTGGCTTGCACCCACGGTTGGGCCGAGGTGCCCGGCAAGGACGTGCAGATCTCGCCGCTGCCCAGCCAGCCGGTGGTCAAGGACCTGATCCCGGATCTGACCCTGTTCTACGCCCAGTACGCCTCCATCGAGCCCTGGCTGCACACCGAGACGCCGGAACCGCAGGGCGAATGGCGCCAGAGCCCCGAGGATCGCGCGAAGCTGGACGGCCTCTACGAGTGCATCCTCTGCGCCTGCTGCACCACCTCCTGCCCGAGCTATTGGTGGAACGGCGACAAGTATCTGGGGCCGGCGACCCTGCTGCAGGCCTATCGTTGGCTGATCGACAGTCGAGATGAGGCGGCCGGCGAGCGGCTGGACGGGCTGGAGGATCCCTTCAAGCTCTACCGCTGCCACACCATCATGAACTGCGCCCAGGTCTGCCCCAAGGGGCTGAACCCGGCCAAGGCGATCGCCAAGATCAAGTCGATGATGGTCGAACGCGTCAGCTGAGCATCTCTTCCGCCGAGACAACGCTTTGAGGGGGTTCATAAATAAGTTGACGCCCCCGTCATTCTTGAGCATCGGACTGCCATGATCGATCCGAACGCCAAGGTGGTGATTGTCGGCGCCGGCCACGCGGGGGGCACGGCCGCCGCGCTTTTGCGCCAGTACGGCTTCGCCGGCCCGATCACGCTGCTGGGCGAAGAGCCGATCCCACCCTATCAGCGCCCGCCGCTGTCCAAGGCTTGGCTCAAGGGCGATGCGGACGAGGACTCCCTGGCGCTGAAGCCGCTGGAATTCTACACCGAGCAATCCATCGACCTGCGCATGGGCGTCGGCGTCGCCTCCATCAGTCGCGCGCCGAAAACCGTAACCCTCGCAGGCGCCGAGACCATCGCCTACGATGTCCTGGTCCTGGCCATGGGCGCACGCCCACGCCGCCTGGACATTCCGGGCGTCGGTCTGGCGGGCGTCTGCGAACTGCGCACCGCCGCCGACGCCGAGACGCTAAAGGCCGCGCTGATGCCGGGCTGCCGGCTGGCGGTGGTCGGCGGCGGCTATATCGGCCTGGAAGTCGCCGCCTCCGCCCGCGCCCTTGGCGCTGAGGCGACCGTGATCGAGCTGCAGTCGCGGGTCTTGGCGCGGGTGGCGTCGGAGCCCATGTCGGCCTTCTTCGAAGCCTATCATCGCGCGCGCGGGGTCGGGTTCGAGCTGGGCGTCAGCGTCCACGAGATTCTGGGCGAGGCCGGCCGTGTTACCGGCGTGAAGCTGTCGGACGGACGAACCGTGGCCTGTGACGCCGCCCTGATCGGCGTCGGCGCAGTGCCCAATGACGAGGTCGCCCGGGACGCGGGCCTGGAGTGCGCCAACGGGATCGTGGTCGACCTGGAGGCGCGCACCGCCGATCCGGCCGTGTTCGCCATCGGCGACGTTACCCATCGCCCGCTGCCGCTCTACGAGCGCTCCTTCCGCCTGGAGAGCGTGCCGAATGCGCTGGAGCAGGCCAAGCAGGTCGCCGCCGCCCTCACCGGTCGTGCGCCGCCCGCGCCTGAAGTGCCCTGGTTCTGGTCGGACCAGTATGATCTGAAGATGCAGATCGCCGGCCTACCGTTTGATGGCGACAGCCTGCTCGTGCGCGGCGATCCGAAAGCGGCGAAATTCGCCGTCTTCCATCTCAAGGGCGACCTGATCCAGGCTGTCGAGGCGGTCAATGCGCCGCCCGAGTTCATGGCCGGCCGGCAACTCATTGGCTCGCGGCGACCGGTTGCGCGGGAGAGACTTGCGGACGGCGCCATTTCCATGAAAGAGGTCGCCGCATAAAGGCGGGGGAAGTAAGGAAGTCCATGGCCAAGATCACCTATATCGAGCACGACGGCGCCGAGCACGTTATCGACGTGAAGCCCGGCCAGTCGGTCATGGAAGGCGCGGTCAAGCACAACATCCCCGGTATCGACGCCGACTGCGGCGGAGCCTGCGCCTGCGCCACCTGTCACGTCTATGTGGACCCGGCCTGGCTTTCCAAGACCGGCGAGAAAAGCTCCATGGAAGAGTCGATGCTGGATTTCGCCGAGAGCGTGGAGGACAACTCCCGCCTCTCCTGCCAGATCAAGGTCACCGACGACCTGGACGGCCTCGTCGTCCGCATGCCGGAAAGCCAGCACTGAGGGCTGTTGCCCGCTGGCGTTCTTGGCGGCGGCCGTCCGCGCGAAATCCTCCTATGCTTCAACAAAGTCAGCATGAGGATTTCTACTGAGGCCTGGGCGCCAATTCGGCCAAAGTAGCCCTCATCCTGAGCTTGTCGAAGGAGAGGGCGGGCCCTCGACAGCGCGGCCGTCTCGAACCGCGCACGAAGTTTAAAGCCCCAGCTCCGCCTGGCCCGAGGCGACGTACGCCACTTCCGGCAGGTGGCAGGTGAAGGTGGCGCCATGGCCCGGCTCGCTCTCCAGCGCCACCCAGCCGCCATGCAGTTCGATCAGCGACTTTACCAGCGCCAGGCCCAGGCCCGGGCCGCCGCGATCGCGGCCGACGAAACGGTCGAAGATGTGCGCCTGGACGTGGAAGGGAATGCCCCGGCCGGTGTCGGAGACCTGGATCTGCACCTCACTGAGCGCCTTGCGCGCGCGCAGGGTGATCACGCCGCCCGGCGGGGTCTGGATCAGGGCGTTCTCGATCAACCGGTCCAGGCTTTGAGCCAGCCGTTTGGCGTCGGCGCGGATCACGCCCACGTCCGGCTCGCTGGCGACCTCGAGCTTGATTTCGGCGGCCTCCGCCTGGCGCGCCCAGCGCCCAGCGGTCTCCTGCAGCAAGGCCTCGATGTGCACATCGCCGAGGTCCAGCGCCATCTCGCCGGCGTCGATCTGGGCAGTGTCGAGCACGTCGTCGATCGACCGGGCCAGCTGGCTGGCCGCCGATCGAACCGCCGCCACGTGGTCGCGCGCGCGATCCGGCAGGGCGTCGCCGCTGCGGTCGAGCAGTTCGGAATAGCCGATGATCGTCGTCAGCGGGGTCCGCAGTTCGTAGGAGACATTGCCGACGAAGTCGCGCTTCAACCGCTCGGCGTCAGCCAAGGCCTGGTCGCGGTCAGAGACGGCCTTCTCCAGGCGGCGGGTGTCGGTGACGTCGGAGAAGGCGACCAGGGTGGCGCCATCCGGCAGCGGCCGGGACTGGAAGGCGACGATGCGGTCGTCGGAGGTCTTGGTCTCGCCGCTGATGGCGATCCGTGCGCGGGGGTCGGGGTCGGTGACCCGGCCCTTCAGTTCGCGCCAGAACACAGGATCGTGCAGGCGCGGCACGCACAGTTCGACCACGCCGTCGAAGTCGAACGCCGCCTCCAGGCCCCCGGGTGAGACGTTCCAGAACCGTTCGAACGCCTCGTTGTGCAGCCTCAGGCGTCCGTCCGAGCCGAACACGGCCACGGCGTCGTTCAGCTTGTCCAGAGTCGCCTGCTGTACCTGGATCAGGGCGTTGTACTGGGCCTTCAGCCGCAGTTCGCCGGTGATGTCGGAGAACAGCAGCAGCAGCCCGCCCAGGGGATGCGGCTGGCGAACCACGCGCAGGGTGCGGCCGTCGGGAAGAGTCCACAGGTCGTCCGGCGCGGCGCCCAGGTCCTCATAGCGGCTCAGCTCGTCGGTCTTCCAGCGGCTGTAGTCGACGGTTTCGGGCAGTCGGCGGCGCTGGCGCAGGCGGTCGAGGATCTCCGCATGCGTCGGCCCTTCCGCCAGCCACGCCGGCTCCAGGCCCCAAAGCTGGGCGAAGGCGGTGTTATGGAACGTCAGCCGCTTGGCGCTTGAGAAGATGGCCACGGCGTCGGCCAGGTGGTTCAGGGTCTCGTCGTGGGCTTCCACGTGGCGTTTGAAGGCTTCGCGGGTGTCCTCGGTATCGGTGACGTCCAGCGCCCAGGCGCCGACGTCGCCGCCGTCCAACGGCTTGGCGGTGATGCGGAAGGCGCGGCGCTGGCCCTTCAGCGGCGCCCACCGCAGGGCGTCGCGCGGCTGGCCCGTCGCGGCGGCCTCGGTGATGGTAGCCTGCGCCGCGCGGTCAAACACCAGCTTGCGGGTGACCGCGTCTTCCACCGACACCGCATCCACGGCCGCGAGCCAGGCCTTGTTGGCCCAGATCAGCGATCCGCCCTGCGACTGCGTCCAGACCGGCTGGGGCAGGGCGTCCAGCAGGGCGGCGAAGCGGCCGGCGGTGGGCAGGCCTCCATCGGCGGCGGAGATTTGCGGCTGCAGCCGGAGCCAGGCGCAGGCGCCGGCCGCGCGACCATCCACGGAGATGAAGCCTTGCGCGCCGCGCATCTGGAAGGCGCAGGCCTCGCCCCGTTCGACCAGGGCGCCGATGCAGCGGCGGTGATCCGGGTCGGCCATCAGCGCCTCGACCACCGCGTTCGGCCGCATCAGCGCTTCGGTCTCCGGCAGCGCCAGCATTTCAGCGCAAAGCCCGAGACTGTCCTCGCCCCAGGCCACCCGGGCTTCGCCATTCTCGATGGTGATCATGGCCGCGTCGAAGGCCTCGGCCGACGCCTGGGTCGCGTCCGCCAGGCCTTCCAGCCGCGCCAGCCGGTCTTTCAGGGCGCCGACGCGCCGATCCGACG
>Ga0302317_10002407_pt1 | contig 12805 bp, 10 predicted proteins | sample III_Palsa_N3_3_FD_200450 | JGI IMG/M metagenome (GOLD analysis project Ga0302317, IMG submission 200450) | Peat permafrost microbial communities from Stordalen Mire near Abisko, Sweden - III_Palsa_N3_3 | ecosystem: Environmental > Terrestrial > Soil > Palsa > Peat permafrost | place: Sweden...
CGCAACGCTTCGCGGTTTTTTGCTTCTTTTTTCCAAAAAAGAAGACTTCCTTGTCTACTTCTCCAACGGCCGGCAGGCGTCCGCGACAAACTCCCGCACGTCGTTGGGCAGGCTGTCGCCAATCTCCGCCAGAACCCGGGCGTGATATTCATCCACCAGGGCAATTTCATCCGCGGAGAGCATCGCGGTGTCGATCAGCCGGCGATCGTAGGGCACCAGCGTCAAGGTTTCGAAGCCGAGGAATTTTCTGCTGTTGCCCTCGATTTTTTGCACCATGACCAGATTTTCGATTCTGATGCCATACTCGCCGGGGTAGTATCCCGGTTCGTTGGAAAGGATCATTCCCGGTGCGAGCGGTACCGGCCGCGCCGCTCGTGAAATCCCCGCCGGACCCTCGTGCACCGAGAGATAGGATCCAACCCCGTGGCCGGTGCCGTGATCGTAATCGAGGCCGGCGCGCCACAGCGGCGCGCGCGCCAGCGCGTCCAAATGTGAGCCTGCGACACCTTCGGGAAATTGGATCGCTCCCAGCGCAAGGTGGCCTTGCAGCACCCGGGTGTAATCGGTGCGGACCGAATCCGGCGGTTGGTCGTCGCCGATCCACAAAGTGCGGGTGATGTCGGTGGTACCCGCCAGATACTGCCCGCCGCTATCCACCAGGTAGACGTCACCCGGCGTGATCGCCCGATCGCTTTGTTCGGTCACGCGGTAGTGCACGATCGAGCCGTGCGGTCCCGCGGCGGAAATGGTGGCGAAGCTGTCGCCTTGAAATCCCTCACCCTCGGATCGAAACGACCACAGCTGGGTCGCCGCCGAAAGTTCGGTCTCGCCTTGCGCGCGATGCAGCCAATGCAGAAACCGGCAAACCGCGACCGCATCGATCCGATGCGCGGCGCGGGCTCCGGCTTGCTCGACCTCGTTCTTGCAGGCTTTGAGCAACGCGCACGGATCGCTGCCCGAGATCACTGTGGCGTCGTTTTCGCGGAGAAAATCGCCGAACCAGGCCGGGCTGCCGGCACCATCCACGCGCACCCGATGGTGTGTCAGTCCCAGCAGCGTACTGCGCAAGCTTTGCCGCGGGACGATCTTGACATCGTCGCCGATCCAGACCGCGACTTGGTTTGAAATCTTTTCGTGCTCGACGATCAAGGTGACCTCGCCGGTGGCGCGCACCACCGCGAATGCCAGCAGGAACGGGGTAAAATCGACATCCTGGCCCCGAATGTTGAGCAGCCAGCAGATCGACGCCGGATCGGTGAGCACCACCGCGTCCTCGCCGGCCGCACGCAGGATCTCGCCGACCTGGGCCCGCTTTTCGGCCGACGGCACACCCGCGTATTCCAGGCCGTGGACTATCGCCGGCTTCAGCTTCGGCGCCGGCCGATCGGCCCAGATCGTGTCCACCAGATTCTTGCCCACCCGCGCCAAGGCGATGCCGGCATCCTCATATTTCTGCAATTGATCGGCGCTGAACAGCATCGGATCGCATCCCACCAGCGACTCTCTCGGCAACTGGGACGCGAGCCACTTCGCCGGCGGTTGATCGATCAGATGATGGCGTTCCCACAGTTCGGGGTCGGTCTCCTCGGCGGCCTGGATGGTATAGCGCCCATCGACGAACAAGGCGGCATGATCTTCCAGCACCACCGCGAGGCCGGCCGAGCCGGTAAATCCGGAGAGCCACGCCAGCCGCTCGGCTTCGGGCGGCACATATTCGTCGAGATGTTCGTCGGCGCGCGGCACCAGATAGGCGGCCAAGCCCCTGCTCCGCATCTGGGCGCGCAATACCGTCAGCTTCCATCTATTCATGCGACGAGTGAATACTCCACTTCCGGCGTGTAGACCGGGGTTTCCTTGCCCAAATACGAGCTGAACAAGGTGAAATGCTCGACCGGCACCGGCGGCAGGCGGAACAGGCTGTGCGCCTGCACCCAGGCAACCAACTTCGCCGGCGCCACACCGTCGAGCTTGGCGAGGGTTACGTGCGGCGTGAAGCGTTTGCGTTCGGGTTCCATCCCGGCGCGCTGGAGCGCGGTTTCGATCTTGGCGCGCAGCAGGTCGAGCCCCGGACTGCGTTCGACCCCGGCGTAGAGCGTGACCGGCTTGCCCGCCTTCTCGTAGACCCCGACGCCGGACAATGAAAGCGAGAATCCCCTTGCCCGCAGCCCGGCCAGCGCCAGATCGATGTCCTCGGCCTGCGGCCGGATGGTGTGACCGATGAAGCGCAGGGTGAGGTGGTAATTTTCCTGCGGCACCCACCGCGCGCCGATCAGGCCGCCGGCCAGATCCGACAGCGTCTCTTTTACTTCCCAGGGCAGATCAAGTGCGACAAAGAGCCTCATGACGCTGGCACCTCCCCGATTAGCCGCATGATCTGCGGCAACAAACGGGCCACGATGATCCGCACGCCGTCCTTATTGGGATGAATGCCGTCCGGCTGGTTCAGCGCCGGGTTGGCGGCTACCCCCGCAAGAAAGAACGGGTCGAACAATACATCCGGCCGCGCACCCAACCGCTGATACACTGCGGCAAACGATTCGCCGTACGAATTTCCAAAATTCGGCGGGGCTTCCATTCCCGATAATAATATCTTCACATGCCTGGCGGTCAATTCGTTTAAGATCGCGGTCAGGTTGGCGCTGACCTCGGTGGGGTCGATGCCGCGCAAGCCGTCATTGCCGCCCAGCTCCACGATCGCGGCGTCCGGGCCGTCCGCGAGCACCCAGTCGAGCCGTGCCCTTCCCCCCGCAGTGGTGTCGCCCGAAACCGCGCCATCAAGCAATCGGACATCGAGCCCTTTGGCCGCGAGCGCTGCCGCGAGCTGCGCCTGGAATCCGTCCTGCTGCGGCAGGCCGTAGCCAGCGGTAAGACTGTCCCCCAATATTAGCAGCTTGATCGGGCGAGCCTCAGCCGCCACGTTGAGGAAGAAGAAGCCGATCACCGCCGCCAGCAGCACGCGGATGCTATTCCAGCGAAAGAACAGAGCCCACGTGACCATTAACTCTTCGACCCTTCTCGCCGCGGCGCTGAACCCGTTGGTGATCGCGCGCGGCCTTACGCTCACCGTGCCTTCGGACGCTGGGCCGGTCAATATTTTGCGGGGCGTCGATTTCAGTCTGAACCAGGGTGAGGCAGTGGGACTGGTCGGGCCTTCGGGGTCGGGCAAGACCAGCCTGCTGATGCTGCTGGCCGGGTTGGAGCGCGCCACCAGCGGATCTGTCAGCATCGCCGGCACCGAGATCACCAAGCTCGGCGAGGACGCGCTGGCGCGATTCCGGCGGCGGCAGATCGGCATCGTGTTCCAGGCGTTCCATCTGATCCCGACTATGACCGCGCTCGAAAACGTGGCGGTGCCGATGGAGCTGGCGGGTGATGCGGACGCAATGGACCGTGCCCGCGAGGCGCTGGCTTCGGTCGGGCTGGGTCACCGGCTGACCCATCTGCCGGGACAGCTGTCGGGCGGCGAGCAGCAGCGCACGGCGCTGGCTCGAGCCTACGCGCCGCGGCCACGGCTGCTGCTGGCGGACGAGCCGACCGGAAACCTCGACCAGGCGACCGGGCAGATGGTGATCGAGCTGATGTTCGAACAGCAACGGAGCTTTGGCACCACTTTGCTGCTGATCACCCACGATCCGGCGATCGCGGAGCGCTGCGACCGGAAGTGCCAAATGGCGGACGGGCTGCTGTCGTGAAGCTCGCGTTTCGCTATGCGTGGCGAGAGCTGCGCGGCGGCGGGATCGCGTCGCTGTATCAGTTCCGGATCGTGCTCGCGTGCCTGGCGCTCGGCGTGGCCGCGATCGCGCTGGTCGGCACGCTGCGCGCGAGCCTGACGCGCGGCATCGCCGAACAGAGCGCGGCGCTGCTCGGCGGCGATCTGGCGATCGACGGCAATGCCGAGCCGTTTCCGATGGCGCTCCGCCAGATGTTGGCGCAACACGGCGCGCAGGTCTCGGAATTGGTGCGGATGAGCTCGCTGATCGCCGCACCAAACGGCGAGCGGACGTTGATCAACCTCAAGGCGGTGGACCGACTCTATCCGCTGAAGGGAGCGGTCAGGCTGTCGCCGGCGATGTCGCTCAGTGCGGCGCTGGCGGGACATGGGCTGGTCGCCGAACAGATCGTGCTCGACCGGCTGAGGCTCACGCGGGGCGACATCGTGAAAATCGGCGACGCCAGCTTTCACCTGTCGGCGGCGCTGCTGTCGCAACCCGACGCGACCGCCAATCTCGGCCTGTTCGGTCCCACCGTGCTGATCTCTTCGGACGACCTCGCGGCGACGCACCTGGTGCAGCCCGGGGCCTTGATCGATCGGTCGCTGCGGGTGAGCCTGCCGCGGGGCGTGCCAGCCACGACGATCGCCGCCCTGATCCAGCAGAACTTTGCCGACCAGGGCTACCGCGTGCGCACCAGCAACGACGACGCACCGGGGGTGGATCGCACCATCGATCAGGTGTCGCAGTTCCTCACCCTGGTCGGGCTGGCCTCGCTATTGGTGGGCGGGATCGGCGTCGCCGTCGGGGTTGAGGCCTGGCTTGCCGCGCGCGCCCGCTCGATCGCGATCCTGCGCTGCCTGGGGGCTTCGGCCGAGCTGATCATGGCGGTGTATCTGTTGCAGTGCCTGGCGCTGGCGGGACTCGGGATACTGGCGGGGTTGGTGGTGGGCGGGGTGGTGCCGTGGCTCGCCGGCGATTGGCTCGCTTCGCTGCTGCCGGTGCCGGCGCATTTCGGGATCTATCCCGAGCCGCTGTCGCTGGCCGCGTTCTATGGCGTGATGACGACGCTGGTGTTCGCGCTGGCGCCGCTGGGGCGGGCGACTGCGCTTTCGGGCGCCGATCTGTTCCGTGACGCGACGCTGCCCGCGCGCGCGCCGCCGCGTTCGGTGCTGGTGCTGATCATCGGGTTGCTGGTGCTGGTGCTGGTGTTCGTGGCGGTACGGACCAGCGGTCAGTCCGGCCTGGCCCTGGGTTTTGCGGGCGGCGCCGCGGTGACGCTGCTGCTGTTCCGGCTGGCGGGCGGAGCGCTCGCCGGCCTCGCCGCGCGGCTGCCGCGGCCGCGCTCGATCGCGCTCCGGCTGGGGCTGGCAGCCCTGCACCGGCCCGGCGCCGATACCAGGCTGATGCTGACCGCGCTGGGGCTGGGGCTGACCAGCCTGGCCGCGATCGTGTGCACCGAGGCCAATCTGCGCGCGATCATCGCGAGTCAAATCCCCGCTGCGGCGCCGAGCTTCTATTTCATCGACATCCAGCCCGACCAGGTCGACCAGTTTCAAACCATCCTGGCGCGGTTTTCGTCGGTGCGCGATGTCACCATCGTGCCCAACCTGCGCGCCCGGATCGTGGCGGTGGACGGCATTCCCGCCGCCCGTTTCGCGGATAATCCGCAAGCGGGCTGGGCGGTGCGCGGCGACCGCGGGCTGACCTATGCGGCGCTGCCGCCGAACGGCACCCAGCTGTTGCAGGGATCCTGGTGGCCGGCGGATTATGACGGCAAGCCATTGCTTTCGCTCGATCAAGGGCTGGCGCAGGGGCTGGGCGTCGGCGTCGGCGACGTGATCACGGTGAACGTGCTGGGGCGCGAGATCGGGCTTACCATCGCCAGCACGCGGCGGATCGAATGGCGCAGCCTGTCGATGAATTACGCCATGGTCGCGTCGCCCGGGATGCTTGAGGGGGCGCCACACTCCAACATCGCGACCTTGCGGTCCGACGCGAGCCAGGACGGGGCAATCCTGCGCGCGGTGGCGGATGCGCTGCCGAATGTGACCGGGATCCACGTCGCCGACATTCTGGCCGCGGTCGCGGCACTGGTGCGCAAGCTCGCGACTGCGCTGGCGGCGACCGGCGCGATCGGGCTGGTCTCCGGCGGTCTGGTGCTGGCCGGCGCAATCGCCGCGGGTCAGCAGCGGCGGGCCCGTGAGGCAGTGATCCTGAAGACGCTGGGCGCCACCACCGGCCAGATCCGGCTGGCGTTTCTGGTCGAGTTCGGCGCGATCGGCGTGGTCGGCGGCGTGCTCGCGGCGGCGATCGGCAGCGCCGCGAGCTTTGCTGTTGTGCATCGCGTAATGGGCGAGGACTGGCGCGCGACACCGGAACCCCTGCTTGCCACGCTGGCGGTCTCGATCGCGGTGACGCTGGCGTTCGGCCTGCTCAGCACGCGCGGTGCGCTATCAGCCCCGCCGGCGGCGTTTTTAAGGAACGAATAAGGTTATGAATCAGTAGGTTAAGACGCAGGAAGAATCTTCTTTTGGTGAACAAAAAGAAGCAAAAAAACTTTGTCAATTTAGGATTCTGCGTTCCGACCCATTTTATCAAAAGTTTTTTGCTTCTTTTTTTCAAAAAAGATGCTTCCTTGCTTATCTGCAATCTGCCGATGGCCAATTACCGCGAGGACCGAAACCTATGGCGTTCATTCCGAATTCACGCGAATTTCAGGGCAGCCGTAGCGACACGGTCGCGATCGACCTCGGGCTCCGCGCCTACATGCTGCGGGTCTATAATTGGATGGCCTCCGGGCTCGCGCTCACCGGCATCGTCGCCCTGCTGATCGTGCACAGCAGCGCGCTCGACTATCTCTACCGCCCGGTGGCGACCGATTACGGCACCAGCTATCAGATTACCCAGCTGGGCTATCTCGCCATCTTCGCGCCGCTCGGCTTCGTTCTGCTGCTGCGGTTCGGCATCAACCGGCTTTCCACCGCAGCGGCACAGGCGGTGTTCTGGATCTATTGCGCCGTCATGGGAGCCAGCCTCACCAGCATTTTCCTGGTCTATACCGATAGCTCGATCGCGCAGACCTTCTTCATCACCGCGGGCACTTTCGCCGGGGTCAGCATCTATGGCTACACCACCAAACGCGACCTCACCAAGTTCGGCGATTTCCTGTTCATGGCGGTGCTGGGACTGATCATCGCCATGGTGGCGAACATGTTTGTCCGCAGCCAAGGGATGTCGCTGCTGATCAGCGTGGTCGGCGTACTGGTGTTTACCGCCCTCACCGCCTTTCGCACCCAGCAAATCAAGAGCAACTACCTCGGATTCGCAAGCAGCGCTGCGCCCGACTTGGCGGCCAAGCGCAGCGTGCTCGATGCGCTGGGGCTGTACCTCAGCTTCGTCAACCTGTTCCTGATGCTGCTGCGGCTCTCGGGTGGCCGCCGCGGCTAACGGCCCGGCGGCGTTGTTGCGCCGCCGCATGCGACCCTTGAAGCAAGCGAGGAAAGGCCCATAATAGGAGCCAAACGGGCACGGTTGCCCGGGAGGATCTCGAAACCAATGGCCTTCATTCCCAATACCCGCGGCGGCTACCAGGGCGCCTTCGTCGACGCCGCGGTGATCGACGCCGGACTGCGCGCCTACATGCTACGCGTCTACAACTGGATGGCGTCGGGCCTGGCGCTTACGGGTATCGTCGCCACCTGGATCGGCAACAGCAGCGCGATCAATCTGTTCTACCACCCGGTGGTGACCGCGTACGGCACCCGGCTTGCGCCAACCGGTCTCGCCTATCTGGTGATGTTCGCGCCGCTCGCCTTCGTGCTGGTGCTGAGCTTCGGCGTGCAGCGACTTTCCACCACCGCCGCCCAGGCGCTGTTCTGGGCGTTCTGCGCCACCATGGGCGCCAGCCTCGCCAACATCTTCCTGGTCTACACCGGCGCCTCGATCGCCAACGCGTTCTTCATCACCGCCGGCACCTTCGCCGCGATGAGCATCTATGGCTACACCACCAAAACCGACCTGACGCGGTTCGGCAGCTTCCTGATGATGGCACTGTTCGGCCTGATCATCGCGATGGTGGTGAACATGTTCCTGCACAGCAGCGGAATGCAGTTCATCATCAGCATCGCCGGTGTGCTGATCTTCGTCGGGCTCACGGCATACGATACCCAGCGGATCAAGGCGGACTTCATCAGCTACGCCGGAAGCTACTCGCCCGACGTGGCGGCGAAGCGCGGGGTGTACGACGCGCTGTCGCTGTATCTGAACTTCATCAACCTGTTCTTGATGATCCTGCGACTGACGGGCAGCCAACGACAGAACTGATGGCGACCTGCCGGGGTGGAAGCCCCGGCAAAGGGAAGGTAAGGTAAGGTCTTCTTTTTGTGAACAAAAAGAAGCAAAAAAACTTTGTCAGTTAGGGGCCATTAGCCAAACGCCGTCGCGCTTCAGCGCGGCGATCTTGCTGGCGGGACTCCGTAACGAAAACGGGTGCTTTACCACCGCACCGGGAAACCCGATCGGCAGCCTCGGCACACAGTGGAACGGAAGCATGCCAACGGCAAGGCCAGCGGCTTCGCTGAAACCGCTGACCATCTGGCGAAAACAGGATATTCGCCGATCGCCGACCCTCAGCTCGTAAGGCTCCTGGCCGCTCCGCCGCCATTCTATGCCGCTCTCGAGTAGAAGCAGGTTCACCGCGATCTGATCGTCGCGTTCGATCGCGGCGCGCTCGTGGGCGGCGGCGAAGAAACGTGCCGCCGCGGACCTGCCACGCGCCGCGAACAGGCCGCAGCAGAGCACGAAACCCCAGGCGGCATGCGCCTGATCCGGATAGAACGTGCCTTGGGAAAACACCAGGTCGAGCGCGGGATCGGCGAAGCACTCCGCGCGGGGGTCGCCCAGCCAGACCGCATCGAGATCGGAATGAACGAAATCGATGCCCTCCCGCGCCAGGCGTTCGAACACCAGCAGTCGCAGCAGCCAGAGTTCGGCCAGATCGCCGGTGAACGGCAGTTGTACGCGCCTGCACTCGGGTGTCTCTGCGTGTGCCATCACGGTGTCGTCGAGGGCCACGAGCAGCACGTGCTTCACACCGGCACGGCGGGCGTGTTCGAGCCAATTGTCGATCAGGAACGCGAACGATCGATCCGCAAAGACGATCGGCACCGGCCCATATCGGAGCAGTGCTCGCGCCGTTTCCGCAAGTTCGTCAAACCGCAAGTTCATAGCGCCTTATTAACAAAAGTTTTTTGGTTCTTTTTTGCAAAAAAGAACACTTTCCTTCACCTGATTTGTGATGCCAGCGCCAGCGCCAGCGCCGCCGGCATCACCAGACCACCGATCTTGAGAAATGTCCAAGCGTTGACGGCGAAGCCTTCGCGGCGCAGCGCGCCCAGCCAGAGGATAGTGGCGAGCGAGCCGGTGACAGACAGGTTCGGGCCGAGGTCGGTGCCGATCAGGGCGGCGCTGGTGATGTGGGTTGGGACGTTGGCTGATTGCAGTGCGATGCCGGCGACCAGGCCGACCGGAAGGTTATTCGCGAGATTGCTCGCCAATGCGGTGGCTACGCCGACGGCGTAGGCCGTGGTGGTTGGGCTGTGCTGCGACCAATGTCCGATCGCAGTGGCGATGGTCTCGATCAGGCCGGTCTTCTGCAGTGCTTGAACCAGCACGAACAGGCCGGCGACCAGTGGCAGGATTCCCCACGAAATGTCCTTGATGGCGGTACCGAAGCTGGTGCGTTCGCGCCCGAGCACGACGATTGCGGTTACGGTGCCGGCTGCTGCGGTGGGCAGCCCTAGTTTTATGCCGTAGACCGAGGAGACCATGAGTGCGATCGCGGTGGCGGCGATGCCTACGGCGGCGGTTTGGCCGCCGCGGGATAGAGTGGGCACGGCAACGGTCGCGGCGATTTCCTGCGCCAACGCTTTGCGCTGGGTCCAGCGTAGAGCGACGAAAGTGACGCCGATCGAAAGCACCGAAGGTAGCGTAAACCGTGCCAGCCAGGCGACCAGCGGCGGCATTTGGCTGTGGTAGATCACCAGGTTGGCGGGGTTCGAAATCGGCAGGACGAACGAGGCGGCGTTGGCGATGAAGGCGCAGATCAGGAGATAGGGCAACGGATTGGCGGATTTGGCGGTTCTCACCGCCGCCGCAACCGCGGGCGTGAGCACGACCGCGGTTGCGTCGTTGGAGAGGAAGATCGTGACGATGGTGCCGACCGCGTAGATTAGCAGAAAGAGGCGATCGGCGGAGCCGTGGGCGCTTTTTGCCGCATGTGCGGCGAGCCAGTCGAACAGGCCTCCGATGCGGGCGATTTCAGCGAGCAGCATCATGCCGGCGAGGAAGAGGTAGACGTCCGTGCCATTGGCGATGCCGCGCAGGGCATCGCTGGGCGTGATCAGGCGCATCGCGAGCAGCACGGTGGCACCCGCCACAGCCCAGATCGCCTCCGGCCAGCCGAACGGGCGCAGGATGACCCCGGCGGTTGCGAGAGCAGCGATAACGTAGATCGTCGCGTGAGAGATCATAAGTTCCAAAAGTTTTTTGGTTCTTTTTTTCAAAAAAGAACACTTGGCTTCTTCCTCATTCCACGCCGATGATGATCTCGATGAGATTGGCCTGGCCCGACGCGATCCCGGCCTCGATCGCGGGGGCGATGTCCCCTGGCCGCTCAATCCGGCGCCCTGGCACGCCCATTGATTGCGCCATCGCCAGATAGTCGATCGGCGGGTCGGTGATATCCATCGCGATATATTGATTGCTGCGATTGGATAGGTAGGCTTGCTGCCGTTTCAAGAAATTTTTGAGAACGTTGTATTCCCGGTTGTTCATCACCACGAAGGTGATCGGAAGCTTTTCGTGTGCTGCGGTCCAGATCGCCTGGGGCGAGTAGAGCGCGGCGCCGTCGCCCACAACCGAGACCACCGGCTCGCGGCCGAGGCCGAGCGACCAGCCGACCGCGGCCGGCATCCCCCAGCCGAGCGCGCCGCCGCGCAAGAACGAATACTGCGCGGCCGATGGACTGTTCAGAAAACTGCGCAAATGCAGCGCTGTGGCGATGGCTTCGTCGACGATATGGATGTTCGGCCCGATCGCGCGGGCCGCCTGCTGGGCGGCCACCAGCGGCGTGATCACGGGCGCCTCCCATTGCGAGGCGGCGAGTGCGGCCATGCTCTGCCGGCGGCGCTCGCGGCCCGCGCCGGCCTGGTGGACCAGGGAAGCGTAGTCGAACGCGTGCGCCGCGGTGGCGTCGCGTAGGTGCGGCTGCAACGCCCGCAGCGACGCCTTGATATCCCCCAACACCGATAGTTGGGTCCGGTAGGTGCGGCCAAGATCGCGCACGTCGGCGGATAGCTGGTACACCTGGCAGTCCGCCGGAATGATCGGCCCGGCGGCATATAGGATCGTGATCAGCGACTTGCCGCCGAGCGCGAACACCGCGTCGTATTGCGCCAACGTTTGATAAATTTCCTGGCCGACGCTGGGCAGATTGCCGGCCCACAGCGGGTGCGCGGTGGCGAACGGCAGGCATGACGGCCAGGATGAGCCGTAAACCGGCGCGCCCAGCGTCTCCGCGAGTGTCGCCACTTCCGCCGCGGCGTCGCTGGCATAGACCTCGTCGCCGGCGATGATGAGCAGCCGACCTGGACGCACCGCCGCCAGGCGCTGGGCGAGCGCATCCAGCGAGCCGGCGACCGTGCGGCGGTCGATCACCGACGGTTCGGCGATGCCGACCGCGCTCATCTCCTCCATCACGTCCATCGGCAGCGACAGGAAAACCGGGCCGGCCGGTGCTGCGCTCGCGTCGTGGAAGGCGCGGCGCACCAGAACCGGCAACTGGTCGGCGTGGGCCACTTCCTGCGCCCATTTCACCGCCGGCCGCGCAATCTGCACCAGATCGCCGAACAACAGCGGGTCGGTGATGGTGTGGCGGGAATCCTGTTGCCCCGCGGTTACCACCAGCGGCGTCTGCGACACGCTGGCATTCAGAAGGTTACCCATGCCGTGGCCAAGGCCGCCCGCGGTGTGCAGGTTCAGGAAACCCGGCCGCCTTGCCGCCTGCGCGTAGCCGTCCGCCATGGCGACCGCGCTGGCTTCCTGCAGAGCCCAGATGTAGTGGATGTCGGGTGCGGCAGTCAGGGCGTCCATCAGCGGCAGCTCGGTAGTGCCGGGGTTGCCGAAAATATACTTCACGCCCTCGCTGTGCAGGATTTCAAGCAAAACAGCGGCGCCCCTGCGAAACCGGCCGCTATCGACAGCTTCAATCGGGCTCAGAGGCATCACCATTTTCCTTGGTTTGTCACAGGCCAGGGCGGGTTAAGATTGAACAGACGTTGGTACGTTGTCCAAGGCAAATTAGCTAACTGCCGAAGTAGGCAGACCCAAGGAAGGAGAAGTGTTCTTTTTTTGAAAAAAAAGAACCAAAAAAACTTTGTCAATTTGGCTTTCTACCTGATCGCGACCACATCACAGCCGGGCACGGATTGCCAGGCGGCATCGGCGGTCAGCCGAGCGATCTAATTTGAACTGGCGGCCCGGAGATGCGGAAATTGAACGGCCAGATTTTGCGACTTGTCACCGCAATTCCATCGTGTCGGTCGGGAGGCAACGGATTTCCCGCGGCATCGGCGATCGGCTGCGGCCCTGGGGCCGCATTGCCAAACGCCACCGGGGGCGGAACGACCGGGGGGGCGAGCTGCTCCACCGGCGTCGCTGACGCTGCCGCATTCGGGTTGGAATCCGCGCACCCGCACAGCCCATATGCCGCCAGCGTCAAAGCCACAATCCAACCAAGCCCTGAGTGTTTCATTGCGATCGAGTCCCGGATTAATTTCCCGTATAATTCCCGATCGAACCGTGTAACGCAATCCGCTACCCAACCACCGCCGCGCACACCCGCTCCACCTGCGCTTCGCTCAAATCCGGATGGATCGGCAGCGCCATGATGCGCGTTGCCAAGTCTTCCGACACCGGCAGCGCGGTTCCATCGTGGTGATCGCGATAGGCCGGCTGGTGATGCAGCGCACGCGGGTAATAGACCGCGCTCGGCACGCCGAGGCTTTTCAAGCGCTCCTGCATCGCGGTGCGTG
>Ga0302317_10002418_pt1 | contig 12787 bp, 11 predicted proteins | sample III_Palsa_N3_3_FD_200450 | JGI IMG/M metagenome (GOLD analysis project Ga0302317, IMG submission 200450) | Peat permafrost microbial communities from Stordalen Mire near Abisko, Sweden - III_Palsa_N3_3 | ecosystem: Environmental > Terrestrial > Soil > Palsa > Peat permafrost | place: Sweden...
GTTGTTGGTGAAGCAGAGCATGGTCTCGTGGTAGCTGTCGTTCCACCAGAGGGAGAGCTCGATCTCCACCTGCTCCTTCTTGCCGCGGACGGTGATCGGCGACTTCAGGATCGCGGTCTTGGACTTGTCGAGGTGGCGGACGAAGGCTTCCACGCCGCCGTCGTAGTGCAGGATCTCTTCGAACGGCTCCGTGCCGCGCAGGTCCTTGAAGTTGATCACCACGCCGGAGTTCAGGAAGGCGAGCTCGCGCAGGCGGTGCTCCAGCGTCTTCCGGTCGAACTCGATGTGGGAGAAGGTCGCTACCGACGGGAAGAAGGTGACGCTGGTGCCGGTGAGCGGCTGGCCGGCGCGAGGATCGCCCTCGGGCCGCATCGGCGCCTCGCCGGTGATCTTCAGGGAGGTGACCGCGTCGCCGCGGGCGAAGCGCATCTCGTGTTCCTTGCCGTTCCTCCAGATCTTCAAATCCAGCCAGTCGGACAGGGCGTTCACCACCGAGACGCCCACCCCGTGCAGGCCGCCGGAGACCTTGTAGGAGTTCTGGTCGAACTTTCCGCCGGCGTGCAGCTGGGTCATGATCACCTCGGCGGCGCTGACGCCTTCGCCCTGGTGCATGTCCACCGGGATGCCGCGCCCGTCGTCGACCACGGTGCACGAGCCGTCAGCGTTCAGCACCACCTCCACGTGGGTGGCGTGACCGGCCAGGGCCTCGTCGATAGCGTTGTCCACCACCTCATAGACCATGTGGTGCAGGCCCGAGCCGTCGTCGGTGTCGCCGATGTACATGCCGGGACGCTTGCGGACCGCGTCCAGGCCCTTCAGCACGCGGATGGAGTCCGCGTCGTACTCGCCACTGGCCGTGCCGTCTTCGCCGAGGTCAGGGGTATCGGTCATTCAGTCGTCTCTCATGGTCAGGGCCGAGCGGTCCACGTGCGCGATCTGCGCCCGCTTCCCGAGGTCCGAAAACAGCATCCGGTCGGTGCCGGTGAGGAAGGCCTGCAGCCCCAGCGCGACGATCTCGTCGAACAGGGCGGCGCGGCGCGCGGCGTCGAGGTGAGCGGCCACTTCATCCAGCAATAATATAGGGTTTGGCGCTGATTCTGCACTGAATTCGTCAGAGGGGCCCCTGGGGCGGGTCAGGCGCGCCGCCTGGGCCAGCACGAGGTTCAGGATCAGGGCCTTCTGCTCGCCGGTGGAGCACTCCGCGGCGGGGCGATCCTTCTCCCGGTGGATGACGATCAGGTCGGTGCGCTGGGGGCCGGAGAGGGCGCGGCCGGCGGCGCCGTCCCGCTCGCGGGCGCGGCGAAGCGTGTCCCGCAGGCGGTCCTCGGTGTCGGGCGACTCGCCCCACTCGCCCGAGAGGCTTAGGGCGGCTTGCGGAAAGGGCCGGTCGGTGCGGGCGTCGATCTCGGCCTGCAGCAGCGTCACGGTCCGCGCCCGTCCCGCCGCCAGCGCCGCCCCCGCCTCGGCGGCGCGGGCCTCCAGCGCATCGAGCCAGGCGGGATCGTCGGGGCCGTCGGTGAGGAGGCGCAGGCGTTCTCGCATGGTTTTCTCGTAGGTGGACGCCGCGGCGGCGTGGGCGGGCTCGGCGGCGAACACCAGCCGGTCCAGGAAGCGGCGGCGCTCCGTTCCGCCCTCCATGAACAGGCGATCCTGCTGGGGCGTCAGCCACACCAGGCGCACCATCTCGGCAAGGCGGCCGGGCGCGACGGTCTCGCCCTCAAGCCGGACCGTGCGGCGGGATGCGCCGGGCTCCAGCCCCGTGCCGACCTTCACCTCGCCGGCAGGCGCATCGAGGACGGCGGCGACGCTCCAGGCCCGGCCCCGGGTCTCGCCGGGCAGGCGGCGGCCCGCGTCCGGCGCGCTGGCGCCGCGGATGCCCCGTCCAGGCGCCAGAAAGGAGATGGCCTCGAGGAGGTTGGTCTTGCCCGCGCCGTTGGGGCCGTAGAGCGCCACGGGGCGGCCGTCGAAGACGAGGGCGACCCGCTCGTAGGAGCGGAAGTCCGTCAGGGTGAGGCGGGACAGGGCGGCGGGCGGCATCGCCCCTCTCATACAGAGCGCCGGAAGGATCGCGAAATGCCTTGCCCCGATCGCCCTGCTGCGACGCGGCGAATATGTCGCAGAATTAATGTGCGGCGCAGCATTTCACCCTTGAAGCGGAGCGCTGGCAGGATTATCTAGCCGCCATGCCGATGAGAGGCACAACTAGATCGTCAAGTTAACAAATGACGGCAGTTTTAACCTTCTGTTTGTCCAATAGGGGAATACAATGACCAAGTTCATGAACTACGCCGACAACGCCGGCCTCGCCATCCTCGCCGTCATGCTCGCCGCCCTCCCGGTCGCGACCCTCGGCTTCCTGGCCCACTAAGCACCCGCCGCGCCTCGCGCGCGACCTGATCAGAGATGAGAAAGGCCGGCTCTCGCCGGCCTTTTTGCTGTCTGGGCGCCGCCGACCGACAGAACGTGTTGGCTAGACCCGAAGCGGCATCAGCACGTAGCGCACGCCGCGATCGGTGGGATCGAGCACCAGGGTGGGCGAGGCGGGGTCGGCGAAGCGCAGCTCCATGCTCTCGCCGCCGATCTGGCCACACACGTCCAGGAGGTAGCGGGCGTTGAAGCCGATCTCGAAGGCTTCCTCGTCGTAGTCGATCTCCACCTCCTCGACGGCTTGGCCCGCCTCCATGTTGCGGACGGTGAGGACCAGCTTGCCGGGCTCGATCTGCATCTTCACCGAGCGGGACTTCTCCGCCGAGATGGTGGCCACCCGATCCACCGCCGAGGCGAACAGGGCGTTGTCGACGGTGACGACGCGGTTGTTCTCCTTGGGGATGACGCGGGCGTAGTCGGGGAAGGCGCCGTCGATCACCTTGGAGGTGAGGGCCGCGCGGCCGAACTCGAACCGCACCTTGGCGGCGGAGATCTGCAGGTCCACCGTCTCGCCGGCGTCTTCCAGGAGGCGGCGGGCTTCGGCGATGGTCTTCCTCGGGATGATCACGCCCGGCATGCCGACCGCGCCCTCGGGAGCCGGCATCTCGGCCAGGGCCAGTCGGTGGCCGTCGGTGGCGACGGCGCGGAACTTGGCGACCCCGTCCTCGACCACGGTGTGGACGAACAGGCCGTTCAGGTAATAGCGCGTCTCTTCGGTGGAGATGGCGAAGCGGGTCTTGTCGATCAGGCGGATCAGCGCCTCGGTGTCGATCGTCATCTTGTTGGAGAGGCCGTCGGACGACATCACCGGGAAGTCGCCAGCGGGCAGCACCGGCAGGTTGAATTTGGAGCGGCCGGCGGTGATGGCCAGGCGCGGATCCTCGCCCTGGAACTTCAGCTCCACGTCGGCGCCCTCAGGCAGCTTCCTGACGATCTCGTAGAGGGTGTGGGCGGGGGCGGTGATCTGGCCGGAGCTTGCGACCTCGCAGGCGGTCTCGTCGATGATCTCCATGTCTAGGTCGGTGGCGGAAAACGCCAGCCCGCCCTTGTCGGCGGACAGGAGCACGTTGGAGAGGATCGGGATCGTATTGCGCCGCTCCACCACGCTCTGCACGTGGCCCAGGGCCTTGATCAACGCCGCGCGCTCGATGGTGAGCTTCATAGGTTCGTCCAGGTCGAAATGATGGCCCGCACCCAGGCCGCATGGACGAAAGACACTAGCGGATTCGAACGCGGGCGGAAGGGGGATCGCGCGTTTCTCCCTCCCCCGTCTTCGACAGGGGAGGATAAGGTCTCCAGCCCTTGCACCGGTCGCCCGAATTGGCGATGACCCGCCCGATGACCCTCACCGTCGCCGCCGCCTATCGGGAAAAGCTGCAGAGCGGCGAGATCAATCCCGATGCGGCGCAGGCCCTTGCGGTGGAGGCGCTGTCGCGGCTGGAGGGCGAGCTGAACGCCTTGGCCGAGCCCGGCTTCTCCCTGCCGTTCCTGAAGAAGCGTGAGCCGCCGCGGGGCGTCTACCTCTACGGGCCGGTGGGGCGGGGCAAGTCCATGCTGATGGACCTGTTCTTCGACTCCGCGCCCGTGGAGAAGAAGCGCCGCGCCCACTTTCACGCCTTCATGGCGGAGGTCCACGGCCTGGTGGACCAGTGGCGCAAGGGCGACGCCGGAGCCCGCAAGGCCCGCTTCAGCCACCAGAAGGGCGACGATCCGATCCCGCCGGTCGCCAGCGTCATCGCCGCCGAGGCGCGGCTCCTGTGCTTCGACGAGTTTCACGTCACCGACATCGCCGACGCCATGATCCTCGGCCGACTGTTCGAAGCGCTCTTCGCAAAGGGCGTCGTGGTGGTCGCCACCTCCAACCGCGCGCCGGACGAGCTTTATCCGAACGGCATCAACCGCCAGCTCTTCCTGCCCTTCATCGCCGTGCTGAAGGAGAAGCTGCAGGTGGTGCGGGTGGCGGGACCGAAGGATTTCCGGCTGGACCGCCTGCGGGGCGCGCGGGTCTATTTCTCGCCGCTGGACGCCGAGAGCGAGCAGGGGTTCGACGCGCTCTGGATGTCGCTCCTGGACGGCGGAGCTGAGACGGGGGCCACAGTGGAGGTGCTGGGTCGCAAGATCACCCTGCCCCGCGCCTTCGGCGGGCACCTCCGGGCGAGTTTCAACAGTCTCTGCGTCGCCAACCTCGGGGCGCAGGATTATCTCGCCCTGGCGGCCCGCTTCCACACCGTGTTCCTGGGGGCCGTGCCCGAACTCTCGCCCGACAAGCGCAACGAGGCGGCCCGCTTCGTCACCCTGATCGATGCGCTTTACGAGGCCAAGGCCAAGCTGGTGGTGCTCGCCGCAGTCGCGCCGGACGACCTCTATCCGCGGGGGACAGGGGCCTTCGAGTTCGAGCGCACCGCGTCCCGCCTGCAGGAGATGCGCTCCGAAAGCTGGCTGGAGCAGGTGCGGGACTGACGCCGCGTCGGTCAGGACACGCGCTTTCACGCGCGATGGTGCAATCCGTGCTATCTCGAAAATCCTTTCCGAAACAATGATTTGAAGATCTTCGTCGGCGCCGCGTCGTGCAATGAGTGCAATCTCCCCTTCAAGGTTGGCGGCCTGATGATGGATGGCCGACAGCGTCTCCCGCTCAAGCCGCCAATCTGAGCCTGACATTGTAAGCCCGTTTGAAGGGGCGGGGATAAGTTCACGCCCGCCCCGCCTGTCGCGGCCCGGAACGATCCGCGCGCTGGGGTCTTTCCAAAGCTTGAGCAAGGAAACCGCCGTGACCATCGACGCCACTCATGCGCCTGACAGCACGGGCGCTCCGCCGCCCTCTTCCGCCAAGCCTCCGGCGCCCCGCAGACGTTTCCGGTCCTTCGTGTCGCGGCATCCGCTGCTGACGGCGCTCTATGCGGTGCTGAGCTTCATCGGCCTCTTGATCCTGGCCATCATCATCTTCCTGTGGCTCGCCAACTGGAACATGCTGCGGGGCCCGATCGGTCGCTTCGCCTCGGCCCAGACCCATCGCCATATCGAGCTCGACGGCGACCTGAAGGTCCACCTCCTCACCTGGACGCCCACCGTCAGCATCGGCGGCGTGAAGATCGGCAACCCGCAGTGGGCCGGTCCCGGCGACACGGCGGACGTGGAGAACATCATCGTCTCCGTGAAGCTCCTCCCGCTCCTGGGCTTCCATGTGGTGATGCCGCTGCTGGAATTCGACAAGCCGGTGGTGAACCTCTACCGCGACGCCTCGGGCCGCCAGAACTGGGATGTGGACACCGGCAAGCCCAAGCCCAACGCCAAGCCCTTCAAGCTGCCGCCCATCGAGCAGTTCGTGGTCAACGACGGCCGGCTCAAATACGTCGATGTGAAGCGCAAGATGAGCATCACCGGCGTGATCGACTCCAACGAGCGCGCCCAAGGTCCGCAGGCGCACGCCTTCAGCCTGCAGGGCGAAGGGTCGCTCAACAACCGGCCCTTCCACCTCAAGGTGGCGGGCGGCCCGCTGCTGCACGTGCGGCTGAATCAGCCCTATCCCTTCACGGGCGACATCACGGCGGCGGACACCCACATCACCGCCGTTGGCCATCTGGCCAAGCCGTTCGACATGAACGACGTAGTGTCGGACGTGCACATGTCGGGCCGCGATCTGGCCAACCTCTACTATGTGACCGGCCTTGCTTTGCCCAATACGCCCCCTTACGACATCAGGGGCGTGCTCTCGCACAAGGGCCGCGAGTACGACTTCGACAAGGCCGTGGGCCGGGTGGGCGACAGCGACCTGGAAGGTAGCCTGAAGGTGACGCTGGATCCGAAGAACCGGCCGAACGTGATCGCCAACCTGTCCTCGCGCCTGCTGGACTTCAAGGACCTAGCGACCCTGTTCGGCGCGCGTCCGGTGACCAAGGCCGAGGTCGCGGCGCTGGCCAAGCCCAAGCCCCTGAAGATCGCCGTGGCGCCGACGCCGGTGAACGCCCCCGCCACGCCGGGCCAGCGGCTGCTGCCGGACTCCACCCTGGCGACCGAGCGCCTGCGCAGCATGGACGCGACCCTGCATTACCATGCCCAGGCCATCAAATCCCTGTTCCTCCCCCTGAAGCAGGCGACGCTGGACCTCAACCTCGACCACGGCGTCCTGGCGATCGATCCGGTGGCGTTCGACTTCCCGCAGGGCCGGTTTACGGCGCAGGTGACGCTGGACGCCCGCGGCGCCGTGCCCATCACCGACACCGACATGCGCCTCAGCAACGTCAGCCTGCAGGAGTTCCTGCACACCCCGTCCGGGCAGTCTCCCGCGATCGAGGGGATCATGGCCGCCCGCGTCAAGCTGCACGGGGTCGGCGACTCCGTGCACAAGGCCGCCGCCGCCTCGAACGGCGCAGTGACGGTGGTGATCCCGCAGGGGAAGATTCGCGCAGCCTTCGCCGAACTGCTCGGCGTCAACGCCGGCAAGGGGCTTCAGCTTCTGCTGTCCAAGAACCAGGGCGAGACCAACGTGCGCTGCGCCGTGGCTAACTTCGCGGTCAGGAACGGCGTGCTGCAGGCCCAGAACGTGGTGTTCGACACCGACGTGGTGAAGGTGGACGGCACGGGCGATATAGACCTCGGGCCCGAATCCATCGACCTGACCCTGAAGGGCGACTCGAAGAAGTTCCGCATCGGGCACCTGTTCCTGCCCATCACCCTCGGCGGACACCTCTCGAGCCCCAAGATCGGCGTGCAGCCGGTGCAGACCATCGCCCAGGGCGGCCTCGCCGCGGCGCTGGGCTTCCTGTTCCCGCCGGCCGCCATCCTGCCCTTCGTCGATCCCGGCCTCGCCAAGAACGCCGACTGCGCCGCCCTGATGACCGAAGCGCAGACCGCGCCCGCCGCAGTGAAGGCGACCCAGGCCAAGGGCATGGTGACCACGCCCAACATCAAGAAGTAGCGGAACGGCCTGCCCGGCCGCCCGTTTTACGCAAGGGCAGCTTGAGAAGGAGATCGCCATGAACAGCAATCGCACCGAAGGCCTTGGCCATCAGGCGGCCGGCGCCGTCAAGGAATTGGCCGGCAAGCTGACCGGAAACCCGGTCCTTCAGGCCAAGGGCGTGGTCGAAAAGCTCGGCGGCAAGGCCCAGCATCGGGTCGGTCGGATTGAAGACGCCCTGAAGTAGATCATCCGCTATAGGTTTAGAGAGCGGCGGCCCCTGCGGTCGCCGTTTTCGTTTGGGGAAAAGCGCTTGGCCGTCAAACCGAAGCTTGTCGTCGTTCCGGCGCAGACGCCCGGCGTCTCCTCGTTCATGGACGCGACAACTCAGTACGAGGCGTGGCTCGGCAAGCAGCTGACCATCGTGCCCGCCGACCTCGCGCTGAAGCACGAGAAGATGGCGGGGAGCGCCTTCATGTTCCTGCGCGCCACCTTCTATCGCTGGATGCAGCTGTGGCCGGTGGTTTGTCCCGAGCTGGCGGATGCGAAATCGGTGCTGGCGGTGGGCGATCTGCACACCGAGAACTTCGGCACCTGGCGGGATGTGGAGGGGCGGCTGATCTGGGGCTGCAACGATTTCGACGAGGCGTATGACCTGCCCTACGCCATCGACCTCGTGAGGCTGGCGGCCAGCGGGCTTCTCGGCGCCGAGGAAGGCGTGATCGCCATCAAGCCTGAGGAAGTCTGCGCGGCCATCCTCGCCGGCTACCGCAAGGGTCTGAAGTCCGGCCCGAGACCCTATGTGCTCGGCGAGAAGTACGACTGGCTGCGCGAGCTGGCGATGGAGGACCTGCGCGATCCGCACCACTTCGCCGAAAAGATGCGCGCCCTGCCCAAGCCCGGCTATCCCGTGTCGCCCAAGCTGAAGCGCGCCATCGCCAGCCTGATGCCCCCGGAGGCCGGGAGGTTCAGCTTTCGCCACCGCGTCGCCGGGCTCGGCAGCCTCGGGCGCGAGCGGGTGGTGGCCCTTGGCTCCTACTACGGCTCCCTCGTGGTGCGCGAGGCCAAGGCCCTGGCCCCATCCGCCGCCTACTGGGCCGCAGGATCCCAAGGTTCTGCGCGGCTGATGTACGACGACATCATCGATGCGGCGGAGCGCTGCCCCGATCCCTTCGTGCAGCTGAAGGGGCGCTGGATCGTGCGCCGCCTGGCCGCCGACGCCTCCTCCATCGACATCGACCGCCTGCCCAAGGGCAAGGAGAAGAAGCTCCTCACCGCCATGGGCCGCGAGACCGCGAACGTGCATCTGGGCTCGGGGTCCAAGGGCATCCTGCGCGATCTCGCCGCCCGGCCCGAAGGCTGGCTGGAGCGCGCGGCGAAGGACATGGTGGCCGCCACCCTGAAGGACTTCGAGGCCTGGAAAGCCCTTCACGCCAGCGCCGCCGCCGGACCGAAAGCCGCGCTCTCCAAGGTCTAGCTCTCGGTTGCGTGATCCCGACCCTGCGCGCCTGCGGGCAGGGCGGGGGAAGAATGTGCAGAACTTATGCAGTCGCCTGATTGGCGAATGTTGGGCGGGGCGCGATCATTGCATTGGTGCGCGTCCGGCGCCGATGTGACGGTCTCGCATTCGATCAGACCCACGGACCGACGTGATCCGGGAACGGCCTGACCCCCGGAGGACTCCCATGGACGATTCAGAAACCACCGTTCCCTCGTCGGCCCGACGCCTGTTCCTGCGCGGCGCCGCGCTGGCCGCCGCCACCCCGATTCTCACCGAGGCTCATTTCGCCATGGCTTCGCAGACCAACACCACGCCCTCCGGCATGGCGCTGCATGGGCAGGGCAAGGAGATGCCCGCCGACGGCGCCGTCCTGATCAACGCCAATGAAAACCCGCTCGGGCCCTCGAAGGCCGCTATCGCCGCAATCTCCGCCATCGCCCCCACGGGCGGTCGCTACGACCTTCACGGCGAGACCACCAAGCTCACCCAGAGCTTCGCCGCCCAGCACGGGCTGAAGACCAACTATGTGGCGGTCTACGCCGGCTCGTCCGAGCCGCTGCACTATTCGGTGCTGGCCTTCACCTCGCCCACGAAGAGCTTCGTCACCGCCGACCCGTCCTACGAGGCGGGCATGTTCGCGGCCAAGACCTCGGGCGCCAAGGTGGTGAAGGTGCCGCTCACCCCGACCTTCGCCCACGACGTGAGGGCCATGGTGGCCGCCGACCCCAACGCCGGGGTGATCTACATCTGCAACCCCAACAACCCCACCGGCACCGTCACCTCGAAGGCCGACATCGCCTGGGCGTTGGAGAACAAGCCCAAGGGCTCAATCCTGCTGGTGGACGAGGCCTACATCCACCTTTCCGACGCCCAGGACGCGCTGGACATGGTGGCGGCGGACAAGGACCTGATCGTGCTCCGGACCTTCTCCAAAATCTACGGCATGGCGGGCATCCGCTGTGGCTTCGCCGTCGGTCGCCCCGACTTGCTGGCCAAGCTTCAGCCGTTCGGCCAGAACGCCATGCCGATCACCGGCTCGGCGGCCGCGCGCGCCTCGATCGAGGACCCGAACCTCGTGCCCGAGCGCAAGAAGATCATCGGCGACGTCCGCCGCGACACAATCGCCTGGCTCACAGCCAACGGCTACAAGGTGATCGGCGACCCTCAGACCAACTGCTTCATGATCGACACGGGCCGCAGCGGCCACGGCGTATTCGCCGCCATGGCCAAGAAGAATGTCTACATCGGGCGCTCCTGGCCGATCTGGCCCAACGCCGTGCGCGTCACCGTGGGCACCCAGCCGGAGATGGACAAGTTCAAGCTGGCCTTCAAGTCGGTGATGGACACCCCGGCCCTGGCCACCAACCTCATGGCCTCCCCGAAAGCGGCGTCGGGGCAAACCCGCTTCCCGCACTACTCCTGAGCCGACGGCGGGGCGCTATTCGGTTCGCCGGAGCGCTCCGCCCTCGATCACCCGATAGAAGCAGGAGCGGGCCCCGGTATGGCAGGCCCCGCCATCGCCTTGGGCTGTGACCTTCAGCCAGACCGCGTCCTGGTCGCAGTCGACACGCGCCTCCACCACCGTCTGGATCTGACCCGACGTGGCGCCCTTGTGCCAGAGTTCGCCCCGTGACCGGCTCCAGTAGTGGGCCTCGCCGGTCTCCAGCGTCAGGCGCAGCGCCTCGTCGTTCATCCACGCGAACATCAGGATTTCACCTGTCGCCGCATCCGTGGCGATGGCGGCGATCAGCCCGTCCTGCCCGAACCGGGGGGTGAGCACGTCGCCATGCTCCAGCGCCTGCTTGTCGCCGGGCGGCGGGAAGGCGGCGTCCATGTCAGCCTTCGCCGTCCAGGCCCTCGGGCAGGCCGACGATGTGGAAGCCGGCGTCCACGTGGACCACTTCCCCTGTGGTGGAGCGGCCGAGATCGGACAGGAGCCACAGGGCGCAGCCCGCCACCCCTTCGGGCGCGGTGTCCTCGCGCAGCGGCGACCAATTGCGCCCCTGGCTGATCATGCTGCGTCCGCCGGAAATGCCGGCCAGGGAGAGGGTGCGGATGGCGCCGGCGGAGATGGCGTTGACCCGGATGCCCTTGGGCCCGAGATCGCGGGCGATATAGCGGGTGCAGGCTTCCAGCGCCGCCTTGGCTACGCCCATGACGTTGTAGTTGGGAATGGTCCGCTCGGACCCGAGGTAAGTGAGGGTGATCAGCGACCCGCCCTTGGGCATGAGCTTGGACGCCCGGCGCGCCGTATCCACGAAGGAGTAGGCGGAGATATCCATGGAGCGGGCGAAGTTCTCCCGCGTGGTGTTGTCCACGAACGAGCCCTTCAGCTCGTTCTTGTCGGAGAAGGCGATGGCGTGGACCACGAAATCGATGGTTCCGAACGCCTCCTCGATAGTCTTGAAGGCGGCGTCCATGGAGGCGTCGTCGGTGACCTCGCAGGGGGCGAACACCTTCACGCCGATGCTCTCGCCCAGCGGCCTGACCCGCTTCTCCATGGCGTCGATATAGGTGAAGGCGATCTCCGCGCCTTGCGCCGCCAGCTGGGAGGCGATGGCCCAGGCGATGGAGTTGTGGTTGGCCACCCCCATGACGAGGCCCTTCTTGCCCTTCATCAGGTCGCCCTTGGGCAGGTTCATCTCTTCGGCGGCCATGGGTGTTTCCTCGTGGAGCGGGCTCTCTGGCCGTTCCTTAGAACTTCAGGGGCTTGTTCAGCAACCGGCGCAGCAGGGTTATGGCGAAGAGTTGCGGGCGGATGGCGACCCGCCGACCGTTCCGCCTCGGCCATACCCAGCCGCCGGTCGCCACATCGGACGGCAGCCGAAGCCGCAGCCTGCCCCCGTCCGCCGATCCGGCCATGGGCGTATGGTAGAGGCAGTTCTCGAAGAAGAAGTGGGTGACCAAGGAGCGCCGGGTGGCCTCAGGATCCATAATCGGCGCGCCGCCGTGCGCGAGGTTGGCGGCCCAGACCAGCGCCTGTCCCTTCTTCAGGAGGGCGATCTCGGCGGGCGCCTCCGCTTCGTCCACCCGCTTCGTCAGGGCCGGGACATAGGCCTTGGCGTAGTCGCCGCCGCCGCGGCGCTGGGGTTTCACCCCCGCTTCCTGCGGCGTCAGCACCGGCAGGCGGTGGCTGCCCCGGCGATAGGTCAGGGGGCCGGCCTCGACGTGGATGTCCTCGAGGGCGAACCAGACGCCGCACATGAACCGCTGCGGTTCGCTGTGGAAATGGAAGGCGTCGGAATGCAGGCTCTGCTGGCTGCCCCGCTGGAAGTTCAGGGTCTGAAAGGCGAACGGCTCGCGGCCATAGGCGCCCTGAAGCAGGCGCATCACCTTGGGATGGATGGCGAGGGCCCTGACCGCAGGGGATTCGCGCCACGCGTCCTGCACGCGGGTCACGCCATCCTTGAAATAGACGTCGGTCTCCAGCACGGCGGCGTCGATCAGCTGTGCGGTCTTGGCGTCGTCGAAGTCGATCACCGCGAGCCCATCCCGCGCCAGATCCGCCGCGAAGCGGCGAAGCTCGCCATCGGCCTGGATGGTGGTGAGGTGCTCCTCCAGGCGGGGGGATTCCACCCAGGGCAGGCGCGCCTGATCCAGGTCGGTCCTTTCCGCGTCAAACATGGTCCTGCCCGTCCAGCGTGTTCCAGAGGCCAGCTATAAGAGGTCGGCGCGCCGCTCGAAAGGCCAGATGATGGTCGCCGCCGTCGCGTCTTCCACGGTAGCGGCGTGCGAGGCGACCGTCCCTGGTGATCAGCGGCGTGAAACAGTCCAGATACCCCATGCCCATTGCGCGCGCCGCGATCTGCAGTCTGGCGTTGAACCGCGCATGCATGGCGGTGCGCACGTCGAGGGACGGGATTTCCAGCGTGCGGATCGCACGGGGCAGGTCGTCGACGGTCTGGGCGCCATGCTGGTCGGTCACCATCGCGTTGGTGTAGCCGCCGAGCCAGGCCTCATCG
>Ga0302317_10002421_pt1 | contig 12772 bp, 10 predicted proteins | sample III_Palsa_N3_3_FD_200450 | JGI IMG/M metagenome (GOLD analysis project Ga0302317, IMG submission 200450) | Peat permafrost microbial communities from Stordalen Mire near Abisko, Sweden - III_Palsa_N3_3 | ecosystem: Environmental > Terrestrial > Soil > Palsa > Peat permafrost | place: Sweden...
GGAACCGCGCCGGTCTGGACGCTGTGCGCGACCCTGGTGCTCGCCCAGGGCACCCGGATCGGCTGGGCGAAGATCGCCGGTGCGGTGCTGGGGCTCAGCGGCACGGTGCTGGTGGCGGCGCCCTGGTCGAGCAGCGGCGCGACCCCCCGGATGAGCATCCTGTGCTTCCTGCTCGGCTCGATCAGCTTCGGCTCCAGCTTCGCCTACATGGGCAAGTTCCTTGCCGGGCGCGGGATCCCGCCGCTGATGCTGGCCGGCGGGCAGCTCTCCGCCGCGTCCGTGCTGCTGCTCCTGGTCACCCCGTTCATGGGCCTGAGCCCGATCCACTTCAAGACCGAGTCGGTGGTGGCCCTGATCGTGCTCGGCGTGATCTGCACCGGTCTGGCCGCGCTGCTCAACTTCGAGCTGGTCCTCAAGGACGGCTCGGCGGTGGCCTCCACCGTGACCTACCTGATGACCGTGGTCGCGGTGATCCTCGGCGCGGCCGTGCTGAACGAGCCGATGGGCTGGACCGTGGCCGTGGGGGCGCTGGCGGTACTGGGAGCCACCGCCCTGCTCCGCCGCCAGCCGAAGGCCAAGCCGGCCCCGGCGGTGGAGCCGGAGCAGCCCGCGGGGGTCACCGCCGCCGGGGTCGCCGCAGCAGCCGAGTGACCGCCGCGCCCGGCTCCGGGGCAGCCACCGCACGGCTGCGTGAATCCGTAGTGACCGGGCGCCGCCGGAAATCCAGTATTCGTTGACCGGATCCCGACGAATGGAGACGACAATGCCGCTGCTCGATGTTTCGCTGCCCCTCGGATCGGTTCCCCAGGAAAAGAAGCCCACCCTGATCACCGGGCTCGCCGAAGCCGTGCTCGACGCCATGGGGCTGCCGGCCTCGGATTTCTTCCGCGGGGCCACCTGGGTCCACCTGCACGAGATCTCCCCGGAGAACTCGGGAACCGGGTCAGGTGCGGGTGAGCCGCATTTCACCGCGACCGTGACCGCCCTGTCCGGCTTCCTGGACGCGGCCCGCAACGAGGCCCTCGGGGCCAGGCTCTCGGCCCTGATCCTGGACTCCGCGGGGCTCGACGCCTCGAAGTCCGCGCTGGTCTGGACGATCGTTCAGGAGATACCCGAGGGGAGTTGGGCCATCGGCGGCGGTCTGACCAGGCGGGCGAACATCGACGCCTTCATCGCCGAGGCCGAGGCCCAGGCCCGCGTCGGCTGACCCCGTCCCAGCCCGGCCGACCGCGCCGCCGACGGCGGCGGCGCGGTCGGCTTCGCAATTCCAGAACCCGCCCCGAAAGACGGACGCGAAGACGGACGGAGAGCCGTTCGGGAAACCGTAGAGCCGTTCGAAATCCCCCTGGCTAGATTGATGGAAAAGCTCCGCTCCATCGATTGGGGGTTCCGATGTCCTTGCAGTCCTCGGCCCGCCTCGGCGTGGTCGTTCCCTCCGGGAATGCCGCCGCCGAGCCCGAGATCGGCCGCTTGGTCCAGCCTTTCATGAATATTCACGCGGCCCGCTTCCCGCACCTCGACGGAAAGGACCTCCGCGCCCGGCTCGACATCTACAACGAGGTCCTGCCGGACCTCGTCGCGGGCTTCGGCGGGCTGGCGCTGGACGCGCTGGTCGTGGCGTGCAGCGGCTCGCACTACCTGCTCGGCCCGCAGGAGGACCAGGCCTTCTGCGACCGGCTCGGCGCCCACGGCGGCAAGCCGGTGGCGTCCTCGACCATCGCGACCCTGGACACCTGCGCCGACCTCGGGGTGCGCGAGCTGGTCCTGGTCTCGCCGTACCAGCCGTGGCTGACCGAGCTGTCCCGCGGCTACTGGGAGGCGGCCGGTCTGCGGGTGAGCCGGGTGGTCCCGGTCCTGGCCGGCGCCGGGTTCTCGCCGTACGACGTGACCACCGACGAGCTCGTCCGCCAGGTCGAGCAGGCCGGTACCGGCCCGGACGAGACGCTGCTGTTCACCGGCACCGGGATGTTCACCTTCGACGCCCTGGAACGGATCGGCGCCGGCAACAACCGGATCCTGCTGACCTCGAACATCTGCTCGGCCCGCTGGGCGGGGAAGCAGACCGGTGCCGCGGCCGGCCAGGCCGGGGACCACCCGCTGCTGCGCCGACTGGCGGGCCAGGGCGCGGCGGCATGAGCGTCATCCGCCGCCCGGTGGTCGTCATCGGCGCGGGCCCGGTCGGGCTGACCACCGCCCTGGTGCTCGCCCAGGCCGGTGTGCCGGTGACCGTGCTGGAGTCGGAGGAGGGACTCTCCACCGCGTCCAAGGCGTCCACCTTCCACCCCTCCACCCTCGACCTGCTCGACGACCTCGGGGTCGGCCGGGACCTGTGCGCGGCCGGACGCCGGGTGGACCGGATCCAGTGGCGGAACCTCGCCCAGCAGGTCGTCCACCAGCTCGACTACACCCACCTGGACGGCCACACCGCGCATCCCTACCGGCTGCACGCGGAGCAGGCGCTGCTCACCCCGCTGCTGCTGGAGGCGCTGGCCGGACACCCGCACGCCGAGGTCTGCTTCGCGACCACGGCCTTCGACATCCGCGACCACGGCGACCGGGTGCGGATCTGGGCACAGCAGCCCAGCGGCCGCCGGGCACCGCTGGACGCGGGGTACGTGGTGGCGGCCGACGGCAGCCGCAGCATCGTCCGTACCGCGCTGGGGCTGCCCTCGGCGGTGCGGGAGTACCCCTCCTACGCGCTGCGGATCATCACCGACACGGCTCTGGATGAACTGCTGCCGGGGCTCTCCCCGCTGGCCTACGTCCGCGACGCGCGGCAGTCCTACAGCCTGCTGGGCATGCCGGACCACTGGCGGCTGATCTTCCGGATCCCCGGGAGCACACCCCGCGACCAGGCACTGGACCGGGAGACCGTGGGCCGGCTGCTCGCCCGCAGCCTGCCGGACGTGCACGAGCGGATCCGGGTCAGGGACGCCCACACCTACCGGCTGGCGGCGTTCGTACTGCCCGGCTTCCAGTCGGGCCGGGTGCTGTTCGCCGGTGACGCGGCCCATCTCACCTCCACGGCCGGGGGGATGAACATGAACTGCGGCCTGCACGACGCGGTGGCCTGGGGACGCGCGCTGGCCCAGGTGCACCACCGGACGGCGGGCCCGGCCGGACTCACCGACGTCGCGGCGGCCCGGCGCCGGGTGGTACTGGAGGCGGCGATCCCGCGCAGCGAGGCCCGGACCGCGGGCATCGACGGCGGCGAGGAGCTCAACCGCGCCATGAACGAGATCGGCCGGATGACCGCCGACCCGGCCCGCGCCACCGACTACCTGCTCAAGGCATCGCTGCTGGACTGCGCCCCGCGTCCGCAGCCCGCCCGCTGAACAGTCACTTCACATCCACACCTCGGGAGTTGGACCATGCGGATCTGGTTCCACAAGCACACGGTAGAGGGACGGCTGCCCCTGCTCGACCAGTGGTACCGCGAGCACCTCGACGCCATCGCGGGCCCCGGGACGGTCATCGACATCAAGACCCTTCCCGCCGAGACCTACCCCGACAACACCCCCTTCGGCCTGGTCGGCCACCACTCGGCCCAGGTGCTCTTCAGTGAGCACTTCGCCCACGCCGCGGTCCACGCGGAGCGGGCCGGCTACGACGCCTGGGTCACCGCCGCGGGCCAGGACCCCGGCCTGCGGGACGCCCGCCACCTGGCCGGGATCCCCACCCTCGGCTACGGCGAGACCTCGTTCTTCCTCTCCGCGCTGACCGGCCGCCGGTTCGGCGTACTCGGCTTCATGCCCCCGCTGGAGGAGCCGATCCGGGCGAACATCAAGCGCTACGGCCTGGAGTCGTCGCTGGCCGGCTACGAGGTGGTCCCGGGCGGATGGGACGGCGTCCACCGCGCGCTGGAGGGCGACTACGAGGAGTTCGTGACCGCCTACTCCGACGCCGCGCTGCGGGCCGCCAAGGCCGGGGCCGAAGTGATCATCCCGGCCGAGGGCATCCCCAACGAGATCTTCTGGCACCTGGGGATCCGCGAGCTCCACGGCCTGCCGGTGGCCGACCCGGCCGGTCTCGCGGTCAAGTTCGCCGAACTGAGCGTCACCCTGCACCGCCTCGGCATCTTCAGCCAGTCCGAGGTCGGCTACTGGTTCAACCGGCCCGACCCGGCCGTCACCCGGCACCTGGAAAAGGTCTTCCTCGGCTCGACCCTCGACACCCCCGCAGGAGCGTGAGTCCATCATGAGCGACAACTCCACTCTCGGCCCCGCCCCCTACAGCACCCCGGCCGCGCCCCCGCTGCACCGCCCCCGGCGGCTGCGGCGGACCCCGCAGCTGCGCCGGCTGACGGCGGAGACCCAGGTCAACGCGAACAACCTGATCCAGCCGCTGTTCCTGCGCGAGGGCATCAGCGAGCCCCGCGAGATCCCGTCCATGCCCGGCGTCTACCAGCACACCAGGGACACCCTGCGCAAGGCCGCGACCGAGGCCGTGCGGGCCGGTGTCGGCGGGCTGATGCTCTTCGGCATCCCCGGCCACAAGGACCCCCAGGGCAGCGGCGCGGTGGACCCGGACGGGATCCTGCAGACCGCGCTGCGCGACGTCGTCGCCGAGGTGGGCGACGCCACCGTGGTGATCGGCGACATCAACCTCGACGAGTACACGACCCACGGCCACACCGGGGTGCTCGGGCCCGACGGCGACGTCGACAACGACGCCAGTGTGCTGCTGTACGCCCAGGCGGCGGTCGTGCAGGCCGAGGCGGGAGCGCACATCGTCGCCCCCAGCGGCATGATGGACGGTCAGGTCCGCTACATCCGCGCGGCCCTGGACGCGGCCGGGCACCAGGGCGTCGCCATCCTGGGCTACTCGGCGAAGTACGCCTCGGCCTTCTACGGCCCGTTCCGGGAGGCGGTCGAGTCCTCCCTGGAGGGCAACCGCCGGACCTACCAGCAGTACCCCGGGAACATCCGGGAGTCCCTGCGCGAGGTGGACCTGGACCTGGCCGAGGGCGCGGACATGGTGATGGTCAAGCCCGCGCTGGCCTACCTGGACATCGTCCGGCTGATCGCCGACCGGGTCAACGTCCCGGTCTCCGCCTACCAGGTCTCCGGCGAGTACTCGATGGTCGAGGCCGCCGCCGCCAGGGGCTGGCTCGACCGGGACCAGACCGTGCTGGAGAGCCTGGGCTCGATCCACCGGGCCGGGGCCTCCCAGATCATCACCTACTGGGCCACCGAGTTCGCGCCCCGGTTGGGGGTGTGAGGACCGTGGAACGGCCAACCGAGGACAACCGACTCCTCGCGGTGGGTCTCAGCCATGCCACCGCACCGCTGGACCTGCTGGAACGGCTCTACGAGACGCAGCGGCCGCTGGAGGAGCTGATCGCCGGGCTCTCGGCGGCGGACGGCGTCGAGGCCGCCGTGGTGCTCTCCACCTGCAGCCGGCTGGAGGTGTACGCCGAGGCCTCGGGCGACACCGACATCTCCGCCACCGTCAGCGCGCTCGTCGCCGAGCACGCCGGGGTGCAGCCGCAGGAGTTCGCGCCCTACCAGTACGTCCGCAATGCCGACGACGCCCTGCGGCACCTGTTCAACGTCGCCTCGGGACTGGACTCCGTGGTCCTGGGCGAGGACCAGATCCTGGGCCAGATCAAGGAGGCCCTGGAGCGCTCGCAGCAGCTCGGAAGCGCCAACAAGGGGATCAACCAGGCCGTCCAGGCGGCCCTGCGCACCGGCAAGCGGGCCCGCAACGAGACCGGGCTGAACGAGGCCGGGCGTTCGCTGGCCACCGCCGGGCTGGCCTTCTTCGAGCGGCAGGTCGGCTCGCTGGACGGCAAGACCGCCCTGGTGGTCGGGGCCGGGTCGTTCGGCGGCGTGGTCCTAGCCGCGCTGCGCCGGTCGGGCCTGAGCACCGTGCACATGGCCAACCGGACCCCGGAGAAGGCCCAGCGGCTGGCCGAGACGGCCGGCGGGAACGGCTTCTCACTGGAGGAGATACCGGGACTGCTGGCCTCCGTGGACGTGGTGGTCAGCTGCACCGCCTCGATCGAACCGCTGGTCACCCGGGAACAGGTGGCCACGGCCATGGCCCGGCGCGACGGCCGCGAGCTGTTCCTGCTGGACCTCTCGCTGCCGCGCAACATCGAGCCCCAGGCGGCCGACGTCCCCGGCGCCGTCCTGGTCGACCTCCAGCGGATCGCCCGCGACGGGGGCAACGACGAACTGTCGGTCGCCAGCGTCGAAGCCGCCCACCGGATCGTCGAGGCCGAGGTGGAGGGGTTCCACGCGGCCCGCCGCGCCGCCCGGGCCACCCCGATCCTGGCGGCCATGCGCAGCAGCGCCGCCGAGGCCACCACGGTCGAACTCGACCGGCTGGAGAGGCGGCTGGACGCCATGGACAGCTCCACCCGGCAGGAGGTGGCCCACAGCATCCGCCGGATCGTGGACAAGATGCTGCACCTGCCCACCGTCCGGGCCCGCCAGCTCGCAAGCACCCCCGAGGGCGCGGTCTACGTGGACGCGCTCGGAAAACTGTTCGCCCCCGAGGACCGCGCCGTGAGCGCGGAGGAGGTCATGGCATGAGCGGGATATCCGCACTGTGGAACGCCGACTCGATCGCCGTCATCGGTGCCACCGAACGGCCCGGAGCGCTGGGCCGCAAGCCGATGGACTACTTGCTGCGCTACGGCTACAAGGGCCGGATCCTGCCGGTCAACCCGCGCGGCGGGGAGGTCCTGGGCGTCCCGGCCTACAAGAACCTGCGGGACGTCCCGGGACCGGTCGACCTGGCGCTGATCATGGTCTCGGCCGAGCACGTCCCGGGGGCGGTCGACGACTGCGTCGCCGCCGGCGTCGGCCTGGCCGTCATCGCCTCCTCCGGGTTCGCCGAGACCGGACCGCAGGGCGCGGCGCTCCAGGACGACGTGGTGGACCGGGCCCGGGCCGGCGGCCTGCGGCTGATCGGCCCCAACTGCATCGGGGCGGTCGGCTACCGCAACCGGGTCCTGGCCACCTTCAGCCCGCTCTTCGGCGCCGAGGAGGTGCCGTTCGAGCCCGGGACGCTGGGCTTCGTCAGCCAGAGCGGGGCCCTGGGCTTCGGTGCGGCGAGCCTCGCCCTGCAACGGGGACTGCGGCCCGGATGGGTCGTCAGCACCGGCAACGACGCCGACGTCACCGTCCTGGAGGTGCTCCGGGAGCTGGCCCAGGAGCCGGAGTGCAACGGGCTGCTGGGCTACCTGGAGGACCTGCCCGACATCGACACGCTGCGCGCGCTGAGCCAATCCGGCAAGCCGGTGGCGCTGCTGAAGTCCGGCCGCACCGAGGCCGGCGGCCGGGCGGCGGCCTCGCACACCGGGGCACTGGCCACCGACGACCGGGTCTTCGACGCCGCGCTGCGCCAGCTGGGCATCGTGCGCGTCGACGACATCGACGAACTCCTGGACGTCGCCCACGCGTTCGAGTTCCCGCTGCGTCCCAGGGGTCCCCGGGTGGCGGTGGTGACCACCTCCGGCGGGTCCGGCATCCTCGCGGCCGACGCGGTGGAGGGGCTCGGCCTTGAGCTGAGCGAGCTGGCCCCGGAGAGCATCGCGGCGCTGTCCGAGATCGTCCCCTCGTTCGGCGCGGTGGAGAACCCGGTCGACATCACCGCGACCGTGCTCAGCGACCCCTCGCTGTTCGACCGGTCGCTGGACGTCCTGATCGCCGACGACTCGGTGGACATCATCGTCGCCTGTTTCTGCGTCATGGCCGGTCCCGACGTGGAGAAGGCGGTCACCGCCCTGTCCAAGGCACTGCGCAAGGGCGGCAAGCCGATCCTGGTGGCCAGGACCGGTGCGGACTTCCTGGCTCCGGACGCCCCGGCGCAGCTCCGGGCCGCCGGGCTGCCCGACTACCCCACACCGGCCCGGGCGCTGCGGGCCGCCGCCGCGCTCTGGCAGGTCAGCCGGCCCCGGCCGGCCGGGTCGGCGGAGCCGGGTGTCCCCTATCCGGCCGTCGCCGCCCCGCTGCCCGGCGCCACCGAGCCGCAGCTGAAGCGGCTGCTCGCGGAGGCCGGAGCCGACGTCCCCCGGGGGCGCACCAGCGCTGACCCGGCCGACGCCGCGCTGGCGGTCCGCGAGCTGGGCGGAACGGCGGTGCTCAAGGCCGTGGTGCCGGGCCTGCTGCACAAGACCGAGGCCGGTGCGGTCCGGCTGGGCGTCTCCGAGGCCGAGGCCCCCGGGGTCCACCGGGAGCTGGCCGCCCTCGGCGGCGAGGTGCTGGTGGAGGCGATGGCCGCGGACGGGACCGAGGTCCTGGTCGGTGCCCGGAGCACGGCCCTGGGCACGGTGCTGACCGTCGGCCTCGGCGGGATCCACGCCGAGGTGTTCGACGACGTCAGCCACCGGCTGCTGCCGCTGGGCCCCGGCGACGCCGAGGAGATGGTCGCCGAACTGCGCGGCGCGGCCCTGCTGGCCGGGACCAGGGGCGGCGCCGCCAAGGACACCGGCGCCCTGGTCTCGCTGCTCCGACGGGTGGCGGGCCTGGTGGACGGCTGGCCGGAAGGATTCGAGCTGGACCTGAACCCGGTCCGGGTGTTCGAGCACGGCCTGACCGTCCTGGACGCCGCCTACAGCGGCCCCCAGGCGGGCTGACCCACCCCGCTCACCGGGCCGGCGGCCGCCGCGCCGCCGGCCCGCCCCGCGAGACCCCCTGTCGCTCACCCCTTCATCGCCCACCCCTTCGAAAGGTGAATCCCATGACCACCGCGCCGCCCGCACCGAGCACTCGGGCTGCGGTCTCCCGAGCCCTCTTCGACCGCGCGTCCGCCGTCGTCCCCGGTGGCGTGAACTCCCCTGTCCGGGCCTTCGGTTCGGTCGGCGGCACGCCCGTGTTCATGGCCTCCGCCGACGGCCCCTACCTCACCGACGTCGACGGCAAGCAGTACGTCGACCTGATCTGCTCCTGGGGGCCGATGATCCTCGGGCACCGGCACCCGGCCGTGCTGGAGGCGGTGCAGGGCGCGCTGAAGCACGGCACCTCCTTCGGCACCCCGACCGAGGGGGAGGTCGTCCTCGCCGAGGAGATCACCGCCCGGGTGGCGCCGGTGGAGCAGGTACGGCTGGTCAGCTCCGGCACCGAGGCGACCATGTCGGCGGTCCGGCTGGCCCGCGGCTTCACCGGCCGGAACAAGATCGTCAAGTTCGCCGGGTGCTACCACGGCCACGTGGACGCGCTGCTGGCCTCGGCCGGGTCCGGGCTGGCCACCTTCGGCCTGCCGGACACCCCCGGGGTGACCGGCGCCCAGGCCGGTGACACGCTGGTGCTCCCGTACAACGACCTGGCGGCGGTGGAGCGTGTCTTCGCCGAGCGGGGTGCGGAGATCGCCTGCGTCATCACCGAGGCGGCGCCCGGGAACATGGGCGCGGTGCCGCCGCTGCCCGGGTTCAACGCCGGTCTCAAGGAGCTGTGCCACCGTCACGGCGCCCTGTTCATCTCGGACGAGGTGATGACCGGCTTCCGGGCCAGCCGCTCCGGCTGGTTCGGCCGGGACGGTGTCGCCGCCGACCTGCTGACCTTCGGCAAGGTCATGGGCGGCGGGTTCCCGGCGGCGGCCTTCGGCGGCCGCGCCGATGTGATGGCGCTGCTCGCCCCGGCCGGCCCGGTCTACCAGGCCGGAACGCTGTCGGGGAACCCGGTGGCCACCGCGGCCGGGGTGGCCACCCTGCGGAACTGCACCGACGAGGTGTACGCCCGCCTGGACGAGGTCTCCCGGGTCATCGGCACCGAGGTCTCCCGGGCGCTGGACACCGTCGGTCTGGCCCACCGGCTCCAGTACTCCGGGACCATGTTCTCGGTGTTCTTCACCGACACCGAGGTGACCGACTACGACGCGGTGAAGCGCACCGAGTCCTTCCGCTACCCGGCCTTCTTCCACGAGATGCTGCGGCAGGGGGTGTACCTGCCGCCGTCGCCCTTCGAGGCCTGGTTCGTCTCGGCCTCGCACGACGACCGGGCACTGGACCGGGTGGTCGCGGCGCTGCCCGCCGCCGCGAGGGCGGCCGCGGCCGCCACCGCCGGGTGACGCGGAACCGGTCAGGCCTCCAGCACGACCACCTCGACCCGGATGTTGCCGCGCACCGCACGGGAGTACGGGCAGCGGCCGTGGGCGCCCTCGGCCAGCCCCACGGCGACCTCGTGCTCCACCCCCGGCAGGCTCACCCGGAGGTCCGCGTTGATCCGGTAGCCGGTCCCGTCCCGCTCCAGGTGGACCCGGGCAGTCACCTCGTCGTCGCGGAGCGGCACCCCGGCCTCCCTGGCCGCCATCCGCAGCGCGCTGTGGAAGCAGGCCGAGTAACCGGCCGCGAACAGCTGTTCCGGGTTGGTCGACTCCCCGGAGCCGCCGAGTTCCTTCGGGGCGCCGAGCGCGAGCACCAGCACCCCGTCCGACGACCGGACCAGGCCGTTGCGGCCGTCCCCGGTCGAAACCGCCTCCGCACTGTAGAGAACGCTCATCGCACATTCCTTCCACCGCAGACCGAATACCACCGGAAAAACACTCGCACCCTAGCCGGTGAATACCGTCCGGCCGGATACGGGAATCCGAATTCAGCAGACACATGGAGGACAACAATGGCTGGACCGCTCCACGGCGTACGCGTCATCGAGATCGCCAGTGGCGCGCCGTGCGCCTTCGCCGCGACCCTCCTGGCCGACCTGGGCGCCGACGTGGTCAGGATCGACCGCCCCGGCACGGAACCCGCGCCCGGTGCCGCTCCCCCGGCCGACCCGCTGGGCCGGGGTCGGCGTTCCGTCGCCGTCGACCTCAAGGACCCGGCGGGGCTGGAAACCGTGCTCGCTCTGGCGGAGCACGCCGATATCCTGCTCGAGGGATTCCGGCCGGGCATGTGCGAACGCCTCGGAATAGGCCCTGACGCGTGCTCGGCCGTCAATCCGCGGCTGATATTCGGCCGTATCTCGGGCTGGGGCCAGACCGGCCCCTGGGCGCAGCGGCCGGGCCACGACATCACCTTCCTGGCCATGTCCGGCGCACTTGACGCGGACCGGACCCCGCCCGCCCCGGCCGCGCCGCCCTCGACGTACCTCTCCAGCTTCGCCGGTGGCGGCATGGTGCAGCTGATGGGTGTGCTGGCGGCGCTGCACGAGCGCGAGAGCTCCGGCGTCGGGCAGGTCGTCGACGCGGCGATGATCGACGGCGCGGCCCTGATCGACGTGATGATCCGGCAGTGGCGGCAGGCGCCGGGCAATGTCACGGTCACCGACGCCCCGTTCTACACCACCTATGCCTGCCAGGACGGCCGCCGGCTGGCCGTCGGGGCGATCGAGCCGCGCTTCTACGCCGCGCTGCTGGAGCAGCTGGACCTGTCCGGGGACGCCCTGCCGGACCGCGGCGACACCGGGAACTGGCCGGAGCTGCGCAGCCGCTTCGCGGCGGCGTTCCTGGACCACCCCAGGGACTTCTGGATCAAGAAGTTCGACAGCCACGAGGCGTGCGTGGTCCCGGTGCTCGATCCGGCGGAAGCGGCCGAGCACCCCGCCCTGCGCGAGCGCGGCACCTACACCGAGGTCGCCGGCCAGAGCCAGCCGGCCCCCGCGCCCCGGTTCAGCCGGACCCCGGCGGCGGTCCCCCGGCCCGCGCCGCTGCCGGGCCAGCACAGCGAGGAGGTCCTGCGCGACTGGGGCGTCCGGCTGACGAATCCGGCCGTGTGACACGTTTGGGCTAGCGGAAGGGGGGTAAAGTTCGGGTCACGTTTCTCACGTGATCCGAACTGCTTTCTTTAAGCGTTCCTCACATTCGGTCGACAACCGGTGATTGACCGGTCACCATGCGTCGACAATAAGTGGCATTTATTTACCGAAATGTCATGGATCACACCGTCGGCTGTCAATCACCACTCCCGCGAATTGCCCGGCTGGGGCACTGTTGGACTGACCGCAGTTCGACCCTTCGCTAGGGGTGCCCCGTGATCGTTCTCCTTGTCGTCCTGACCTCGCTGCTGTTCGTCCTCGTCGCCGCGATCGCGGCCGGGGTGCTCGTCGCCGTCCGCGCGCTGCGCTCGCTGGACCGGCGGTTCGACGCCTCGGTACGCGAGGCGGTCACCGCCGCGCTCGCGCAGGACCGGGAGCGGGAGATGGAGGAGGCCCGGGCGTTCTGGGCCGAGCAGGAGGCCCGTGCCGCCGAGGACGACATCTACGGCGGCCCGGACGGGGGCTCCGACGGGGGCGGCCAGGGCGGCGGCGGACTGTTCGAGGACGCCAACCTGGTGCTGCTGCCCGCGCCGCGCGGCTATGTGGACGACGAGGGCACCATGGACCCGGAGTTCGCCGACGCGCTGCGCACCGCGCTGGAGGACCTGATCTCCGAGACCGAGGCCGGACGCGGCGGCAACGGCATGGGCGCGGCCCCGGCCGCCCCCGGCACCTCGGCCGCGCCGGGCACCGCCGCCGGCCACAGCCGTACAGGCCACGGCCTCCACCACCCGTCCATGCCCGGCTTCGTCCCGCAGCCGACGTCCACCCCGGAGTGGACCGACCTGCGGCTGATGGAGCTGGTGGACGTCGGCATCACGCTGCGGGACGTCCGCCCCGGCCCGATGGGCACGCTGGACGTCTACGTGTTCGAGGACGAGACCACGCTGTGCGTGGCCCCGGGCGACCCGGCGACCGGTGCCCGCATCCGCGAGGCCGTGGCCCGCGGCGCCGAGGTCCGGCTGCTGGGCTCCTCCCGGCTGCCCGGGGGGCACGCGCTGACCTTCACCCTGGGCGAGGAGACCGCCTACATCCTGGCGGACCGCGTGGTCGCCAGCCTCTGAGCGAGC
>Ga0302317_10002432_pt1 | contig 12722 bp, 12 predicted proteins | sample III_Palsa_N3_3_FD_200450 | JGI IMG/M metagenome (GOLD analysis project Ga0302317, IMG submission 200450) | Peat permafrost microbial communities from Stordalen Mire near Abisko, Sweden - III_Palsa_N3_3 | ecosystem: Environmental > Terrestrial > Soil > Palsa > Peat permafrost | place: Sweden...
GAAGGCCATGCAGCGAAACTGATCCTGGCAACTGAAGCTCTTCACCGATCGATCGCCGCCGTAGCGCTCCACGAGGCGCCGGAAGGTGTGCTGAGGCAGATGATCCATCAGCTGAGAAAAGACGATCTTGCCCTCGTGCATCATCCAGCTCCGCGCCTTGACCTAGGCGAGGATGCTCATGCACGCTTCGAGCGGAGTTCAAATCGGTGACAGCCCAAAACAGGCCATTATACCACCATATTCAACGGCTTATGAAGCAGGAAAGGCCGTTATCCCGGACAGTAGTGATCATGTCCCCTTATCTCCAGAAACTGTGACGGATGGGCACTTTTTGCTTGACATTGTTGCGGCGGTGTTCTACGTTTGTTCCCGAATGGCCTATTGCAGCACACCTCCCGCCTATGACGGCGAGCCGGACCCCGAGCGTTTGGCGGCCGCGGAGGGCGCGCGCGGCGACAAGCGGCTTGTCTATCTGGATGAGCTTGCCGACATGGCGATGGAGCTGGCGCGGGCGCAGCAGCGCAAGGCGCTGGAGCAGTTGGCGGCGGGGCCCGAGGACGGGCCGAAGGCCGGCGAAGGACGCGAGCGCGATGCGGCGGCTGGCTTCCTGGCCGCGGCGCGGGCCGTGCGCGTGACCCTGCTGTTGCAGGCCAGGCTGCAGAGCGGCCTGAACGCGCGGCGGATCGAGATGGTCGAGGAAAGGCGCGCGCGAGCCGAAACCCGTCGCCACGATCGCGAGATCGAGGCCCTGAGCTATCATGGCGATGTCGAGGAGATTGTCGCCCAGGTGATCGAGCGCGAGGCGGCCGATCGCCCCGATCTCGACGAACTGACCGACAGCGCCCGGGAAGCGGTGTTCGACGGCTGGTCCGACGACGAGATCGGCGAGACCCCCGTCAGCGCGGTGGTGGCCAAGATCTGCAAGGACCTGGGCGTCGCCGTCGACTGGTCCCACTGGGAGGGCGAGGACTGGGCGGTCGAAGAAGCCGAGAACGAGGTCGAGGGATCGCCGTTTGTGAAGGCGGCGGCGGGTGAGGCGGCGCCGGCGGTGAATGGGTCCGGGGGCTACGATGTTTCCGGGTCTGAGCCGAGGGCGACCGGGCCGCCGTGAGGGCGCGGGCGGCGGTAACGCTCCCCTTCTCCCTCAGGGGGAGAAGGAAATGGAAAGCGGGACGCAATACTTATGTCCCTCTCAGGCCGCGCGGACCCCCAGCTTGTCGAGACAGGCCTTCGCCGCCTCGATTCCGGCCTGCATCATCTGATCTACGGTCGCGCCGGCGGCCTCGGGCAGGACGTCGGCGATCCAGACCAGCCGGCTGCCTGAGCCATCCGGGAACACCTGGAACGAGGCGTTGTGATGGTCCATCCGCTCGCTGCGCACGGAATAGACCAGCCGGCGGTTGGCCTCATCGACGGTGACGAACACCTCCCGCGCGACCAGGCCGTTGCCGAAGGTCACCATCCGCGCGCCATCCTCCAGCGCAACATCGATCACGAAGCCCGGCGCGAAGCGGGTGTGGACGGCGCCCACATCGCGCACAACGTCCCAGACGGCCTCGGGCGAGGCGGCGATAGAGGCGTCCTTGTAGATCGAAGCCATGGTCGGTTCCCTTGAGCGTGACGGGAACCATGATGGACGCGGTCGTTGCCTGCTCGCAGGAACCGGACTTGATCTGTCCCGGCTAGGCAGCCATCCCAAGGGTCTGCAGCATGGCCCGGACGCGGCCGACCGCTTCGGGAGATCTCGCCAGTTCCGCGCGGGTTTCGGGCGCCCGCAGCAGCTTCATCGCCTCCAGCTTGGCGCGGTCGGCGGCGGGCCCGAGGGGGGCGGACTCGCCGGTGGCGAGACGGAGCAAGGCGCTGAGCTTCTGGAAGGTGGGCGCGCTTGACCGACTCAAGCTCACCGCCAGCCTGGCGTCAGCCTCCACCAATCCGCCGACGTCCCCCAGCTTGGCGGCGATGGGCGCCGTCTCTTCCGGCACGAAGCCGGTCCGCTGAACCGATCGCTGCAGGTTGGCCAGCGCCGCCAGCTTGACGCCGGCGGACTCCGGGGCCTCGCGCACCGAGGTCTCAAATCGCAGCGAGCCGACCGTGGCCGAAATCCAGCGGCTGGCGTGACGCTTGTTGGCGGGACCGGTGACGTTCTCGGCCAGCCACAACAGTTGTTCGACCTCGACCAGCGGGGTGGCGCTCTTATCGAGATAGGATTCCACAAAATCGCTGCGCACCAGCATGCCGGAGCGGGTGATGAACACCTCCTGCACCTCCTCCAGGCTCATCAGCCGGCCGGCGGAGGCGGTCAGCACCATGGCCAGGGCGCGCAGGACGGCGATCTCGCCGGCGGCGTCAGTGGGCCTGAGGCGCCGGGGCCCGGTGAGCTCCTTCAGCACGCGGCGGGCGATGGCGGCGCGGACATGTTCGAAATGCGGGCCGTCGAGCCAGTTGGCCAGGCGGGCGGCCGCGCTGTGCAGCGGCGGCATCACCTTGGCCACGGAAGGCTCGATCCCCGCCAGGGCCTCGACCGTTTCGGCCGCCGCCAGCCGGGTCATCGCCGCCAGCGATCCGCCGAGATCAAGGTCCGGCCCCAGCAGATCGCTCATGCCCGAGCGGCCCGCGAGCACCTCGGCGAGCGGCTGTTCGATCACCTGCAGTGCGAGGCCCCTCGCGGGGGTCGACTGCGGCGCGGAATCGGCCAGATCGAGCAGAAGGCCGACCTTTTCGCTCCAGCGATCACCGGCGGCGATGGCGCGGGCGACGCCGACACCGAGGATGTATTGCGACTCCGGCTCGCCCATCGCCTTCTCGGCGTCGGCGGCGAAGCTCTGCGGCGACACCACCGGGAAGGCGCCGCGTTTGGAATCCCGCAGCACACGATCGATGCTCGCCTGCACCAGGCGCTGGAAGCTGCGGATAATCTCGTGAACGGACGTGCCGCGCGCCTGGGCCTCGGGCACGGAAATCTTCTGGATGGCATGCTGCAGGTCCATCCCCGCCGCTTCCAGCCGCTCGATCAGGTCCGGCCGATGCAGCAGCTCGAACGGGGTGACGCGGTTGCGGGTCAGCCAGCCTTCCAGCAGGCGACCGATGCGGTCGCGGGCATGGCCGGTGTAGAGGTCCTGGGGTGAGACGCACAGCGGCTCGAAGTCCTCGCGCACCTTGCGCTGCTTGGTCCGGTCCGGTTCGCCCTTGGAGAAGATGGTGACGGTCTTGAACTCGCGGGACTCCTCGTCCAGCGTCTCCTTGGTCACCCGAACGGAAACCGCGCGCTGCTCGGTAAGCGCTTCTTCGGCCTCCTCGATCGCGCGGGTGCGGCTTTCCGTCGCCATCTCCAGCGTCCAGGACGAGGAGGGCTTTTTGCGAACAAAAACCTCGAAGTGAACCTGTTCGCGATCCATACCGCTGCTTCCCCTCACAATGAGTAGGATTGCGCATTAGGCTTAAGAGGTGATTGAGACAGACCCGCGCGCCACAGTTTCGCCCATCAAGATTGCTCCAAGGGCGCGCAATCACTAGCTATTGCGCGACAGACGACCTGGCCGGACCTGAATGGCGAAAATCACCCTGATCGACGACGACGAGAACATCGTCGCCTCTATATCCCTGGCGCTGGAAAGCCTCGGCCATAAGGTCAAGGGCTATTACGACGGCGCGTCGGGTCTGGCCGCGCTGGAGTCCGACCCGCCCGACCTGGCGATCCTGGATGTCAAAATGCCGCGGATGGACGGCATGGAGGTGCTGCGCCGCCTGCGCCAGACCTCGGAACTGCCGATCATCATGCTGACCTCCAAGGACGACGAGATCGACGAGATCCTCGGATTCAATCTCGGCGCCGACGACTACATCCACAAGCCGTTCAGCCAGCGACTGTTGATCGAGCGGGTCAAGGCGGTGCTGCGGCGGGCCGACGCCGGCGATAGCGAACTCGCACCGGCCCAGTCCGCGCAAGGCTCCAAGGCGATCAAGCGTGGCCGCCTGACGCTGGACTCGGCCCGGCATGACTGTCTGTGGGACGACCGGCCGGTCAAGCTGACCGTCACCGAGTTCCTGCTGCTGCAGTCGTTGGCGCAGCGCCCCGGCTTCGTCAAAAGCCGGGACAACCTGATGGACGCGGCCTACGACGATCAGGTCTATGTCGACGACCGCACCATCGACAGCCACATCAAACGGATGCGCCGCAAATTCCGGCAGGTGGACCCTGAGTTCGACGCGATCGAAACCCTCTATGGCGTCGGCTATCGATACCGGGAAGCCTGAGAGCCGGCGCGAGTTCGGCGCGGCCGCGGCGCGGCTCGCCCGCTTGGGGTCGGTGTGGCCGGGCTCGCGGCTGGGCCGGCTGATTGTCGGGCTCAACCTCTTGGGCCTTGCGATCCTGATCGTCGGCGCCCTGGCGATGAACGAGCTCAGCAAGGGGCTGATCAACGCCAAGATCGACTCGCTGAAGACGCAAGGGACATCCCTGGTCAATGTCATCGAACAGGTGGCCACCCAGGGCGAGCCGGCGCCGGCGCTGGATCCCGACAAGGCTCGCGACACCCTGCAAACGCTATACGTAGGCGCCCAGCAGCAGCAGCTGCTGTTTGTCGGCGCCCAGCAGCGGGCGCGGGTGTTCGACGCCCACGGCGGCCTGATCGCCGACAGCGACCTCATCACCGATAAGGTCGACGCCAGCGCCCTGCCGCCAGCACATAAGCCTGGCGTCTTCCAGCTGGCGTGGCCGCGGTTCGGAGGCGGCGACAATCCAGCGGGCGTCGCCAAGGCGCACGCCGACCTGGATCGGGAAATCGGCGAGGCGTTGCAGGGCCATCCGGTCGCGGAGTTGCGCCGCGCATCCAACGGCGAGCGGGTGGTCTCCATCTCCCTGCCGATCCGCTATGTGCAGGATGTGCTGGGCGTGCTGACGCTGGAGTCCGGCGACGTCGACCAGATCATCGCCGACCAGCGCTGGGCCTTGTTGCCCTTCATCCTGATCGCCGTCGGGGTGTCGTTGACCTCCTCGGCCCTGCTCAGCCGCTTCATTGCCCTGCCGGTGCTTCGCCTGGCGCGGGCGGCGGACAGCGTGACGCTGGCCAGGGCGCGCGCCATCTCCCTGCCCGACATCGCCGGACGTGACGATGAGCTGGGCGACCTGGCCACCTCGCTTGAGACCATGACGTCGACCTTGTCCGAGCGGATGGACGCTATCGAGCGATTCGCCGCCGATGTGGCGCACGAGATCCGCAATCCGCTCACCTCGATCCGCTCGGCGGTGGAAACGTTGGATCTGGTCGACGATCCGGTCTCCCAGGCGCGGCTGACCGACATTCTCAAGCACGATGTCGGCCGGCTCGACCGACTGATCACCGACATTTCCAACGCCTCGCGGCTGGACGCCGAAGTGTTCCGCGAGCGGCCGAAGCCGTTGGACCTGGAGAAGCTGCTGAGCGACCTGGCGAGCTTCTATACGGAGACCGGCCGGCCCGGTGAGGTCCCCGTGCGCTTCATGCCGCCCGAGAGCCTGGAGCCGGTGAGCGTACCCGGCCGAGAGGGGCCGCTCAGCCAGGTGTTCCGCAACCTGATCGACAACGCCCGGTCGTTCTCGTCCCTGTCGGGCGCCGCTCATCCCGAGGTGCGTCTCGGCGTGCGCCGGGAGGGGCGCCAGGTGATCGCCACGGTCGAAGACGACGGTCCGGGCCTGCCGCCCGAAAATCTGGAGACGGTGTTCGAGCGCTTCTATACCGCCCGCCCCAAGGGCGCGGCGTTCGGCGGCCACTCCGGCCTTGGCCTGTCGATCGCCCGGCAGGTCGTCGAGGTCCACGGCGGGACCATCCGCGCCGAGAATCGCGTGGACGCCGAAGGACGGGTGCTGGGCGCCCGGTTCGTCGTCACCCTGCCGGACGGTCGCGGGTGATCCTGCACGCCGGACTTATCGCCCGTTTCGATGCGCCCTGGTGGCGCGGCGTGCTGATCGAGGGCGCTTCCGGCGCCGGCAAGAGCGACCTGGCGCTGCGCCTGCTGGCCTTGGGCTGGGCGCTGGTCGCCGACGACCGCTGCGAGGTGTGGATGTCGGGCGGCCGGCTCTACGGGCGCGCCGCCGAACAGCTCGTAGGGCTGCTCGAAATTCGGGGCCTGGGGGTCGGCCCGGCGCTGATCCGCGATTTCGCGCCGATCGCCCTGGCCGCCCGCTGTGTCGATCCGGGCGAGGTGGAGCGGATGCCGGACAATGAGACTGTAAATCTGCTCGGCCAGTCGGTCCCGTTGCTGAAAATCGCCGCCCTGCAGGCCTCTGCGCCGATGAAACTCGGTCATGCGCTGTCACGGCTTGGACTTAGGCGTTAACCGGCGTATCAAACCGTCCGCGCCGCCTGCGTTTTCGCCCGGCGTGGGAGGGGTCCCTTGAGAGTCCAGGTATGATCGGCCTTGTGATCGTCACCCACGGGCGATTGGCGCAAGAGTTCGTCTACGCCATGGAGCATGTTGTCGGGCCCCAGGCGGGCGTCGCCGCGGTTTGCATCGGCCCCGAAGACGACATGGAGCAGCGCCGGCGCGATATCCTGAAATCCGTCGCCGAGGTGGACGACGGCCAGGGCGTCATCCTGCTTACCGACATGTTCGGCGGCACGCCCTCGAATCTGGCCATTTCGGTGATGGAGCAGACCAAGGCCGAGGTGATCGCCGGCCTGAACCTGCCCATGCTGATCAAGCTGGCCAGCCTGCGTGGGCGCGAGAACCTGACCACCTGCGTCGCCAGCGCCCAGGAGGCCGGCCGCAAATACATCTCGGTCGCCTCCTACGTCCTGGCCGGCGATAAGTAGGGCGCCGGCGTTGAAAGTCGCGCGAACCGTGGAAATCACCAACGAACGCGGCCTGCACGCGCGGGCGTCGGCCAAGTTCGTCAAGCTGGCCGGCGGCTTCGATGCGGAGGTAGCTGTCACCCGCGACGGCCACACGGTGGACGCGCGCTCGATCATGGGGCTTATGATGCTGGCCGCCGGGCCCGGCTCCAGTATCGAGATCAGCGCTGAAGGCGTTGAAGCCGAACCGGCGGTGAAGGCCCTCGCGGATCTGGTGGTCGCCAAGTTCGACGAGGAGCGATAGCCGCTCAAGCGCGTTAAGGGAGGGCTCATGCCCAGCCTTGCCAAAGCCAGACCCGTCGCCGCCGCCCCGGCGCCGGCCGATCTTTCGCCGCATCTGGCCCAGGAGCCGGGACTGTCGCCAAGCGACAGCGCCGCCAAGGCGTTCAACCTGATCGCCGGATCGGCCATGGCCCAGATCGTCGCCAACGCCGCCGTGCTGGCCCGTGCGCGCAGGCCGGAGGCGCTTCACCAGCTGCGGGTCGGCGTCCGGCGCCTGCGCGGCGCCCTGTCGCTGTTCGCGCCGATGCTGGCCGGCGCCGAAGTGTCTGGCGTCAAGGACGCGCTGAAATGGATCAACGGCGAGCTCGGTCCTGCGCGCGATCTGGATGTCTTCCTGAACGACAGCTACCGGCCCCTGCTGGAGCCGCATCGGGATTGGCCGGAGCTGGCCAATCTCGGCCACGCCTTAAGGGAAGCGCGCACCAAGGCCTATGACCGGGCGCAGGCCGCCGTCACCTCTTCGGGCTTCGGCGTGCTGGTCCATGACGTCTCCGGCTGGATCGAGACGGGCGGCTGGACCGCCGATACCGAGCCGAAGCGGACAGCGCTGCGCGCGCGTTCCATCGGCCGGCTTGCGCCGGAGCTGCTCGATCAGGCGCGCAACCGGGTCGTCAAACACGGCCGCAAGCTCAGGACCATGGCCCCCGACGCCCGCCACCGCTTACGTATCCACGCCAAACAGCTGCGCTACGCGGCGGGCTTTTTCGGCTCGCTCTACGCCAAGGACGCGCCCAAGGCGCTGAAGCGGTTCGGCCAGGCGAGCCATCGCGTGACCAGCGCCCTTGGCGACCAGACCGATATCGTCGGCGCCGCCGCCCTGGCCGCGGATGTGGCCGCCTCGGCGCCACCCCGCGTCGCCTACGCCGCCGGCCTGGTGGCGGCGGAACGTATCGCCGGCCAGGCCAAGGCCATGAAGACCTCGCTGAAGGCGCTCAAGGCATTCAGGAAATCCGAGGTCTTCTGGTAGGGCTCGCGTGGCATATGGGGATATAAGGATATCTTTATATCTCGGTTGCGACGCCGCCCCCGCGCCGCTATAGAGCGCTCCTGACCTTCTTCGCCGGAGCACCGCCCGTGGCCGACTACATCATCCGTGACATCTCGCTTGCACCGTGGGGCCGCAAGGAGATCGACATCGCCGAGACCGAAATGCCGGGCCTGATGGCGGTGCGCGAGGAGTTCGGCAGGGATCAGGTGCTGAAGGGCGCGCGGGTGTGCGGCTCGCTGCACATGACCATCCAGACCGCGGTGCTCATCGAGACCCTGCAGGCCCTGGGCGCGGACGTCCGCTGGGCCTCCTGCAACATCTTCTCCACCCAGGACCACGCCGCCGCGGCCATCGCCGCCACCGGCACGCCGGTGTTCGCGGTCAAGGGCGAGACCCTCCCGGAATACTGGGACTACGCCCACCGGATCTTCGAGTGGTCGGACGGCGGCCATCCCAACCTGATCCTCGACGATGGCGGCGACGCGACCCTGCTCTGCGTCCTTGGCCCCAAGGCGGAGAAGGATCCGACCCTGCTCGACAACCCGCAGAACGAGGAAGAGGAAGCCCTCTATGCGGTGATGAAGCGGTATCTCAAGGAAAAGCCCGGCTTCTATTCGGCCATCGCCAAGGCGATCACCGGCGTCTCGGAAGAAACCACCACCGGCGTGCACCGCCTCTACCAGATGGCCCAGAAGGGCGAGCTGCCGTTCCCGGCCATCAACGTCAACGACAGCGTCACCAAGTCCAAGTTCGACAACCTTTATGGCTGCCGCGAAAGCCTGGTGGATGCGATCCGCCGGGGCACCGACGTGATGCTGGCCGGCAAGGTGGCCGTGGTCTGCGGCTATGGCGATGTGGGCAAGGGCTCGGCCGCCTCCCTGCGCCAGGGCGGCGCGCGGGTGATGGTCACCGAGGTCGATCCGATCTGCGCCCTGCAGGCGGCGATGGAGGGCTATGAGGTGGTCACCCTGGCCGACGCCGCCAGCCATGCCGACATCTTCGTCACCGCCACCGGCAACAAGGACGTCATCACCGTCGACGATATGCGGGCGATGAAGAACAACGCCATCGTCTGCAACATCGGCCACTTCGATTCCGAGATCCAGATAGCCGGCCTGCGCAACTTCAAGTGGGACGAGATCAAGCCGCAGGTCCACCATGTGGAATTCCCGGACGGCAAGAAGATCATCGTCCTGTCCGAGGGCCGGCTGGTGAACCTGGGCAACGCCACCGGCCACCCGTCCTTCGTGATGAGCGCCTCCTTCACCAACCAGACTCTGGCCCAGATCGAGCTGTGGACCAACGCCAAGGCCTATCAGAAACAGGTCTACACCCTGCCCAAGCACCTGGACGAAAAGGTCGCCATGCTGCACCTGGCCAAGCTGGGCGCGAAGCTGACGGTGCTGAAGCCGGAACAGGCCGACTATATCGGCGTGCCTCAGCAAGGTCCGTTCAAGCCGGACCACTACAGGTACTGATCCGAGCTGAGGCGGCGCTCGCGGACGCGCGAGCGGCCGTCACGAAGTCGCCGCTATCCTCTGGCGCTTAGCCCGGCCGCGTGCCAAGCGTGGCGCCTTATTTGCGTCGCTGACCTTCATGCCTCTTGCCTTGATCATGTCGAGCCATGTCGCCTCCTCTCGGGTGGGCGGCTTCGTGCAGGCGCTTGCCCTGGCGCAACTGAAGATCGACCCCATTCTCGCGCCGACGGTGATGTTCGGCCGCCATCCCGGCTGGGGCGCGCCCGGCGGCGCCTCGGTGCCCGTGGAAGCTTTCCAGGGCGTGCTGGACGGAGTCGAGGCCAATGGCCTGTTCGGCCTCGTGGACGTGGTGATCACCGGCTATTTCGCCAGCGCCGCCCAGGTGAAAGCCGCCGCCGCCGCGATCGACAAGATCCGCGCCCGCCGCAGCCCCGGCGCCTATACCCAGCGGGCCCGGGTGATCGTCGACCCGATCATGGGTGACGCCGGCAAGGGACTCTATGTGCTGGGCGAAGTGGCCGAAGCCATCGTCGCTGACCTGATCCCCCGCGCCGACCTGGTCACCCCCAATGTCTGGGAGCTGGAGCGGATCACCGGCATGCAGATCCGGGACCCGCAAGGGGTGCGCCAGGCTTCGCGCCTGCTGGGCAAGCCGGTGCTGGTCTCATCGGTCCCGCGCGGGGCCGAAATCGGTGTGGTCTACGCCGACGCCAACGAGGCCTGGCTTGCGGCGCACCAAAAAGCGCCCAGCGCGCCCAGCGGCACGGGCGATTTGCTGGTGGCCCTCTACGCCGCCGCCCTGGTGGAGAACCAGCCCATCTCCTACGCCCTGGCCCGCGCCGTCGGCGGCGTCGCCGAGACGGTCACGGCCGCCCAGACTTGGGAAGCTTCCGAGCTGCCCATCGTCGCCATGGGCCAGCGCATCCGCCAGACCACCCCGGCTGTGCGGATCGAACGGCTCATCTGAGGTCTTGGACCGCCCTCTCCTTCGACTAGCTCAGGATGAGGGCTAATGACAGGGCAGTAGAAATCCTCATGCTGAGCCTGTCGAAGCACAAGGATTTCGGCCCAACCGGCGGTGGACCCTGCTCATGACCGACATCCGCGGCCTCTGTCCCGACCGGTTCGCCGCAGTCCGTGAGGCGTTTCAAGCCAATTTCGACGAAGGGTTGGAGCAGGGCGCGCGCTTCGCCCTGGCCGTCGAGGGCGAGATCGTCGTCGACCTGATCGGCGGAACGCGCGACCGGGCGCGGGAATTCCCCTTCGACGAGACGACCCTGACCCCGGTCTTTTCCACCACCAAGGCCATGGCCAGCCTGATGATCGCGCGGCTGGTGGACCAGGAGAAGCTGCGGTGGGACCAGCCCGTGGCGGATATCTGGCCCGAGTTTGCTCAAGCGGGAAAGGCCGCGATCACCGTCGAACAGGCGCTGTCGCACCAGGAAGGCCTGTGCGGCCTCGCCGGACCGATGGCGCCGGCCGACTGGTTCGACTGGGACCTGATCTGCCGCCGCCTCGCCGAGATGACGCCGCTCTGGCCGCCAGGCAGCGCCAGCGGCTATCATCCGGTGACCTTCGGCTACATCACAGGCGAGATTTTTCGCCGCGTCGACGGCCGCACCCTCGGAACGGCCTTGCGTGAGGATATCGCCGCACCCTTCGGTCTCGACCTGTGGATCGGCCTGCCCGATTCTGAGCACAGCCGCTGCGCCGACATGCGCCGCCCGCCGGCCATACCGGACCTGGGCGAGATGACCGAGCCGAAGCGGCTGGCCTTCATGACCCCCTGGGCCTCGCCGGGCGGTCGCAGCGGCGCGGAGTGGCGCCGGGCCGAGATTCCCTCCGCCAACGGCCACGCCACGGCGCCGGCGCTGGCCCGGATGATGGCGATCCTGGCCTGCGACGGGATGCTGGATGGCAAACGGCTGCTCATGCCCGGCCTGTCCGCCCAGGCGGCGCAGCGGCGCATCGTCGGCGACGACCTGGTGATGCCCTACCGGATGGCCTGGGGCGCGGGGTTCATCCGCAACGAGGGGCTGGGACTGTACGGCCCGGGCGCCGAAACCTTCGGCCACTCCGGCTGGGGCGGCAGCTGCGCCTTCGCCGATCCCGAACAGCGCATCTCGGGCGCCTATGTGATGAACCGCCAGTCGGCCGAGCTGATCATGGATCCCCGCTCGCGACGGCTGATCGAGGCGGCGTACACGGCGCTCTAAGTGTGGATGTGCGACAGCCATCCCCTTGAGATGCCAAGCCTTACGGTGTTGGAGGCCATCTTTGCTTCGGAGGTCGTCTTGCTCAAGGACCGCCTCCGGCGGCCGCGACGCGGCGGCGCGCAGCGCCGTCCTTGACCAAGGCGACCTCCGAAGCTCCACTTCTACCAAGACCTTAAGGCTCACTCCACCGCAGACTGGGTGGACAACCTACTGAGCGCTCACAGTTAGGCGGTCGTCTCAGCCGGAATGAGGCGCGCCCGGCGCGAGGCCCGCCAGGCGCCGAACATGAACAGCAGCGCCCCGCCCCAGATGAAGGCGAAGGACGCCAGGCCTAGCGGCGTGAGCGCTTCATGGTCCTCGATCCCGATGAAGAAGCTGATCGTCGGGCTGATGAACTGGATGAAACCCACCGTGCTCAGGGGCAGGCGCCGCGCCGCCCAGGCGAACAGGGACAGCGGGATCACCGTCGCCGGACCGGCCGTCATCATCAGCAAGCTCCCGCCGATGCTGTGCCCGAAGACGCCGCCGCCATGCGCCAGCAGCCAGGCCACATAGGCCGCCCCGGGGATGACCATGAACAGGCATTCGATGAACAGCCCCGTCTGGGCGCTGGCCTGGACCTGTTTGCGGATCACGCCGTAGGAGCCGAAACTGAAGGCGAGGATCAGGGAGACCAGCGGCACGCCGTGCATGGCCAGCGCCTGCACGAGGACGCCCGCCGCCGCCAGGCCCATCGCCGCATAGCCGAGGGCCGGAATGCGCTCGCGGAAGAAGATCGCCCCGATCGCCATGTTGAACAGAGGGATGATGTAGTAGCCCTGGCTGGCCTGCAGGGTCTGGCTGCGGCTGACGGCCCAGACGAAGGTGGTCCAGTTGGTGGCGATCAGCACGCTGGAAAGCGCCAGCCAGGCCATGGTCCGCGCGTTGG
>Ga0302317_10002433_pt1 | contig 12720 bp, 10 predicted proteins | sample III_Palsa_N3_3_FD_200450 | JGI IMG/M metagenome (GOLD analysis project Ga0302317, IMG submission 200450) | Peat permafrost microbial communities from Stordalen Mire near Abisko, Sweden - III_Palsa_N3_3 | ecosystem: Environmental > Terrestrial > Soil > Palsa > Peat permafrost | place: Sweden...
CATGCTACTAATGCGGCGAACGCGCCGTATAGCAGACCCACCGGCAGCAGCCAGCGCGCATCCACACGCCCGCGATGAAACAGCCACCACAGATAGCCGATCGCCGTCATGGTGATCAGGCCAGCAGCTTTCAGCGGTGCATCAAACAACCAAGGCGTGGCAAACAACCCCAACGAACTGGGAATGGTGGCCTGAATCATCATGGCACCTGAAATATTGGCCAGAGCGAGCCGCTCCTTGCCCTGTCTTACCCAGATCAGCGCATTGACCGTTTCCGGCAATTCAGTGGCCACCGGGCTCAGCACCAGCGCCACCAGATGCGCGGGCCAGGAAAAGAACACACCGATCGCCTCCAGTTGACCGACAAACACGCGCGATGCCACGGCGATCACCGCGAGGGCAATCAGCGTTTGCGCGGCCACCCAGCGCATCGTCGGGACCGCGTCGCGCGGGCGAAACTTGAGCGGATCGAGCTCGCCCTCGTCCTCCAAAACCGCCGCCCCGTCCTCGCTGCGCATCTCGCGCCAGACATACATGCCGTAGGCGGCCAGGAACAGCAGGCCCAACCAGGGCTTGATTGCAAAAGCGACCAGGCCGAGCCCTACTTTCACGACAAAGATCGCTAGAAACCAGGACTGGTCACGTGCAAGGCGGCGATGATCGACGCGGACCAGACGGTCCGCGCGATTCAGCCGACGCCGATTGAACCAGAGTGCCGTACCGACCACCGCATAGGCAATCGTCGCGAGCACCAGCGGGCCACCCATCGCGGCACCGACGCCAATATCTCGCGCTTCGGGCGTCTTGCCGAAGATCACCGCCACAAAGGTCACGGCGCTCTCGGGCAGCGCCGTGCCGAACGCCGCTAGCACCGTGCCGGTGGCGGTTGAACTCAGGTCAAGCTTGCGCCCGAACCATTCAACGCCATTGACGAAATATTCGCAGGCGAGATAAATCGTCACCGCGGAGCCAATGAATAAAACGAGCGTAAGCAGCATGGAATGCACAGGGCCGAGCGAGCAGAAAACCGATGGCTCACCGACACCGCTCGCCCGGCCGTGTAAGCATGTCGATGGCCAAAGGTCTCGCCGGGCAGGATCGTCACTCGCGGTGACTGCTGCTGTCCGCACCACGGTTCGTCAAAACACGAAACCGATTGTGTTGATGCGGACGCCTCTGGGTACGAGGCTGGCTACTCCCCAATGACTAGGCGGACGATGCTAACCAGAGCCGAGGCCAATCACAAGACGCAATCGAAAGAATCGCATCGTGAACAACGCTGCCAAGCGAAGTTTCAGCGCGGCGCGGCGATCACATCTTCAAGCCGCCACTGACCCGGAGCGCGGCCACGCAGCCAGTGCGCCGCCTGCAATGCACCGCGGGCAAAGATGGACCGATCCGTAGCGCGGTGCGTCAGCTCCAGGCGCTCGCCCTGTCCAATCAGCATCGCCGTATGTTCGCCGACGATGTCGCCGCCGCGCACCACGGCAAAGCCGATTGAGCCATCGACGCGCTCGCCCGTGTGCCCTTCGCGTGCGTACACGGCAGCGGACTCCAGCGTTGTTTCGCGTGATGCCGTCGCAGCGTGGCCCAGGGCCAAAGCGGTTCCCGATGGCGCATCCTGCTTGCGCCCGTGATGAGCCTCGACAATCTCGATATCCCAATCCGGCAGCGTTGCGGCGGCTTCGCGCAGAAGATGGGTCAGCACGGCAACACCCAAGCTGAAGTTCGCAGCGCGCAGCAGGGCAATGTTTTCCCCCGCTTTGAGTAGGCGGGCTTCCATATTCGGATCGATGCCGGTCGTGCCCGTTACCAGTGGCGTGCCGTTGGCGAGACAATAGTCGAGTACTGCGGCAAGACCGATCGGCCCACTGAAATCGATCACCACATCCAGCGCGGGCGCGCTGAGCCAATCGTGTGCATAGCGCAGCGAATGAGCCATACCGGCGAAGACCGGCTGATTATTCTTTAACGAGCCAGGCGACACAACGGCGTGGACCAACTCGAAGCGCGCGTCACCGTCAAGCAAGCCCAGTAGCGAACGTCCCATGCGGCCCGAGGCACCGTTGATACCAAGGCGAAGATATGGGGTCACCGGCGCACTCCCGTGCTGTCTGTTGATCGGTTTATCCTAACGCGAGCGCCACCGATTAAATATTCGGCGAGCGCGAACGTTGCGAGCACCGATTTACGCCGTAACCCGCGACCAGAATTCCTTGACGCCATCGATCCAGCCCTTGGCGCGTGGCGTATGCCGATCGCCGTCGCTCGCCTCGAAGGTCGCTTCCAGCGATTCGAACAGCTCGCGCTGCGCCTTGGTCAACCGCACTGGTGTTTCAACGACGACGCGGCAGATCAGGTCGCCGTTGCGCGTGCTGCGCACCGATTTGACGCCACGGCCACGGAGACGAAACTGCGTGCCGGTCTGGGTCTCAGCCGGAATGCTGATCGGCACCTCGCCTTCCAGCGTAGGCACCGGCAGCTCGACCCCGAGCACCGCCTGGGTAAATCGTATCGGCAATTCGCAGTAAAGATCGTTACCCTCGCGCTGGAAAATAGCGTGCTCGCGCACCTGCACTTCCACGTAAAGATCCCCCGCCGGCGTGCCGCCAGGGCCTGCTTCACCCTGCCCGCTCAGGCGGATGCGATCACCGTTGTCGACACCGGCAGGAATCTGCACCGACAGCGTGCGCGACTCTTCGATGCGGCCTTCGCCATGGCATTTCTTGCACGGCTTTTCGATGGTCTTGCCGGTGCCACCGCAGTGCGGGCAAGCCTGTTGCACGGAGAAGATGCCGTTCTGCATGCGCACCTGCCCATGACCACGACAGGTTTTGCACTGCACTACCTTGCCGTCTTCCGAGCCGCTGCCGTTGCAGTGATGACAGTTGACCTGGGTGGGTATCTCGATCTGTCGACTGACGCCGAACACGGCCTCTTCCAGATCCAGCTCCATGATGTAACGAAGATCACTGCCGCGGCGCTGACGACCACCGCCGTTACGGCCAAAGATGTCGCCGAAGATGTCACCGAAAATATCGCCCACGTCACCGAAGCCGGCACCCCCACGGCCGCCCGCGCCTTGCTCGAGTCCTGCATGACCGTACTGGTCGTAGATTGCGCGTTTCTGCGCGTCGCACAGCACTTCGTAGGCCTCTTTGGCCTCCTTGAACTTGTCCTGCGCCGCAGGGTCATCCGGGTTGCGATCCGGATGGTATTTCATCGCCAGCCGGCGGAAGGATTTCTTCAGCTCGACTTCGGTGACGCTGCGCTCGACACTCAGCACTTCGTAGTAATCACGCTTGCTCATTCATGCATCCACACGGCTTGTTTCTATGTCTGTGGGAATCGAGCGATAACGCTCAAAACTCCCGCGGCTTGTTCAACCTGTCACCCCTTCAAGCACGAAGCCCGTGACGGGATAATCCCGGCACGGGCTCGTGTACTCGACCCTGGCCTCATCAGTTTATCCGATGGACGGCTGCCGATTATTTCTTACTTCTTTTCGTCTTTCACTTCGGTGAACTCGGCATCGACCACGTCGTCCGGCTGAGCCGAACCACCCGGTGCCGACTGCGAACCGGCGTCGGCATTGCCGCTGCCCTGAGCCGCGGCCTGCAGCGCCTGGGCGGCCTGCTCCAGCTTCTCGACCTTGGACTCGATCGCTGCCTTGTCTTCGCCGTCCTTGACCTTTTCAAGATCGGACAACGCGCCTTCGATGCTGCTGAGCTGATCGGCCGGAATCTTGCCGCCGTGCTCTTTCAGCGCGCTGCGGGTCGAATGCACGAGTTGATCGGCCTTGTTGCGGGTGGCGACCAGCTCATGGAACTTCTTGTCTTCTTCCTTGTTGGCCTCGGCATCGGCAACCATGCGCTGGATCTCGTCCTCGGACAGACCCGAGCCTGCCTTGATCTCGATCTTCTGTTCCTTGCCGGTCTTCTTGTCCTTGGCCGACACGTGCAGGATGCCGTTCGCATCGATATCGAAGGTCACTTCGATCTGCGGCTGGCCGCGCGGCGCCGCGTCGATGCCGGAGAGGTCGAACTTGCCCAGCGACTTGTTACCGCTGGCACGCTCACGCTCGCCCTGCAGTACGTGCACGGTCACGGCGGTCTGGTTGTCATCGGCGGTGGAGAAGGTCTGACCGGCCTTGGTCGGCACGGTGGTGTTCTTCTCGATCAGCTTGGTCATTACACCGCCCATCGTCTCGATGCCGAGCGACAGCGGGGTCACGTCCAGCAGCAGCACGTCCTTGACGGTACCGCCCAACACACCGCCCTGAATCGCAGCGCCAACGGCGACGGCTTCATCCGGGTTGACGTCCTTGCGCGGATCCTTGCCGAAGAACTCCTTCACCGACTCCTGCACTTTCGGCATGCGGGTCTGACCACCGACGAGAATCACCTCGGTGATGTCGGACACGCGCAGACCAGCGTCATTCAACGCGGTGCGGCACGGATCGATGGTGCGCTTGACCAGCTCTTCAACCAGCGACTCGAGCTTGGCACGGGTCAACTTGATGTTGAGGTGCTTCGGACCGGAGGCATCGGCTGTGACGTACGGCAGGTTCACGTCGGTCTGGTGGTTGGAGGACAGCTCGATCTTGGCGCGTTCGGCCGCATCCTTCAGACGCTGCAGCGCGAGAGGATCTTTGCGCAGGTCGATGCCCTGCTCCTTGTTGAATTCTTCGACCAAATAATCGATGACGCGCATGTCGAAATCTTCGCCGCCAAGGAAGGTGTCGCCATTGGTCGCCAGCACTTCGAACTGCTTTTCGCCGTCCACTTCGGCAATCTCGATGATCGATACGTCGAACGTGCCGCCACCCAGATCGTACACGGCGATCTTGCGGTCGCCGCCCTTCTTGTCCATGCCATAGGCCAGCGCAGCCGCGGTCGGCTCGTTGATGATGCGCTTGACGTCGAGGCCGGCGATCTTGCCCGCGTCCTTGGTCGCCTGGCGCTGGCTGTCGTTGAAGTACGCAGGCACCGTGATCACGGCTTCGGTGACGGACTCACCCAGATAATCCTCGGCGGTCTTCTTCATCTTCATCAGTACTTTGGCGGCGATTTCCTGTGGCGCCATTTTCTTGCCATCGGAGGTCTGCACCCACGCGTCGCCGTTCTCATGCGCCACGATGCCGTACGGCACGATGTGCAGATCTTTCTGGACTTCGGCGTCGGTGAACTTGCGGCCGATCAGGCGCTTCACCGCGTAGAAGGTGTTTTTGGGATTGGTGACGCTCTGGCGCTTGGCCGACGCGCCCACCAATACTTCGCCATCCTTGTTGAAGGCGACGATGGAAGGCGTGGTGCGATCGCCTTCCGAATTCTCAATGACCTTGGCCGTGCCGCCTTCCATGACGGAGACGCACGAGTTGGTGGTGCCCAAGTCGATACCAATGATCTTGCCCATGTCTGTTACTCCAAGTTTTTTGCTTGCGGCCCCCGCGGCCGCGACTGTTTATCAGGTGGGGGTGTGGCCCGGCGATTCAATGCCAGCAACGCCCCGGATGCGATTTCACTCGATTTGCCGGCCTGCCGTTCAGGCAGGCGCCAGCAAGAAAAACGTCAGTCCTTTGCGACCGCAACCAGTGCGGGACGCAGCAGGCGATCGTTCAGCACATAGCCTTTTTGCAGCACGCTGACAACAGTGCCTGGCGTATTGCCCGGTGCTTCAACCATGCTCACCGCGTGGTGACGCTCCGGATCGAGCGGCTGACCGAGCGGGTCGATCTGCGCCATGCCGTTGTTCTCGCCGACCTTCAGCAACGACTTCAAGGTCAGGCTGATGCCTTCGCGCATCGAAGCGACATCGCCGCCTTCGACAGCGAGTCCACCCTCAAGCCCGTCGTACACCGGCAACAATTCGTTGAGCAGTTTCTCGTTGGCAAAGCGCCGCGCCTGCTCCAGATCGCGGTGCATGCGGCGGCGCTGGTTCTCCAGCTCGGCGCGCTCGCGCAACACCGTCTCACGCAGCTCGGCGTGGCTGGCTTCAAGCGCGGCGAGCTGACTGTGCAGCGCTTCGAGTTCGGCGTTTTCCGAACCCAAATCGCCGGGAAGATCACCTTGTCTATCCTGCGCGTCGTTGGGTACGTGCGGATCGTTGTTATGCATTGGAAACTCCAGAGACTTAAATCCATGGCCGGCAAACGTCGAAGTCCGCCAGGCCGTCAAACCGTTTGCGGGAAATCCCGCCCCCGCAGCGGTTATAGGGTCGTGGCGGCGCGATTCAAGGCGTCACTGAGCAATGCAGCGGTTGCCTGCACCACGGGGATCACCTTTTCGTAGGCCATACGCGTTGGGCCAATCACGCCAACGGCACCGAGCACGCGCCCCTGCGCGCCATAGCTGGCCGTGACAACACTGCAGCCATCCAGCGCGGTAAAGCCGGATTCCTCACCGATGAAGAGCCGCACGCCGGGCGCCCTCGCACACACTTCCATCAGCTGCAGCAGCTCATTTTTCTGCTGAAACGCATCGAACAACTCGCGCAAGCGCTGCAGGTTCGACAGCTCCGAATAGGCCATTAGATTGGTCTGGCCGCTGACCAGCACATCGTTGCCACCGGCCTGCGGCGCAAACGACGCCGTCGCCAGCTCCATCGTGCTGGACAGCAGCCGATTGAGTTCGCTGCCGGCTTCACGTAGTTCGGTCAGCAGATGCGCGCGAATATCGTCCACCCGAAAACCGGCGAACTGCGTATTGAGATAATTGGCCGCCTGTTCCAGCTCGCGGCTGTCCAGCGGCTTGACCAGCTGCACGATACGGTTCTGCACCTGGTTGTCGGTGAACACCAGAATCACCAGCACGCGCGCGTCCGGCAGCGGTACGAAATCGATATGTCGCAGAGGAAAATCGACCTGACGCGGCACGGTCACCACCCCGGCAAATCGGGTCATTGCCGACAGCAGGGTCGAGGCGTTGCCGAGCAGATCCAGCGTGCTGGTTTGATCCGGTGGTAGCTCGCGCTGCAGCCGGGCCATCTCGTCCCTTGGCAGCGGCTGCAGTTCGATCAGGCTATCGACGAACAGCCGCAGCCCGCGTGGCGTGGGCACGCGCCCAGCTGAGGTATGCGGTGACGACACCAGCCCGGCATCTTCCAGGTCCGCCATGATGTTGCGAATGGTCGCCGGGCTCACATCCAGCCCCGACGATCGCGATAGCGTGCGCGAACCCACCGGCTCGCCATCGACCAGATACTGGGCAATCAGCGTACGCAACAGGCGTCGCGTGCGGGCGTCGAGATCGGGGCCGTGCGGATTGATCATGGGCTGTAGCAGTCCTTGAGACGGGACAGTAATAAGGTCGGCGTATGCCGCTTGCAAGTGCACGCTATTTCCGTGCTGCCGGTATTTCGTGCTGCCGGTGTCCCGCTACAATCCCCCGACTCCTCTATCGTTCTGACCATGCTCACTTCGCTTTACGTTCGTCATTTTGCGGTGGTCGAAGGCGCCGAGATAGCGTTTGGCCCCGGCCTGACCGTCGTCAGCGGCGAAACCGGCGCGGGCAAGTCGTTGCTCGTAGACGCATTGATGCTGCTGGCTGGTGCCCGCGCCGACAGCGGCATGGTGCGTGCGGGCAGCGACCGGGCCGATCTTACCGCAGAGTTCGATCTGGCCGATCTCCCCGAAGCGCGCGAGTGGCTGCAGCGTGAGGAACTCGATGAAGAGGGCCAGTGCCAGCTGCGCCGGGTCATTCGCACCGAGGGCAGTTCCAAGGCATGGATCAACGGCCGCCCCGCCAACGCTCGTCAGCTCGGTGAACTGGCCACGCTGCTGGTCGAGATCCACGGCCAGCATGAGCATCAGGCGCTGCTTTCGCGCACACATCAGATGGCTCTACTCGACGCCTACGCCGGTCACGAGACGCTGTTGGCCGAGGTGCGCAACGGTGCCTTGCAATGGCGGGAACTCGGCGCGCGGGTGCGCAAGCTGAGCGGCGGCGAAAATCGCGATCAGCGCATCGAGCTGCTGCGCCATGAAGTCGCCGAACTGGAAAAATGGACCTTGCCCGCGGTCGAACTTGCCGAGCTTGAATCCAGTCACAAGCGTCTGGCCAATGCCGGGCGATTGGCCGAAGGTGCCTCCGGCGTCGTCGATCTGCTGGACGGTGACGGCGAATTTGCGCTGCGTCGCGCGCTCGGCCGCGCGCATACCGAACTGGGGAAACTGGCCGTCATCGACGACCGGCTGGCACCCGTGCTCGAGTTGCTCGACAACGCCGAAATACAGCTGGGCGAAGCCGCCGATGGGCTGGGACGATACGCGCAGGATGTCGATCTTGACCCGGAGCGCTACAGCGAAGTGGATTCGCATCTCGCGCACCTGCATGAACTTTCACGTCGTCATCGGCTACCGATCGCCGAACTGCACGACAAGCTAGGCGCGCTGACAACCGAATTGGCCGAACTCGAAGGCGCCGGCGAGGTGCTCGAAAAACTGGCTAAGGAACGCCAACAGTTGCAGCAGCAATACGCCGAAGCATCCGCCAGACTCAGCGCATCGCGCATCGCCGCCGCCAGCCGGCTGGATAGCGAAGTCAGCGCGCTTATGGGCGAGCTGGGCATGTCCGGCGGTCAGCTGCATGTCGAGCTGGAGCCCCACGACGACGACGAACCGGACCCGCTAGGCCAGGAGCGCTGTGAGTTGATGGTCAGCGCCAATCCGGGTCAGCCATCGCGACCGCTGCGCAAGGTCGCTTCCGGCGGCGAGTTGGCGCGCATCAGTCTTGCCATCGAGGTGGCCACGCTGGGCAAGGACACCGTAGGCAGCATGATTTTCGATGAGGTCGACACCGGCATCGGTGGCGCCGTGGCTGAAGTGGTTGGCCAAAAACTGCGGTCACTGGGCGCACAACGCCAGGTGCTTTGCGTCACTCACTTGCCGCAGGTCGCCGCCCAGGGGCACGCCCACCTGCGCGTCAGCAAGCAAAGCGACGGCGAAGCCACGCGCACGCATATCGAAACGCTCGATACCGCGGGTCGTCGGGATGAACTGGCCCGCATGCTCGGCGGCGTGGAGATCACCCGCGAAACGCGCGCGCACGCCAAGCAGATGCTGGAGCGCGCGCAGAGCAACTGACTCGCTGATGTGGCATGCCGCAACTGGACCTCATTGCGACACCCCGAGCGTCTATTGAAAGAAAACCAAGCTCAGGTGTTGACCGGCAACAGGCCCCGGTCGCTTGCCATGCGGTACAGATCAAGCTCGGAACCCGCGCCCAGCTTGCCCATCAGACTCGCGCGATGGATATACACGGTCTTCTGGCCGATCCCCAGCTCCGCGGCCACCTGCTTGGGCGTGAGGCCGCCGGCCAGCAGCAGAAAAACTTCGCGCTCGCGGGCCGTCAAGCGGCTGATCGGATCCAGTCCCGCAACGGAGCGGCCTGCGCGACGTTCCTGTAAATCCGAACTTAAAAACACGTCGCCCTGCATGACCGCGCGCAGCCCGGCGACCAGCTCTTCCGGTGCCACGCCCTTCGTCACATAGCCCTTGGCACCGCGACGAAGCGCTTCGGAAACATAGGGATCGCCGTCATGCATGCTCAATACGACGATGCGCGTATTGGCCGAAACGCTGAGCAGGTGCTCGATCAGCGGCAGTCCGCTGCCATCGGGTAGCGAAAGATCCAGCGCCACCAAATCAGGGTGCCACTGCCCAACCGCCTCCACCGCCTCGTCGGCGTCTCGGCATTCGGCAACGACATCAAGATCGGGCTCAAGCTCGATCAAGCGCTTGAACCCTTCTCGAACAATGGCGTGGTCATCGACAAGAACAATGCTATGCATCCCGCTACTTTACACAGTGAAATGAAACTTAGGCAGGTCCCAAGAGAATCATTCTGCAAACGACAAGGCCGCTGCCCTGTACCATCGCGTTATGCATCTGAAGTCACTCCGCCCGCCCGATTCCGGCCCGCTGCTGGCGGTAGGCTATGTGTTGCTCTGGCTGGCGCTGTGGATGACGGTGCAGCCGTACTGGATGCTTCCTTACGGGCTTCGATTCGGCGCTTTGCTGCTGACGCCGATGCGCTACTGGGGCTGGCTGCTGGGTGCCGAGCTGGCCGCGACTACCGGCATCAGCCTGAGCCAGGGCTTGCCGCTGGGCTGGAGCGGTCTGCTCGTCAACGAGCTACCCGAACCGCTGACCATGGCCGCGGGTCTTTGGCTGCTGCGTCGCCTCAATCTCCACGCCAGCCTTGAAAGCCCGCAAGAGGTAACCCGGCTGCTGCTGTCGGTCGTACTGATTGTCTCGGTCACTACAGCCGTCGACGCCGCTCTGCTTGATCTGATCCACGAACCCGGCTCGCCCGAATTGATCATGGGCATTCTCGGTGAAGAGTTGCTAAGCCATTACCTCGGCATTTTGATGATCGTGCCGCTGATGATTTTGCTGCTGCGCACGCGTTTCGATAACCGCGCCTTGGCAAGTCTGGCGATGGATGGCCTGCTGGTGATGCTGCCCTCGATGATGATCTTGATGGTGCTTTCCGAGCAGGCGTGGCCGCAGCCCGAATTTGCACGGGTGCTTTCGCTGGCGCCGGTGCTGTTTTTTGCTTTTCGTCATGGCTGGCGCGGCGCCAGTCTGGCCATGCTTATCTCCAGTCTGGGCATGAATCAGGTCGAGCAACACTGGGGACATGCGCCAACGACAGCGGCCGCCTATCTGTTTCTTGCCGTGGCCGGAACGGGTGCCATCATGCTGGGCTCGGCTACCGACGCGTTGCGGCGAAGCAGTACGCGCGTGGCCGAACAGAACGTCTATCTTGGCGCCGTCAACCGCCGACTTGATCAGCTCGCCCAGCAACTGCGGAGCGCCGCGCGCGGCAATCTGCAAGCTGACGAAAATCAGCGACGCCACCTGGCTGCCGAGTTGCACGATGAGCTAGGCCAGAACATCACCGCTATTCAGACGCACGTGAAGCTGGCACAAGCACGCCTGCGTCTGGCGGGCATGGAAGACATCAGCACGTCGATCAATACCATTCTTGGTCATATGCGGCGTGCGCTGCACCGGCTGCTGGATGATCTGCGGCGCGCTGGACGAAGGCCCGATCCGAGACCTGCTGAACGCTGCAGGCATTGCGTATTTCACCGAGCTGCGTGGAGATCCGCGACTGCTGGACGACGATACCCGCACGGCGATTTACCGCTTGGTGCAGGAAAGTGCGACCAATGCGGTGAAACACGCTCAGGCGCGAGAATTCAGGGTTCGCTTACGTGTTGGCGAACGTCACGGAGTTGCGCTGGCGCTGCTCGATCTGCGCGATGACGGCGTTGGTCTGCCCAATCGCCTGCCGCGTGGCGGGCGGGGACTGCAGGGCATGCGTGACCGCGTAACGTCGCTGGGCGGTCAATTTCGCCTGAGACCGGACCATGTCGGCGTGCACCTGCGGATTTTGTTGCGAGGCAACAACCACTTGGGCGATATTCAGCTGCCAGCCTAAGAATTTTTCCTATATCGGAAAAATAAAGTCTTCATTACGATTTATTCACAGATGTGGGGGAGCCACCATCGTGAGATGGTGGATCAGAAGTACCGTGGGGACGGTGCTTCTGGAAAACGGCAGGATGCCGTTTCGCCGTTTTCAGGCGACGACTTGGGCGAAGCGAGTAATCGTTTCAGTGGGTCGTGAGTCTGATCACGGAGCAGCCGCGGGCGGACAGGAGTCCGTTTCGCGGCTTTTTTATGGGCGTCGTCTGGCCCATTGGCTACAGAAAACAGGCTGCCGCGCCGTAATATCTTGGCAGCGGCCTCGATCAGCCTTTTTTTGCGGAATTTTTTGGCCGCACGTAAATGACCAAGCTGTGATCCTCGATTACATAGCCGTGCCGTTCGGCAATTTCATGCTGAAGGCGTTCAATGTCTTCGCTGACGAACTCGATCACCTTTCCGCTGTCCACATCAATCATGTGATCGTGGTGCTTGCCGCGATCCAGTTCGTAAACGGCCTGGCCGCCCTCGAAATTGTGCTTGACGATCATGCCCGCCGCTTCGAACTGGGTGAGCACGCGATAAACCGTGGCGAGGCCGATATCTTCATGATGTGCCAACAGCTTTTTATAAACGTCTTCCGCCGTGAGGTGCTGCACCCCCTCTTCTTCAAAAATTTGCAGAATTCGCATCCGCGGATGGGTGACCTTGAGGCCAACCCGACGCAGTTCTCTGGTTTCCTGTTCCATAACCCACCCTTCGCACGCGGCGCCACCGAGCCCGTAGTGTATCATCCGACACCTTTACGATCTGGACGCAACACGCATGCAAAAGCTGATCAACCTGCTGGTTTTCGCCATGCTGGCGCTCTCCATCGCCGGCTGCCATATCGTCTACACGCCCGACGTGCAGCAAGGCAATTTGCTCGACAAAAAAGTGGTGGACCAGCTCAAGCCCGGCATGACCAAGCGTCAGGTACTGGTACTCATGGGTACGCCATCCGTGAGCTCGCCGTTCGATGCGAGCCGTTGGGATTACGTGTCCACCCAGTCCCATCGCGGCGAAGCGATCAAGCTGCGGACGTTCACGCTGACGTTCAATAACGACACGTTGGTCCGCACGGAAGGCGACTTCTTCGCCCAGGATGCTCAGAAGCTGGTCAACGACAGCAAGAAATATCACTCCGGCTATCCCGTAAACGAAACCAAGGGCGACAAGAACACCTCAGCCGATGACGACAAAAAGGATGGTGGTTTCGGTTCGGGAGCCGGTACTGACAACGGCGG
>Ga0302317_10002439_pt1 | contig 12710 bp, 7 predicted proteins | sample III_Palsa_N3_3_FD_200450 | JGI IMG/M metagenome (GOLD analysis project Ga0302317, IMG submission 200450) | Peat permafrost microbial communities from Stordalen Mire near Abisko, Sweden - III_Palsa_N3_3 | ecosystem: Environmental > Terrestrial > Soil > Palsa > Peat permafrost | place: Sweden...
CGGCCCATGCACTTTAAGCCGCACCCACCCCGCCATGTTCTGGCCCATGTCGAAGATGATGTCCCCTTGCGGCGAATGCGTAATCGCCACCGGTTTTAGCTCCTGAATCCGCCGCACCGGCGGCCCCACCTGCGCCACCAGTTTGTCCTTCGCATGGTCCAGCAGCCGCACGCCTGCCCAGCCATGATCGTCATAGCCGGCCGCGCTCCACCCCGTCTTCTCCAACCGCGCATCGTAAGTCTCACCGTCATAGATCTCCGAAAACAGAATCGGCCCCGTAGAAGCCTTCCACGTCTCATCGGTTCCGATCGTCTGCATCGAACCATCGGAGAAGGTGATCAACAACTGCGCCAGCATCGCCGTGCGCGGCCCATACACATCGATCGCAATGCGCGGCCCATGCTCGCCTTCGCCATAAGGCCCAATTGGCCCGCGATACCAGCCGTCCCCCAGCATCGTCCCGATAACGTTATCGCCCTTCTTCAACATCGCGGTCACATCGTAGGTCTGATACTGTAGCCGCGCGTCATAGTCGGTCCAACCGGGAGTGAGCAACTCATCGCCCACTCGCTGCCCATTGAGTTGCATCTCATAAAACCCCAGGCTCGTCGCATACAACCGCGCCGATACCACCGTCTTTTTCAGCTGAAACGCCTTCCGCATTATCGGCGACGGCCCAAGCTTCGCGGCATCCTCATCCCAGTCCGGCGTAATCCACTTCGCCTGCCAGTCAGTGGCATGAAGCAACCCCATCTCCCAGAGAGCAAGCTCGCTCCACGCCGAAGCGCGACCCTTCTCATCCCACACCCGCACCCGCCAGGAATACCGCTTCGCCGACACCGGCGCCGCTCCCGCATACACCACATTCACCGATTGCTCCGAAGCCACGCGTCCCGTCGCCCACAGAAACTTCTTGCTCTGTCCCATATCCTCCGGCGTAGCGGCCACATCAATCTCATACGCCGTCTGCTTAGCCCCACGCTCATCCCATGCAAGCTGCCACGTCAGCCTCGGGTGCATCGCGTCGATACCAATCGGATTCTCCGCATGTTCCACTGACAACTTCACCGGCCCAGGCCGCAGCGGTTCCGCCGCACCTGCACTCACCGTCAACCCCAAGATCAAACACACAGCTAACCGCATACACCCTCGTCCCTAGTGCCGAATCTCACTGAGCGCCTTATCGATCGCTTGCAGCTCATTCCCCGGGAACAGCGTAGGGTCCATCTCCGCAGCCACGCGCATCGATACGCCCAGGAACTTCGCCGCCTTCTCATACGTAAATACCGGCGCCATCGGCCCCAGCAGCCTATAGGTCTTTGGATCGGCGAGCAGCGTCTCGATCTTGTCGTCCACGCTATACGGCACGCCGCGATTCAGCTTCGCCATCAATGCTGCGGGCCCACGATACGCAAACACATACGTCCCCGCTCCTGTATCCACGATCACATCGTCGCCATGCTGTTGCGCATTCGTCACGCCTTCATCGCCGGCCAACACCTTGCCACGTTCTTTCACCTCAGCCAGCATCGCACCCGGCAGCTTCAAGGTTGCATGAGTATTCGGCGGCACCGTCACCGATACCTGCAACACATCGCCCTCTGCCGCCCATGACGATGCAATCTCGCCATACCCTGTCATCCGCGTTGCGCGAACATAACCCAAGCCGCCGCCCGGCTGCGGCTGGATCAGCACATGCTTATACCCCGGCTCCGCTGGATCGAGATCGATGCCCGCCACCACGCGATACATCCAGTCCCCGATCGCTCCAAACGCATAGTGGTTATACGAGTTCATGCTCGGATCGTAGAAGGAGCCATCAGGTTTGATCCCGTCCCAGTGCTCCCACATCGTCGTCGCCCCCATCGTAATCGGATACAGCCACGATGGGTACGTCTCCTGTTCCAGCAGTGCATACGCCGCATCGGTCTGGCCATACTCGCTCAGCATGAAGTTGATGCCCGGCGTGCCGAGAAACCCTGTCGTCAGATGGTTCTTGTGCAGCGTCACATCGGCGCCCAACCGCTGCGCCGCCTGCTCACGCATCTCCGGCGGCAGCAGATCGAACTGCAACGCCAGCGTATAGGCAGCCTGCGTGTTCTCGCCCACGCGGCCCGCCGTCGTCACATACTCCTGCTCCCACGCCGTCCGTATCTGCTCAAACAGCGTGCGGTAAATCCCTGCGTCTTCGGACTTCCCCAACACAGTAGCGGTCCTTGCAAGCAGATCGGCCACATGCGCGTAATAAGCCGTCGCCACCAGGTCAAGCCCGGTCGTCGCGCCGGGATATGCCCGCGCCTCCACTGGAGGCGCTGCATACGCCAGCCAGTCGCCATGCTGGCTTGCGAGGTCGGTGATTAAACTCCCCGGATTTTTCCGCCGCAACCACTCCACCCAACTCTTCATGCTGTCGTATTGGACCGCGAGCACGCGCTTATCGCCATAGTTCAGATACAGCGTCCACGGCACGATCACCGCCGCATCGCCCCACCCTGACCGCCCATCGCCCTCATAGTGCGGCATCTTGCTATGCCGCCCATCGGGAATCATCGCCGGCACCTCGCCGCCGTCATACTGGTCCGCCGCCAGGTCGCGCAACCAGCTCGATAAAAATCCATCGACATCGAAGTTCTCCGTCGCGGTGCTCGCGAACACCTGCGCATCGCCCGTCCAGCCGAGCCTCTCATCGCGTTGCGGGCAGTCCGTCGGCACCACCACGAAGTTGCCCTTCTGACTCCAGACAATGTTTTGCTCCAGCCGGTTCAGCCGCCCATCCCAACTCTCCCAGCTCCCCGCCGCGGCCATGTCCGCATAGACCGCGACGCCCGTCAGGCTGCCCAGCGTCAACTCTCCCGGATACCCCGCCACCTCGACATAACGAAATCCCTGGTACGTAAAGTGAGGCTCAAACACCTCGTCGCCTCCACCCTTCAGCGTATAAGTCAGCGTCTCCTTCGCGCTGCGCAGGTTGTCCAGATACAGGCTCCCATCCTTGTTCAACACCTCGGCATCGCGCAGCGTCACCGTCGTTCCCGCGGGCCCGCGCACCTTCAGCCGGAGCCACCCCACCATGTTCTGACCCATATCGAATATCGTGTTGCCATCCGGAGCCCGCAGCATAGCCAGCGGCCTCACCTCGCCTTGACGCTTCGCCGCCGGCCCCTCCTGCGCCACCAGCGTGTCCTTCGAGTGCTCCAGCACCCGCACGCCCGCCCACCCGTGGTCGTTGTATCCAGCCTCGCTCCAGCCCGTCTTGTCCAGCCGCGCATCGTACGTCTCGCCATCGTAGATCGTGGAAGAAACAATCGGCCCGGTCGAAGCCTTCCACGTCTTGTCCGTCACCACAGTCTCCGTCGATCCATCCGCATACGTCACCCGTAGCTGCGCAATCAAAGCCAGCCGCGAACCATAGTAGTCCGTACCCTTCGGCCCGATTTGCCCTCGGTACCACCCCTCCCCCAGCGTCGCTCCAATCCCGTTCTCGCCCTTCTTCACCATTGCCGTCACGTCATAGACCTGGTACTGCAATCGCTTGTTATACGAGGTCCACCCCGGCGTCAGCACATCGTCTCCCACGCGATGCCCATTCAGTTCCATCTCATACAGCCCAAGGCTCGTCGCATACAACCGTGCTGAAACCACCGCTTTGCTCAACGTAAACCCCTTGCGCAACACCGGCACTGGCCGGGGCTTGGCCGCATCCTCATCCCAATCGGGCGTGATGAAACTAGCCTGCCACTCCGAAGCGTGAAGCAGTCCCATCTCCCAAAACGCCGCAGCGCTCCACGCCGAAGCATTCCCCTTCTCGTCCCAAACTCTCACCCGCCAGTAGCAACGCTGGGCCGTGTCGAGCGCAGGGCCCTCATAAGGGACGAACACAGATTGCTCCGACATCACTCGGCCCGTGTCCCAGGAGATGCCTTTGCCTTGCTCCAGTCCCCGCGAAGTCGCAGCCACCTGTATCTGATAGGCCGTCTGCGCAGCCCCGCGCTCGTCGAAGGCCAATTGCCAGTTCAGGCGCGGATGTAGAGCATCGATTCCGATTGGGTCCGTCGTGGATTCGACCTCGAGATGCGTCGGCGCAGGCCGTATCTGTTCGGCGAAAACAGCGGAGACATAGAATGCCGATCCGGAAGCAACGGCAACTGCAAAAATTCTCACGGACCGCCATGCGCGTGCTCGGAGTTGAATCATCTGTGTTTCAGCCTTCTTCTCGCTCGGGCCGCATAAGCCCGGCATAGGGGTTCCGCACCTGGGACTCGATGCATTCAATCCCTGCAATCATGTTGATCTGGACACTATCGATCGCCTATTGAACTTATTGCGAATTGATGTCTCTGAATTCGCTTTATTCGGCGGCAGACAATCATACCGCGCCGTCATTCGGCTAAGTTTTCTCCTCGGAACAGCGCTGTCTTTGCTTGTTTTCTGCCTGCTCCCCGCATAAACTGGCCGCACCCATGCGAATCTCACGAACCCTTCTGCGATCCGCCCTCACCCTGCTGTCCCTGTACGCGCTTCCCCTGCAATCCCGTGCACAGACCTATACGCCCCGTCAGATACTCATCGAAGGGCCTGCCGGCATGGACAAAGCCGATATCCTTCGCGCCTCCGGCCTTACAGAAGGCACACCCCTCACCAAGGAACAGATTGAAGCGGGCCTCGGCCGGCTCGGCGATACCGGCGACTTCACCGACCTCGGCTATACCGTCAACTCCGACGCCCTCATCCTCAAGCTCACACCTTCACCGTCAGCCCAAATCCTTCCCGTCCGCTACACCAACTTTGTCTGGTGGACGCCCGAAGAACTCACGCTACTCATCCAGGCCCGCGTACCGCTCTACCAGGGAAAACTCCCGCTCAAAGGCAATCTCACCGGCCAGGTCGAAGCGGCCCTTGTCGCCATCCTCAAGCAAAAGGGCATAGACGATCCCTCCGTCACTTTGATTGAGGCCCTCGGCGGCGGCCGTTTTGCCCTCGCCATCTCCCATCCGGTCATCCTGCTCAGGGACATCGACGTTCATGGCTCCCTCCACGTCGTCTCTGGCACACTTGCCAAAATGCAGGCCAGTTTCGCCGGTCAGGAATTCGATCTTCAGCTCCTCACCAAAGCCATTCCGCAAAACGTCACCGACATTTACTACAACGCCGGCTATCTAGATGCCACCGCCGACCCCGCTACCTTCAAACCACCGGTCAACCTGAACAACGAATACATGATCGACGCCTCCACTACCGTCCACCCCGGAGAGCCCTACCGCATCGGCAAGCTCACCTTCGACGCACCACCACCGCTATCTGCAGCCGATGCGGAAAAATCCGCCGGCGTCAAAACCGGAGACATCGCCGGTGCCTTCACCCTCCAACACGCCGCCGACAGCCTCGCCCATGCCTACTACATGCATGGTTTCCTCGACGCCAAAACCGCCGAGTCACACCCCACCGACCCCACCACCCATACCGCCGACTGCACGTTCTCAGTCACCCCCGGAGACATCTATCACCTCGCCGGAATCAGCGTCTCCACGCTTCCGCCCAACCTCCAGGCCGCCTTCGCCAACAATCCCAAACTCGCCCCCGGCGTAATCGCAGACAACACAGTCCTCCAGGAGATATCCCGCATCCTCAATAGCCGGCAGGCTTCGCACGTTGTCAGCATTGGCATCAAGGCCGACCACTCCAAACATCTTGCGGTCGTCGTTCTAAAGCCTAGCGCCGCAAAATCTTAGCGCACTCTTACCACGCCACACCTGCGTGCTCTTTGCGAATTCTCCGGCTGCCCCTTACTCTAGCTCCATACCATGCGACTACCCTTCAGATCTCTAACAACGGCCCTCGTAGTCCTCGCCGCATCGCTGCCTGCGCTGGCTCAGTATTCCATCGACAAGATCGAGATCCACGGCGGCGCACCCTACACCGATGCCGAGCTGCTCTCGGTCTCCGGCCTCCAGCCAGGCCAGTTCCTCGCCCACGACTCGCTCGCACAGGCCGCCCAGCATCTACTCGACACCGGCGTCTTCGACGACACCGAGATCTCCCTCAGCGGCCAGGGCAAAGCCCGCACCGTACTTATCGCTCTCAAGCCGACCCCGCTCGCTAAGCTTCTTCCCGCCACCTTCGCCAACTTCGTCTGGCTCACCCCCGAAGAGATCGCCACTGGCCTCCGCGCCGGGGTCCCGCTCTACCGCGGCCTCTGCTCCGACGCAGGCACCTTCTGCGACTCCATCGACGCCGGACTCACCCAGCTGCTCGCTGCCAAGGGCATCACCGCAACGGTCTCCCACGCCATCGTCGAGCCCACCAGCAGCCGGCCCACCCGCCGAGTCGTCTTCCGCGTAAAGTCGCCCGCAGTCCGCTTCGGCGTCGTCACCCTCACCGGTGGCCCCGCCGCGCTCATGCCGGATCTACAGCGCCTCGCCGTACGCCTCACCGCCTCGGCCTACACCAGTGACGCCGTCGACTCACTGCTCACGCCCCTCCGCGACGCCGGCTACCTCGCGCTCAAGCTGGACGACGTGCGGATAGCCCCCGCTCCCTCGCCCGGCGGCATCGCCGTCAGCTACTCGGCCCACATCGCCGAAGGCCCCGTCTACAAGGTCTCCACCTTCAGCTCCGATGTGCCGCCGCCCGACAGGACAGTCGCCGATGCCCGTGCCGCCAAGTATGCCGCCGCGCTCCGCGCCCGCAGCATGGGCAGCATCGAGCCCCCCTCGACCCCCACCACCATGCACCCCGGCGACATCGCCTCAGCCAAGGTCCTCCAGACCATCATGGCCGGCATCGTCTATGACCTCCGCTCCAAGGGCTGCCTCGACGCCTACGTCGACCCCAACCCCAACCTCGACGACGCCGCCCACACCGTCGCCTATGCCCTCCACACCGCCCCCGGCGACCAATACCGGCTCAAGTCCGTCACGCCGCTCAATCTCTCTCCCGCCGCACTAGACGAATTCAACCGCAGCTGGCTCATGAAGCCCGGAGACATCTACAACGCCGACTATGTCGCCAACTTTATCGGAGACAACGACTCCCTCAAGCAGTTGTCCACCTACACGGCCGGCTTTCAAGTCTCTGCGGACCCACAGACCCACCTCGTCGACCTGACCTTTACATTCTTCCCCTCAGCAGCAACGCACTAGCGCAGCTACTCCGGCCGCAGCCCAAACAACCCATTGTTCGCGTCGAACAGCAGATCGAAGTGTCCCAGCGCGTGCAAACCGGTATTCACAAAAGTCCCATGCGACGTCGTCGCCCAGTTCACGCTGGTAGGCGTCTGCGCGCCGCCGTCGCTCACCGCGAAACTATAGCTCTGCGTCCCCAGCGTGATCGTCATCGCCGTCGCCGAGGCCACGCTCCCGCTACTCGGCTCGCCGGACGTCTCGACGATCATGTCCAGCAACCCCGTATCGACCAGCGCCGTTCCGCTGACCGCGGCGCTCGACCCCACCTTGAAGCCGCCCGCCGGAATCGTCCAATCGGTATGCGTTCCCGACGCCGGCGTCCCCGCGCTCACCAGCGTCTGTTCCACAAAGCTCGAACCCACATTCGCCGTCGTCAGCCCCAGCACCAGCCCCGTGCGCTGGATGATGTACCCCCGCACCATTGTCCCTGCCGTCATCTCCGCAAGATTCAGGAACGCGTTGTACGGCGGCGAAGAATAAACGTCCGTGCCGCGCCCAAAACCCGCACCCAGCATGTGCGGAATCGCTCCCGTGCAACTCCCTGAGTTCACGCCAGACCCCGTGCAACTCGAGCTGGTCACCGCCAGCACCGGAACCGTAGAGATCGCGGCAACGTTGCTTCCGCTGGCATTCACAGCCTGCGGAAAGCTCACCGGCATCGTCGCCCACACGCCGTTCAACTGCAATCCGCTGCTGGTATACAGCAGGCTCCCGCTAGGCGAGTTCGCCGGAATATTCGGCACCTCGCTGGCCGGCACAACCACCCCTACCGACCCTGTATCTACGGTATACGACGCGGTCTTTCCCCCATTGACCTCAGCCTGCACCGTCAGCGTCGAAGTCAGGTTTGCAAAGTTCGGCGACCCCACCCACGGCACCGAATAGCTCTGCGTATAGCCCGCATAGGGCGAGTTCGGAGCCGCCGCCGTTGTGCTGCCGCCTGTCCCGCTCGAACATCCAATAAGGCCAGCCATCAGAATGCCCATGCACCCGATACCACTGCGAACTGCAAATATCATTGAGGCCTCAAACATCATCATACGTTGGCGCGATCCGACCGTCCGCCACTATGCTTACTCTCAGTGCAAGCAGCAAATACATCTCCGCAAAGTTCGCAACGTTCGATAGACACCAGCATCGTCCTCGCAACCTGTAGTCGTGCAGGCCTGCTCCGCGGCGCCCTCGAAAGCCTCATCTCCCAGGCCTCGGACCCATCGCGCCCCATCGAAATCATCGTCGTCGACGATCTCTCCAGCGACGAAACACCCACGGTCCTGGCCGAGTTCCAGCACTCCTCGCCGGTTCCGTTCACCGTCCTCCAAGGCACCGGCCAAGGCGTCGCGGCGGCCCGCAATCTCGGCAGCGAGCGCGCCACCGGAACCTGGCTCGCCAGCTTCGACGACGACCAGATCGCCCTCCCCGGCTGGCTGCACAACCTGCGCGAACTCGCCGACGCCACCGGCGCCGCCTGCATCGGCGGTGCGCTCGCGCTGCAACTCCCCACCGGCGTCTCCATCGACTCCATAGGCCCCCGCACCCGCGGCGTCCTCGGCGAACACCTCCTCGGCGACACTCCCGTTCCCTACCCTCCTGGCGTGTTTCCCGCAACCAACAATGTCCTCATTCGCCGCGACATCTTCGTCAGCCTCGGCGGCTACGACACCACCTTCACCGAGGGCGCGGAGGACACCGACTTCTTCAAACGCGTTGCAGCCGCAGGCCACCAACTATGGTTCCAGCCCGCATCGAAGGCCCTGCACATCACACCTGCGAGCCGGCTCCAGCGCGGCAACCTGCGCTGGACGTCGCTCCGCCTCGGCGCCAGCGATGCCCGTGTCGCACAACGCGAACTCCCCTTCTTTGCCCCGTTGAAGCTCGCCACCGTACGCATGATCGTCGCCCTTGTGCGCGATCTTCCCCAACTCCTCCTTGCCAAAATTCGCGGTGGCCCACACGCGCATCGGGCCATCACCGACGTCCTGTGCAGCCTCTGGTACACCCAGGGACTCCTGCGCTCGCTCCCGGCTACCCTCTTCCCCGCGCTCTTCCGCTCGCTCTTCATGCGATCGCTGGACTTCCGCACCCGCAATGGCGAGCGCAGCGGCTAAATCATAGAGCGCAGCGGCTAAATCATAGAGCGCAGCGGCTAAATCATCGCGCGCTCCAACGGCTGACCCTACGCCGCCGGCTCGCTGCTCACCAGCGAACGCTTCCACGCAGCATGAAGCACAAAACCCGGCAACCCAGCCACACCCGCCAGGAACAGCAAATCGAGCAGTCGTGGCCGGCTGCGCAACACGGCACGGGTAATCGTGCTCAACCCCCGCCAATCTCCCGCGCGCCGGGCTTTCAGCGCCACCTTGGTAGCCAGGAAAGAACTGTACGCCGCATTCCCCATCCATCGGCGATACTCATCCGCCCACTTCATCGAATCCTTCCAGTTCATCCGCCGGCTCCGCGAGATGCTCTGCGTCACGATGTTATAGATCACCAGCGGCTCCCAGACAAACTCGATTCGTGCATCGCCCAGATGCCACGCATCCAGCAGCCACGCCCAGTCTTCATGATCGTCATGCGAAGTGAAAGGCACCTTCGCCAGCAGGCTGCGATGCATCAGCAGCGTCTGTAGCGCAACCACTCCCGGCCTGCCCAGTAACGAAGGACGCAACAGCAGGTAGTCGGCAATATCTTCGTTCTCGCCAATAGGCCGAGCAGGCCACACATCGTCGCGTCCATCATGACGATAGATGGAGCGGCACGCGATCATCCGCTGCGGCCGCGACCTGTCCGCAAGCGCCATCTGCCGCTCGATCCTCTGCGGCAGCATGGTGTCGTCGTCGTCCAGAAACGCGATCCACTCGCCGCGGCTTGCCCGCACCCCGGCATTGCGTGCCTGTGCCGGCCCGCTGTTCACCGTCAACTCAACATAGCGCACGCGCGGATCCAGACCGACCAACGCCTCAACCGCAGCCCGCGCCTCGGCATCCGGACCATCCGCAACCACGATCACTTCAACATCGCCATACGTCTGCGCACGTGCGCTCTCCACCGCCAGCAGCATCTCCGCCACCCGCCGGTACGTCGGAATAATGAGGCTCACCATGCGCTTCCTGCCTTCACCGGACTTACTCCGCTCACGATCGCTCCGTCTTCCCTCGCCCAGTCGCTCTCGGCCTCGGAACCCCCAGCCAGGAACATCTTCACCACGCAAATGTAGGCCATCATCGTCGGCAGATAAGGGTCCAGCGGCGTCGACTCAGCCAGACTCTCGATCATCATCCACGCAATCAGCAGCGCCGGCAGCAAGCTCTCCGGCGTGCGCTCGCGCCGATACCGCCGCCACGCCACCACGCACCCGCCCCCTACCGTCCCCATATACAACAGCATCCCTACAACCCCCAGTGACAGCATCTGGTCGAGATACGTATTGTGCCCATGCGGCACCGCCCACCCCTGGTCCAGCGACACGCGCTCTACCCGCTCCGGCGTCCAGAACGCCTCATACCCAAACCCGCCCCACGGATGCTGCGCAACGCTCCCCATCAACTCCGTCCATAAAGGCATTCGGTTCGATAGGCTCTGCGTGTTCTCCGTATCATTGCGCCCCATCATGAACACGCTCTGCGCGGCGCCTCCGTTCGTGCTGCCAATCACCAGGACCAGCAGCGGCACTCCCACGGCCAGTACTGCCAGCAACGCCATCGCCCGCGCGGGGGCTCCCAGCTTCCGCCGCGCGACCGGCACCACGATAGCCAGCATCATCCCGAGGCACAAGAACGTGCTCAGCCGCGACCGTGTAAGCACCAAAAGCGCCAGCGCAAACGCCACTACCGGCGCGAACCAGCGTGTCAGCCTCGGCCTTTGTTGTACCAGCGTCAGCGCGCACACCAGGCACACCACCAGGTTCATCGCCTGGTTGTTGGGCTGCATCACGCCCTGGAACCGGTACTCCGGATCGAAAGGAGCGAAGCTCTGCTGTTGCACCACGTCCACATACAGCGAGATCAGCGCCACCACCCCCGTCGAGGCAAATCCCCACAACGCCAGCTCCATCACGCTCAGCGTGCGTGCCGCCGCATACGCAAACAGGCAGTCCATCAAAAACACGATCAGCCGCTTCTCCGTCACCGGCAACACCGCGCTCCACAGGCAGCTCACGATCGCCCACCCGATATACAGCAGCGCCACCGCCATCAGCCTTCCCTCTATGCGGCCGCGCTTCGGCAGCCGCCACAGCATATACACCGCAATCAGCGCGATCACCGGCATCGCCACCTGCCGGCTGTTGCTGCCCTCATAGTTCTGCGCCAGCGCCGTCGCGGCATTGGCAACTCCATTGGTCGTCGGCGGCGGCACCGCATAGGGCACCGAGTACCAGAAGCACACCCCCAGCACGATCCCGCACACAATCTTCACCAGCCTCACCCGGAACGAAGCCTGGCCAAGCTCTCTCGCGGCCTGCCGCTCCTCGGCCTTGTCCATCCGTCTTGCCGCCAGCACGCTCATGCCTCGCGCATCTCCCTGGCATAAAAGTACGCGCGCACCGCCACCACGCCAAGGCTGCCCACCAGCAGCGCCGCCGCCGCGCCCGGCACCTGTAGCCTCTGGATCAACCACACCGTCACCACCACCTGCAGCAACAGCCCGCTGATATTCGCATAGAACGTATGCCCCGCGCGGTCGATCGCCGTCAGCCCAAAGCTCTGCGCCAGCGTCACCGAAAACACCACGAAGTTCAGCGCCAACAGCGTCAGTATCAGCACTGAATGCTCCGGCACGCGCTTGAAGATCGTCCTCTCCACCCACGGCCCCAGCGTAACCACTCCAATCCCAAACACCACCGCACCCACCAGCAGAATCCGGTCCATCCGCGTGACCACCTTGCGCAGCGCAGGTTTGCCCCCATCTGCAACCGCTCGCGCCATCATCGGCGCCATCATGTTCTGCATCGACGTCAACGCCACCCGCGGAATATTCACCACGCTCTCGCAGATCGCATAAGTCCCCGCGGCCGCGCCCCCCAGCAACCACGTCAGTACCCATGGATTGGACTGCGAACTCACCATGTACACCATATTGGCCCCCAGCAACGACCGCCCCAGGTGCAGATTCAACCGCAGGTCCTGCCAACTCTCGCTCACTCCGATCTTGAACGTCCCCCACTCCCGCACCAGCCACCACAGCGACACCACGATCGCGCCCAGCGACAGCATCCACAGCGCCTGCGGCACATCCAGCCGGTGATGCAGATACAGCCACTCCACTCCCGCGATCTGCAACCCCACCGTCGCCACCTCGGTCCAGAACGCCTCTTTGAAGCGCATCTCCGCAAAGTACATGCGCCGCGTAAACTCTCGAAACACAATCCCGAGGCTGGTCAACACCAGCGGCGCAAACACTCCGTAGTAAATCCCTCGCGATGGCGTACTCGCCCACCTGCCCGCGCCCCACAGACCCACCGCAGCCAGCCCGCAACACACTAGCTGATGCACCAACACGCTGCCCAGGTAAAGCGGCTGCCGCTGCTTC
>Ga0302317_10002445_pt1 | contig 12690 bp, 10 predicted proteins | sample III_Palsa_N3_3_FD_200450 | JGI IMG/M metagenome (GOLD analysis project Ga0302317, IMG submission 200450) | Peat permafrost microbial communities from Stordalen Mire near Abisko, Sweden - III_Palsa_N3_3 | ecosystem: Environmental > Terrestrial > Soil > Palsa > Peat permafrost | place: Sweden...
GATGCCGTAGCTGATCGAGACGCTCGGATAGGCCAGCGAGATCGGGATCTTCTTGATCGCGACGATATAGGTGATGGCGGCGAGGAAATAGACGCCGAGCCCGCCGATGGTCCAGGGCGACAGGAACTGGGCCAGGCCCTCGCCCGATGTGTTGGCCCCGGTCTTCAGGATGATCTGGCCCGCCACGCCCAGCAGGATCCCGACCATGAGCCACAGATACGGGGCCATCAGGCGCGCTTCGCCAGTTTGCGCGCCGGCTTCGCGCTCGCATCCGAGCGCCAGGCATCGCGGACGACAAATTGGGGCTTGCGGTTCGCGGTCAGGAACATGCGGCCCAGATACTCGCCGACGATGCCGAGGATCATCAATTGCACCCCCGACAGCAGCAGCACCGCCGCCATGATCGAGCCCCAGCCGCGCGGCGTCGTCTGCAGCACCACTGCCTCGATCGTGACGAAGATCGCGGCGACCCCGCCCAGCACGCTCAGGCCCATGCCGGTCAGGGTCGAGATCCTGAGCGGCATGACCGAGAAATTGACGAACATGTTCATCCACAGGCGCACAAGCTTGCGGATGGTGTAGTTGCTGCGGCCCATGGCGCGCGGCAGATGCAGCACCTCGACCCGCTCGATGCGCTGGGTCACCTGCAGAATCAGGCCGTCGATATAGGCGAACGGGCCGTCATAGGCCAGGATCTGGCTGACCAGGAACCGGCTCATGCAGCGGAAACTCGACAGGTACAGGCCCTTGGGCTTGTCCAGCAGCACGTCGGCGACGCGGTTGGTGAAATGGCTGCCCCAATTGCGCCAGGCCGCATGTTCCTTGCTCTGGTACCAGGTATAGACCACGTCGGCACCGGTCGCCTGGGCATGGCCCAGCAGCTTCAGCACCTCCGACGGCGGGTTCTGCAAATCGTCGTCCATGGTGATGACGTGGCGGCCGCGGGCCTGGTGCAACCCGGCCATCACCGCGTTGTGCTCGCCGAAATTCCGAGCCAGATCGATCACGGTGAGCGCGATCTTCACCGTCGGCAGCATCTCGCGGCAGACCGCCAGGCTGTTGTCCGGGCTGCCGTCGACGACCAGGATGACCTCGACCCCGCCGGGTACGTCCAGCCCCTCGATCGCAGAGACCAGGCTCGCGACCGTGTCGGCGCCGTTATAGACCGGCACGACGATGCTGAGGGCGGGGCCCTCGCTATCCGGGATCGCGTCGTTCACATCGTCAGCCATGCTTGATCGCCACCGCCAGGACCGAGCCGCCGAACGGCAGTGCGATCCCGCATCGTAAGAGGAAGTTCTCGAACCGCATCGCGGCCCGGAACAGAAATTCGATCGGCGCCGGATACGGCATCACGTCGCTGGCCGCGCCCGAGGTCTTCATCAGTTTACGGCGCATCACCATGAGCGGAAAGAGCAGGCTGTTCCAATAGCTGGTGCGGACCTCGGCAAAGCCGGCGGCGCGCAGCAGGCGCTCGAGACGTGTACGGGTATAGCGCCGTGCGGTATGGACCGCGCGGTCATGCGCCGAAAACATCCAGTCATAGGCCGGCAGACTCAGCACCAGCACGCCGTCCGGCGCCAGGCAGCGATGGAGATCGGCCAGTGCCCGATCCTGATCGACCGCGCGATGGTACAGCACGTCCGCGCTGAAGATGGCACCCAGGCTCCCCGGCGCGAACGGCAACTGGTTGATCGAGGCGACACAGACCGGGATCGAGGCGCGCGCCGCGGTCAGTTCGGCCGCGATCGGCTCGACATCCATGCCGATCCGCTCCAAGCCGGGCATGGCCCGACCCAGCTTGGCGAGGAAGCCGCCCGTGCCGCAGCCGGCGTCCAGTACGCGCAGACCCACTCGCGCGCGGCCGGTGCGGGCGAAGGCGGTCAGCAGATTGGCGTGGAGGCCGTGATACCACCACATCCGGTCTTCGACGGCGTGCATCTTCTCGTATTCGATGCGATCCATGGGCGAGCGCCAAGCCTATCAAACGGATGTCATGCCCGGGCTTGACCCGGGCATCCACGCCTCGCCGATTGAGCGCTCTCGGGTGGAGAGTTCATGGCCGCGCCACGTGGATGGCCGGGTCAAGCCCGGCCATGACGATGTGGGGGGTTACTGCGCGCTATTGCTATCCTCGGCCGCCTTCTGGGCGGCCTGGACGATCTCGCGCCGGTCGAGCACGATCGACAGCAGGGCGCCCAGACGCTCGACCCGGAACACTTCCTTGCCGGGCAGGGCGTTGTTGCAATTGTCCTTGGTGAAGGCGATGAAGAAATCCGCCTTGTCCCGGTCGTCGGTGAACACGAAATTGTCCGGGAAGAAATAGTCGGCCGAAATCGGCGGGCCGCAGACCGCGACGGTGAAGTCGTGGTCCTCGAACTCGGCGCCGTATTCGGTCTCCAGATAGTTGGTCAGGCCCTTGACCGCCTCGGCGTAGGAATTGCCCCAATAGTCGGTCTTGAACAGGTCCTGGGCGCCGTCGACGCCGCCGACCAGCCCATTGTAATAGACGTATTGGTCCGGGTGCAGTTCGATCATGATCGCGACATGCCCGAGGCCGTAGAGCGCCAGCATGGCAGTCAGCGTATGGCGCCAGCGGAAACTCTTCAGCCGGTCCACGATGCGGTCGAACACCAGCGCAGCTGCCACTGCGATCGGCGGCAGCACGAAGATGAAATGGCGCATGCCGTCGAACAGCACGGCCTTGATATAGACGGCATAGGCGATCGGAAACAGGACGGCGAACGCGATCACGCCATATTGCAGCGACCGCGTGCGATCGGGTCCGCCGCGCCGGCCGAACTGCTCGACGAGGGCGGCCGGGATCGCCACGGCGGCGAGCAGCAGGGTCAGTTCGGGCAGCGCCAGCACGACATGGGTCGGCAGATATTCCCAGGGCAGGTCGGTCGCCGGGAAGTACTGGCCGGCGAAAAGCGTGTCGAACGGGAAGGTCTCGTGGCTGAAGAAGGCGAGCGCCGTCAGCGGATGCTCGATCGGGGCCTGCTGCGCCCAGGGCCAGAACACCAGCATGACCGCATAGGCGACCAGCATCATCGGCACCAGAACGCGCAGACTGCCTACGACCAGTTCGCCGAGCGCACGGCCTGGGCTCCGCGTCTCCGCGAGACGCCAGGTGCAATAGACGACGCCGAGCAGACCCATGTAGCAGAAGAACAGCAGCCCGCCGACGCGCACGCCCAGCGACAGACCGATGACGATGCCCAGCTTGACGATCAGGCTCCAGCTCGGGCGCGGCAGCACCGGCACGATGCGGGCCATGTAGTAGAGCGACCAGATGCCGGCGACCGCGAAGGGAATGTCCTTCGGGTTGTTGAACATCTGACCGTAGTAGTTGGGGATGGTCAGCAGCAGCAGCGCCGATAGAAATCCCGCGCGCGGGCCGGCCATGAAGCGGCCGAGCTTCCAGGCGCCGACGATGCCCACGACGCCGACCATGCCGTTCAGCAGATGCCGCGTCTCGTAGGTGCCGAACGGCGAGACCTTGTTGATGAAGGCCGCCGTCATGTCGAACGCGGCGCCGTAATTATAAAGATTGAGCCAATGGAGCGACCGGTTGTCCTTGAACCAGGACAGGTAGTAATCCATCACGAAGACGCCGTACCAATTATGGACGTCCTCGTCCCAGGTGACGCCGTAATCGTGGAACGTGCCGATCACCAGGCCGATGGTGCCCAGCACCAGCAGCAATGTGGCCAGGTCCCAGCTGGGCGCGAGGCGGCGCCGTCGGGCCGTGACCTGGGTGAATTCGATGGTCGCCACCCCGGTCACGCCTGGATCGACGGTGGGAGCGCGAAAAGTGCGTCGGTCACGAAAACAATGCTCCGCAGATCTTCATGTCATCCGGCCGGGATCGGGTTGCGCATGTCTACAACGCCACAGCACGGTGACTTATTTCCTAACGATCTTCACGAGGTCGCTTATAGCATGAGGATTGGCCTGAAACGGCAGCGTTTCGAGCATGCCGTGGCCGCACTTTACCGTGAGATGCCATGTCCGACCGCACCCTGATCCGTACCATCGAAGAAGCGTCGTTCGGCGCCTGGCCGGCCCTGGCCCAGGTCCTCGACGACGGCTGGGTCCTGCGCTTCGCCGAAGGGCATAGCAAGCGGGCGAATTCGGTGAATGGCGTCTATCCGAGTCATGGCGACGTCGAGGCCAAGATCGCGCGCGCCGAGGGCTGGTTCCGCGACCGCGGGTTGCCGGCGGTTTTCCGCGTGACGCCCTTGGCCGAACCCGCCGATCTGGCCGACCGGCTGGCGGCGCGCGGGTATGATGCGCATGAGACGTCACGCGCGCTTTACCATCCGGATTTGGCGGCGATCGGACCGACGCCGCTCGAAGCCGGCGTCACGCTCCGCCTGGATCCGACGCCCGGTGACGGCTGGCTCGATGCCTATCTGGCGCTGTCGCCGCTGGAGCCACGCAAGGCGGCGACGCTGCGGCGCATGCTCGACCTGATCGTGCCCAGCACCTGCTTCGGCTGGCTGCACCAGGACGGCCGGCCGTTGGCCGCGGCCTTCGTGGTCGTGCAGTCCGGGCTGATGGGGACCTATGACGTGGTGACGGCGCCGGCCGCCCGACGGCGTGGGCTCATGCGGTCGCTGCTGGGTTCACTCAATGATTGGGCGATTACCGAGGCGGGGGCGCAGGCGGGCGCGCTGTTCGTCGTGGCAAACAACACCCCTGCCGTAACGCTCTACGAGGGGCTCGGGTATCGCGAACTCTACCGCTACCACTACCGGATCAAGGCCGGGTGAGAGCCTTCAAGCCCTCTCCCGCCTTTTGCGGGGGAGGGTGCTGAGCGTCAGCGAAGCGGGTGGGGGCCTATCCACCTTTCGGTGGCACGACCCTCACCCTCCCCAGCGCTTGCGCGCCGGGTCCCCTCCCTCTCCCATAAATGGTAGAGGGACAAGTCCTCTTACTCCGCCGGTTGGGCTTCCGGTTCCTGCTCGTGCTGATCGTGGCCGCGGCCATGGTCGCCATGGCTGTTGCCATGACCATGATCGTTGCCCTGATGCTCGGCATGCTGTTGCGGCGGCGGCTGGGTGTGCTGCACGCTCGCTTCCGCCTGCTCGGGCTGCTCGCCCTCGCCGGTGTCGGCCGGCGTGGTCGGCCGGAAATGCTGCGGACCTTCGCCGTTGGCATTCATGACCCGGAAATAATGTTCCGCGTGCTGGTACAGGTTCTCGGCGGCGATCCGGTCGCCCGCCGAAGCGGCCTCGCGGGCCAGCGCCACATAGCGCTCGAACACCTGATAGGCATTTCCGCGAATTTTGAGGCCCGGACCATTGCTGTCGAAGGTCTGGGAACGATGGGGAGTCCGCGGGCGTCCGCCGTTGTTACCGCCGCCGCCGCCACCGCCTCCTCCGCCACCATTCATGTTGCCGGGATTGTTGTTACTGCGGCCGCGCGACCGTTTGTTGGGACCTGATCTCATGGCACCTGGATACGGCTAATGGCTAAAATCTCTTGATCGGATGACGGGCTCGCCGGAATTGGCCGCGCAATCTGGCGCAGCGGATTCATCGAGGCGGTTTGGGCTGGGGCAATCCTGGCGCCATCAGCCTCGGAAGTGTGCCCGTCGAGTTCGACCCTAGACGGTGCCGCCGCGCATTCCAACCTTTATTTTCGAGCGGCCGCCGGTTTGCCCAGCACGACGGCTCGCGCAATTCCGCCGAGATCGGCGCGCTGCTCGTGCAAGACCAGACCGGCAGCCCGTCCCAAGCCCGCGACGGCATCGGCCTGACCCTGGCCGACCTCGAACACGACATGGCCGCCGGGCGTGAGCAGCCGCGCCGTCTCGGGCACCAGCAGGCGATAGGGATCGAGCCCGTCGGCGCCGCCGACCAGCGCCGTCAGCGGGTCATGCTCGCGCACTTCCGGCTCCAGACCGGCGATGTCGCCAGCCGGGATATAGGGCGGGTTGGAGACGATCAGATCGACCGGGCCGGTGAGCGCCTGTGCCCAATCGCCGACGATGAACTGTGCCCGATCGGCGAAGTCCAGCCGCCGGGCATTGCCGGCCGCGACCCGCGCCGCCGCCTCCGACCGATCGACGCCGAGACCGGTGGCGTTCGGCAGCTCGCTCAACAGCGCCAGCAGCAGGCAACCCGTTCCGGTTCCGAAATCGATGATGCTAAGGCGGGAGTTTTTGTCGGGAACGCGATCTAGCGCCGCCTCGACGATCGTCTCGCTGTCCGGCCTGGGATCGAGCGTCGCCGGCGTGATGGTGAAGTCGAGCGACCAGAATTCGCGGGTGCCGAGGATGCGGGCAACGGGCTCGCGCGCGACGCGGCGACCCACCAGACGCTCGAACGCGTCGGCCGCGGCGGCGTCGATCGCCTGTTCGGGATAGGCCATGATCCGCGTCGGCGTCAGGCCGCTCGCATGGCTGAGCAGCAGCCGCGCCTCCCGCGCCGGCGCCTCGATCCCGGCCGCTTGCAGCCGGGTCGCCGCCGCGCGGATCAGCGCGTCGATCCTCACTCCATATCGGCGAGCTTCGCCGCCTGATCCTCGGCGATCAGCGCCTCGATGATCTCGTCGAGCGCTTCGCCGGCCATGACCTTCTCGATCTTGTAGAGCGTCAGGTTGATGCGGTGATCGGTCACGCGGCCTTGGGGAAAATTATAGGTGCGGATGCGCTCCGACCGGTCGCCGGTGCCGACCTGGCTCTTGCGGTCGGCGGCGCGGGCGTCGTCCAACGCCTGGCGTTCGCGGTCGTAGAGCCGTGCGCGCAGCACCTTCAACGCCTTGGCCTTGTTCTTGTGCTGGGACTTTTCGTCCTGCTGGATCACGACCAGGCCGGTCGGGATATGGGTCAGGCGCACGGCGCTGTCGGTGGTGTTGACCGACTGACCGCCGGGGCCGCTCGAGCGATAGACGTCGATCCTGAGATCCTTGTCCTCGATCTGGATATCGACTTCCTCGGCCTCCGGCAGCACGGCGACAGTTGCCGCGGACGTATGGATGCGGCCTTGGGTCTCGGTCGCCGGCACGCGCTGCACGCGATGGACGCCCGACTCGAACTTCAAGCGCGCGAACACGCTGCGGCCCGAGATCTCGGCGGTCGCTTCCTTGAAGCCGCCGGCCGAGCCTTCGGAGATGTTCATGGTCTCGAAGCGCCAGCCATGCTGGTCGGCATAGCGTTGATACATGCGGAACAGATCAGCCGCGAACAGCGCCGCTTCCTCGCCGCCGGTGCCGCCGCGCACTTCCAGGATGGCGTTCTTGTCGTCGGCCGCGTCCTTGGGCAGCAGCATGACCTGGACCGCGCGCTCCAGCAGCGGGATCTTGTCCTTCAGCGCCAGGAATTCTTCCTCGGCCATCGCCTTCAGTTCCGGATCGGAATTGTCGGTGATCATCTGGGCCAGGTTGGCGATCTCGTCGCGCGCCGCGTTCAGCTCGCCGATGGCGCCGACGATCGGCTCCAGATCGCTGAATTCCTTGGAGAATTTCGGAATGTCGCTGGAATCGACATTGCCGGCCAGCATATCGCGCAGCTCGTCATAGCGGACGGTCAGGCGATGGAGCTTATGGTCGAGGGATGAGCGGTCCATGGCGATCAGACCAGCGCTTTCAGGCGTTCGGCGACGCTCGCCAGCGGGATTTCTTCCTGGCTGCCGGCGTCCAGGTCGCGGAACGTGACGGCGCCGCGCGCCAGCTCGTCCTCGCCCAGCACCAATGCCACGCGCGCCTCGATCTTGTTGGCGCGCTTCATGCGCTTGCCGGCATTGCCGCTATAGCCCAGGTCGACGACATGGCCGGCGCCGCGCAGGCGCTGGGTCAGCTTCAGCGCTTCCAGCTCGGCCGCGTCGCCGATCGGAATGACTGCGATCGGGCGCACCGGGACCGGCGGCTCGGCGATCAGCATGGCCAGGCGCTCGATGCCGCCGGCCCAGCCGACCGCCGGCATCTCGGGTCCGCCCATCATGCCCATCAAGCCATCGTAGCGGCCGCCGCCCAGAACGGTGCCCTGGGCGCCCAGCTCGGTCGTGATGAACTCGAACGCCGTGTGGCAATAGTAATCCAGGCCACGCACCAAGCGCGGGTTCAGCTCATAGGCGATGCCGAGCGCATCCAGCCCGCGCTTGACCGTCTCGAAGAACGCCTTCGACTCGTCGTTCAGATAGTCGGAGAACGACGGCGCGTTCGCCACCAGCGCCTTATCGCCCTCGTCCTTGCTGTCGAGGATGCGCAGCGGATTGCGACCGAGCCGGTCGCGGCTCTCTTCCGACAGCTTGTCCAGATGCGCTGAGAAATATTCGACCAAAGCCGCGCGATAGGCGGTCCGGCTGACCGTGTCGCCGAGCGTGTTCAGCTCCAGCCGGCAGGACTTGAGGATACCCAGTTCGTCCAGGATCGCCGCCCCCATGGCGATGACCTCGACGTCGGCCTGGGGCTGGGCGGCGCCGATCAGTTCGGCGTTGATCTGGTGGAACTGGCGATAGCGGCCCTTCTGCGGCCGTTCGTAGCGAAACACCGGCCCGGCGGCGAAGAACTTGAGCGGCGTCGATTGCGTCAACCCGTTCGACAGCACGGCGCGGGCGATGCCGGCGGTGAATTCGGGACGGAGCGTGATCTCCTCGCCGCCGCGGTCCTTGAAGGTATACATCTCCTTGGACACGACGTCGGTCGTCTCGCCGATCGGGCGCGCGAACACCTCGGTGAATTCGAAGATCGGCGTCGCGACTTCACCGAAGCCGTAGCGCTCGGCGATCTTGCGCGCGGTCTCGGTCACGGTCCGGTGGCGACGGGCCTCGGCAGGCAGCAGGTCCTGGGTGCCGCGCACCGCCTGAAGCTGGGCCATGGGATCAATCCTTCGAATAAGACGACGTTCTAGAATAGAGAAAGGGCCGGACGAGCAGGCGTCCGGCCCTTTTGGTAACCGGGTGGACGCGCTATTCCGCTGCTTCCGCCGCCGCCTTCGCCGCCTCGAGCTGGGCCGCCTTCTGCTCGACCAGATGGACCAGGTGGTCGACGATGTCCTTGTCCTTCAGCCGATGGTCCGGCTGGCCCGCGATATAGATCTGGTGGGTGTTGTTGCCGCCGCCGGTCAGGCCGATATCGGTCTCGCGCGCTTCGCCCGGGCCGTTCACGACGCAGCCGATCACCGACACGGTCATCGGCGTGGTGATGTGCGACAGGCGCTCTTCCAGCACTTCCACGGTCTTGATGACCTGGAAATTCTGGCGCGCGCAGGACGGGCACGAGATGACCGTGACGCCGCGGCGGCGCAGGCCCAGCGACTTCAGGATGTCGTAGCCGACCTTGACCTCTTCGACCGGCTCCGCCGACAGCGAGACGCGGACCGTGTCGCCGATGCCGGCCCACAGCAGCGAACCCAGCCCGATCGACGACTTGATCGTGCCCATGCGCAGGCCGCCGGCCTCGGTGATGCCCAGATGCAGCGGATAGTCGCAAGCCTCCGACAGCGCGTTATAGGCGGCGACCGCCAGGAACACGTCCGAGGCCTTGCACGAGATCTTGAACTCGAAGAAGTCGTTGTCCTCGAGGATCCGGATATGGTTCAGCGCGGACTCGACCATCGCTTCCGGGCAGGGCTCGCCGTATTTCTCCAGCAATTCCCGCTCGAGCGAGCCGGCGTTGACCCCGATACGCATCGAGCAGCCGTGGTCCTTGGCGGCCTGGACGACCTCTTTGACGCGGCTAGCCGAGCCGATGTTGCCCGGATTGATGCGCAGGCACGCGGCGCCGGCCTTGGCGGCCTCGATCGCGCGCTTATAGTGGAAATGGATGTCGGCCACGATCGGCACGGGCGAGCCCTTGACGATCGCGCCCAGTGCCGCCGTCGATTCCTCGTCGGGGCAGGACACGCGGACGATGTCGCAGCCAGCCTCGGCCGCGCCCCGGATCTGGGCCAGCGTGGCCTCGACGTCGGGCGTCAGCGTGTTGGTCATGGTCTGCACGGAGATCGGGGCGTCGCCGCCAACCAGCACGTTGCCGACGCGGATCTGACGGCTCTTGCGTCGGATGATGTCCCGATACGGACGGACGCTCATGAGCGTAACTTCCTCGAAGTGACCTGATGCGGCCTCTGATATAGCGCGATTACGATTTTCGTAAAAGCCCGGCGGGCCGAAGAGCCCGCCGGTGCATTGCTGCCGCGCGCTAGGCGGAGACCATTATTCAGGCGTGTCCTCGGCCGGCTGCGTCGCGGCCGGCGGCGGGGTCGCGGGCTTGGGCGTGGCTGGAATATCCTCGCCCAGGTCGCCCGACAGCAGCCGCTGCGCATCGAGCGGGATCTTCTTCTTGACCATGCCGGTCGGGCCGATCGCCGGGATCGACTTGCCGTCGACGACGAAGCTCAGCCCGCCGGCATTGCCGGTGCGCATGATCAGGCCGGGTTTGTTCGGCGCGTAATAGCTGTCGCCCGGGTGCATGGTGCGGGTCAGGATGGTTTCCTTGCCGTCATAGACCTGGATCCACGCATAGCCGGTGGCCTTGACCACGATGCGGCCCGGATTGGCGAAGGAGCCGTAGCTCTTGGGCTCCTTGCTGTCGGCGGCCGCCGTCTCGGGCGGTACGGCCGGCAGGGCGCCATCGGCATTGGCGGATGCGCTCGGGGCCGTCGTCGTCACGCCGGGCGCCACGGTGGTCGGCGCGGGCTTGCCGGGCTTGGCGGCAGCGGGTCCGGCGGCGGCGATCTGCGGCGCGCCGATCGAGGGCTGGCCCGCGGCCGGGGGCGGTGCTGCCACTGTCGGTGCCGGGGCGGCAGCGACCGGCGCCGGTGCTGCGGGCGCGGTCGTCGTCGTGGCGGGGGCCGTCGCGGCCGTGTCGGTCGCGGGCTTGGCCGCGTCCGCGGTCTGCTCGGGCGTGCCCGGCGGCGGCGCTTCGGCCTGCGGAGTCAGCAGGCGCGCCGGCACCGGCTCGACCTCGGGCGTGGTCGCGCGTTCGCCCGACGACATATAGTGCCAGGTGCCATAGGCGAGCGTGATCAGCAGCAGGGCGATCAGGAACAGTCCGCTGCCGGGAATGCCGCGGTCGGTCAGCGGCACCGGAAAGCTCAGCTCCGGCCGCGACGCGAGCGTCTTCTTCTCGGACTTGAAGCGGTTGACCGCCTCGTTGCCGTCGAGCCCCAGGTAATCGGCATAGGCGCGCAGGAAACCGGTGGCATAGGCCACGCCCGGCAGGCCTTCGACCGTGTTGCGTTCCAGCGCCGCCAGATACTCGGCGCGGATGCGCAGCGCCGCCGCGACGTCCCGGATATCCCAACCCAGCCCCTCGCGCGTCGAGCGCAGCAAATGGCCGACACTACCGGGGTGCGGTACCGACGGGCTGCTTTCGAACGCCTGCTCTTCTTCGTCGTCACGAGGTTTACGCTGAAACATCGACATGCGTTAAAATCCGTCGAATGCAAGATAACTACAGAACCGGGGGACAGGGGTCCCTGACTTGAATCGTGTTTTAGCAGTTCTATTGACGCGCGCCCAGCGCCGGATGCACGCGGTTTTAGAGCGAAACGCCGTGATCGCGGGCGAATTCACGCAGTTTTTCGCGTAAACTATGGTCGCCGAGCCGGATGGCGCCTGCCAGATATTGCCGCAAGGGGCCGACATCCAGGCTGCGGACCATGGCCTTTACCGGTCCGATCGCCGACGGCGACATGGACAGGTTGCGGAAACCGAGCCCGATCAGCGCCATCGCCTCCAACGGGCTGCCGGCCATTTCACCGCACAAGGACAGGGTAACGCCGCCGGCATCGGCGGCGCGCACGATCTCGGCCAGGCAGGTGAGCGCGCCCGGCGCCAACACGTCGTAGCGTTCGGCCAGACGGGCATTGCCGCGGTCCTTGGCGAACAGGAACTGCATCAGGTCGTTGGAGCCGACGGAGATGAAGTCGGCCTGGCGGCACAGGGTTTCCAGCTGCCAGATCAGCGCCGGCACCTCCAGCATCGCCCCGACCTTGAGCGTCGACGGCAGCGGCTTGCCGCGCTGGCTCAAGCGCTGCAGCTCCATGTTCAGGATGCGGCGCGCCGTCGCGAACTCGGCCACCTCCGCCACCATCGGGAACATGATCGACAGCGGCCGGCCGTCGGCCGCCAGCAGCAGTGCGCGCAATTGCTGGCGCAGCATGCCCGGGCGATCCAGCGAGATGCGCAGCGCGCGCCAGCCCATCGCCGGATTCTCTTCGACCGTTTCCGGCATATAGGGCAACAGTTTGTCGCCGCCGACATCGAGCGTGCGGAACACCACGGGCTTGCCCGCCGCCTGCTCCAGCACGCGGGCGTAAAGCTCGGTCTGGTCGGCGACGTTCGGGAAATCCTGCCGCGCCATGAACGGCAGTTCGGTGCGATAGAGCCCGATGCCGTCGGCGCGCGTCGCTTCCAGCTCCGGCAGGTCGATCAGCAGGCCGGCGTTCATGAACAGATGGATGGCGACGCCGTCGAGCGTCACCGCCGGCAGTTCGCGCAGCGCCTCATAGGCTGCCTTGCGCGACCGGCGCTCGGCCAGGCGGTTCTCGACCGCGGCCTGCACGTCTTCGCTCGGCCGCACCAGTACCTGGGCATTGTCGCCATCGACCACGACCTGGTCGCCGGCGTCGATCTGGGCGATGGCGCCCTTGACCCGGCCGACCACGGGAATGTCGAGCGCGCGGGCGACGACGGCGACATGGGCGGTCGGCGAACCTTCCTCCAGCACCAGCGCGCG
>Ga0302317_10002461_pt1 | contig 12646 bp, 8 predicted proteins | sample III_Palsa_N3_3_FD_200450 | JGI IMG/M metagenome (GOLD analysis project Ga0302317, IMG submission 200450) | Peat permafrost microbial communities from Stordalen Mire near Abisko, Sweden - III_Palsa_N3_3 | ecosystem: Environmental > Terrestrial > Soil > Palsa > Peat permafrost | place: Sweden...
CCGCCGCGGACGTTACCCGCTGGGCCGAGGGCAGGGATCTGCCATCTGAGGCTCAGGCCAGGGTGCTCGATGAGTACCTCACGGCGCGCGGAGCCATCCAGAACCTCGTCATGGAGCTTCGGTCCAGGTCCAGTCACCTGGGCAGGGGAGCCGGCCCGGTGCCGCGGCCCAGTTCCTCGGCTCCCACCCTGCTCCGGACATTGCAGAATGTTGCGGGTGCGCTCAGGGACTGCCTGACCCGCGACCCCGACGGCACGCCCATTGGGTGGCCACGCGATCTACGCCAACTGGGGGGGCACGCCACCGCGGCCTCCACCGCCTTCGGCCTGAAGACGCTTCTCCTGCTCGAGGACGGTCTGGTTGCTGATCTGGTCCCGGTGGCGCAAAACCTCCGCAAAATGGAAAAAAAGGGTGGCGGGTACGCGAGCTGGGAGCAATCCAAGCCGCGCCCGGAAGTAACCGCCACCGTGCTGGATACGCTGTGCCGGATTGCCGGGCTGGACAATTTCGATGCGCCGATCGCCCTCATGGAAATGGGTATGGGCGATATGGAGAAAAGCCGACCATATATCCTCACGACGATGCTCGAAACAAGTATCCGGCTGAATCCCGAGTCAAAACTGACGAATACGCTGATCGACGGCCTACTGGCCGCGCGGCGACCATACGGTGATCTCCTGGTATGGCCGGAAAAGGCCGAGCCCCTGCTGGTTGACCCAGCCCCGTCAGTTGCGCACACCGCGCGAGCGGTACGGGCCCTGGCCAGAGTGCAAGAGGTACGGCCGTCCGGCAAGGCCCAGGATGCGCTGGACCAGGGGGCAGCCTGGCTGGTCGAGCGGCGCGACCTGCACAATGCGTACGAAGTCATCGAGCGACCGGTTGAAGGCGGTCTGGAACCCGCGCCGGTTCGCCACTTCACTGCGGCCTGGGTAGTCAAGGCGCTGATATCCGCCGGCGTACCGGCTACCCATCCGTCGGTAACGAACGCGGTAGCCCAGACCTGGAGCAGTTATGGCGGTGATACCGCGGCTCTGTGGGCCTGGGACAACGGCGACCTGCCGATTTGGATGACCTTTGACGCAATCGAGGCATTGCGTCTGGCTAATCTGGCCATCCCTGTCGCTATGGGCCCGAATGCCGGTGCGGTGACGTAACGGCTCACGAGTACCGTTCACAACTAAGGTTTTGCTATGACCACCCGATGTCACCGGCATGTCGCGCTAAAGCGTCGGCCGGCACTTTCCCGGACTCCGGGTGCACTAACCTCCTTGATCACGATAATGTTTGCCCGTACCTACTGCCTCCCTCGTTACGAACCCCTCACCCAGGCACAGCCCATGGGAGCGAAACGGGCCTGTGACGACGGACAGCAGCGCAGATCTGCATATGCAGCCTTTTTCGCCCGTTAGCCTTCGGTGGGAGCGTTGGCGGGCGGTTCCAGGAGGAACGCTTGTCGAACGCTGGCGGATCCGTGGCCGAAGCGGGAAGCGCATCGCTGCCCGCGGGGCCGAAGGCTGAGATCCCGTCCGTTGACTGGTGGCTGACCAGCCACTGCAACCTTGCTTGTGACTTCTGTTATGGTCCGGTACCCGGTAAGGACCCGGTCGAGCGCCGGGACGCGATCCGGGATGCCCTCGCGGCAAGTTCCGCTCGTGTGGTGACGTTCTGTGGCGGGGAACCGCTGCTGGTCCGCAGGATCGACGAGTATGCGGACGACCTCGCGCGCCGCGGCAAATCAACTGTGCTCAATACCAACGGCCAGCTGCTGCGCAGGCGTATGGACCAGGGTTTCAGGCTCGGTGCTTTCTCGATGGTGGGCTTGTCCATCGAGGGCTCGACGCCCGAAGTACACCGCGCGATGCGCGGTGCGAAGGCCGACTTGGCGGAGGTGCTGGAGGCGGCCCGGTTTGTGCTGAAAGAGCCAGGCGTCCGCCTGAAGCTCGCAACCGTGGTGAGCGGCGTGAACCGGGATGACCTGCCGTCACTGGCCCCCATCGTCCGTGACCTGGAGCCGGACATCTGGCGCCTCTACCAGTACAGCAGGCGGGGCGAGCAGAACGTCGGCCAGCGGCGGCACGGGCTGTCCCAGGAGGACTTCGGGCGCCTGGTGAATGAGCTGGCCATGCTGGCGGGGCCGGTTTTGACAGCCCCGTCCACCGATGCCGAGACGGAGGGCTGCCTCATCGTCGACCCGGCCGGGAACGTCCTGCAACCAGCCGGCCCCGAGTACGTACGCCGTGGGAACTGTCTCGAGGAACCGCTCGACGATATTTGGGCTAAAATCCCGACGCGGTCCACAATAATTAGTAATAAGCGCTGGCTATCTGTCCTCGCCTGATGAAAAGTACGGCCAAGCCGAGGCTTAAAATTCAGCTGGGCTGGCATTCACAGTTCAGCTGGTCCTCATTCAGAGTTTTTTCGGCCGTCCTCAGGACCAAGGAGGCTGCAGTGAGGACCTTGGGAGGCTAAGTGCGCCGCGAGAGAACACCTAGTGTCGGCCCCCGAACCGCGTCTGTCTGAGCCCGGTCATCAGCCGCCGCCTTCGCTGGTACTCATCGGCCACGTCGGGTACGCCACGGACCGGACGGCTAGCGGCACGATCAGCTACGTCGGCGGGTCTGGCTATGCTGCGGCTTTCGCGGCGTCGGCATTGCTGGCCGGCGGCACCGGCCTGGTAACCCAGGTCGGCGAGGACTTTGACCCCAGCCCTCTCCGGCGCCTGCCACTCGACCGGGAGGGAGTAACCGTCCTTCCTGGCCTCTCGGCAACGTTCCGCATTGTTCAGTTTGGTGACGGCACCCGGTCGTTCGAGTCGGACCTCGGTGTCGCCTCCAACCCTCGCCGTGACTTGTTCCCGGTCTCCTACCTCCAGGCCCAGTACATTCACCTGGGCACCGCGCCGCCGCGACAGCAACTGGGCTGGCTGAAATTCCTTCGCGACAAAGGATGCCGCGCCCGCCTCTCGGTAGACATGTTCGAGCATTTCGTGGCCACCGAGCCAGCTGCCTCACGCGAAGCATGCGAACAGGCGGACCTTATATTCCTGAATGAGCAGGAATATAACGGTCTGTACGCCAGGACGCCGCTTCCGGATGTCCCGGCGATCCTGAAATATGGGCCGAAAGGAGCGGAATTTGTGACGGGCGCCGCCCGGCGCCACGTCGCCGCGCCCCCCGCTACCGAGGTGGATGCGATTGGGGCGGGAGAGATACTCGCCGGAGCCTTCCTCGCCTTGCGGGCCCGGGGATTGTCTGAGATTCGCGCGCTGCGGCATGCGGTCTCGGCAGGTGCCGCGTCCGTCTCCGAACTAGGCGTGGACGGTCCTCAGGTGAGCCGGGCCCTAGCCCTTATTTTGGATCAGCTCCAGACCGAGCCGGACTGCTGACTTCTCGGCCCTCGCTCTTGAGCGACACTGCACAGGGCGACCTGGTGGCGTTGCTTTGCCGGGAACGCAGCCGCGCGCTATCGCGGCCGGATTCCGTCACCCGGCCGCTGTCCGGGGGTCGCGCCATTGGTGACCTGCCATCCCTCCTCTGGACGGCTTCCCGCAGTGTGCGGGGATGCCTCCGGTTCTGCTGGGCTGTCGTCAGCGTTCCGGCCAATCTGGCACGATCAGCGGAAGGTTCTCCAGGCCGCGTTCCGTCCACGCTACGCAATGACCGCACACGAAGAGGGACGTGACCATGACCACCGAACGGTACTGGGAGCGCTTTCATCCCACGACCGGGACGCGGCCGCCGCGGGCCTGGTTCCGCTCGGACGCCCCGGCGCTGGACCTGTCGGGCGACTGGAAATTCCGCTGGTCGGAGCGGGCCGATGGCCCGCTGGACTTCACCAGCGCGTCCTGCGACGACGCGGACTGGGCCGTGCTCCCGGTTCCGGCGCACTGGCAGCTGCACGGTTATGGCTCACCGGCCTACACCAACGTCCGTTACCCGTTTCCGGTCCGGCCGCCCCTGGTGCCCAGCGAGAATCCGACCGGGGACTACCGGCTCACGTTCCGGCCGCCGGCCGGCTGGCGCGCGTACCGGGTCGTGCTGCGTTTCGACGGCGTCGACTCGTGCGCCCGGATCTGGCTGAACGGGGCCGACCTGGGCGTCACCGCCGGCAGCCGGCTCCCGGCCGAATTCGACGTGACCGATGCGCTGGACTGGTCGGCGGACAACCTGCTGGCCGTCCGGGTGCACCAGTGGTCCTCCGGCAGCTACCTGGAGGACCAGGACATGTGGTGGCTGTCCGGCATCTTCCGGCAGGTGACCCTGCTCGCCCGGCCCGCGGGCGGCATCGAGGACTACTTCCTGCGTGCCGACTACGAACCGGTCTCGGGCGGCGGAACGCTGACCGTTGACGCAGATGTCCCGGCCCGGATCACCGTGCCCGAGCTGGGGATCGACGTCGGCATCGGGCAGCCGGTAACGGTGGCCGCGGTGGAACCGTGGTCGGCTGAGTCACCCCGGCTGTACGACGGGGTGCTGGCCGCCGAAGGTGAGCGGATCCCGCTGCGCATCGGGTTCCGCCGGGTGGCGATCACCGATGGCATCCTGACCGTCAATGGACGGCGGGTGCTGCTCCGTGGCGTGAACCGGCACGAGTTCGACCCCGATCGCGGCCGGGGGCTGACCGCAGAGACCATGCGCCAGGACGTTTTGCTGATGAAGCGGCACAACATCAACGCGGTCCGGACCAGCCACTACCCCCCCGACCCGCACTTTCTCGAGCTGTGCGATGAGTACGGGCTTTACGTCATCGACGAGTGTGACCTGGAGACGCACGGCTTCTTCATTGCGGGCTGGCGTCCGGTCCCGGACAACCCGGCCGACCACCCGGACTGGCGGGACGCGCTCGTGGACAGGATGCGCCGGACGGTAGAGCGCGACAAGAACCATCCGAGCATCATCCTCTGGTCGCTCGGGAACGAGAGCGGCCGCGGCCGGAACCTCACCGCGATGGCGGCGTGGGCGCGCAGCCGCGACCCGTCCCGCCCGCTGCACTACGAGCGCGACTGGGCCTGCCAGGACGTCGATGTCTACAGCAGGATGTACAGCTCCCACACCGAGGTGGCGCTGATCGGCCAGCACCGGGAGGAACCGCTGGAGGACGCCGCGCTGGACGCCCGCAGGCGGGCCATGCCCTTCATCCTCTGCGAGTACGGCCACGCCATGGGCAACGGGCCGGGCGGCCTGAGCGAGTACCAGGAACTGTTCGACAAGTACCCGCGATGCCAGGGCGGGTTCATCTGGGAGTGGATCGACCACGGCATCCGGGTCCGGGGCCCGCGAGGCGAATACTTCGCCTACGGGGGCGACTTCGGCGAGCCGGTCCACGACGGGAACTTCGTCGCCGACGGCTTGCTCTTTCCCGACCGCACGCCCTCGCCTGGGCTGCTTGAGTTCAAGAAGGTCATCGAGCCGGCGCGGATCGCCCGCGACGGTGACGTGCTGCGGATCTCCAATCGGTACGACTGCCTCGACCTGTCGCACCTGGACTTCGTATGGTCCGTCGAGGAGCAGGGCATCGGGAAGGCAGCGGGCTCACTGACGGTGCCCCCGGCTGGGCCGGGTGAGTCGGTCGCCGTGCCCGTCCCGGACATTCCCCCGGTCGCCGGGGAGGCGTGGCTGACCGTGCGGGCGGTCCTGGCCGCGGATTGTTCCTGGGCCCCCGCCGGTCACGAGATCGGCTGGGCGCAGATGCAGGTGGCCGGCGCGCCCGCACCGCCCGCCGCCGGTGCGCCCGCCCTGGTAACCGCCGGTGCGCACGGGATACGCCTGGGGCCCGGGGTGTTCGACCCGGCAGACGGGACATTGACGGAACTGGGCGCGATACCCGTCCAGGGTCCCCGGCTCGACGTGTGGCGGGCGCCGATCGACAACGAGCGGTGGTTCTCCTCCGAACCGAACGAGCTGGCCTGGAAGGATCTGGGCCTGCACCGGATGCAGCACCGGGTGGACGAGATAACGGCCGGCCCGCGGGAACTGATCGTGCGGACCCGGGTGGCGCCGGCGGCGACCCGGCTGGGCCTGATCGCCATCTACCGGTGGGCCGCGGGCGAAGCGGGCGAGGACGCCCTGCGGCTGACGGTGGAGGTATCACCCGACGGCGAATGGCCGCTGCCGCTGCCCCGGCTGGGCGTGCGCATGGCGGTGCCGGCCCGCCTGGGCAAGGTGGAATGGTTCGGCCTGGGGCCGGGGGAGGCGTACCGCGATTCATGTCGCGCCGCCCGGGTCGGGCGGTTCACGGCGACCGTCGACGGCCTGCAGACGCCCTACGTCTTCCCGCAGGAAAACGGGAACCGCGCGGAGGTCCGCTGGGCGGCGCTGACGGACCGCTACGGCGCGGGGCTCAGCGTGGCCGGCGACCCGGTCATCGACCTCACCGCGCGCCGGTGGACCAGCGAGGACCTCGACGCCGCCCGGCATCCGGCGGACCTGGAGCCGGGGAGCAGGATCTGGCTGAACCTGGACCACGCCCAGAACGGCCTGGGCACGGGATCGTGCGGGCCGGGCGTCCTGCCCGCCTACCGGCTGGCCGCCGGGCCGGCGGCGTTCACCGTGACGTTCCGCCCGCTCAGCGGGTAGCCGCGGCCTGGCTGCCGAGGATGGCTCCGGCGAGAGCCCCGGCGGCTACATGACGGTGCCGATGTGCCAGGGGACGAATTCCTCCTCGCCGTAGTCCATTGACTCGCTCTTGGTCTCTTCGCCGGAGGCGACGGCCAGGATCGTGCGGAAGATCTCTGCCCCGACGTCCTCCACCGTCTCGGTGCCGTCCACGATGCGGCCCGCGTTGATGTCCATGTCGTCGTTCATGTGCTCATACAGCGCCGTGCTGGTGGCGATCTTGATGCTCGGCACCGGCGCGCAGCCGAACGCCGAGCCGCGGCCGGTCGTGAAGCACACCACGTTCGCGCCGCCCGCCACGATGCCTGTCACCGAGACCGGGTCGTAGCCCGGGGTGTCCATGAACACAAAGCCCTTGCTGGTTACCGGCTCCGCGTACTCCACCACGTCGGCCAGCGTGCTGGTGCCCCCCTTGGCCACCGCGCCCAGTGACTTCTCCAGGATCGTCGTGATGCCGCCGGCCTTGTTGCCGGGAGATGGGTTGGCGTCCATCGACGCCCCGTTCTTCTGTGTGTACTCGTGCCACCACGCGATCCGCTGCAACAGCTTCCGGCCCACCGCCTCGGTCGCGGCCCGCCGGGTCAGCAGGTGCTCGGCGCCGTAGATCTCCGGGGTCTCACCCACGATCCCGGTACCGCCCTGGGCGACCAGCCGGTCCACCGCGTTGCCGAGCGCCGGGTTCGCGGTCAGGCCCGAGTAGGAGTCCGAGCCACCGCAGTTGGTGCCCAGTACCAGCCTGCTCGCCGGGACGGTCTCCCGGCTGGCCTTGTCTGCCGCCGGCAGCATCGCGGTCAGCCGCTCGATGCCCGCGGCGACCGTCTTCTTCGTCCCGCCGATCTCCTGGATCGTGCCGGTGCTGACCTGCAGGTCCGCCCGGAGCTGCAGGCCATCGGTGAGCGCCTTGACCTGGTTGTCCTCACAGCCCAGGCCCAGGATCAGGAACCCCGCGAAGTTCGGGTGGGCCAGATAGCCGCGCATGACCCGGCGCAGCACGTCGATGCCTTCGCCGGACGGGGCCATCCCGCAGCCCAGTCCGTGGGTCAGCGCGACCATGCCGTCGACGTTTTCGTAGTCGTCCAGGATCCCGGAGTACCGCATCCGGTTCGCGATCTGGCGGGCGGCCGTGGCCGAGCAGTTGACCGTGGTGAGGATGCCCAGGAAGTTCCGCGTCCCGACGCTGCCGTCCGACCGGACGTATCCCTGGAACGTGGCCTGCGCCGACTCCGGAAGCACACTCTGCGGCACCGCGTCCGAGCAGAACTCGTACGCCCGCTCGAACTCGCGGTACTCCAGGTTGTGCAGGTGGACGTGCTCGCCCGCCGCGATACCGGCCTGCGCGAAGCCGATCACCTGGCCGTACCGGCGCACCGGATCCCCCGCGCCGATATCGCGTACCGCCAGCTTGTGCCCGCGTGGGATGTCGCCGCGCAGCAGGATCTGCTGGCCGCCGACGTCGAGGGGAGTCCCGGCGGCCACGTCACCCGTGGTGATGGCCACGTCGTCGGCGGGCTGGAGGCGGATGCCACGGGCGGTGGGGTCAGTCACGGTGATCCTCGCATCGTGCGATGGAAGGGCGCAGCACACATTCAGCATGTCACTGGCCGGGAAGGAGGCCCTGGCGTCCAGCCTCAGGGGCGACGTCTCGGCGGCCAGCACGAGAAGCGCGCTGGTCAGCGTGATGGCCGCGGTGACGATGATCGGGCCGTTGTGCTCGGCGAGGCCGTAGATCAGCCAGAACACCTGGGATCCGCCCCGCAGCACCCACGCCGGGACGGAGACGGCGGACCGGCCGTCGGCCAGGCGCCGCCGCGCGAGCGACATGATCGTCTGCGGGAGCGCGGACACCAGCGAGATCGTGAACGCGAGGTAGCCGATGTCCTCGGGCCGGGCGAACACGGCGAAGATGATGATCGCGCTGAGCGCGGACGCCAGCACGGCCGCGCGCCGGGCAACGCTCAGCCGGGCCGGGACGGCCAGCGCGATCGCGGCCGCTCCCGGGAAGAGGAGCAGGTTGCCCGGGATCTGCGGGATTATCCCGGCCTTGATCCCGTAGACCATCCAGGTGAAACACGCACTCATGGTGATCGTCCAGGACGTCGCCGAGACACCCGCCAGCCGGGGATTCCGCAGCGTCCGGAACAATTGCGGAACGACCATGCCCACGCTCAGAGCGGCGCCGATATACCCTGATGCGATCGCGAGGCCGTTAAAGATCAGTGCCGTCCCAGCCGGTTCTGTATCGTTAAAGTAGTGTCGGCTTGAACGATACAGTGACCGGTCAGGGTCTGTGAAGGGTGACGTCATGGTGGACCGCCCGACGATGCAGACCGTGGCCGCCGCGGCCGGGGTCTCCCGGATGACGGTCTCGAACGCCTACAACCGGCCCGACCAGCTCACCCCGGGCACCCGGGAGCGGGTCCTCCGGGTCGCCCGCGAGCTCGGCTACCCCGGGCCCGATCCGGCCGCCCAGTCGCTGCGGCGCAGGAGCGCCAGCGCGATCGCCGTGGTGCTCACCTCCCGGCTGACCGAGGCCTTCACCGACCCCGGCCTGGTGATGATCCTGCATGGCATCGCCAGCCAGCTCAGCGACGCCGGCCGGGCGCTGCTGCTGGTGCCGACCAGCGCAGCAGAGAGCACCTTCCCGGTGCGGCACGCCATCGCCGACGCCTTCATCCTCTGCGACCTGGTGGCCGACGACCCGGCCGTGACAGACGCGCTCAGCCGGCATATCCCGGTCGTCACGATCGGCTACCCCAAGCTCCCCGGCGTGCCGATGGTCGGCATCGACAACCGGCGGGCCGGCGCCGTAGCGGCCGAGCATCTGCTGGAGCTGGGGCACCGCAGGTTCTGCGTCCTGGCGCTGCAGGAAGAGGACGATCCCACGGGGCCTGGCCGGCACGTCACCCGGCCCAGCGTCCCGCTCCGGGCCGCCGGGTTCACCGACACCCTCCGCCGGGCCGGGATCGCGCCCAGTGAGATCGTCCACCGGTTGGCGGGCAACACGATCCAGGCCGCGGCCAAGGTCATGACCGAGGTGCTGGGCCAGCCGTCCCGGGACCGCCCCACGGCCGTCTTTACCGTCACCGACGTGCTCGCGCTTGGCGTCCTGACCGCGGCCCGTGCGGCCGGTATCCCGGTACCCGGTGAGCTGTCCGTGGTCGGCTTCGACGATATCCCCGAGGCGGCCGCGAGCTCGCCGCCGCTGACCACGGTGGCCCAGCCGCTGTTCCGGCTGGGCCAGGAGGCCGCCCGGATCGCGCTGCTGCAGATCGCCGGCCAGCGCGGCCGGCCCCGTGGGCTCGTGACCGAGCTGGTCCTCCGGGGCAGCACCGGCCCGCCGCCGTAGGGCCGGCCCTCCCATGCCGGAAGGCTCTGCGGTCACCAGGTCACGTGGGTACGCGGCTGGCCGAATCACCTGACCGGACTGTTTCGGCGAGAACCTAGGCGATGGTCTCGGGCGTCCGGAGAGCAGCCCCGCGAGCCTTCCGGTGTTCACAGTCGGCGATACGCACCGACGATCACCGGATCCACATTCGCTGCAGCCGTCGGCGTCCAGGACCGACGCCTATCGGGTAACGGGCTGTTTATTCGGGCAGCGGGCTGTCCGGCAACGGCCCCAGCCCGCTGAACAGCGGCAGGTACTCCTCGATGTCGCCGCCGGTGGTCCACTCGCGCAGCTGCGCTGCGGTGCGGCGGGACATCAGCGCCCGGGCCAGGTCGAAGTCCGGCGCGGACAGCTCCAGCCCGGGCTCTCCCTCGCCGGTGGCGAACAACCAGGGCGGGCTCCACAGCAGGACGGGCGCCCGCTTAGCGGCCGCGACCCGGTCCGCGAACCGCCTCGCCATCAGGTCCCGGACCGCCGCCAGGCCGGCCGTATCCCGCGCCCCGGGTCGGCTGACGGCGCCGCGTAGGTCCTGCTCGTGAATGATTACGTCGTTCATCGGCCGGCTGGTGTGCTCCCGCATCCAGCTCCGCATGGCCTCGGTCAGGCCCTCCCACTCGGCGGTGAGGGCTGCGACGTCCCGGCCCGCCCGCTCGTCCACCTGGCGTTGGGTCCAGGCCGCGTTGTGGTCCTCGGGTTCGTCCCCGGCCAGCACGTCCGCGTTCAGCCCCACCATGTGGGCCAGCAGTTGGGTGACCGTCCAGTCCGGGCAGGCCGGTACCCGGCGCTGCGCTTGCTCCGGCGACAGCGACCGGGCCAGCTCGATGACTCGCCGCTGCGCCTGCGCCCATTCCTCGATGGCGTCCACGCCGGAACGGTAACAAACCCTCTTGCCCGGCCGGCCTGGGGGTGAGTAGCCGAATCTCGGTATTTCGGCTGTTTACACGCGTCCGGCGACCCGCGGCCGACGTGATCGTCCACACCAGCACCGGCCCGCGCGGTAGCTCCGGGGTGACGCCCCTCCACCCTCCGCGTGACGGCCCGCTAGCGTGTGACCCGGCAAACAGCAGGAGGATGCCGATGACGAGCAGCACCGTAGTCAGGGAAGCCCGCCGTGCCCTGGGACTGGTCGGCGTGTTCCTGCCGGTCCCGACCACGAGCGCGCCCCCCGTCGACCTGCAGCGCGACGCGGTCCGCCGACTGGAGCGCGCCGGCTACCGCGCCGCGTGGACCAACGAGACCGTCGGCGGCAAAGACGCCCTTGTGCAGCTGGCGGTGCTCATGGCGGCCACGGAGCGGATGGTGTTCGGCACCGGTATCGCCAACATCTGGGCCAGGTCACCGCAGACCGCACATGGCGCTTCGGCTCTCCTGGCTCAGGCCTACCCGGGCCGGTTCGTGCTCGGCCTGGGTGTCGGCTACCCCCAGCAGGCGGCCAGCGTGGGCCGGGAATTCGGCAGCCCGGTGGCCACGATGCGCGACTACCTGGACCGGATGGGCGCCCCGACCCAGCTGCCCGCACCCGACGTGGCTTATCCCCGGATCATCGGCGCGAACGGCCCGAAGATGCTCGCGCTGGCGGGCGAGATCACCGATGGGGCGCTGCCCGCCATGCAGCCGCCCGACTTCACCGCCCAGGCCAGGCAGGTGCTCGGTCCGGACAAGCTCCTGGTCGTCTTCATGCACGCGACCACCGAGCAGGGCGGCGCATCGGCGATCATGGCCACGGTGCGCGAGCACCTCGCCGCCGGCGCGGACCACGTGCTGCTCGGCCAGCCGATCGGCACCGACTTCGCCGTCGGCGTGGACCACCTGGAGCAGTTGGCCCCGGCGCTGGCCGAGCTGCCCTGATCAGCGCATCGGGTGCCCGGACCGGTCCGGCCGGCCACCTGGTCTTCGGCAATTCGCCGCTGCCGGCGGGGGTCGCCTGGACCCGTCCTTCTCGCCGGAGCCGGATGGTTTCATTCGCTGCTCATCTGGACCCGAGCTCGGCATTCTCAGATACCTTACGCAGCTTGCTGCGGATCTGGCTGGCTTCGGGGTGAGCCAGGTTGTCGAGGATGGCCAGGGCTTCGTGCCAGGTGTCCGTGGCTGCCTCCGTATTACTCGCCGCGGCCTGAATGTCGCCGAGCCGGGTCAGACTGGGCGCTCGCGTAGGAGGCACCAGCCGCACGGAAGAGGCCGACGGCTCGCCGGTAGCTCGTAGTGGCCCGATGGTAATCACCCAGCTGGAAGTAGATGTAGCCGAGGCTGTCCCAGGTGTGGGCTTCCAGGAACGGCTCACTGATCTGCCGGTACAGGCTCAGCGCCCGTTGATCGCTGGTCACCTGATCACCATCGAGCGCGTCGATCGCCGCACGGATGACTGAGGGGCTTGGCACGTAAAGGCGTCTCTTGCGAGATCGGCACTAGACCGGACCGTCAACGCCGGTTTCCGGTGGCGGGCCGGCCCCGGGATCGGCAGGATCGGGGGTATGACCTCCGAACCGCACCGGCGGGCGATCGGCTCACTGCGGGCCGTGGCACTCGACGCCCCGGACATCGACCGCCTGGCCACGTTCTACGAGCAGCTCGCCGGCTGGCAACGCGTCCCCGACGACGACGATGAGTGGATCACGCTCGATACCGGTGACGGCTGGCGGCTGGGCCT
>Ga0302317_10002462_pt1 | contig 12643 bp, 10 predicted proteins | sample III_Palsa_N3_3_FD_200450 | JGI IMG/M metagenome (GOLD analysis project Ga0302317, IMG submission 200450) | Peat permafrost microbial communities from Stordalen Mire near Abisko, Sweden - III_Palsa_N3_3 | ecosystem: Environmental > Terrestrial > Soil > Palsa > Peat permafrost | place: Sweden...
TGGTCTTCGAGAGCGCCTGCCTCGTCTACCTCGGCGAGATCATTCGCAAGGAAGCCCTCGATGTCGGCCTCATCGCCGCTCTCGGCGAGCGCATCGCCGCCAACGGCGTCATCGACCTCTCCCTCGCAGCCTCCTCCGGTAACGCCGCCGTCTCCCCCGGCCTCACTCGCTTTCTAGAGGTCATTAACGTCGCCCTCAGCGGCGCCAGTAACGTTGCCGAGCGCATCGGCGGCGTCTCCCTCCAGATGACCGAGTCTGCCTTGCAGATGTTCCAGCTGGGCTCAACCCAGAATGCCGCCGCCATAGAGGTACGCGATACCGTTCACCGCATGTCCGAGGCCACGGGGAGCATCGCCGACGATTGCAGCCAGGTCGCCGGCGTCGTCGAAAGCTCCTCCAGCATCCTGCTCACCAGCCGCGAGACAATGGCCCGTACCGTAACCCTCATGCAGACACTGGGACACTCCGTCGGCGCGGTATCGCAACAGATTGAAGACCTGCACCGCGATAGCGAACGTATAGAAAACATCATCGGGGTAATCTCGGATATCGCCGACCGCACCACGCTGCTGGGCTTCAACGCCACTATCGAAGCAGCTCGCGCTGGAGAGTTCGGTTCCGGCTTCAACGTGGTGGCCAAGGAGGTCCGCGACCTCGCCAGCCGCACGCTGGCGTCCCTTGCCGACGCCCAGAGCGTCGTCGATCAGGTTCGTGCCCGCACCGCAGGCGCAAGGCGCGCCGCCGATCGCTGCCGCGAGGACGCCACCCGCGGCGAACAACAGGTCGGCGAAGCGGATATGGCGATGCAAAGCGTCGTCAAACAGCTTCCCGGCATCATCGCCCGCACCAGCGACGTGATGCGCGTCGCGGAGCGCCACACCATGCTCGCCAAAGAGGTAGTGGGCCGCCTCGACACCATCGGCCAGGCCATCGGCACCAGTTCCAGCGACCTCTCGCACTTCGACGATCTGAACCGCGCCTTGCGCGACATGGCCGCCGCCCTCGGCGACAGCGTTCGCCAGTTTCGACTGGCTCCCTCTACCTCCACCTGACCCCCCAAACTCTCTTGCATCCTCTACACTCTGGTCTGTGAAGAAACCCAAGCTCGGCCAGAACTTCCTCATCGACGAAGATGCCTGCCGCCACATCGCCGCTTCTCTCGGAGATGTGTCAAGCCGCACCGTCGTAGAGATCGGCCCCGGCCACGGAGCTATCACCGATCTCCTCGCTCCCCGCTGCGCCCGCCTCCACTGCATCGAGTTCGACCCCGCCCTCGCCCGCGAACTAGCCTTCCGCTTCCGCAACGACCCCCACGTCACCGTCCACCACGCCGACATCCTCACCACCGATCTATCCAAACTGGGATCTGGGATCTGGAATCTGGAATCTGGACCAGACCCGCTCTCTTCCAAACCACTCACCACTCCACCCTCGCCACTTGCCGCTGCTCTCGACATCCTCGGCAACCTCCCCTACTACATCACCTCCGACATCCTCCTCCACCTCTTCACCTTCGCCCGCACCGGCCTGCTCACCCGCGCCGTCCTGATGATGCAGCGCGAAGTCGCCCAGCGCATCGCAGCCGCCCCCGGTTCCAGCGACTACGGCGCGCTCTCCGCCTTCACCCAACTCCACGGTCACGTCACCAACCTCTTCACGCTCCCGCCAAGCGCGTTCAACCCGCCGCCCGACGTCTACTCCACCGTCCTCCGCCTGGACTTCGCCCCCCGCTTTGCTGAGTTACAGGTGGACCCCCAAGGCTTCAATACCTTCCTGCGCGGCACCTTCGCGCAGAAGCGCAAGACCCTCGCCAACAACCTTCGCGTCGCCGGCTACACTACCGCACAACTCGCCGCCGCATGGCCCGCAAGCATCCCGCCGCTGGCCCGCTCCGAGGCCGTCCCTCTCGAAGCCATGGCCGACCTCTACCGCGCCCTCACCGGCGCGGCATCGACATACTGATCCAGCAGCCCCTGCGCCTTCCGCCTCACCCGCTCCATCACCGCATCGTCGGCCACGATCCCCTGCAATACCGGCGCAATATTCTGCACTTCAATCGCTCTTCCGTTCTTCACCTCATCGATCAAGAAGTCCATCTCCGCATCCAGCCCCAGCCGGTCGAACCGATGCTCATGGGCCAGCTTCTCGCCCTCCTGCATCGTCTCCGCAATCTCCATGAAAGCGTCCACCGCCGCATTCACCTTGCGGTCGTCCGAGTAGTTCAGTACGCACTCCGTCACCACATCATTGTCAAAGTACCGCAGCGCCTTCTTGCCCGAGCTCGCGATGCCTTTGAACTTCGTCTCGCAATGTCCCGTCTGGATCGTGCGCCGTGCGGCAAAGATCGTCTTCACCGTCGCCGCGCTCACCTGCAGCTTCGCACCCTCCGCCGCGGCGCCCTCGCGATAACTTCCCACTCCCTTATCGTCGAGATAGATCGCATACCGCGGCACGGCCTGTTCCGTCTGCTCAAACGTAAACTCAATGGCCTGCTTCAGACCGCCCGGCCCAGCAGCCATCGCCACACCCGGCGCAATCGAGAGAAGCACGGCCAACGCAAGCAAGTCCCTCACCGCCTTGTCGCCCCCGCCGTCATGGCCAGCGCCGTCTGCGCATGATGGATATGGCAGATCGCAATCGCCAGCGCATCCGCCGCATCCGCGGGCTTGGGAGCCACCTCCAACTCCAGCAGCCGGGCCACCATAAACTGCACCTGCTCCTTGGCTGCCAGCCCGTACCCCACCACCGCGCTCTTGATCGCCAGCGGCGCATACTCCGCCACGGTCAACCCGCAGTTCGCCGCCGCCAGCATCGCGACGCCGCGCACCTGCCCCAGCTTCAGCGCGCTCTTCGCATTCGCCGAGAAGAACACCTCTTCGATCGCCACCATGTCCGGCTGCCACAGCTGCATCAACGCGGTCAGTTCGGCATAGACCTGCGCCAGCCGCAGCGCTGTGCTGTCCTTCTTGTTCAGCTTCACCGCACCCGCGCACACGTAACGCAGCTTCTGAATTTGTGGGTTGCGCGCCGCGGCATCGACCTCGACCACGCCATACCCCGTAAACTCCGTCCCGCAATCGACGCCGAAGACCCGCATAATCCGAGTCTAACGCCGCCACCCCTCCAATCCTCCAGCCCGCATCAAACCCGTTACAATCAGACCCACCGGAATCGCCGCTTTGAAACCAGCAACCTCAGCCCTCGCAAAATCCGCCGCCCTCCTGCTCGCACTGGCGTCCATTTCGTGCCTTGCCCAAAACAACCCCGCCCAAACCAGCCCAGCCCCAACTCCTGCCGCTCCAGCCACCGGCAGCACCGCTCCAGCGCACCCGGCGCCCAGCCCAGCACCGCCCAGCCCCTTCAACCGCACCGTCATCCTGCTCGACCCCGCCCACGGCGGCCTCGACAGCGGCTCCCGCATCAGCGAGTCCATCGTCGAGAAAGATGTCACCCTGACCTTCGCCTTCAAGCTGCGCTCCCTGCTCGCCGCGCGTGGTTTTTCCGTCGTCATGACCCGCGACAGCGACGCGGCGACACTCCCCAACACCCCCGGCACACCGCTCACCCTGGACGACCGCGCCGGCATCGCCAACCACGCCCACCCGGTCGCCTGCCTGCTGCTCCACGCCACCGCCGCCGGCGCCGGCATCCACCTGTACAGCTCGGAGCTCGACGCCCCGGACCCCAATGCCGCCGAGACCTTCGGCGCCCCCTGGCTCACCGCACAGGCCGCCTGGGTCACCCAGAGCCAGCGCCTGCAAAAGAGCCTCGGCCTCGCGCTCACCCGCGCCAACATCCCCCTGGTCCAGAGTCGAGCGTCCGTCCGCCCGGTCGACTCCCTCACCTGCCCCGCGCTGGTCGTCGAACTCGCTCCCAACGCCGGCGACAACGCCTCGCTCATTGACTCCACCTACCAGCAGCACGTCGCCGAGGTCATCGCCACCGCGCTGGTCTTCTGGCAAAATCAAGCCCAGCCGCCCGACCGCGCAACACCCACGCCCACCGGAGCCCAGCCATGATCCCCCGCCATCAGCGCATCCTCTTCTGGTGCCTCTTCGCCTGCATCGTCGCCATGGGCGTCTTCCTCTTCCTAGAGCGCAAACGCGCCCGCGACCGCATCGGCGCCCTCGCCGACGCCACGCCCATCGACGCGCCCTACTCCAACACCGAGTCCGTAACCCTCGACCTCGCCAGCGACGCTGACGGCTCCGTCACCGCCACCACCCGCCCCATCGCCCTGCCCGACGAGATCGCGCCCCGCGCCCGCGCCCTGCTCGAGCACCTCGTCGCCGAGTACGCCCTCCCCGGCTCGCCCCACCCCCTCGAATCCGGCGCCGCCGTTGACGACGTCTTCCTCCTCCCGCTCCCGGTGGTCGGCCACGCCCTGGACACCTCGGGTTCAGCCACCTCCGCCAAACCTACGCAGTCCGGCGGAAACACCACCATCCCGGTAGCCTCTACCGACCCCAACGCCCTCCAGCCGCAGACCCCCGGCGGCGAACTCGCCGTCATCAACCTGCGTTCCAGCTTCGTCAACGCGCACCCCTCCGGCGTCGAAGTCGAGTCCCTCACCCTGCTCTCCATGATCGGCACCCTCCACGCCAACCTCCCGCAGATCGAGCAGATCCGTTTCCTCGTCGACGGCCAGCAGCGCGAAACCCTCGCCGGCCACGCCGACCTCCTACGCACCTACCCCTCCCACGACACCACCATCCAGGCCACCGTCCCCGACTCCCCGTAAGCCGCCGGAAGGAGTAGTGAGTAAGGAGTAGAGCCCTTTCCACCTGACCATCTCATTCAAGCAAACCCCTAAACTCTCCACCGTTCACTACTCCTTACTCACTACTCACTCCCTTATGTCCACCCCAATCATCGGCGTATTCGACTCCGGCTTCGGCGGCCTCACCGTCCTGCGCGAGCTGCTACCCCTGATCCCCGGCGCGCACTACATCTACCTCGGCGACACCGCGCGCCTGCCCTACGGCGCCAAGTCCCAGGCCACCATCGCGCGCTACGCCGTCGAGAGCGCACGCTTCCTCGAAGCCCGCGGAGCCCAGCTCCTCGTCATCGCCTGCAACACCGCCACCGCCCTCGCGCTCGAAGACATCCGCGAGGCCGTCAGCATCCCCGTCGTCGGCGTCATCGAACCCGGAGCCCACGCCGCACAAGCCACCAACGCTACACAGGTCCTCGTCCTCGCCACTGCCGCCACCGTCCAGTCCCACGCCTACCGCGACACCTGCGCTCGCCTCGGCCTCCACGCCACCGAGATGCCCTGCCCCCTGCTCGTCCCACTGGTCGAAGAAGGCTGGATCGACCACCCCGTAACCCGCGACGTCCTCCGCATCTATCTCACGGCAGCGCTGGCGACCTGTAAACCCCAAGCCATCATCCTCGGCTGCACCCACTATCCCCTGATCGCCGCCCCCATCGAGTCCATGCTCCGCGAACTGGGCTTCTCCGCCATCGTCATCGACTCCGCCCGAGCCACGGCCCACGCCACCGCCAGGGCCATAGCCGCCTCTCTAGGCGCGCTCCCACTCACCACCACCCCCGCCACCTTCGAGTGTTTCGCCACCGACTCTATCGAAAAATTCCAACGTCTCGGCACCCAATTCCTCCACCACCCCATCACCAACGTCCAACTCTTAGACATAGGCGGCTAAAATATCCTCACCCTTTACTGATCTACTCTCTACTGATCTACTCTCTGCCCTCATGCCCTACCTCCTCAAATCCGAACCCGACGTCTACTCCTTCGACGACCTCCTCCGCGACGGCGAGACCGTCTGGGACGGCATCAAGAATCCGCAAGCTCTCATCACCCTCCGCAACATGAAGAAGGGCGAAGACTGCGTCATCTACCACTCCAACGTCGGCAAAGCCGCGGTCGGCCTGGCCAAGGTCGTCTCCGTCACCTACGCCCCCGATGACCCCAAGACACCCCTTGTGCGCCTCAAGGCCGGCAAGCGCCTCAAGCGCGAGAAGACCCTCGCCGAGATGCGCGAAGCACCGGTCTTCCAAGGCTCGCTGCTCTTCCGCCAGTTCCGGCTCTCAGTCGTGCCCCTTACAGCCGAGCAGTTCGACTGGCTGCTGCAGGGCTGATACCCACAACTGAAGCCCACAGCAAGAAGCCCGCCTTTACCCTATAATCTAGGCCTATCCGCCAGTTACCGATTGGGACGCTCAATGCTCCGTAATATCCTCGCTATGGCCGTGCTCTCTGCCTCTCTCGTCTTTACCGGCTGCGGTAGCGGCGTAGCCCCTTCCACCTCGGCGACAACCCCCTCGGCGCTGACGATCTCGCCGGCAGCCCTCGCGTTCCCCAGCACCGCCGTTGGCCAGACCAGCGCGCCGCTCAGCTTCACCCTCACCAACTCCGGCGGTACCACCCTCACTCTAGGCGGATACACAGCCACAGGGGCCACCTCGTCTTTCACGCTGCAAACATCGGGCACAACCTGCACCGCCTCGATTCAGTTGGCCGCCAACGCCAGTTGCACGTTTGCCTTTGCCTTCAACCCCCAGTTGGACGGAACCCTGAGCGAGACCATCACCCTGACCGACAACAACGGCGGCATTACCGGCTCCACGCAGACCCTCACCCTCTCCGGCACCGGAACGGGGACTGTCAACCCGCCCACCGCGACCCTCTCGCCGAACCCCCTCGCCTTTCCCAACACCGGTGCGGGCAGCCCCTCCGTCCCGCTGTCCGCCAACCTCGCCAACACGGGCGCCAGCGCCCTCGCTATAACCTCCAGCGGCATCATCACCGGCTCCGGGGCTTCTGCCTTCGCTATAACGGCCAACAACTGCGGCACTTCGCTGGGCCCCACCCTCATCTGCAATATCTCCATCACCTTCACTCCCGCGACCGCCTCCACCACCTATACCGCGACCCTCACCGTAACCGACAACAGCGGAGGCATTGCCGGCTCCACGCAGACCGTCACCCTCACCGGCACTGGCTCCGCCCCGGTCCCCACGGCCCTCGCCGTCTTCTCTCCCACTTCCCTCACCTTCGCCAACACCAACGTCGGCATCACCACCGCCTCCCAGACAGTCACGCTCTCCAACCCCGGCACCGGGACCCTCACCGGCATCGTCTTCGCCAGCAGCGGCAACTATTCTGCCGGGGCCTCTGGGGGCTCCTCGACCACCGTCTTCCCTTTCACTACCAACTGCACCGCAACCCTGGCAGCCGGCAGCAGTTGCACCCTCCAGGTCAGCTTCGCCCCTCCAGTGGGCGCAGCGTGGACGGGCGCCCTCACCGCCGCCGACAGCGCCGCCAACACGCCCCAGGCCGTCACCATCACCGGCACGGGAGAGCAGGCAAACGCCCAGCTCAACCTCAATTACATTAACTTCCCCCTCACCCAGGACGGCACCACCAGCGCCTCCCAGAGCGTCACCGTCACCAACAACGGCAATGCGACCCTCACAGGTATCGCGCTCTCGCTCAGCGGCACCAACGCGGCTAACTTCGCCTACACCACCACCTGCGGCGTCACCCTCGCTGCCGGCTCTGTCTGCTCCATCTCGGGGACCTTCTCGCCCACCCTCGCCGGCACCGACACCGCCACCATCAACTTCGCCAGCAGCGCCACCTCCACGCCCCAGACCATCGCGCTCACCGGCACGGGCACATCCAGCGCCACCGTCCACACCCTCTACGTCTTCGGTCCCGGGAACTACACCACCCCCACACCGCTCTACACCCTGATCCTGGGCGCGCAAAAAACGGTGGACATGACCATGTATGAACTCGAGGACACGGTCTTCTCCTCGGACCTGATAGCAGACTGCGCCCGCGGCGTCACCGTCCGCGTGCTGCTCGACGCCAGCGTGGAGAAGACCGCCAACACCGCGGCCTACACCCAGCTCAACACCGCCGGCCCCAACTGTAGCGCGGTCTTCTCCAACACTGTCTTCCAGGCCACCCACCAGGACAGCATCACCGTCGATTACGCGCTCAGCAACGCAACCACCGCCATCATGTCGCTCAACCTGGTGAGCCTCAATTACGCCTACGACCGCGACTTCGCCATGGTCGAAAACGATCCCCTCGACATTGCCGCCATCGAATCCGCCTTCGACGTCGACTTCGCCTCCGGTACGCCCTACGGCGGCTCCCAGGGCGGCAACGACTTCAACTACGTTCCCGGCACCGGCGACACCAGCGTCATCCCCGCCGGCGACCTCATCTGGAGCCCCGTCCTTTCCGGCGAGCAGAACCCCATGCTCAACCTCATCGCCGGCGCCGGCGCCACCCTGATCGTGGAGAACGAGGATATGAGCGCCACCAACGTCGTTAATTCCATCGCAGCCGACTGTCTCCGCGGCGTCAAGGTCGAAATCGTCATGTCCAACGACAGCACCACCGCTCCCTATAGCTCCTACTCCACGAACCTCAAGCAGTTGGAGACCTATTGCGGCGCCAGCAATATCCGCACCTATGCCGACGCCACCACCGGGCTCACCATCCACGCGAATGCCGCCATCGCCGACTTCGGCACCACCTCCCAGTTCGCCTACATTGGGTCGGTCAACTACTCCACCAACTCTATGACCGAAAGCCGCGAACTCGGCATCTACGTCTCCGACACCCCCAGCGTCACCTTGCTCAACACCACCATGGCCGCCGACTACGCCGGAGCCACCCCCTTCTAGCCACATGACGCAGATGACGAATCCGTCATCTGCGGGCCGCCGCAGGGCATCGCAAAGCCGCGTATACTTAGCCTTTGCGTCCATCTCCTCTTTGTCAGGTCCCCAATGCTCCGTAATGCCGTCGCCCTTACCCTTCTTACCCTCTCTTTGCTGATTACAGGCTGCGGCAGCGGCGGATCTACCCCAACAACACCCGCAACACCCGAGCCGGTCCTGACGGTATCGCCCTCGACCACGCTTACCTTCCCCAGCACCACACTCGGCGCGACCAGCCCGTCCCAGAGCTTCACTTTTACCAACACCGGCAATGCGACGCTGACGCTCCTCAGCTTCACGCCCACAGGAGCCCCCGCAGCCGACTTCCCCGAGACCACCACCTGCGGCAGCTCGCTGGCGCCAAATGCCAGCTGCACCCTGAGCTTCACGTTTGCTCCGCAAACCACCGGCGTCCTCACTGAGACCATCACCGCCACTGACAACGCCACCAACTCGTCCGTTGTTCTCACCCTCACCGGCACCGGCGCAGGCGTTCCCACCGCGACCCTCACACCCTCGTCCATGACCTTCACCGCCGCCGCCGGCACTACCTCGGCCGCACAGACCGCCACGCTCTCCAGCACCGGCACAGCCGCGCTCAGCATCACGGGATTTGCCCTGGGCGGCGTCAATCTCGACCAGTTCACCCTCTCCTCCACCTGCGGCGCCAGCCTTGCCGCCGGCCTCACCTGCCCGCTCTCCATTGCCTTCGCTCCCACCCAGACCGGCACCTTCTCCGCCACGGTCACCGTCACCGACAACTCCTCCACCGGCGCCACCCAGGTCATCACCCTCACTGGCACGGCCACCGGCCCGATCGCCTCGCTCACCCCCACCTCCCTTACCTTTCCCGGGACGACGCTGAACTCCACCGCGACGGCCCAGACCGCGACCCTCACCAACACCGGCAACGCCACCATGACCATCACCTCCATCGCGGTCACCGGCGGCACTACATCCACCGCCTTCGTCAGCACCAACAACTGCGGCGCCTCGCTCGCGGCCCTGGCATCCTGCACCATCTCCGTCACCTTCACGCCCACCGTGGCCGGCACCTACCTGGCCTACGTCAGCATCACCGACAACGCCCCCGGCTCCCCGCAGAGCATCACGCTCAACGGCACCGGACAGACCGCGCCGGCGCCCATCGCCAGCCTGTCTTCCACCACCGTCAACTTCCTCACCACGGTACCCGGCGGCACCTCCGCATCCTCTGTGGTCACGCTCACCAACACCGGCAGCGCGACGCTCAACATCGCCAGCATCGTCCTCGGCGGCGCCAACTCAGCCGACTTCACCGAGACCACCACCTGCGGTACTACCCTCGCGGCCGCCGGCACCTGTAACATCACGGTCACTTTCAAGCCCATCGCCGCCGCCACCTACACCGCCACCGTCACGCTCACCGACAACAACAACAATGTCGCCAACTCCACCCAGACCATCACGCTCAACGGCACCGGCGGCACCAACACCCTCTACCACACGCTCTACACCTGGCCTCAAGCCGACGCCGGCCCCCTCTACACCCTCGTCAACAATGCGCTGCATACCATCGACATGACCATGTACGCCCTGAGCGATACCACCTTCTCCGGCGACCTGGTCGCCGCTTGCAAGCGCGGCGTCGTGGTCCGCGTCATCCTCGATCAGAACAGCGAAAAGAGCCAGGACACCCCCGCCTACAACGCGCTCAACGCGCAGGCCAACTGCAGCGCCGTCTGGGCCAACAAGGCCTTCGCCGTCACCCACGAAAAGAGCATCATGATCGACGGCACCATCGACATCGTCATGAGCCTCAACCTGCAATCCGCCTACTACTCCACCACCCGCGACTACGCCATCGTCGACAACGACGCCAACGACTATGCCGCCGATGAAGCCACCTTCGCCATGGACTACGCCGCCGGCACTCCCGCCTCCGGCGTCGCCGGCCCCAGCGACTTCAGCTACGCCCCCGGCCCCGGTACAGACCTCGTCTGGAGTCCCACAACAGCCTCCGCCGACATGGTCGCCATCATCGCCAACTCCACCAAGACGCTCTACATCGAGTGCGAAGAGTTCAGCGCCAGCAACATCGTCTCCGCGGTCGCCGCCGCCGCCCAGCGTGGCGTCACGGTCGTCTTCGTCGGCGAGAACGAAAGCAGCTCCTACACCTCGGAGTACACCACTATCAGGGCCGCCGGCGCCAGCGTCTGGTACTACTCCAGTTCCACCGGCTTCTACGTCCACGCCAAGGCAGTCGTCGCCGATCTCGGCCTCTCTACCGAGGCCGTCTACGTGGGCTCCATCAACTACTCTACCGCCTCGCTCACCGAGAACCGCGAACTGGGCATCTACATCACCGGCAACACCGCCGTCAGCAACCCCCTCGCCGCCTCCCTCGCCGCCACCACGGTCTCCGACGAGTCCCAGCCCGGCGTCACCAAGTTCTAGCCGCTAAACCTAAACTCCCGGGTGCCCCATCCTCGACGCGCGTTCCGGGGTCCCCGGCGAGCGCTTTTGCTCGCTGGGGTGGCTGAGCGCGGCAGGGTGGGGTGCAGCAATCTCCGCACCCGCGCCTTTTCTGTCACTGTCTACCCTCTACTGTCTGCCTCTACACCGTCTCCCGGTACACCTTCCGCCGCTGTTTCCAATAATCGGGCACGGTCTGCACCACCGCCCACGCGTTCTTCCACTCCCCCCGCAGCACCCGCCGCGCCACCTTGCTGGCCAGGAAGATCGCCATGCTCGCCACCGGGACTGCCGCATGACGCCGCAAAAGATGCAGCCCGGCTGCCGTGGCGTACCGGTCGATCAAAGGACTACGCCGCTCCGTGCTGCCACCCTCTTTATGCAGCACCGCCGTGTCCTCCGCGACCGCCATCCCATAACCCGCGGCCGTCACCCGCAACCCATAGTCCGCATCGTCCGAGTACATAAAAAAACCCTCATACAGCACGCCCACCCGGAGTAGCACCTCGCGGCGGATCATCGCGCTGGCAAAGGTCAGATAGCTCTTCGGACCCAGCGCAGTGGGCGCCGTAAAGTGCGTACTCCACCCCAGCCACACGATAAGGTCTCCGCCGCCCCAGGCCTGCATCTTCGCCGGATTGTGCATGTAATACAGCACACTCCCGATCACCCCGGCCCGCGGCTCCTGCGCGGCCTTCGCCACCAGTTTGGCACAGGTATCCGGCGGCACAACGGTATCGTTATTCAGCAGCCACACCAGCTCCGCGCCGTCCGCCAGCGCCTGCCGTATCCCGGCGTTCGACCCGCAAGCGAACCCCAGGTTCTCCCCGGTCTCGATCAAATCCACCTGCGGAAATGCCGCGCGTATCCGCGCCACCGAGTCGTCCGTCGACCCGTTATCGACCACCAGCACCCGCAGCCGCGCATACGCCTGCTCCAGCAGCGACGCCACGCACACCACCGTGTCCGCCCAGCCGTTCCAGTTCACCACGACGCAGCAGACGACCGGCTCCGGCCCACCACTACCGCTACTTGAATCGTCAGTCAGCAAGTCGCTCCCATTATCGCGCAATCCGGCGTCCCGGCAATTGCAATTCTGCCCTGCTATCCTTACCCCTGCACGCGGCATCCTCCAACCAGGCCTCGCCGCGAAGAAAGGAACTCCCTCTCCTCATGATCGACCTCAAAGGCAAAGTCGCCGTCATCCTCGGCGTCGCCAACAAACGCAGCATCGCCTACGCCATCGCAGAAAAGCTCGCCGCCGCCGGTGCCACCCTCGTCCTCTGCTACCAGTCCGAACGCCTCCGCGCCGAGTGCGAAGCCCTCATCGAATCCCTCGGCCAGACTGGCACCGCGAGAGCTATCCAGCTGGATGTTTCGGATGACGCTCAAATCGACGCCGCCTTCGCCGAAATCACCCAGCACTTCCCCATCATCCACACCCTCGTCCACGCCGTAGCCTTCGCACCCGCCGACGCCATCA
>Ga0302317_10002465_pt1 | contig 12635 bp, 7 predicted proteins | sample III_Palsa_N3_3_FD_200450 | JGI IMG/M metagenome (GOLD analysis project Ga0302317, IMG submission 200450) | Peat permafrost microbial communities from Stordalen Mire near Abisko, Sweden - III_Palsa_N3_3 | ecosystem: Environmental > Terrestrial > Soil > Palsa > Peat permafrost | place: Sweden...
TCGTGGCTGACACCGCCCACGCGCCCTCGCACATGCCACAGCTGCGGGGCGGACGGACCGTGGGTATGATCGACCGACCACGGGGAGTGGCGCAGTCTGGTAGCGCACCCGGCTGGGGGCCGGGCGGTCGCAGGTTCAAATCCTGTCTCCCCGATCAGGCGAAAGCCCCGCTCAGGCGGGGTTTTTGTTTGGGCAAGTGAGCGGGCTGTCGGCCTGGACTTGTACCGTCTGTGTACTGTTCTCCGGATCGGAATGCCGGGACGTCTACTTTCGGTGGTCACGCCATCTTCCGGCCGGCAAGGTCGTGTGTGTGCGCCGCGACTTCACGCGGGCCTCGTTCAGTGGAAGAGTTCGCGCGCTGGGACCTCGTGGGTGGATCCGATCGTGCGTCCTCGTGGCGATTGGCGCCCACGTCGACGAGTGCTCCGTCGCCAAGCAGGCGTCCGGGTAGACGCGCTAATCGCCGAAGGCGGGGCTGCCAGCGAGGCATCCAGGATCGTGCAGCTGCCTATGCGGAAGGCGTCGCCCCGGTCGGGTACTGAGACCCAGGGCAACCCTCCGGAACCGGTGAACTCCCTGCGCGATCCACGTTTCCCCAACGCGGTCGTAGGCTGGAGGCTCGCGCCGCGACGGAAGCGATTGTGTAGAGGTCGACGCCTATCTCCACCGCGCCTGAGGCGGCCGGTGTCACATCACACGCGTTGGCGATCGACTCGCCCGAGTCGAGCGCATAGCAACTCTCTTGATCGAGTCCGGCGAGGAATGCTGGTCCCGTCTGTAGACGGCTGCGTCGCCGAGGTCATGTGACCGTTCGGGACGTAACCACGGTTCTCATCCCGATCCTCGTCCGCGTAGCGGCGCCAAGCCGAGCCGAAGGAGCAATCTTCCTTGCAAGCAGGGCCCTGGCTGCCTGGCGGCCACCGGCACCGCCGCACCCGGGGCCGACCATGCGCCAGGTTCAGCGACCAGGCCGAGGGCCGACGTACCCTGAGAGGACGATGCTCGGACTGAAACGTAGGAACAGGGAGCGGAGAACATGCCTCGCGGCGTGACGACGGTGGCTGAGACGCGTGAAGAGGCGATGCGGCAGGCGACGGAGGGTTTCGCTGGCTTCCGTGCGATCGACGCGCGGCAGATCGCGCTCGATGACCTACCGCCTCTCGCGAGTGGGCCTCTGCCGACCCACTGGGCTGTGGTGGTGGAACACGAGGATCTGGAGGAGGAGGCAAAGCTTCCCCAAGACTCAGACCCGATCGACAAATGCGAGCGCGAGACGCGTCTTCGGTACCTGACGCTGTCGGTCGACCCCCAACTGCTCGTCACCGGAACCCACGAAGAGTTCCCGTGTCCGGAATGCGGGAAGCTGATCACGCTCGACCTGCCGGCACCCAGGGACACGCGGTATCCGCAGAACGTGCAGTGTCCTAACTGCCGCGTGCCTCTCACGCGTTCGCGCAATGAACTGAAGTGGGCTGTGATCCCACGGGCCCCGAAGCAGTCGGGAGCAGCCTGCATCTTCTGCGGCGCACCGGCAGACAGCAAGGAGCACGTCGTCCCGAGCTGGATCTCCGGGCGGCTCGGCATCAAGACCTTCCTGACACAGACGAGCACCGGTGGGCGCGTGGTTCCACAGCGCCAGCCAATCTCGTTCGCGAGCCACCGGAAGCGGATCTTCTGCACCAGCTGTAACACGCACTTCAAGCACCTCGAGGATGCGGTCATTCCACTGCTCGTGCCGATGGCGAGGGGCTTTCATCTTGCACTTGACCCTGAAAGTCAGCAGCTGCTGGCGCTCTGGGCGACCAAGACCGCCATGGCGCTGATCGCCGCCACCGATGGGCTCGGAGATGCGGTGCCGATCGGGCATCGCCAAGCGGTGCGAGAGAACGCCGAGGTTCCGGACGGCGTCTGGGTGGGGTTCTTCTCGTGGCGGGGTGAGCCAACAATCGCCACGGGCCGATTCGTGTCGGCTGATGCGGCTCGGACGAGCGCGTACGGCGCCGTCCTTGCGTTTGCAGGTATCGGTCTCTCGGTCAAGGGGTTCGAACGTCCGGAGCCCGCCGAGACACTGGACGGCGAGGTACCGCCCTTCCGTCAGCTCTGGCCGCCGCGCAATCGGCTGATCCAGTGGCCAAGCCCAGTCACAGCGGACCGCACGCTGTTGCCCGTGCTCATGAACTTCCCACCTGCGCGCCGGCCGTGAACCAGAGCGGCGTTCTCGGATGCCAACGATCGCAGCAGCGTCCGGCTGACTCTGGTCCCAGGCACAGGGGCAGCGTCGCTACCCGGCGTCGGACCTCGCGCGGCGACCGAACAGTCCACGCCTTATGCGCCCTCCTGGATGCTCCGGCGGTCCCGTGTCGGGTGGTGTCGGAGAAGGGGGCTCGGCTCGCTCGCTCTCGCGTTCAGCGGTGGGCGTGTCACCGAGCACTGCTTTGCGAATGGCCCCCCAGTTCGATGCAAGCCACCAGTCCAGCAGCTGGAGGGTCGGCAGCACCACAGTGGTGAGCGCGGCGACGAACTCCGGACGCGTGTACACCGATGTGCTCCGCTCATCGGGCGGCAGTCGGTACTGGTGGTTCACGATCAGCACGCCCTCCTCCACCGGATCGTGGGGACGTAGCTGCGGCCACGTTCGCAGATGGGTCTCAAGCTGACGCACGAGCGTCTCTGCGGCGCTACCGCTCGCGGACTTCACCTCGATCAGCCGCCGCTTGCTGGCCAGCGACACGAGCAGATCGGCCGAGCTGGTGTCACCGAGCAGTTCGTCTACCTTCACGACGTTCATGCCAGCCGCTTCGAGGACTGCGGCGACGGCGTTCTCCAGGTCGGCCCCCGTCCCGTACAGCAGACCATTGCGGATCGGCTCCGCATCGGCAGTGGCTTGCGCCAGCTGGCTCTCAAGCTCATGGCGCTGCTCAACGAAGGTTGCGTCCAGTTCCCCGAGCCCCCGCCTCGCGGCGGCCTCGGCCGGGGTCTGCAGCCGCGGATCGAGCGCCAAAGGCGAGCGTGAGCGACGCAGCGCGCCCGGCACGTGCTGTGGCAGCGCCCGCTGCACGAGCCAGTCGAGAATGCTGTGCCAGTCGCAGGCGTCGGGAACGATGTACCAACGCTGGCTACCGTCGGGGGGTGTCCAGGCTGCGAGCACCGGCTGCGCGAGGCCGTCGATCAGGATCGGTTGCAGCTTCCCGCTCGGCTCGTAGCGCGTGGGCGGTCCGCCTGAGCCTGGCCAGGATTCGGTGCCGCTGAGCGTCAAGCTCCACCACGGTCCGTCTGCTGCTCGCTCGTTTCGCAGGCGCAGCGCCAGATCCCGATCGGTGGCGTCTAATCCGTCGGCCAGCGAGATCGTCGCTCCGGCCGGAACCCGGGCCCCGCTGATGTAGGTCCCCAGGCCCGGCAGCGAGATGCTCGCGTCCGCAGTTGCCCCGAGCCGGCGGGGGCTGGGATCGTTCACGTTGCCCATCGTGGTGATCAGCAGCGCAAGCTCGTCGCGGGCTCGCGCACCGGCAAGGAACCTCTCCAGCTCGTCGATCCCGCGGCCGTGGTAGATGCTCGGATCGAGCGCCCCCGCGCAATCGCTGCTCTCCATCCCGAGCCACCGCGGCTCGAGATCGTGCTCCGTCCACCCGAACGCCGGATCCTCCAGGGGCGAGACGCGACGATCCCGACCGATCATCGACGACCGCCGCGGTGGTGCAGACGCCTCCGGTTCGTCAGGCTGTCGTGGCGCCGGCAGCCCGACGTGGACTGGAATCAGCGTCCGCGAGTGGGAGCCCGTCTCGACCATGCCCGTAAACCGTAGCCCGCAGGGCGGGTGCTCAGCGGCGCCAATCGATCGAAGTCAGCGCGGCAGCCATACGTTCGAGGAACCTCCGCCGTCGTCCACTACCAGGGAACGGGATGCGCTCGTCGACGACGTCCAGGCCCGCGCAGCGGCTGCTGCGAGAGCTCTCACACATTGGTCTTGATCGTGATCACGTGGTGCGGCCGAAGCCCGACCGCCCTGACGACAAGGTCGGGCAAGTACGCCTCGAGCGTCCCGAGCTCCGAAGCCCCAGCGTCGTCGGGACCGGTCGGCCAACATCACGGTTGATCCGCATGGGCGGGAGGGGTAGCGCCGGGGCTAACGCTGCCCTCTCACACCACCCTTCGTTGGTGGTACGAGCGGGGCAGGACGCGGCCGCGCCGACCCGGAACCACCTGGGTAGATCCGGGCCGGCGAGCTCAAGGCTGGGTGGGACCTGCCCGTTGGGGGAGTGGATGGACGTGCTGAACCTCGCGGACGAGCGCGTCGGCAATATCGGCGGCCTTTACGCGTTGGGCGTGCCTGTCGACGACCAGGACGATCCGAACTACGTGGATCAGCCACCGAAGCCGAGCACCGCGAACATCAGCGAGAGCAGGGCGCCGAACCACAGGACCGGAATGCCGATGGCCCAGCGCAAGGTGCTGACGCCGAACAACTTCGCCGATTTGGACACGCTGGAGCGGACGCTGCTGGCGTTCGGCCGTCGCTACGAGCAGATCGCCCGACCGTTTGAGTGGAAGTTCACCCGCAAAGACCTACAGAAGGTGCTCGACCGTCTCGACCAGCGCCAACCCGAGCTTCAGCTCGCAGCATGAACGAACGACACCGACACGTAATTAGGAAGACGACCACTAAGACGGCCCCCGCCGTGGTCCCCCATCCACTGCGCGCCGCACATGCCGGCTACGCCTACCAGGACCTTGTGGCCGCGCTGGCGTGCTGCGACGTCCTGGCGGAAGGAAGCGGCGAGGTTCTAGTCGAGACCAGCCGGTTCGAGGGCGACAGATTCGACGACATCGTCGTCGGTGGCGATCCCGGCGTTCGCATTCAGGTCAAGCACCGCGACGGGAGGCCCGAGCTTTCGGACAGGGACTTCTCACGCTCGACGCGCACGCTGCCGATCGAGCACATGATCACGACCATCGACGGTGACGCGAAGCAGCTCCGCGTGATCTCGACCTGGACGACACCAACGACACGACCGGCATGGCTCGTCGAGTCAGGACTGGACCCCATCTTCCCGGGTCTGCGATCAACGGTGTGGAGGCTCGACGGCAACGTGATCTGGCCCGCCGACGGCGACCCCATCTGGCACGAGCTCAAAAAGGCCAGCCGCGACGATCTGATCAGCTTCTGCGAGAGGTTCGCGATCGAGCTCGACTGCGCTGAGATGTCGACGCGACTCGACGACCCTGGCACGGCGGAGCTGACGCTGCTGTCAGCGCTCAGCGACCGGGTTGGGGTTGACCGGGCACCCAACAATCGGCTAGCCGCCGACGTGGCGGGGCGCCTGATCGCAGTGTGCGAGATGGCCCGCGGTCGAGAGAGCCGAGAGCTGCCGTTCGGCGCGATCGCGAGCGAGCTTGGACTGCGGATCGACCGAGGTCGCATCGCACAGGCCTATCCGCTCAACCCGGACCGGGTCGTCGATCGCACCGACATTCAGGAGTTCCTGCAGCAGCAGGCGCGTAACTCTAGGCGCACGGCCCTGGTTGGACCTCCCGGGGCGGGGAAGTCCTGGCAGCTCGAACTTCTCGCCGAGGCCCTCCAACCAGACGCTGTGGTCGCCCGCCATTATTGCTTCCTCGAGCCGGGAGACCCAGACGCTCAGGCACGGGTCGCGCTGCGCACTATGTCGGGCAACCTCATCTCGGAGCTGCTGGACGACGAGGAGCTGACCGAGTGCGCACTGGGCCTGGGCGGCGACTTGAACGATCTTCAACGGCTGCTGCGCGACGCCTCGTCCACTCTTTCCGACGGCTCGAACCGGCCACTAGTCCTGATCGTCGATGGTCTCGATCACGTCGCCCGGGTGGACGTGGACACCAGTTCGCCGCGCGACACCCCGAGCGATTTCGTGGCCGCGCTCGACGCGCTCGATCTGCCCGATGGATGCTCGTTGATCGTCGGCTCCCAGCCCGGCGATCACCTCAATCCTCTGTTCGAAGCCGACGCAGTCCTGGCCGAGATCCCGCCTTTCAATGAGTCCGAGACCGAGCAGCAGATGCGTCAGGCCGGGATCGCTGAACTGCTGACCGAGCTGCAGACCGGCGAGTCGTTCAGCGAGCTCGCCGCTGCGGTTCACGCCCAGACGGCGGGCAACCCGCTCTACTGCGGCTTTCTGATCACGCAGGTAAGCGAGGATGGCTTCGGGGACGAGCACGCGTCGATCGCCGCGGCGATCGGTGAGATCGCCAGGCCGTCCGGTGATCTGGACGCCTACTACGACTACCTGCTCGGGTCGGAGGACACATCCGTGGCGGGAGTTATCGCCGAGCACCTTGCTGTCGTCGATTTCGCCGTCACGCTCGACGAACTCTCCGAGATCCTCCCCACGTACGGCACTGCTCGTCTGGCGGAAGCGCTGACGCGATTGCGCCCAGTGCTGACCTCCGTGTCAACGCAGGGTGGCCTGCGCGTCTACCACGAGAGCCTTCGCCGCCACATGATCGCCAAACGCGGCCCGGATCCGCGGATCGGCGTGCTACTTGAGCCGGTAATCCGATGGCTCGGCGATCGGGACTTCTTCACGGACGCGCGCGCCTATCGTCACCTTCTGCCGTCGCTGAGGCGCGCGGGGGATCTAGAGGCCATCCGCGAGCGCGTCGGCGTCGAGTTCGTGTCCCAGAGCGTGGTGCATTTTCAGCCGCATCGGGCGGTCGAAGCGAACCTGGCCGTCGCTGCCAGCCTCGCGGCGGAACGGCGAGATTTCGCGTTCCTTGCTCGTCTGTCGGAGCTTCGCCGCGCGTCGGACACGGCCTACGCCGAGAAGTTGCATCAACTCCGGCCGTACGCCCAGGCGTTCATCGAGCTGTTCGGCGCTCAGGCGCTGGCTGACCAGCTTCTGTACGACGGTCGGCCGGCGTTCTCGCGGCGTGACGGGCTGACTTTCTGCGACCTGATCGACCGCGCGGGGCAGTCCGCGCCATGGCGCGAATACATGGCGGCCGGTGACGAGCGGAGCTACGTCCACGACCCGGACGCTGACCTTGACGAGAACCTCGCCGAACTTCGAGCGATGGTCCGGCTCGACGACCCGTCGGACTTCATCAACCGGGCCCAGCAATTTCTCAGCGGTGAGGACGACCCTGATCTCCGGTACCTCGACGCTCTCGCGCAGGCCGCGTTTGACTGCGCCGGCACTGAAGGGCTTCAGACCATCCTCGACCAAGCGAACGAAGTCCCGCCCCTGCGGCTCGTGCCGTTCGTGCTGTTGCTGATCGAGGCCGTCCACCTCGAGCAGCCGGCCCGAGCGACCGAATTCGCCGGGCGGCTCGGGGAACAGCCGCTGTCCTCTCGGCAGCTCACCCGGCTCAATGCTGCGATTGTCCTGCCGGATCCCGCCTCCCGTTTCGGCGACCCGCAGGCGATCGCTGGAGCCGTGGTCGGGCAGGACTACGTCGACAGTGCCGGTCCTGTGCGTCGCCTGCGGGCGGGGCTCCCAGTTTGGGCCGAGGCGGGTGTCGACCTCGACCCGGTACGCGAGTTGTTCGCAGGGGTCGGCTGGTACCGCGGCTGGCTGCGCTTCCTGGTCGACCTGGCCCAGGCGAGCACCAGCGCACAGGTCCTGGAAGCGCTGCGGCACACGGCGGATGACATCGACCCGTTCGCCGGGCAAATCCGTGCCAGCGACGTCTATCACGTCCGCGACGAGATCTCCGCCACCTACGCCGAGGCGCTCTCACGTCTTGACGCCGCGGACTTACCGGCTGCGGTGGACTTTCTGCTCTTGGTCTCGCGCGGCACGACCGTGGCGATGTCCCGGCATTCCCACGGTCCGCTCGCGCTCGACGTGCTCCTCACGCTGCTAACCGAGCATGCAACCAGCACCCCTCTGGACATCCTGGAGGCGGAGATCCGCGACGACGCGGGCAACGAGCTCTACGAGGCCCACGCCGAGGCACACCTGCTCTTCGCCATCCTCTGCGCGCGGGCCGGTGAACCTGTCCGGGCTCGGGCGGCCTGGAGGGACGCGGGCCGGTGCCTCGCTGCCTATGGATTTCGCAAGGACATCACCCTGTACGGTCCGATCGACGCCCTCGAATCCTGCCCGGACCCGTTGGATCCTCGGGTTGTTGACAGGCTGCGGCGCCTGCAGCCATTGCCGAACGTGGTCGTGTCGCACACTGACGGCAGCGAGACAAGTCACCTTCCTCTGCGATGGTTCTCCGCGTTCGCGCGCAGCAGCCCCGGCAGCGCTGCCGAAATGCTCGCAACTGGGATCCGCCAGCACTCCCCCGTCGGGTACTGGATCCACGAGGACGCGCTTGAACGAATCGCCGAACACTCACACGGCCACCTGCCGCCCGAGCTGGAACACCTGCTATGGAGGTGCATCTCCGCACGCGGCGAGCCATCGCTGCGGCTGAGACCCGTGGCTGACATGCTCGCGGCCGGAAGCTCGCGGGCCACGGAGGCGTACTGGCAGGCGGTGGCAGCGATCGACGGCGACACCGAGCATCCCTTGCCCGAGTTCTACGACGAACTGCGAGCGTTCGCCACGGAGCACGGCCTGCCAGGCCCAGACGCGGGCACCGTCCCCGAAACACGTCAGGCCCCCGATCACGGCAGCTCGATCACCGACCGCGAACACCAGTCCGCGGACGCCGGCCCATTCCTCGGCGACGTCACGCGCCTGGGCCAGGTCTACGCCTGGGCCAACGAGTTCGATCTGGACCGTCGCGACCCGCCGCTCGACGCGGACCGGCTCGTCGCGGAGCTCGAAGCCAAGCTGGACGAGCTCGGGGCGTCCGACGAGCAGGCAGTCACCGTGGTGCGTTCGTTGAGCCGCAGGTCGTCGATCAGCTACCGCGCTCACATCCTGATCAAGCTCGCCAGGCGATTCCAGGAGCGAGGATCGGCGGTCGCGGCGGATCTGCTGGTGCTTGCCTGGTGCGCGGGGCGCACCGGGATGATTGAGCCATTCGGCGGCTTTGCCCAGCGGGATTTGCTCCAAGCAGCCAAGTCCTGCGATGAGCAGCGCGCCCGCTCTACGCTCGCTCTAGAAATCGCCCATCTGGTTGAGGCCCAATACGGGTCGCCGCTGACTCGGCAGATCTTCGACGCGTTGGTCGCGCTCGATGACCTCGATGGGGCGTTCGCGATCTGGGACGCAGCGGTCGAAGTCATCGAATGGCGACTGCCTGAGTTTGGGAACGAACTCACGTCGTTCCTTGAGGCAGGCCCCGATCTCGACAGCGACGGGACGCGGTTTGCATTCGCACACCTTCTGGTAGTCGGCGTTCGCCATCCCGATCTGGACCGGCGTGCTGCGGCGTTCGCCGGCCTTGCCGAGGCGGTGGCCGAATGGCGGCAGGAAGCGGCGGCGATGATTGAGTTCATCGCTGACGCCGACAGCGCCTTCACCGACCTGCTCGCAGCCCTTCAGATCGCCGCCGCTAGCGGTCAGGCCGGGCGCAGCGCGCTCGCCCAGTCCCAAGACCTGGTGAGTTCCTGCGCCAGGGCATCCGGGTTTGCGTTGTCGTTCATCGCGGGCCGGCTGGCCGAGCAGCTCGGACTCGACGTCAATCCTCCCCTCCCAGAGCAAGCCGCCCGACTGCCAACCACCGCCGCTCAGACCCAGCAGGCGCTCAGGCAGGACTACGCAGACCGGGCGGAGTTCCTCGCGCAGAGGTGGTACGCCTTCCCGAGAAGAGTCGCCGAACACTTCCAGGCGATATGGCGTGGAGGGCTGGCGAGAAACACGCGCATTGAACGGGAGCAGACTGAACTGCAGTATTCGCGCGCGCGTAGCTGGGTTCCGCCGCAGGTTCTGCATCTCTGGCGCAACGAGCTATACGAGATCGCCCTCCAGGACGGGCTTGACGACCTCTGCCAGCACCTCATGATCAGCGGCGAATGGCGCATCAACACCCGCCCCGCGCTTCATGACATCACCGCACCTGACGCACCCGGCGCCGCGGCACGCGGCCGCAGCCGGATCACACGACCGTCATCTCTTAGTCGTCCTGACCAGGTTGAACCCGGTGCCGGACCGCCGCCAATGATCAGCTCCGGCCCCTTCGCTGGATGGACCGTCCTCGGATACCACGAACGCCAGCTCGTCGAGGTCGACTACTCACACGGGCAGTCGACCATCGTTTACGCCGGCCTGACTAGCGGAGACCGGGACCCGGACTCCCTCCCCTGGGCATCCGGAAGGGGGGACTTTCGCTGGCACCGTCAGCAGGCCAACCGCGACACCACTTCGGCGGTCGCTGCCGGACCGCTACTGCAGTGGTGGGTCCAGCACGACGCGTTCGCGTTTGACCGAGGGCTGACGTTGCGCGCCGATGTTCGGACCCGCCTGGGTCTGGTGGCTGCGCCATTGCCCGCCGCCTACGACCTGATCGACGCCGACGGCGAGACAATGATCGTCTGGAGGCGCTGGTGGATGCGACCCCACAACTATGATTACGGGCCGCGCACCCCGTGGTTCTGCGGCGGTGCCCTACTCGCCGGGCCCGCGGCACTCGAGGCAATCGCAGGGCTCGTCAGCACCGAGGCGACCTTCCATCAGCAGGTCGAGATCAACGACCTCGCCGGACCGGGGTAAGCCCGGATTTCCCGCCCGTTGCGGTGGCGTAGTCACAAAACGATCGCCGTCCCGGATCGCGCGAGCACGTGTCTTGCCGCGATACCGATCGACCAGCGTCAACCGAGCTCGCGCCAGCTTTGCTGCGATTCCGATCATCAGCCGCCGGTCGGCTCGGACGATTGCTCCGCCGGGAAGGGATCGTTGGCCTCGCCGACCGGCCCGCACGATCCCTATGACGACATTCCGATCGCTTGGTCGGTCGGCGGCCCTGGATCAAAGGCATTCGTCGGCCTCAAGACGAGGTGGCACGGCGGCCGCGCACAAAAGTTGGGCTTTACAGGTCCGGAACGATGGCTATAGGGTCGTGACCGCGATGCCTGCGCAGATTGATGTGCCGGTCGGGGCGGTGCCGGAGGGGTGGGGACACGCCCGGTTGATGCCGACGTTCGGGGTCCGCAATCAACAGGAACAGGAGAAGCGCGCGACTTCCTGTCTGCTCGCTGTCATGCATGGTGTGCCCGAGTTCGGCTACGCCCTTCTGAAGGAGCTCGATGCACCCAAAGCGCCGGTGATCGAGACGTTTGCGGAGGTGCGGTTCAAGGATGCCGACGGCAAGACGGTGATCCCTGATGGTGCGATCGTCTGCCGGCGGGGCAAGAAGACGTGGACCTGTTTGGTTGAGGTCAAGACGGGATCGGCTCGTCTCAAGGACGGCCAGGTCAACGCCTACCTCGATGTCGCGAAGACCAACGGGTTTGATGGCGTGCTCACTATCTCCACCGAGATCACGGGTAACTCCTCGGAGTCTCCGGTCTCGATCGACCGGCGCAAGCTTCGGAGTGGAATGGGGTTGTGGCATTTCTCGTGGTGGCGGGTGCTGACCGAGGCGATCGTTCAGCAACGCTACCGCGGCATCTCGGACCCCGACCAGGAATGGATTCTGCGCGAACTGATCCACTACCTCAGCAGCGAGGCATCCGGCGCCGTGGGCTTTGAGGACATGGGTGAGAAGTGGGTCGGGGTCCGCAACGCGGCACGGGACGGCTCGCTGCGCAAAGGAGACGCCGCCGCGCGTGACGTCGCCGAGCGCTGGGAGCAGTTCACTAACTACCTCAGTCTCAGCCTGTCGCAGGAGCTCGGCGCGCACGTCGTCGTCGACAGGGCTCGCAACCAGACGACCGCGGCGCGCCTGGATGAGCTCGTCGGAGGTCTTGAGACCCGCGGCGAGCTTTCCTCGATGTTGCGCGTCCCAGATGCGGTTGGGCCGCTCACGATCCGATCCGACCTACGATCACGCCAGACGTTCGTCAGCGTGGCCATCGATGCTCCCCGTGAAGGCCGGGCGAAGGGGCGGTTCAACTGGCTGATCCGCCAGCTCAAACAGGCGCCCGACGACCTGCTGATCGAAGCCAGCTTCCCCAACGCCCGCACCACGACCGTCGCGAAACTCTCCGACGTGCGCGATCAGCCCGCGCCGCTTCACTACACAGCGGACCCCAAGCGTGAACCACGAGGCTTCCTGCTCACTCAGTCAAAGCCAATGGGCCAAAAGCGCGGGCGTGACGAAGGCTCATTCGTCCGCGAAACCAGTGCGCAGACAGTCGCGTTCTATCGCGACATCGTGCAGAACCTCAAGGCCTGGTACCCGCCGGCTCCCAAGCTACGTCCCGAGCCTGACGAGCCAGCCGACGCGACCGAACCTCCGCCCGCAGTGCCACCCGTGTGGGCCACGACCGAGGCACTGACGTCGGCAACGGAATAACGAACCTCCCCGGGGTTGCGTAGGCAAATCGGGACCATCCGATCCGGACACGCCGGCCCTGCCTACGGGCGACCAGGAGGGCTCGGCGACGGTGCGCTGGTGGCTGCTTTCGGAATGCTGACATCTTCTGCGTGAACCCATAGCCCAGCGGAGTTGCTTGGGGCCTTGTCCGGTGTCTACAACCCCACGGCAGCAACGCCTGCAAGACCGGTCATGGCACTACTCGCTATGGACGCCTCTGTGGATAACAAGTCCACGCCGTCCGCCCGTCCCGCTTGGGGTTGAGGTCGCGCCCGGCCGCTGACCCC
>Ga0302317_10002468_pt1 | contig 12627 bp, 11 predicted proteins | sample III_Palsa_N3_3_FD_200450 | JGI IMG/M metagenome (GOLD analysis project Ga0302317, IMG submission 200450) | Peat permafrost microbial communities from Stordalen Mire near Abisko, Sweden - III_Palsa_N3_3 | ecosystem: Environmental > Terrestrial > Soil > Palsa > Peat permafrost | place: Sweden...
GGCCGTGCAGGAAAATGACCCTGGAAGAAATTCTCGTTGATCGTCACGTTTTTGATGCCGACAGCGGAATTGCCCAGCACCAGATCGACCACCCGATCGATCAGCAGAAACGGGTAACGATGCGGCAGCGCCTGCATGATGCGGGCGATATCGATCGTCTCGATGGTAGCCGGCAGCGGCTGGTCGCCCGAGCTTGCGTCCATAGTGGCGTCAGTCCTTCGTGTCGCCCGATTCTATATCGTTGGTCTTATTGTCACCGCGCGAGCCCTTGAACCCCCGCGCCATCCGTCGCAGCACCGCCAGGCGGCGCCAATAGTCCCTGATCGGTTCGACCGGTGAACCCATCATCTCAGCCCCCGCCGCCACATCCGACATCACGCCCGACTGGGCACCGATCTTGGCCCCGCGCCCGATCCGCAAATGCCCGGTGAGCCCCGCCTGTCCGCCCACCATGACGAAGTCCTCGAGCACCGTGGAGCCGGAAATTCCGACCTGCGCCACCACCACACAGTTGCGGCCCAGCCGCACGTTGTGCCCGATTTGCACCAGATTGTCGAGCCGCGAGCCGGTCCCGATCACGGTGTCCTGGGTCGAGCCGCGGTCGATCGTGCTGTTGGCGCCGACCTCGACATCATCTTCCAGGATCACCCGCCCCAGCTGCGGCACGCTCAGGAACGGCAGCGAAGACGAGACGAAGCCGAACCCCTCCTGCCCCACCCGCGCGCCGCTATAGATATAAACCCGGTCGCCCAGGATCGCGTGGCTCACGCTGGCGTGGGCGCCGATCCGGCAATAGGAACCGATCAACACCCCGTCACCGATCACCGCATGGGCGGCGACAAAGCTATGGGCGCCGATGCGTACCCTGCTCCCGATCACAGCGAACGGCCCGATCTCGGCCGACGGGTCGACTATCGCGCTCGCGTCGACGCAGGCAGTGGCGTGAACGCCGGGCTTCAGCGGCGGGTTGGGATGAAACAGCGCTGCGGCCAGCGCCCAACCGCGGTAAGGGTCGCGGGTCACCAGCGCGACCGTCCCTTCCGGGACCGAGGCCACCAGTTCCGGATGCACCACCACCACGCCGGCCCTGGTCGAGGCGAGCTGTGCCGCATAGCGCCGATTGTCGAGAAAACTAAGCTCGCGCGGCCCGGCGGTTTGCAGCGGCGCCACGCCCTCGATCACCCTTCCGTCGTCGAACGACGCCTCCGCCGCGATCGCCACCGCCAGCACTGCGATCCCGAACGGACCCCGATTTACGAAGAAGCGCGGATCCCCTGCCTTGGCCGTAATCTCGTCAGGGAACCTCTCGTCCGAGACCTTCCCCTCAGAGACACCATTATCCATGGCGGCCAGGGCCCCGACTACTTGCCGGCCGGGGGGGCTTCATGCGCGCGGGCGAAAGCGGTGACATCGGCGCCGTCGGGCGGCACCAGAACCGAGGGCAGCACCTGGTTCAGCTCCTGCGCCACTTGCGCGGAAATGTCGAACTCGCGCACGTTCAGCACCACCGCGGTCTGGAACAGGACGATGTTCATGCCGTGGCTCTGCGCCACCTGACCGACGATGGTGTTCAGTTCCTGCTCGATCTGGTCGTCCGCATAGGTCGCCGCGTCCTGGATGCGCTGATCGCGCGCCTTGAAATTGGCCTCATCCTTGGCGATGCGGTCGGTAATCTGCGCATTCCGAGCGGCGAACTGATCGGCGGTCAAGGTCTTCTGCTGATCGACCAGATTCTGCTTTAGCTCGGCCCATTCGGTCTGCGCCTTCTGCGCGTCGGCGTTAAGCCGCGCCTCGCGCGTGCGCATTTCATTCTGCACCGCGAGGTAGGCGGTGGACGAACGAATCACGCCGTTCAGATCGAACACGCCGATCACCGCCGCGGGCGGGCTCGCCCCGGGCGCCACTTGCGGGGGCGCCGGCAAGGGCGGCAGTCCGACCTGGGTGGTCTCGGCGGCTGCCTGCTGCTGCGCCGGCGCGGCCACAGGGGCCGGCGCCGCTGCCGGGGTCGCCGCGGTCTTGGGGACGAACCACTTGGTGCCGCTGGACGTTTGGGCGATCGCCGCCGCAGCAACGATCGAGAGCGCCGCGATCGCGGCCAACTTAAGGCTAGTATTGCGCACGTTAAAACCTCTTGCCGACGTCAAATCTGAAGAATTCAGTCTGATCGTGTAGTTGTTTGTGGATCGGAACACCGAGATCGATGTTGATCAAGCCGAACGGCGAGTCCCACGAAATGCCGACGCCGGCGCCGGCGCGAATCGCGCCGTCATCGGTGACCTCTTGCTGGGTGTCGTCCTTGACATAGCTATAGGTCACCTCACCCCCCGGCGCGGTGTGGGCATAGAGTCGGGTAATCCCTTGCAGGCCGCCGACATCCACGAATGCGCGGCCGCTGAGCCCGATATCCGCGGAAACCGGCAGCGGGAAGTCCACTTCCGTGGTCTGGTTCCACTCGGTCCGGCCGCCCAGGCTATCACCGGTTATACTATCGTGGGGCCCGGCGCCGCCGGCAGCGAAACCGCGTAGGGTTTCGCCGCCGAGGAAGAAATGGTCGACGATCTGCTCGTGATTGCCGTCGTAATTCCACATGCTGCCACCCGCGCCCTTGATCACCAGCACCCAATCGGAATTGCCGGTGATGGCCTGCAACGGCACGTAGTACGAGCCGTTGAGCTGGGCGCGAACGTAATGTTCGTCCCCGCCGAGCCCAGCGAAATCGGTGCCAAACTGCCACAACGTGCCCGAATGCGGGTCGGTCTTGCTGTCCCGATAATCGAGCGACAGTGTCTGACCGACCTCCGACAGAACTGACGAGCCGGTTTCCAGCTGAATGTAGGGGCTGACCAGGTCTTCGTCGATGGTGTCCTGCAGCGAGCGCTGGACCAGCGAGTAGGTCCATTGCTGTCCCAAATGCGTACTGTAGTTATAGCCGGCACTCAAGTTAACGCCGGCGCGGCTTTCCTCGTAATTGGCAGTGGTATTCTCGTTCACGAAGCTGTGGAACAATTCGACCGACGCGACCATGTTGCGATCGAGAAAATAGGGATCTGCGACCGAAATCTCGGCTTGATTCTGCTTGGCCGCGAGCGAACCGTTGATGCCCCACGCCACGCCGGTGCCAGCCAGATTGGAATCGGATATGCCCGCGCCGATCAGCGGTCCGTAGTCGGTGGCGTAGCCGGCGCTGAGTGACAGCGATCCGGTCGATTTCTCGGTCACCTTCACCGTGAGATCGGCCCGGTCGGGTGCCGACCCCTGGACCGAGGTGATGTCCACGTCGCCGAAATAGCCCAAATCCTTCAGCGCTTGCTTGGTGGTGGTGACCTCCGAAGCATTATAAGCGTCGCCCTCGGCCATGGTGAATTGCCGGCGGAGCACCTTGTCTTCGGTCCGGGTGTTGCCCTGGATGTCGATGCGCTCGACATAGACCCGCGGTCCCTCGCCGACGGTAAACTGCAGGTCGAGCGTGCCGGTATCGGGGTGGCGGGCGACTTGCGGCGTAACCTGGACGAAGGCGAATCCGCGGTTACGAACATAGGTTTCGATCGCCGTGGTGGAACGTTCGACGGCGTCGCCATTGTAAATGTCGCCGGTATGAACCTCCACCGAAGGCTGCAATTGTTCTGCCGTGATGTCGCGCAGATCCGAAATTAGATTGACCTTGCCGACATGGTATTGCCTGCCTTCGGACAAGGTGAAGGTAACGATGAAGCTATCGCGATCGGGCGTTAGCTCCGCGGTCGAACTCAGCACCTGGAAGTCCGCGTAGCCGTGCGCGAGATAGAATCGCCGCAGCAGTTCGGCGTCGTAGGCGACCCGATCCGGGTCGAAGGTGTCGGAGGTGGAAAGAAAGCGGAACCAAGCCTGCTCGCGCGATGAAACCACCTGACGCAAACGCTCTTCGCTGAAGTGATCGTTGCCGACGAAGGCGATCCGACTCACCAGGGTGGGTCCGCCCTCGGTGATCTCGAACACCACGTTCACGCGATTTTCCGGCAGGCGGATGATCACCGGATTTACCACCGCGCCGAAGCGCGCCTTCTGGGCATAGAGACCCAGAATCGCCTGGCGGTCGGCCTCCGCCAGAGCCGGCGTGAACACCGCACGGGCGCGGAGCTTGATCACCGCCTTGATCTGGTCCTCCGTCAGCTTGTGCCTGCCCTCGAAGGCGATCTCGTTCACGATCGGATTTTCCAGGACTTCCACCACCAGCCCGTCGCCGACCCGGTTGATCTCGACATTCTGGAACAAACCGGTGGCGTAAAGCGCCTTCAGGCTGCGGTCGATTTCGTCGGCGTCGAACGGATCGCCGACCCGGACCAGCAGGTAGGACAAGATCGTGCTGGTCTCGATGCGCTGATTGCCGGCGACCGAGATCGATTGGATCGTTGGTGCCGGCGCCGTGGCCGCAGCGCCGGAGGTGGAGGAGGATTTCGATGGACCAGCCGCGCGGGCGGTGTAGGGCGCGAAGGCGAACAGACAGACAGTGGCCAACAGCGTGGCGCGGTGGATCGTCAAATTTTAGTCCCCCACGGGCAACAAGGGTGCAGCATCGGTGAAGCATCGACCCGGGGGGGCACCCCCCTCGCCAAGCGGGCCGGAGAATAGCCGCAGTCATCGCCGATGGCGAGGGGGGAACGGATGAAGATCGGGAGCTTCACGCAGTCCCCGGTCGGTGGATGAGAAAACCCCGGGCAGGCTTAAAAAAATCTGCTTGCCCAGTGAAATAAACCTAATCTTCCCAGATCGTTGTGGACGCCGAGCAGCATCAGCGCGGCGATCAGGCTGAGCCCGAGATAGAGCGCGTAGCTGTGAATCCGCGGCGACAACGGCTTGCCGCGCGCGGCTTCGGCGGCGAAGAACAGCAAATGACCACCGTCGAGCACCGGGATCGGGAACAGGTTGATCAATCCTAAATTCACCGAGACGAAGGCGATGAACTCGATGAAATTCGGCAAGCCGAGCTTGGATTCTTCGCCGGAAAGCTGGGCGATCCCGATCGTGCCGGTAAGTTCCGAGGCGCTGTCGGCGCCGGTGAAGATCTTGCCGATTCCCACCAACTCGTCCCGGGCGATGTCGTAGGTCTGGGTCACCGCTGCGACCAGCGCCTCGGCCGGCGGGATATGCTCGAATGATACGTTACCCACTTCGATGCCGATCAGCCCCGAGCCGCCGGTCGCCACCGGCACGATCGGCACTTGCAGCGTCTCATCCTTGCGTTTGATGCTGAACATCAGCCGCTTGCCGGCGCTGGCCGAAACCACGCGCTGCAGCTGTTCGAATCGAGTGATGCTCTTGCCGTCGATCGCGGTGATCAGGTCGCCTGGGTGCACCCCGGCCGCCGCCGCCGCGCCCCCGCGCACCAGCTCGAGCACCTCCGGCTTGGTATAGGCGCGGCCGACTACCACGAACAAGCCGAAGAACAGCACGATCGCGAGGATGAAATTCGCCACCGGCCCCGCCGCCACCACCACCGAGCGCGCGGCGACCGACTTGCCCTGGAAGGTCTTGCCGGGATGCCAGCCGGCGCGCTCCTCTTCGGGCACATCCTGCGGCTGTTCCATGCCGTGCATTTTCACGTAGCCGCCCAGCGGCAGGATGCAGATTTGCCACTCGGTGCCGGACCGGTCGGTCCAGCCGATCAGCTTCGGCCCGAAACCGATCGAAAACACTTCGACTTTGATGCCAGCCCAGCGCGCCGCGAGGTAGTGTCCCAGCTCATGAAAAAACACCAGGACCCCGAGCACAATGGCAAAGGAAATTAAAGTGCGCGGCAACTCAATCAAGCAAGTAACTCCTAAATATCAAAAGTTTTTTGCTTCTTTTTTTCAATAAAGAAGACTTCCTGCCCTGACTTTAGGAAGCAAGAATCTTCTTTTTTGAAAAAAAGAAGCAAAAAACTTTTGTCAATTTTTGGCCGCGATCCAAACCTCGGCCAACGTGCGGGCGGCCTGATCGTGCAATATTACCGCTTCCAACGTGTCGGCCGGCGGAGCGCCGAGACGATCCAATACATCGGCAACCAAACGGGCAATATCAAGGAAGCCAATGCGGCGGCGCAGAAATGCCTCGACCGCGACCTCGTTGGCCGCCGACAAAATCGCCGGCGCGCCATGGCCGGCGCGTAACGCCGCGCGCGCCAGATCGAGCGCCGGAAAACGCACCGGATCGGGCGGGAAGAATTCCAGCTTCGCCACCTGCGCCAGATCGAGCCGCGGACTGTTGGTCGCGATCCGCTCCGGCCAAGCCAAGGCATGGGCGATCGGAATGCGCATATCCGGCGCCCCCAGCTGCGCCAGCACACTGCCGTCGGAATAATGCACCAGCCCGTGGATCACCGATTGCGGATGCACCAGCACGCCAATCCGCGGCTCGGGCAGATCGAACAACCGCGAAGCCTCGATCAGCTCCAGCCCCTTGTTCATCATGGTGGCGCTGTCGATGCTGATCTTCGCCCCCATCGACCAGATCGGATGACGCAGCGCCGCCTCCGGGGTCGCCCGCTCCATCTCCTCGAGCGGCGCATTGCGAAACGGTCCGCCGGAGGCGGTGAGCACGATCTTCTCGATCGCGCGCGTGTTGCCGTCGGCCATCGATTGGAAGATCGCGTTGTGCTCGCTGTCGACCGGCAATAGCGTCGCGCCGGCCTCGCGCACGGCCCGCAGCATCACGTCGCCGGCGCAAACCAGCGCTTCCTTGTTGGCGAGCGCCACCGACTTGCCGTTCCTGATCGCGGCGAGCGTCGGCGCCAGCCCCGCCGCCCCGGTGATCGCCGCCATGGTCCAATCCACCGGCAGCGCGCCCGCCTGCTCCACCGCAGCGGCGCCGGCGGCAACTATAATTCCACTGCCGGCGAGCAATGACGCCAGCTCCGCTTCGCCCTCGGGATCGGCGATCACCGCCAGCTCGACCGCCAGTGCACGGGCCTGCTCGGCCAGTTTGGCAGCGTTTCGCCCGCCCACCAGGGCCCGCACCCGATAGCGCTCCGGCCCGGCCTGTTGCAGCAAGTCGACCGTCGAACAGCCGATGCTGCCGGTCGAGCCGAGAATCGAAACGCTGGTCATCAGGGCCCGCTCACCACCAAAAGATTCATCGCCATAGATACTGCCCCGGCCCCGCCCAAACCGCGAGACCCGCGGCCAGGAAACTCGCCGCCAGCAATCCATCCAGCCGATCGAACAAGCCGCCGTGACCGGGGATCAGATTGCCGCTGTCCTTGACCCCGAAGTGCCGTTTCGCCCAGCTCTCACCCAGATCGCCGAGTTGCGATAGCACCGACAGTGCCGCCGCAATCACCACCGCCCGCGTGGCGTCACCCGCAAGTCCGCCGGCGATCGCGCCCCCCACCAAACAGGCGGCTAGCACGCCACCGACCGCCCCGCTCCAGGTCTTTCCCGGAGAGATCAGTGGGGCCAACTTATGTCCACCCACCACGCGGCCAGTCACATACGCCCCGATATCGCTGGCCCAGATCACCGGCAGCAGGAACAGCAGGTTGGCGAAACCGTCCTGCCCCTGGCGCAGCCACAGCAGCGCCCAGATCGCCAAGCCGATGTAGATCAGACCAAGCCCCAGCAAGGGCCGCACCAGGATCAGGACCGTAAGCAAGACATAGATCGCGAGCACTGCGGGCGGCGGCGCGAATCCGAACATGATCGAGCCCCACGCCAGCCCGAATGCCACGAGCAGCAGCATGCCCTGCCAGCGGCGCCAGGACACCCCGCACAAATGCGCCCATTCGACCGTGAGACCGGCGCCCGCCACCATCGCGGTGAGCGCCCAGGCGATTCCCCCCAGCCACATCATCAGGACTACGAACGGCACCAGCAGCAGCGTCGAGGTCACGCGCCGTGGCAGGTCGCCCCACCGCGCAGGATCGTCGGGACCCGGTTCTGACCGGTCAACCGGGGCGTGCACCGAACCGCCTCTCCCGCTTGGCGAACTCGGCCAAGGCGGCCGCGAATTCGTCCGGCCCGAAATCGGGCCACAACACGTCCTGGAACACAAACTCGGTATAGGCACACTGCCAAAGCAGAAAATTCGACAGCCGGTGCTCGCCGCTGGTGCGGATCAGCAGATCGGGATCGGGCATCGCCGCGGTCGCCAGAAACGAGCCGAAAATTTCCTCATCGAGCTGCGCAGGACCGAGCTCGCCCCGCAGCACGGCTTCGACCGCGCGCCGCGCCGCCGCCACGATCTCGGCCCGCGCGCCGTACGACAGCGCGATCACCAGATTGAGCCGCGTGTTGCCCGTAGTCAGGCGCTCGGCGGCGACCAGATCGGATCTGATGTCCGGATCGAAGCGATCACGCTCGCCGATGAAGCGCAAACGGACGCCCTGGCGGTGGAGTTCACCTACTTCGTGCCGCAGATAATGCCGCAGCAGGCTGGTGAGATCGCCGACCTCGTCGGCCGGGCGGCGCCAGTTCTCCGAACTGAAGGCGTAAAGCGTCAACCACTGCACCCCCGAACCGATTGCGGCCTCGATCACCCGGCGCACCGCCGTGGCGCCGGCGCGGTGGCCTGCGATCCGCGGTAGGTGCCGTGCGCGCGCCCAGCGGCCGTTGCCGTCCATGATAATCGCCACGTGCCGCGCGACCGGACCGGACGCGGGCAGCACTGCTGCCTCGGCGGCGGTTGCCAAGTCGAGATCCACTCCCTCAAGCTTGGCGCCACGCTTCATCTGGTTCAGACCTGCTTGATTTCGCGTTCTTTCTCGGCAAACGCCTCGTCGATCTTCTTTATATATTGATCGGTTAGCTTCTGCACCTCATCGGTCCAGGTCTTGGCTTCGTCTTCGCCGATTTCGTGCTTCTTCTCCAGCGCGCGAATCTGATCGTTGCCGTCGCGGCGCACGCCGCGCACCGCGACCCGCGCCGACTCGGTATAGCGATTGGCAGCCTTCACCAACTCGGTGCGGCGTTCGGCGGTGAGCAGCGGGATCGGCACCCGCACCATCTGCCCGTCGGCGGAGGGATTGAGCCCCAGCCCGGCGTCCCGGATCGCACGCTCCACCGCGCCTACCAGCGTGCGGTCCCACACCTGCACCGTCAGCATGCGCGGTTCCGGGCTGCCGATGGTGCCGACCTGGGTGATCGGCAGCTCCGAACCATAGGCCTCGACCCGTACCGGCTCGAGCAGCGCCGGCGCGGCGCGCCCAGCCCGCAGGCCGCCGAATTCACGCTTCAGCGTGTCGAGCGCCCCATCCATCCGGCGCGAGAGATCGGCCTTGAGGCCAGCGAGGTCAGTCATCTTGCCGTTCTCCCATCAACTTTCGGCCCCGTCCGGCGGGTCGCGCCGCTCAATTTTCCACGATCTTGGTGAAACGCCCCTCGCCCCGCATCACCTGCGCGAACGCGCCCGGGGCGCGGATGTTGAAAACCAGGATCGGCAAATGATTTTCGCGCGCCAGGCTGATCGCCGCCGCATCCATCACCTGCAGATCCTGCGACAGCACATCAAGGTAGCTCAACTGCTCATAGCGCTCGGCGTCGGTCACCTTGCGCGGATCGGCGGAATAGACCCCGTCGACCTGGGTGCCCTTCAGCAGCGCGTCGCAGCCCATTTCCGCCGCGCGCAGCGCCGCCGCGGTGTCGGTGGTGAAGAACGGATTGCCGGTGCCGGCGGCGAAAATCACCACCCGTCCCTTTTCCATATGCCGGATCGCGCGGCGCCGGATGAACGGCTCGCACAGGCTCGACATCGGGATCGCCGACTGCACCCGGGTCGGCACATCGAGCTTCTCCAGCGCGCTCTGCATCGCGAGCCCATTCATCACGGTCGCCAGCATGCCGATCGAATCGGCTTGCGACCGCTCCATTCCGGCAGCCGCTCCCGACACCCCGCGGAAGATATTGCCGCCGCCGATCACGACGCAAACCTGCACGCCCATCGCCACCACGCTCACGATGTCGGCGGCGATCGCGACCACGGTTTCATTGTCGAGCCCGTAGTCGCGCTTGCCCATCAGGGCTTCGCCCGAGAGCTTCAGCAATACGCGTTGGTAGGGACGCGGTGCGGGTTTGGCGCTGGAGATCATGGTGCTCCTACGAACGTGCGAGGAAAGCAAACAAGCATTCTAAGCCGACGGCGCGGACACCCTAGACCAATGCAGCGATTCGCGGAATCATTACCCTACTGGCGCCGCAGCTTCCGGATCTCCCGGCTTTGATCCTCCCATGCCGGCTGCCGCCGCAACCTCCGCCGCAAAATCGCCGGTTTGCTTCTCGATGCCTTCGCCGAGCGTAAAGCGGACAAACCCGCTGATCGCGACGCCGGCCTTCTTCGCCACCGCGCGCACCCGGCTTTCGCCGTCATGCACCCATACCTGCTCCAGCAGCACCACTTCTTCGTAGTATTTGCGAATCCGGCCTTCGACCATCTTCTCGATCACCGCCGCCGGTTTGCCGGAAGCCTGCGCCTGCTCCGTCAGCACTGCCTTCTCGCGCTCCAGCGCCGCCGGATCGACCGCATCAGTGTCGAGCGCATCGGGCCGCGTCGCCGCCACATGCATCCCGACCTGACGCCCGAGCAGTTCCAGCGTCCCGAGCTCGCCCGGACCCTCGATCGCCACGATCACGCCGATCTTGCCCAGACCGGGCCGCACCGCTCCGTGCACGTAGGTCGCGACCACACCCTGGTTCACGCTCAGCACGCGCACCCGGCGCAGCGCCATGTTCTCGCCGATGGTCGCGACCAGATGGACCAGTTCCTCGCCGACGTTACGCTCCGAACCCGGATACGGCGCCGCTTTTAACGCCTCAAGGTCTTCCCCGACCTCGAGCGCCAGCCTCGCCACGGTCTCGACGTAAGCCTGAAACGCCTCGTTGCGGGCGATGAAGTCGGTCTCGGCATTGACCTCGATCACGGCCGCCTTGCGCGGCGCCGATGCGACCCCGACCAACCCCTCGGCGGCCACCCGCCCGGATTTCTTCGCCGCCGCCGCCAGACCCTTCTTGCGCAGCCAATCGGTCGCGCCTTCGAGGTCGCCACCGGCCTCAACCAGCGCGCGCTTGCAATCCATCATCCCGGCGCCGGTTTTCTCGCGCAGGTCTTTCACCAGTGCCGCGGTAACTTCGGCCATAGCAGCATCTCCCGTCTGTCGCTGCGCCCTCTATACCAGGCGCGCCCAAAATAGAACGAGCGGGAAGTTGTTGCGGGCCCCGCTCAGATCAAGTGAAAATCAAGCCTCGGCCGCGGTTTCCGCGGTGAGCGCCCCAGGCAATTCCGCCACCGCGCCGATGTCGGCGCCCGACGCTTGCATTTCGGCGCTGATGCCATCAAGCACGGCGCCCGAGATCAGCTCGCAGTAGAGCGTGATCGCGCGCAGCGCGTCGTCGTTGCCGGGCACCGGATAGGTCACGCCGTGCGGATCGGAATTGCTGTCGAGGATCGCCACCACCGGAATACCGAGCTTGTTGGCTTCTTCGACCGCGAGCTTTTCCTTGTTGGTGTCGATGATGAATAGAATATCCGGCAGTCCGCCCATTTCCTTGATGCCGCCCAGCGCCCGCTCGAGCTTGTCCTTGTCGCGGGTGATGTCGAGCACCTCTTTCTTGGTCAGGCCCTGGGTATCGCCGGCGAGCAGCTCGTCGATCTGACGCAGCCGCTTAATGGAGCCGGTAATGGTCTTCCAGTTGGTCAGCATCCCGCCGAGCCAACGATGGTTCACGTAATACTGCCCGCAGCGCTTCGCCGCTTCGGACACATGGTCCGCCGCCGCCCGCTTGGTGCCGACGAACAACACCCGTCCGCCGCCCGCCACCACATCGCGCACCGCGCGCAGCGCCCGATCGAGCATCGGCACGGTCTGCTGCAGATCGATGATGTGAACCTGATTGCGCACACCATAGAGATACGGCGCCATGCGCGGATTCCAGCGCCTGGTGTGGTGACCAAAATGAACGCCGGCTTCCAAAAGCTGACGCAAAGTGAAATCAGGCATCGCCATTGGCGTGTCCCTTTCCTGTAGCCCGGTTAAACCTCTGCGGGATCAGAGCCTTACGGCACCGGACCTGGTACACCAGGAAAGGCACCCCGCATGTGAATTCACCGGCATCTGCCGGCGTGGGCGGGGATATGGCGGATTGCGGGGGAAAAGGCAAGGCAAGGAAGAAAGGCCAGGGGGCTCTGCCCCCTGGACCCCCGCCAAGGGCCGAGAGGCCCCTGGCCTTTTTCCCCTGCCTCGCCTACTCCGCCGCCATCTGCACGGCCCGGCCCAGGTCGACCGACAGCAGGCGGGAGATGCCGCGCTCCTGCATGGTCACGCCATACAGCCGATCCATGCGCGACATGGTGACCGGGTGGTGGGTAACCACCAGGAACCTGGTGCCGGTATCGCGCACCATGTCTTCGAGCAGGGTACAGAAGCGGTCGACGTTGGCGTCGTCGAGCGGCGCGTCGACCTCGTCCAGCACCGAGACCGGCGCCGGGTTGCAGCGGAACACCGCGAAGATCAGCGACAGCGCGGTCAGCGCCTGTTCGCCGCCGGATAGCAACGAAAGCGTGGCGAGTTTCTTGCCGGGCGGCTGGGCGTAGATTTCCAGCCCCGCCTCCAGCACGTCGTCCGAGCCGGTCAGTGCGAGATGGGCACGCCCGCCGCCGAACATCCGCGCGAACAGGGTCTGG
>Ga0302317_10002470_pt1 | contig 12621 bp, 9 predicted proteins | sample III_Palsa_N3_3_FD_200450 | JGI IMG/M metagenome (GOLD analysis project Ga0302317, IMG submission 200450) | Peat permafrost microbial communities from Stordalen Mire near Abisko, Sweden - III_Palsa_N3_3 | ecosystem: Environmental > Terrestrial > Soil > Palsa > Peat permafrost | place: Sweden...
CGCTGCGCCACTTTCCAGCGCCGAGCCCAGGCCGTACCAGCCGGTGATGATCGAGCGACACTGCGTCCATGCAAACACCCAGGGAATGGCACGCAGATCCTGCACGCCACGCATGCTGCGACGGCTGGCGGGGCGCGAGCCCAGCGTCATGCGTTCGATCACATCGATCGGCGTGGCCGTGCGGAAATAGTCGACAAAATGCTCGCGGTCGACCAGCCCGCGATACGCCTCGCGACTGCTCGCCGAGAGCCGATCCATCTGCTGCAACCATCGCTCCTCGCGCCGGTCTGTCTCTCGCGGTCGAAGACTGGCCCGCAGCACCGCGCCAACGGTTTGCTCAAGATTGCGCAGCGCCAGCGCGCGAATGCCGTACTTGCGATGAATGACTTCGCCCTGCTCCGTCACGCGCAGCACGCCGGCTACCGAACCGCGCGGCGAGGACATCAGCGCTGGGGTGATGCGCGCGCCGCCGCGGCTGGCCGACCCACCACGGCCGTGGAAAAACGCGAGCCTGATGCCAGCCGCCTGCGCCAGCTCCAGCAACTCGACCTGCGCGCGTTGCAGACCCCAGCGCGACGCCAGCGTGCCAGCATCCTTGCCGCTATCGGAATAGCCCAACATCACCCACTGCTGATTGCCGCGCGCGGTCAGATGCTGGCGGTACAGAGGATCGTCGAGCAACGCACGCAAAGTCGCCGGCGCATTTTTCAGATCATCCACCGTCTCGAACAGCGGCGCGATGTCCAGCGGCACCATGGCGGGAGCCTTGGCGTCGCCCCCGGATTCGGCATCGCGTAAGTGGCCAAGGCCACCGTATCGGGCCAGTGCCAGCACTGCCAGCACGTCAGCCGCGGAGCGCGCCATGCTGATGATGTAGAGCCCGATGGCGTCGTTGCCGTAACGCGTGCGCGCATCGTGCAGCGTTTCAAAAACGTCGTGCAGGGTTTTTGCGTTGGTGTCCTCGGTGATCTCGAATGCACGCGCTCCACTCGCGAAAGGCTGCAGGCGCGTCACGCGATCGGCGATATCACGGGAGAGCCATTCGGAATCGTTGAACAGTGCCGATAGCGCTTCGTCATGCACGCGCGAATCCTGCCGCACATCCAGGCGCGCCAGATGAAACCCGAAGGTGCGCACGCGGCGAATCAGGCGCTTCACCGCATAGGCACCCGCATGCGCGCCGTGGTGATCGACCAGGCTGCCTGCAATGATTTCCAGATCGTCCTGTAGTTCTTCTGGAGACGTATAACCTTCCGAATGGACGTCGTCTTCAGTGGCGCGCAGCCGCGCACCCATCAAGGTCAGCAGGCTGCGATACGGCATGTCGGCATGCCGCGGACGAATGCTTGCCGCGGCCTGTGGAAAGCGTTGCTGATAGTCCGCCAGACGCTGCGAAAGCGCTTCGTCAATATGCACACGCTGATCGGTCTGACTGAGCAGGCGCGCGAGCGTGCCGATGTCCTCCACGTAGTGCTCCAGGACATGCGCGCGCTGGGTCGCGAGACTGGCGGCGATCGTGGGTGCACCGACATTCGGGTTGCCGTCCATGTCCCCACCGACCCAGGTCGCAAAGCTGAGTAGCTGCGGCAGCGGCGTTTCCACGTCGTAGACCGTCTTCAGCGCCTGTGCCAGCGACTCGTACAAAGCCGGCACGATGCGATAGATCGGGTTGGCCAGGTAGAAACCGACGTGATGATGCTCGTCCTGCACGGTTGGCCTTACCGGCGAGGCTTCAGCGGTCTGCCAGCCGGAGGAAAGCGCCATATAAATGCGATCGTCGTCCTCGCGACGCTCCTGCGGCGTGCGGGTGGGGTCGAAATTGTCGACCAGCGCCCGCACGATGGCCTGCTCCTTTTCCAGCAACGAGCGGCGCACTGCTTCGGTCGGATGCGCGGTGAAGACCGGCTCCACCTGCATGCGATCAAGCCAGCCCAAGAGCTCGTCGGTGCCAACACCCTGATCCCTGAGCTGGGTCAGTACATCGAGCAACGACTCGGGCTGCGGCAACGTGCCATCCCGCTGATATTCACGTCGACGGCGAATGCGATGAACGCGTTCGGCAATATTCACCGCCTGAAAATACGTCGCAAATGCGCGCGCCAGGCTTTCGGCATCATGCGGCTGCAGGCCGGCCAGCGTATCGGCCAGCGCCTCGACTGAATCACCCTCGCGACGGCGCTGAATGGCGGCCTGGCGGACAGATTCGACGCGTTCGAAAAAGCCCTCGCCCCCCTGTTCGGCCAGCATCAGACCGACCAAGGTGCCCAGACGATTCACGTCCTCGTGCAGGGGGCCGTCGTGCGGCAGGGATGCGGTTTCGCGACTTGCTGGCATGGGCAACTCCGTTCAGGTGTTCCCAAGACTACCAATCCAACGCGGTGCTGTGGTCAGCTATAATCAAATCTTTCCCCTGTCCGCCGAGGGGCGCTGCGACCGTTCAAAACGGCCAGGCTCGGTGCGGCAAGTTTCACAACGGCGCCCGGTTAACACACGCGAATTCATTCGCACTAACCGGAGACACTGCATGAACGCTGTAACGAAGGAAGTCGACATCGCCGACTATAAAGTGGCCGATCTTTCCCTGGCCGATTGGGGCCGCAAGGAACTGGACATTGCCGAGCACGAGATGCCGGGCCTGATGTCGATCCGCCAGAAGTACGCCGCCGCCAAGCCGCTGAAGAACGTGCGCGTGACGGGCTCGCTGCACATGACCATCCAGACCGCCGTGCTGATCGAGACGCTGAAGGACATCGGCGCCGACGTGCGCTGGGCCTCGTGCAACATCTTTTCCACCCAGGATCATGCCGCCGCCGCCATCGCCGTCACCGGCACACCGGTGTTCGCCTGGAAGGGCGAGACGCTGGAAGAATACTGGGATTGCACGCTGGAAGCGGTCAGCTTTCCGGACGGCCACGGCAAGTTCCTCGGCCCGCAGCTGGTGGTCGACGACGGCGGCGATGTCACGCTGCTGATCCACAAGGGCTACGAGCTGGAGAAAGGTTCGAAGTGGGTTGACGAGCCGGCTTCCTCGCACGAAGAAGGCGTGATCAAGAACCTGCTCAAGCGCGTGGCGAAAGAGCGCCCGGGCTTCTGGACCACCGTGGTCAAGGACTGGAAGGGCGTCTCCGAAGAAACCACCACCGGCGTGCATCGCCTCTACCAGATGGTCGAGGCCAAGTCGCTGCTGGTGCCGGCGATCAACGTCAACGACTCGGTGACCAAGTCCAAGTTCGACAACCTCTACGGCTGCCGCGAGTCGCTGGCCGATGGCCTGAAGCGCGCGATGGACGTGATGCTGGCCGGCAAGGTTGCCGTGGTCTGCGGCTACGGCGATGTCGGCAAGGGTTCGGCCCACAGCCTGCGTGCCTACGGCGCGCGCGTGGTGGTGACCGAGATCGACCCGATCAACGCGCTGCAGGCGTCGATGGAAGGTTTCGAGGTCAATACCGTTGAGAGCACGCTGGGCCGCGGCGACATTTATGTCACCACCACCGGCAACAAGGACGTGCTGACCATCGAGCACCTGAGCCAGATGAAGGACCAGGCCATCGTCTGCAACATCGGCCACTTCGACAATGAGATTCAGGTCGACGCGCTGAACAACTTCCCGGGCGTGGTCAAGCTGAACATCAAGCCGCAGGTGGACAAGTACACCTTCAAGGACGGCCGCGCGATCTTCCTGCTGGCCGAAGGCCGCCTGGTCAACCTCGGCTGCGCCACCGGCCACCCGAGCTTCGTGATGTCCAATTCGTTTTCGAACCAGACCCTGGCGCAGATCGATCTGTGGGCCAACAAGGACAAGTACGAAGCGAAGGTCTACATCCTGCCGAAGAAGCTCGACGAAGAAGTCGCACGCCTGCATCTGGAAAAGATCGGGGTCGTGCTGACCACCCTGACCCCTGCACAGGCTGAATACCTTGGCGTGGACAAGGACGGCCCGTACAAGCCGGAGCACTATCGCTACTGATCTCTGCCTGTTCCTGAGAGATACAAAGCCCGCCTGCAAAGGCGGGCTTTTTTTGTGCACCACATTTGCGATCGATTCCACGAGAGACGCCGGCACGGCCCGCGCTTCCAACCTCGGGCCGGATGCTGCGGCGCTTTTCACACGCGTGGTGCGAATAATGAGTCGCCAGCGCTATTCGTGCGCGAGCACTCAGCAAGCCCTCTTCCCCACACTGAAAGGAAAAGACTTATGGAAGCATCACACAAGAAAATCGCCCTGCTTGCCGGTGTGGCCTTCGCGTTGGGCATGACAGCCAGCGCGACAGTGCTTGCCGACGCTCCCACGCTGTCGAAAGGTGACCAGGCCTTTGTCGCCAAGGTTTCGCAGGGTGGCATGTTCGAGGTGGCGGCAAGCAAGGTGGCCGAAGACAAGGCGAGCGCACAGGACGTCAAGGACCAGGCCAATACCGAAGTTCACGATCACGAGTTAGTCGGTAGCAAACTGAAGTCGATCGCTTCGTCGAACGGCGATGACTTTTCCACCGACCTCAATGCAGATTTCACCGCCAGGGTCGCCAAGCTCAACGCGCTCTCTGGCAAGGCATTCGACGATGCCTATATCGCGGAGATGAAGACCATCCATGCGCTGGATGGCGCTGCCTTCGCCCGCGAAGCCAAAACCGGACAGAACGCCGACCTGAAAGCTTTTGCCGCTGAAACAGTGCTGATCGTCAAACGCCATATCGGTGCCCTGCACGGCGTCGGCGAGAGCTGACCGTTCTCGGCAAGGTCGAAGCGTCGCTCGATCGGCGCTTCGACGTAGGGGGATCCAACGATGCCTGTATCGGTGCTGAGACGTCCAGCACATCGACCCATCGCAGCAATATCGCTTCATCGCGAAGTAGAGATATATACTGGCAACCACCAGCGCACTCTCAGGAAACGACGCGATGCCGGCGATCAGCTTTGAATTTTTCCCGCCTAAGACCGACGAGCAGCGTGCGCAGATGGACCGTGCAGCGACACTGCTGAAGGCGTACAAGCCGGAGTATGCGTCGGTAACCTTTGGCGCCGGCGGTTCAACGCTCAGCTACACCAGTGAAACGGTGGAGCATCTGAACAAGGCCCATGGGCTATCGGTTGCGCCGCATCTGTCATGCGTGGGCGGCAGTCGCGCCGAACTGGCCTCTTTGCTGGACGACTATCGCGCCGCCGGGTATCGACGTATCGTTGCGCTTCGCGGCGATCTGCCATCCGGCATGGCAACGCCAGGCGACTTTCGTTATGCCGCCGAACTGGTGGCTTTTATCCGCCAGCACAGCGGCGATCATTTTCACATCGAGGTTGCCGCCTACCCGGAAACCCATCCGCAGGCCGACAACGCCCTGAAGGATCTGCAGCACTTCAAGGCCAAGGTCGACGCCGGAGCTAACGGCGCGATTACCCAGTATTTTTTCAACGCGGATGCGTACTTCCGCTTTGTCGATGACGCCAGCAGGCTCGGCGTGAGCGTGCCGATCGTGCCGGGCATCATGCCGATCGCCAACTACAGCCAGTTAAGGCGCTTTTCGGAAATGTGCGGCGCCGAGATTCCGCGCTGGATCGCCAAGCGCATGCAGGCTCATGGCGACGATGCCGAATCGGTCCGCGCGCTGGGGGCGGAAGTGGTCGCGCAGCTGTGTCGTCGCCTGCTCGACGGCGGCGCACCGGGGCTGCATTTCTATACGCTCAATCGCGCCAGGGCCACGCAGTCGGTGCTGCAGCAGCTGGCCTGAGCCAAGCCGCTATGCTGTGGTCATGCGCCTGCTGAAACTATCGCTGTGGTTCGCTCTGATCCTGTGGGCCGTGCCCGGCCGATCGCAGACGGACATCCATCGCTGCATCGATGCCAGCGGCCGTGCGCTGTTTACCGATCAGACCTGTGCATCCATGCAGGCCACCGCGGTTCATGCCGCCACCAAGCCCGTCGAAGAGACGACACACGTCGCGACGCTTGCCGCGACACCGACCGAGCCGCCGCCCATTCTCTGCGCGGCTACGTTCAACGAGCTGCGACAAAGCGTGATCGATGCCTTTGCCAACCACAACGCGAATCGGCTGGCGGGGCTGATGCTGTGGAATGGATACGGCAGCGCATCCGCCGTCACCGATATTCGCGCGCTTGGTGCGCTGATGCGGCAACCGCTGCTCGACGCCGGACCGCCCGATGCCGATGCCAGCTCGGCCACGCAATACACGGATGCATCCAGCGGTCTCGGACCATCGGCCGATGCGCCGGGCTCCGCCAGTCAGCTGGTCTTGCATCTTGCCGGTACCGACGGCAGCGGCAACCCGCGCGAGCTTCGCTACGGCGTCGTGCATCGCTATGGATGCCTTTGGTTGAGCCACGGCGATTGACTGGAGAGGATTCGGCCGCCAAACCCGTCCACGACCCTACACATGCCGTACAAGCCTTCAGCAGCTATTATGCGCGGTCACCATTGGAGAACCGTCATGGCGCAGCAGTACCCGGAGTGGATCTGGCAGAACGGCGAGATCAAGCCTTGGAAGGAAGCGACCACCCACGTGATGTCGCACGCGCTGCATTACGGCTCATCCGTGTTCGAAGGCATTCGCAGCTATGCGACGCCTGACGGTGCCGCCATTTTCCGTCTCACCGACCATCTGCATCGGCTCTACCAGTCGGCGCGTATCTACGACATGGTGCTGCCGCATAGCGCCGATGAACTCGCCGCCGCCTGCCGCGACGTGATCAAGAAGAATGAGCTGGGTGCCGCGTATTTGCGCCCCGTTGCCTACCGCGGATTGGGCGGCTTTGGCCTCTCGGCCGAAACCCCGATCGACGTCGCCGTGGCGGCGTGGCCCATGGGCCCCTACCTCGGCGCCGAAGCGCTGGAGAACGGCATCGACGCGTGCGTATCGAGCTGGCAGCGTTTTGCGCCCAACACCATTCCCGCCGGTGCGAAGGCCGGCGGCAATTACTTGTCCGGCCAGCTGATCGCGCGCGAAGCGCGCCGGCTGGGTTTTGGCGAAGGCATTGCGCTGGCCTCGACCGGGCTGCTCAGTGAAGGCGCCGGCGAGAATCTGTTTCTGGTATTCGACGGCGTGCTGCACACGACGCCGGCAAGCGCCTCGATCCTGGCAGGCATCACGCGCGATACGCTCAAGACCCTGGCACGCGAAGACGGCATCGAAGTGGTCGAGCGTGACATCCCGCGCGAATACCTCTACCTCGCCGACGAAATCCTGATGTGCGGCACCGCGGCCGAGATCACGCCGATCCGTTCGGTCGACGGCAAGCAGGTCGGCGCGGGCAAGGCCGGCCGGGTAACACGTCGCCTGCAGGAACTGTTCTTCGGCCTGTTCGACGGCCGCACCAACGACCGTTGGGGCTGGCTGGAGCCGGTGTGACGGTTTAACGTCGTAGGGTCGAGGGATGAGGGATGAGGGCTTGCGCTGACGCGAGCGAATTTTTTATTTCTCGCCCCTCGCTGCTAGCCTCTCGACCCTACCCACCAAACACAATGCAGGCGATCGCGCCGTTGGCGTCGCTGCGGGGACGCATGGACACGTCCCAGCCGTAGAGCTCGCACAGGCGACGGACGATGGCCAGACCCAGACCGGCGCCGCTTCCACCGGCACCTTCACCGCGAACGCCGCGCTGAAACAGCCGCTCGGCATCTTCCGGCTTGATACCCGGGCCCGTGTCGATCACCTCGATACGGCCCTTGCCCACTTCGACGCGCACGCTCCCTTCCAGCGTGTACTTGATCGCGTTGCCGATCAGGTTGGTCAGCGCCACCGAGAGCACCGATGCGGGCGCATTGACGATAACCGTCTCGACGACGCTGAGCTCGATCTCGATCGGCTTGCCACGCATCTGCGGACGCTGGCTCTCGATGACATCCGAAGCAACTTTGCCCACCTCGGTCGTTTCACCGCGCGTGGGCCCGCGCCGCTCGGCGCGCGAAAGCAAGAGCAGCGCCTCGATCAGCTCGGTCGCCTGACGCGACGCACGCTCGATGCGCTTCAGGCGTTCGCTGATTTTTTCAGTGAGGTCGGGTGAGCCCTGCAGCAACTCTGTGGTGCTGGCGATCACTGCCAACGGCGTGCGCAGCTCGTGACTGACGTCGGAATTGAATTCCCGATCGCGCTCGACCATGGCGGTGAGACGCTCGGAGTATTCGTCGAGCGCGAGCGCCAGCTCGCCTACTTCGTCATCGGCAAAATGCTCTGCCAGCGGCTCTGCCTTGCCGGCCTTACGAAACCCACGCAGCCGCTGTGCAAGCTCGGTTACTGGCTTAAGAACTTTACGTGACAGCCACAGACCGATGCCCAGCGACAACAGACTGAAAATGACCACTGCACCGACCAACGAGGTAATCAGCTGCCGCTTGCCTAGATCTTCGCGGCTAATGTCATATCGAGTAAATCCGATAATGCCGTTCTTTCTTCGCACGGCCAGCTTGTAGTGCTTACTTTTACCGCTGGCATCCGTCTCCTGAATATCGTGAACACCGCTGCCCAAGTCTTGCCAGGAGAGCGGCATTTTGTACAACGTCCTATCGCTCTTGACCCACCCCTCGATCAGTTCCGATTCGAACGGCCGATCCGGGTGCTCGATCGCGTTGTCGACGGCCTGATCTACGTCGTTCTGCATGCTGTCGTTGATCAGCTGGTTCTCGACCCTGGCGCGCACATACAACGCAGCCACGGCGAAAGTCGCGCTGAGGCCGAAGCCGAACAGCGCGAACGAGACAACCAATCGAAACCGAAGCTTACGCCTGGACTGCATCCGGCTCGACCATCCGGTAGCCAATGCCGTGGCGCGTATGGATCAACGGCTTCTCGAACGGCTTGTCGATCGCCGCGCGCAGCCCGTGGATATGTACGCGCAGGGAGTCGCTGTCGGGCAATTCCTCGCCCCACACGCGCTGCTCCAGATCCTGGCGGGTAACCACCGACGGGCTGGCTTCCATAAGCGCCTGCAACAGCTTGAGGCCGATCGGGTTGAGCTGGATGGATTTGCCTTCGCGGTTCACCGTCAGCGTATCGAGGTTGAACGTGAGGTCGGCCACTTTCAGCACGCGGCTTTGCGGACCCTTGCCGCGACGCGCCAGCACTTCGAGCCGTGCAGCGATCTCCTGCAGGGCGAACGGCTTGGTCATGTAGTCGTCGGCACCGGATTCGAAGCCGATCAGCTTCTGCTCCAAGGCGTCGCGCGCCGTCAGCATCAGGATCGGCGTCTGCTTGTGCGCCTCGTGGCGCAGCTTGCGGGCAACTTCCAGACCATCCATACCGGGCAAGGTGAGATCAAGCACGATCACATCGAAGTCGTGGACCACGGCGAGGTGCAATCCCGTCACGCCGTCGCCGGCGAAATCGACCACGTGACCGCGGTCTTCCAGATAATCGCCGATGTTGGTCGCGATATCGCTATTGTCTTCGATCACCAGAACGCGCATGCCATACTCCTGCGCAGCCGCTACACGGAACGGCTGGGGCTGCAAGCTTAACAAGCTTGCACAAGGGAATCCCGTCAATTGCGGCGCCAAACTGAACGCCGCGCCCCTAGGGCAACAAAAAGGCCCAGATGCGCGACTCGCCGTCGCCTCACCTGGGCCCAAGCTACCGCCCCGATACCGTTATCAGTCGGAGTATGCCTCGATGAGCATGTCGACCGAACCGATAAACGATGGTGAAGTTATAAATGCTGGCGGGTTATCTAAGAGTTAACGTTCCTCTCTGGGCAAAGACCTGCGTGGACACGGATCTCTCTCCACCGGTATTCAAATTTTCGCCGTCTGCTTTTCAAGATGCTTAATGATCTCTCCGGATACATTCACGCCAGATGCCGCCTCAATACCCTCCAGCCCGGGCGACGCGTTCACCTCAAGCAATAGCGGACCACGGTTGGAACGCAGCAGATCGACGCCAGCAATACCCAGCCCCAGAGCACCCGCAGCGCGAATGGCGATGCGCTTTTCTTCAGCGCTCAGATCGGCCTTGATGGCGCTGCCGCCGCGGTGCAGGTTGGCGCGAAATTCGCCCGGGCTGGCGACACGCTGCATGGCAGCGACGACTTTCTTGCCAACCACAAAACAGCGCAGGTCACTGCCCTTGGCTTCGGCGATGAACTCCTGCACGAGAAAATTGGCGTAGAGGCCGCGGAAGGCTTCGACCACACTCTGCGAAGCGCTGCGTTTTTCGGCCAGCACCACCCCGGTGCCCTGACTGCCTTCGTTGAGTTTGATCACGTGCGGCGGATCGCCCAGCATCGCCAGTACGTCGTTGGTATCGTCCGGATTGTCGCCGAATACCGTGACCGGCATATCCAGGCCTTGCGAGGCAAGTATCTGCAGGCAGCGCAGCTTGTCGCGCGCGCGCAACACGGCGTCGGAGGGGTTTGGCGTATACACGCCCATCATCTCGAACTGGCGCAGCACGGCCGTGCCGTAGAAGGTGCTCGACGTGCCAATCCGCGGAATCACCGCATCGATATCGCGTACATCCTTGCCCTTGTAGCGGATGGCGACGTCTTTCGGCGCGATGCGCACATAGCAGCGCAGTGGATCGAGCACGCGCACCACATGGCCGCGTTCGCGAGCCGCTTCGATCAGTCGCCGGGTGGAATACAGGCGGGCGTTGCGCGAAAGAATCGCTATCTTCATGAAATGTCCGTAGCGGCCACGGGAGGCCGTGACTGGGTATACGAGAGCGCCGGGTCCACCGCAAACCGCCCCATCAGGGCGCTGCGACCGAGCAACAGGGGAAAGAGCATATGCCGCCGATCGGTGAGGTTGACGTCGACGCTGAAAGACTGCCCGGCCAATATGACCTGCGTGCGAATAAACCAGCGTTCCGTGCGTCGCCCGCCGGTGTCGGTGACCGCGCGCCGATCCAGCGCGGGAGCCTCGCAGTTGACTTCAAAAGGATGGCGACGGCGGATACTCAGCGAGAACCGCAGCCACGTGGCGCCATCGCGCTGAAATGTCTGCAGCGTATCGACATGCAGGGAGCTACTGCGAGCGCCGGTATCGAGCTTGGCCTTGAGCAGGCCAATGCCCAACTCGGGCAGGGCCAACCGCTCGCGCCAGCCCAAAACAATGGGGCCGGACTGGATCAGATCGGTCATCTGGCGGCAGCGTTGCTCGGTGGGGATCGAGTGAGGTGGAGCGGGTGAAGGGAATCGAACCCTCGTCAGTAGCTTGGGAAGCTACAGCTCTACCATTGAGCTACACCCGCGTCGGCCGGGCGATGGTAACCCGGGATACGAACGGTGGGAACTGCAGGCCGCGCAGAAACTATTTTTGCGGCGCCAACTGGCCATGAAAGGATCGGCGCCCCAACGCAGACTAAATGAGAAGTAGCGGCCGGCTAAATAACCCTATGACAAACCGCAGAAACCTGCGGACAACCGGCACCCCCGCGTGCGCATAATCGCACCACCAAAATCGGCGGCATGTGGGCTTTAGGCCGGTTTAGGAAATTCATTACGCGGCCCGCGCCGCCTCTACTGTTTGGGGAGCAACATGGACACGTTTGGCAAAGTCAGGTTTCCCTTGCGCCTCGGCTTGCTGGCGCTAACAGCGACGCTGATGTGCGCCTTTGTCGCTTCGTCGCACGCTCAAGCAACGCGGGACGAGGCCGCTGTCGATCCACCCAGCCGCGTGGCGCGTCTCTCCTATTTCGAAGGCGAGCTGGGCTTGCTGCCGGCAGGCGCGACCGACTGGACCGACGCCAGCATCAACCGTCCGCTGACGACAGGCGATCGTCTGTCGTCAGGGCAAAAAGCTCGCGCCGAACTGGAGCTTGGCGGCGGCGCCTTGCGTATCGCCGGCCAGACCGACTTAGGCCTGCTGAATTTGAACGACCAGCTGGCCCAGATCGAATTGACACAAGGCTCGCTCAATATCAGCGTGCAATCGCTCAACCCGGGCCAGAGTTACGAGATAGACACGCCCACGCTGGCATTCGTTGTCGATCAACCCGGCATTTTCCGGGTCGATATTGACAGCAACGGTCAGAGCACCGAAGTCACCGCGCTGGATGGCAATGCCACGGTCTATGGGGAGAACAGCGCGCAGCGTCCGATCAACGCCGGACACCGCTATCGCTTCGACGACACCGGCCTAATAAATGGAACGATTGCCGACATCAGCGGCGGCGACGCGTTCGATGCCTGGTGCAACGATCGCGATCGGCACTATGCGCAATACGCGACAACACAGTACGTGTCGCAGGACGTGGTCGGCTACCAGGATCTCGCGCAGAACGGTGACTGGGATTCGGACAGCGATGACGGCGCGATCTGGTATCCGGCCGATGTCGACAGTGACTGGGCACCGTATCAGGACGGCAGTTGGGCCTATATCGCCCCCTGGGGCTGGACCTGGGTGGACAACGCGCGTTGGGGTTTTGCGCCGTATCACTACGGTCGCTGGGCGCATACGCATCGCGGTTGGGGCTGGGTTCCTGGCCCGGTCGGCGTGCGCCCCGTTTACGCGCCGGCGCTGGTTGCCTTCGTTGGCGGCAGCACGGGCTGGGGAACCGGAGCAAGGCCCGGCTACGTCGGCCTGGGCGGGGCCGGCCCGATCCATCCGATCGGCTGGTTCCCGCTGGGACCCGGCGAGATCTACGACCCCTGGTACCACAGCAGCCGGCGCTATTACGGCA
>Ga0302317_10002476_pt1 | contig 12600 bp, 11 predicted proteins | sample III_Palsa_N3_3_FD_200450 | JGI IMG/M metagenome (GOLD analysis project Ga0302317, IMG submission 200450) | Peat permafrost microbial communities from Stordalen Mire near Abisko, Sweden - III_Palsa_N3_3 | ecosystem: Environmental > Terrestrial > Soil > Palsa > Peat permafrost | place: Sweden...
GCGGTGCAGCGGCAGGATCAGGGTGGCGTTGTCGGCCAGCACCAGCAGGTCGGGATTGATGTCGATGTTCTGGCCGCGCACCCGCTCGATCTCGGCCAGCAGCGCCCAGGGGTCGACGACGACGCCGTTGCCGATCACCGACAGCTTGCCCTGCACCACCCCGGAGGGCAGCAGCGAGAGCTTGTAGACCTGGTTACCGACCACCAGGGTGTGGCCGGCGTTGTGGCCGCCCTGGAAGCGCACCACCACATCGGCGCGGGCCGACAGCCAGTCGACCAGCTTGCCCTTGCCCTCGTCGCCCCACTGGGCGCCGACCACCGTCACGTTGGCCATGGTTACGCGCTTCCGCCCCGCCGAGGGGACCCAGGCCGCCCTTCGACAGGGACTCGGCGGCCGGGCGGATCGCGATGACGCGCTCGGGCGGCCCGAGGCGCGGCGGCGTTTAGAGGCTCTGCTAGGGGCGCGTCAAGCGCTACGCGAACAGCCACAAAATGCGGGTCATCCCGGAAGCTCGCTCTAGCGAGCTATCCGAGATCTCTTTCCGCCTTGTGCGCCGAGGAGATCCCGGATGAGCCGCCGCGCGGCTCTCCGGGATGACATTGTTATTGTTTGCGAAGTTGGCGACACGTGGGAGGTCTCACAGCTCCAGCTCACCGCCCAGCATCGCCTCGGCCATGGCGCAGTGCATGGCGATGCCGCGGGCCATGACGGTCTCGTCGATCACCATGCGGTTGGAGTGCAGGGCGCAGCAGGTGCGGAAATCGCCGCCTTCCGGCGCGCCGCCGAGGAAGGCCATGGCGCCGGGGACCTTCTGCAGCACATAGGAGAAATCCTCGGCGCCCATCATCGGGTGGGCCATGCGGATCCAGCCCTCGTCGCCGAACAGTTGCGTCGCGACCCGCTGGGTGAGGTCGACGACGCGGCCGTCGTTCACCGTCACCGGGAAGCCGCGCACGAGGTCGATCTCGGCCTCGGCGCCGTGGGCGAGGGCGACGTGGCGGGCGACCTTCTCGATGCCCTCCAGCGCGATGGCGCGGGTGCGTTCCGAAAGCGTGCGGCAGGTGCCCCACAGGCGGGCGAACTCGGGGATGATGTTGTCGGTGGTGCCCGACTCGATGCGGGCGATGGTGATCACCGCCGGGTCGGAGACGCTGAGGCGCCTAGTGGTGAAGGCCTGCAGCGCCATGACGATCTCGCAGGCGATCGGGATCGGGTCGAGCGCGTCCTGCGGCATGGAGGCGTGGCCGCCGGCGCCCTTCACCTTGATGCGGATCTTGTCGGAGGAGGCGAGCAGCGCCCCGCCGCGGCTGGCGATCACGCCGGCGGGCATGTTGGGCGAGATGTGCAGGGCGAAGGCGGCGTCCGGCAGCGGGTCGATCAGCCCGTCCTCGAGCATGAAGCGCGCGCCGTGGTGGCCCTCCTCGCCGGGCTGGAACATGAACATCACCGAGCCGGTGAGCCGGTCGCGGTGCTCGCACAGCGCCCGCGCCGCGCCGGCCAGCATGGCGACGTGGGTGTCGTGGCCACAGGCGTGCATCGCGCCCTCGTGCCGGGACGAGAACGGCAGGCCGGTGTCCTCGGTCAGCGGCAGGGCGTCCATGTCGCCGCGCAGCAGCACCGTGCGGCCGTTGGCGGGCCCCTTGAGGATGGCGATGATGCCGCTGGTCGATGGCCCCTCGCGCAGCTCCAGCGGCAGGCCGGCCAGCGCCGCCTTCACCTTGGCGGTGGTCTTCGGCAGGTCGAGGCCAAGCTCGGGCTCGGCGTGAATAGCCCGCCGCAGCGTGACGGCGTCGGGGAGTTGCTGCTCGCCGATGGCGGCCCAGCCCTCCGGGTCCAGCGTCAGGGCGTCCATGCGGTTACTCCTCATTGCGTTGCGATGAGGAACCATGCCTCGGGCGGCTGGGGGAAGTCCACCCGAGCCTTGCGTCCGCCGCGCCGCTGCTTAAGAGGCGGTCCATGGCGCGACCCAGATTCCACCTGGCTTTCCCGGTAAAGAACCTCGCCGAGGCGCGCGCCTTCTATGGCGGCCTGCTCGGCTGTCCGGAGGGCCGCTCGGCGGACGACTGGGTGGACTTCGACTTCCACGGCCACCAGATCGTCGCTCACCTGGCGCCGGACGAGGCCGCGGCGGCGGCCACCAACGCCGTCGACGGCGAGGACGTGCCGGTGCGCCACTTCGGCCTGATCCTCGAGCCCGCCGACTGGACGGCGCTGGCCGAACGGCTGGCGGCGGCGGGCGCGGATTTCATCATCGCCCCGCAGACCCGCTTTGCCGGCGAGCCGGGCGAGCAGTCGACGCTCTTCATCCGCGACCCTTCGGGAAATGCGCTGGAGTTCAAGGCCTTCGCGGACGAGGCGATGATCTTCGCGAAGTAATTTTGAACCACGAAATGCACGAACGGGCAGCGCCTCGATGCGTTCGCGCTTTTCGTGTTTTTCGTGGTTATTCCTTTAGCCGCCGAAACGCCGTCGGCGCCCCCGCGCCGGCCGCCTCGATCCGGGCGATGGCTTCGGCGAGGGGCTCGATGGCGACGGCCAGATGGTGGCCGTTGGCGTGGATGAGGCGGGCCTCGTCCAGCATCAGGCCGATGTGGCCGCGCCAGCCGACGAGGTCGCCGCGCGTCAGCTCGGCGCGGCCGATTTCGCGGCCGAGCCCGGCCTGCTGGTCGGCGTCACGCGGGCAGGCCTGGCCGCAGGCGTAGAGCGCCTGCTGCACGAGGCCGGAGCAGTCGAGGCCGACGCTGGTGCGCCCGCCCCAGAGATAGGGCGCGCCGAGGAACCGCTCGGCGACCGCGGCCGGATCGCGTTCGAAGACGCCGACGGGGGCCAGGTGCGAGGTCCAGAACCATGCCCCGTCCGTTGCGCGGCTGAACTTGCCGTCCTCGGCCTCGACCGCGACCAGGGCGCCCAGGCTGAACGGCCCCAGCGCCGGCGATTTGATCGAGGGCTCGGCGAAGGCGTAGGTGCGGATCGCGCTGACCCGGTGGGTCGGGGCGGGTCCCGCCGGGGCGAGGTCGGTGGCGCGGACGAAGCCGACGTAGCCGTCGCGCCGCGCCTGGCCCCAGACGAAATCGCCATGGTCCTCCAGAGCATCGAACCGCTCGCCAAGGATCAGCTCGTCCATCCGCTCGCTGGTCACATCCGGCGCGCGGTGAAGCGGCGCGACCGGCGCGGCGACGGCCTTGAGTTGCGGGGCGGCGTAGCGGGTCGCCGTCAGCAACCCTTCCAGCGACGCGGATGCGAGATCGGCGCGCGCCAGGGTGATGCGCGGATCGGCGTGCGTCATGCGTAGCGGGCTTTGAGCATCCGGTAGAGGCCGCGGATCGCCTGCGCCTCGGCGCCCGTGCCCCAGCCCGGACGGTTGCGGCCGTTCCAGGCGTAGATGTCGAAGTGGGCCCAGGCGCCGGTCGTGGGCGCGAAGCGTTTCAGGAACAGGGCGGCGGTGATCGAGCCGGCCTGGGCCCAGGGATCGGCGTCGTTGCGGACGTCGGCGATGTCGCTGTCGATGGCGGCGTCGTAGGGCGCCCAGAGCGGCATCCGCCAGACCGGATCCTCGGCCGCCTTGGCGGCCTCGACGATGGCGGCGGCGAGGGCGTCGTCGTCGGTGTAGAAGGGCGCGAGTTCGGGCCCCACGGCGACGCGCGCGGCGCCGGTGAGGGTGGCCAGGTCGATCGTCAGGTCCGGCGTCAGCTCGGCGGCGCGGGCCAGGGCGTCGGCGAGGATCAGCCGGCCCTCGGCGTCGGTGTTGCCGACCTCGATGCTGAGGCCCTTGCGCGAGGCCAGCACATCGCCTGGCCGCATGGCGTCGCCGGCGATGGCGTTCTCGGCCACCGGCAACAGCACCGTCAGCCGGATCGGCAGCTTCGCGGCCATCGCCATCCGGCCGAGCGCCAGGGCGTGGGCCGCGCCGCCCATGTCCTTCTTCATCCAGCGCATGCTGGCCGACGGCTTGATGTCGAGGCCGCCGGTGTCGAACACCACGCCCTTGCCCACCAGCGCGACCTGCGGGTGGCCGGGCTCGCCCCAGGTGATCTCGATCATCCGCGGTGCGCGCTCGGGGGTCGCGGCGCGGCCGACGGCATGCACGGCCGGGTAGTTCGCGGTGAGCAGGTCGTCGCCGACCACGACCGAGATCTCGGCCCCGAACGCCTCGGCCACTTCGCGGGCGATGGTCTCGATCTGCCGCGCGCCCATGTCGGCGGCGGGGGTGTTGATCATGTCGCGGGCGAGGGCGCAGGCGTGGGAGACGGCGTGCAGCTCGCCCAGATCGACGCCGGCGGGGGCGACGAGCCGCGGGCCGGCCTCGCCGCGCTCCTTGCGATAGCGGTCGAAGCGGTAGGCGCCGAGGGCGAACGCCAGCGCCGCGTCGGCCGGCGCCGGGCCGTCAGACCGCGTCTCGAACGCATAGAGCGCGGCGGGCAGCTTCACCGGCAGGGCGCGTAAGGGCATCGCGCCGCCGGCGCCGAGGCCGGCCAGGGCCAGCGCCGGCCCGGTCTCGTCGGCGAGCGCGGCGACCTCGCCGGCCTTGCCCTTGAATTTCGCCAGCCGCGCCTGGGCGCGCAGCGGCGCCGGCAGCGCCTCGACGGCGGCCTCGGCCTCGGCGCTGGTGACGAGGCGGATCGGGATCGCGGCTGCGTCGGAGGCGGCGATGACGGCGTCGGACATGGCGGGCATCCCTGGCAAGGCGGCGAGCGTAAAATCGGCCGCGCCGGATTATGCTTAACGCTTCCTTGACGCTAGCGCCGCGATCCTCCGGGCGAAAGATTCCGCAGAGGTTCCAGCCATGCTCGTAAAGCGCCTCCTGGCCGCATCGGCCCTGTCTCTCGTGGCGGCGGCGGCCATGGCCGCGACCGCGCCGCCGCCGGCCGCGACGCCGGCTTCGGGCACGACGCCCGCGACCGCCGCCGCCGCACAGAAGCCCGCGCCGACCCCGCCCAAGCCGATGAAGGCGACCCCCGAGGAGCGCGCCGAGGTGGAGCGCATGTCGCCGTTGTCGCGCGCGGCCTTCTGGGCCCGCGAGGTCGACAATTTCCCGACCGACTATGACGCGCGCATCAGGCTCGCCAAGGCGCTGCGGGCGCTCGGCAGGTTCGAGGAGGCCGGCGCCGCCGCCGACCAGCTGCTGGTGCTGCAACCTTCGAACCTCGAGGCGATGCTGGAGAGCGCGCGCGACAAGATCGGCGACAACCAGGGCTTCTACGCCGTCGACCTGGCCCAGCGCGCCGAAGCCCTCGCGCCGCGCGACTGGCGGCCGGTCAGCCTGCTGGCCGTCGCGCTGGACCAGGACGGCCGCACGGCCGACGCGCTGGCGGCGCACCAGAAGGCGCTGGCCCTGGCGCCGAACAATCCGGCCACGCTCACCAACCTCGGCATGTATCTGGCCGTCCACGGCGACGCCGCCAGCGCCGAACCGCTGCTGCGCAAGGCCGCCGCCGCGCCCGGCGCGGCCGTCCAGGAACGTCAGAACCTGGCCCTGGTGCTGGGACTCGAGGGCAAGTTCGACGAGGCCGAAGAGCTGGCCCGCCAGGACCTACCGCCGGACGAGGTGCAGAATAATCTTGCCTATATGCACGCCGACGCCGACGGCGTACGGCCGCGCACCTGGGACTCCTTGAAACAGTCCCAATAGTCGGCCGGCCCGACGCGCGATTTTGGCCGCGGCAAAACAAATTATAACAAATCCTCGCGAGGCGTTGGAACCAAACCCAAGGCTCGGGTGTTGGCGGGTCTGTTCAGGGCGATGCCGGGCGAAGGAGGGGGCTAAAACACGTGAATCACGGCCTTCCTCGACGCGCGCCTCGCTGGCGCCCGCAATCGACGTACACGTCGTATTCGCGCCGCGCTGAACTCAACGTCAGACACCGGCGCGATAATGCGCAGGACGGCGCCACACCAAAGTTGATTGCCGAAACGGCATTGTATAGCTTGCCGACGGTATCGCCGACGGAGCTGTTTGTCGGGGGGTGTGACCTGCCCGACACTTCCGCGTGCGCGACGGATTGGTATAACGCCGCTTGGTCTATTCGATCGCCTCAGAGGGCAAGGAAGGACTTCGAATGAAACTGAAACTTCTAGCAGGTGCGGCGCTGGCCGGCTTGTTTGCCTGCTCCGGCGCTATCGCCGATCCGGCGGACAGCGGTTGGTACGGCGCCGTCGATCTCGGCGGCCACAAGACTGAGCCGACGAACACGACGTCCAAGGACAGTGAGCTCGGGGGTCCGCACGCGGATCTGACCTTCTATCCCGGATGGGACTTCGCCGGCTTTGCGCGCATCGGCTACAAGGTCTCGCCGCACATCCGGCTCGAGCTCGAAGCCGGCTATCGGCCGTCCGACTTCAACTCGGTCGACGACCGGGTCCGCACTGGCCGTCCGTTCGGCAGCGCGACGGGTATCTGCAACTTCTATTCCCCGGCGGGGCATGCTTGCCCGAAGCCCAAGGGCAATGAAGACGCCTACACGGGCATGGCCAACCTGCTCATCGACATCCTCCCGGAGAACCGGTTCGATCCGTTCATCGGCGGCGGCGTCGGCGCCGCTCGCGTGGATCTGGAGTCGGAGGGCCGGCTCAAGACCCCCACGGGCACGCCGCTCCAATACATTTCCACCGGCGATCCCGACACCCAGTTCGCCTACCAGGCCATCGCGGGCGTCGCCTATCGCGTGAACGACCAGTTGAATGTCGACCTGACCTATCGCTTCCTGGGTACGGAAAGCCTCGACTGGCGTTCGCGGGAATCTGGCGAGAACGATCCGAGAGAGATCGCGCTCGGCGGCCTCAGCGGCCACTACTACGACTCATCCGTGACGCTGGGTCTGCGGTATCTGTTCTCGGCGCCGCCTCCGCCTCCCCCGCCGCCGCCTCCGCCGCCCCCGCCGCCTCCGCCGCCGCCTCCCCCGCCGCCGCCGCCTCCGCCGCCGCCTCCCTCCAAGGAGACGAAGGAGTTCGTGGTCTACTTCCCGTTCGATCAGTACGTGCTGACCCCGGACGCGCAGTCGGTGATCACGGAAGGCGCGCAGTATGCGACCGGCGACCAGGTTTCCAACAAGGTCACGGTCGTGGGCCACACCGACACCTCCGGGTCGGTCGCCTACAACCTGCGTCTGTCGGAACGCCGCGCGAAGGCCACCGCCGACCAGCTGGTCGCCGATGGCGTGTCGCAAACGGTGCTGGACGTCAGCTGGGTCGGCAAGACCGACCTCGCGGTGCCCACGCCGGATGGCGTGAAAGAGCCCCTGAACCGTCGCTCCACGATCACGGTGCAGTTCTAGGAAGCCTTTCGCTTCGAAACGAATGGGAGCCCGGCCGCAAGGCCGGGCTTCTTTCGTTTGGGGGGTGAGACTGGCGCCGCAGGCGCCGGACTTAGCCGCGGAGTTCGCGGAGGAGGCGCAGAGGACGCAGAGATTGCCGCACCTCTGCGCGCTCCGCGCCTACTCCGCGTCCTCTGCGGTTAGATAGAGACCCTGCGGCGCATTCGCTGCCGGCGATTGGCGCATCAGGCCGGCAGGCCGAGCGCTTTCAGGGCTTCGGCGCGGACGGCCTTGTAGTCGAGCTTGCCGTTGGCCGCGCGCAGGATCGGGGCCACCACCAGCTCGCGCGGGGCCTTGTAGCGCGCCAGGCGCTCGCGCACGTGCTCGGCGATCTGCGCCAGCGTCGGCGCGGGGGCGTCGCCCATGTCGACCACCGCGCAGATGCGTTCGCCGAACCTGGGGTCGGGCACCCCGACCACGGCGGCGTCGCGCACGCCCGGATAGCGCTTGATCGCCTCCTCGACCTCCTCGGGGAAGACCTTCTCGCCGCCGGTGTTGATGACCTGCGAGCCACGACCCAGCAGCCGCAGGGTCCCGTCGGCGTCCACCGTCGCCCAGTCGCCCGGCACCGACCAGCGCCGGCCCTCATATACCTTGAAGGTGCGCGCCGACTTTTCCGGATCCTTGTAATAGCCGATCGGCAGGTGGCCCGAGACGGCGAGCTGGCCGCGCTCGCCGGAGCCTGGCTGCACCCGGCGGCCATCCTCGGTGAAGCAGGCGCTGTTGGCGGTCACCATGAACTTGGCCGTCTCCGCCGCGCCGCCGGCGCCCGAGGCCGAGACCCCGAGCCCCACCGCCTCCGACGAGCCGAGGCTGTCGAAGATGGCGCAGCCAGGCATGTGTCGCAGCAATCCCTGCTTGTTCTCCATGCTCCAGACCGTCCCCGACGAGCCGATGCGGACCAGGCGCGACAGGTCCCATCGTCCCGGATTGGCGTCCAGCGCCTCCAGCATCGGCTGGGCGAAGGCCATGCCGACGATGGAGATCGTGCCCACCTTCAGCCGCGCCACCTCGCTCCAGAGCTGGGTGGCGTCGAAATGGCCGCTGGACGGCAGGGTGGCGACGGCGCCGCCGCCGGTGAGGCCGATCATCGAGCTGAACTGGCTGGTGCCGTGCATCAGCGGCGCGGCGGCCAGGTTGATCTGCGGCGCCGTCGCCGGATCGCCGGACGCGATGGCCGCCACCACCCGCTCGGCCGCTTCCTCCGGCCGCGAGACCGGCGGCGTGCCAAGGAAGAAGTTGCCGGCGCCGCCGAGGGCGAAGAACAGGTCTTCCGACCGCCACATCACGCCCTTGGGCATGCCGGTGGTGCCGCCGGTGTAGAGGATCAGCAGGTCGTCATCGGAGCGGCCCCACGGCGCCTCGACGCGGCCCTCGCGCGCCGCCACGATCGCCTCATAGTCCTCGGCGAACGGCGGGATCGGATGGCCAGGCTCCGCCACCGCGATCCAGGCCTTCACCTTGGGCAACCGGCCGCGGATGGCGTCCACCGTCGCGGCGAACGAGGCGTGGAAGACCACCGTCTCGGCGTCGGCGTTGTCGAACAGATAGATCAGTTCGTCGGCGACATAGCGGTAGTTGGTGTTCACCGGGGCCAGGCCGGCCTTGAAGGCGGCGTAGTAGGTCTCGAGGTATTCCGGCCCGTTGAAGAGATAGGCCGCGACCTTCGCCTGCCGTGTCAGCCCCAGATCCAGCAGCCACCGCGCCAGGGCGTTGGCGCGCCGGTCGAACTCGGCCCAGCTGAGCACCCGGTCGCCCTGGATCTGCGCCGGCCGATCCGGAATAGCGGCGGCGATCGGCTCCCAGATGTCGGCATAGTTCCACATGGCGCGGCTCCTCCCCGGAACGCTATTTTTCGCCAGTGTAGGCGCCCGTCCGTGGGGTCAAGTCAACGCGGCGCGACTCAACCGCCCGTCAGCGCCCCGGTCGTCACCACGCGCGCGCCGGCGGTTTCGAAGGCGGCGTTGTGGCGGGCGATGATCTGCGCCGCGGTCTCGCCGTTCCAGTCCCAGGTGCTGTGGGCGTCACCGACCACGGTGACCTTCAGGCCACGCGCCATCGCGCCCTTGACGGTGGCGGCCACGCACTGGTCGGTCTGGGCGCCCAGCAGGACCACCTCGCCGGCGCCCAGGTCCGCCACCCATTCGACCAGCGCGGGCTGGCTGAACGAGTCGCCGACGGATTTGGAGAAGGTGGGCTCGCCCTCCGCCTGGCCCAGCGCCGGCCAGACCGGCCAGCCGGGTTCGCCCGGCGCCAACGGATCGCCGGGCGTTCCGTCGTGGCGGATGAAGGCGACCTTGCGGCCGCTGCGCCGCGCCCAGTCGGTCACCGCGCGCACCCGCCCCACCAGGGCGTCGGCGTCATGCAGCGGCGGCTCGAAGACGCCGTTGAACATGCCGGTCTGCAGGTCGATCACGAGCACAACGGCGATGGCGTCTGGCGAAGCGGAGGTCATGCCCGTAACCTAACCCGCGACGCGAACAAGTCAAGAACATCGGAGCGGCGAAGCCGCGCCGGCGAGCGACCTGGCGCGAGACTCAGATGCTGCGCAGACCGCCGAACAGCCACAGCAGAATGAGCACGACCACCACCAGCCCGAGGATGCCGCCGAGGCCGGGCAGGCCGTAGCTTCGATGGGCGTAATAGCCGCCGCCGCCGCCGAACAGCAGCAACAGCACGACGATGATGATGATGAGGGTCACGAGTTACCTGCCGGCTTGGGGCCAAGCGCCTGAAGCGCCACCCAGCCAACGGCCAAGTTCGGCGATTGTTCCCCCGCGCCGGCCGCGGGGCTCAGCCCCCGTGGTGAGACATCACGTCCTGCACCTTCATCAGGGCCGGGCCCAGGATGACCACGAACAGCACCGGCAGGAAGAAGATGATCATCGGCACGGTGAGCTTGGGCGGCAGGGCGGCGGCCTTCTTCTCGGCGGCGGCCAGCCGCAGGTCGCGATTTTCCTTGGCCATGACCCGCAGCGCGTTGCCGAGCGGGGTGCCGTAGCGCTCCGCCTGGATCATGGCGGTGACCACGGCCTTGATGCCGGGATGGTTGGTGCGCTTGGCGAGGCCTTCATAGGCCATACGCCGCTCCGGCAGGTAGGAGAGTTCGGCGGAGAGCAGCGACAGCTCCTCGGCCAGCTCGATCGAGGAGCCGCCCACCTCCTGGCTCACCTTCACGATCGCCGCCTCGATCGACATGCCCGATTCGACGCAGATCAGCAGCAAGTCGAGGGCGTCGGGGAAGATGGCGACGATCGATTCGCGGCGCTTGGTGGCCTTGTTGGAGATGTAGAGGTTCGGCGCGTAGTAGCCGGCGGCCAGACCGAAGACGCAGGCGGCGATGCGCGTCATCACCGGCCAGTGGAAGCTATTGAGGCCGAACAGATAGGCGGCCGTCAGCGCAGCCAGGGCGAACGGCAGCACCAGCCGCGCCACGTAGAAGCGCGAGATGGCGGCCGGTCCGCGCAGGCCGGCCTGGGCCAGCTTGTCGGGGAGGTTCGGGTCTTCCAGCAGCCGCGACAGCTGCAGGCGGTCCATGACGTTCTTGTAGACGCTCTCGTCGGTCTGCCGCAGCGAGCCGCCCTGCTTGCCGGCCAGGGCCTCGCGGGAGCGGCGGCGCAGCTCCTCGCGCCGGTTGGCGACCGACTTCAGCCGGCTTTCCAGGTTGTTCTGCTGGAAGGCCGGCGAGACCACCGTGACGATGGTGAAGAAGACGATGATCCCGGTGACGGCGGCGAGCACGTTGTCCGGGTTGGTGAGCAGCTCGACCATGTCCATGCGCGGCCGCCCTCAGAACTTGAAGTTGATCATGCGGACCATCACGAACACCCCGAGCGCCATCCAGATGGCCGAGCCGCCCAGCATCAGCCAGCCGCGGTGGTCGACGAACATCGGCGTCATGTAGGACGGGGTCCAGAGCGTGATCAGGATGATCACGCCCGGTGGCAGGCAGCCGATGATGGCGGCCGAGGAGGTGGCTTCGGCGGAGAGCGCCTTGACCTTCTCGCGCATCAGCTTGCGCGAGCGCAGCACGGCCGAAAGGTTGTTGAGCGCCTCGGCCAGGTTGCCGCCGGTCTTCTGCTGGATGTTCATCACGATGGAAAAGAACCGCACCTCGGCGGTGGGCATGCGCTCGTGGAGCTTCTCCAGCGACTGGTCGAGCGAAACGCCCATGCCGATGCTCTCCACCAGTCGGCGGAACTCGCCGGCGAGCGGCTCGGCGGTCTCGCGGCCGATGATCTTCAGGCAATCGTGCACCGGCAGGCCCGACTTGATGCCACGGACGATGATGTCCATGGCGTCCGAGAAGGAGGCGGTGAACTTGTTGGTGCGGCGCTTGGCCAGAAAGCCGAGCACCCATTGCGGCAGGCCGAGCGCGGCGGCGCCGCCCAGGCCCAGCCCGATCAGCGGATTAATGTGCATCACCAGCAGGGCGAGGAAAACGCAGGCGCCGAACACGGCGCTGCCGATCCAGAACTGCAGCACGGAGAAGGTCAGGCCCGCCTGCAGCAGCTTGTTGGCGAGCGTGACCCGCATCTTCTTCTGCTTGCGTTCCTGGTCCTGCAGACTCTTCATGATCTGCTTGCGGCGCGTCTCGGCGTTGTTGACCGAGCTGGAGCGCAGACGTCGCGCGGCGTCGCGCCCGGAACTGCCGACGATGGTTTGGGCGCGCTTGACCGCGCGCTCCTGGCTGGTGCGGCCGCCGCTGAGCACGAAGCCCACCCCCACGACGCCGCCGAAGGCGACCACCGCGACCAGGATGATGATCAGAATCTGGTCCAAGCGCGTCTACTCCGCCGCGTCGAGCGCCGCGGCGAGTTCGCGCTCCAGGCCGTAGTAACGGGCGCGGTCCCAGAACCTCGGGCGGGCGATGCCGGTGGAGCGGTGGCGGCCGACGACGCCGCCGTGCTGGTCCTCGCCGGTGATCTCGTAGACGAACAGATCCTGAGTGACGATCACGTCGCCTTCCAGGCCCACCACCTCGGTGATGTGGGTGATGCGGCGCGAGCCGTCGCGCAGGCGCGCGGCCTGGATGATCACGTCCACCGACCCGACGATCATCTCGCGGATGGTTTTCGAGGGCAGGCCGTAGCCGCCCATGGTGATCATCGATTCCAGACGGCTGATGGCTTCGCGCGGGCTGTTGGCGTGGAGCGTGCCCATGGAGCCGTCGTGGCCGGTGTTCATCGCCTGCAGCAGGTCGAACGCCTCGGGTCCGCGCACTTCGCCGACGATGATCCGCTCGGGACGCATCCGCAGGCAGTTCTTGACCAGGTCGCGCATGGTGATG
>Ga0302317_10002483_pt1 | contig 12580 bp, 9 predicted proteins | sample III_Palsa_N3_3_FD_200450 | JGI IMG/M metagenome (GOLD analysis project Ga0302317, IMG submission 200450) | Peat permafrost microbial communities from Stordalen Mire near Abisko, Sweden - III_Palsa_N3_3 | ecosystem: Environmental > Terrestrial > Soil > Palsa > Peat permafrost | place: Sweden...
AGGAGCTGGCTAACATTCTCACGGCTACGCAAGTGCGTCGGCGGCCTTCGGGCCGCCGACGCTTTTTTTTGCATGCAGGCCGCACGGCGACTGCCGCCGCAAGCCTGGCGTTGCGCGGCGTTGCCGGGGCTGCAGCCATCCCACGCCTGCCGTCGTCGATCTTGCGGGCAAAGTTTTCTTAAGGCGCGGCCGAAGCGTGTCACCCTGCCGTGCCCCGGGCACGGTGCCGGGGCTCGTGTGACGCACGCGTCCGCTCGATGTTGGACTTATGGCAAGACACGGGAAAATCCGATCATGCAGCGCCGCAATCTGCTTGCGGCGGCGCTGCGTGGAGCGGTTGGATTACGGCAGCCGGTTACCGAACTGTGTCATTTGTGGCACAGCTTTGTGGCGAACTCGGCGTACTGCACATGAATGCGAGTAAGACTATGATATTCGCCGCGATTTTGATCAGGGTGAAAAGCAAGCACGAGGTCTGATTTGGGGAACGTGGTTGCGAGGCCGATAAGGCGCATATGCATGCTCAAACTGGAATGCGCGGACAAGCGGTGCTCACGACGAACGAAAGATTCGAAATCCATCTGAGGAGAACTGCGTATGCGATTCGAACGCAAGAAAACTCTATGCGCCATAAGTGCCGGCCTGGCACTTGGAGCGTTCTGCGCAGCGGCATTCGGCGATGAAGTAACCGACCGCTCAAAAGATCCTAATCTCTGGGCCGCCCCTGGCGGCGATCAGGCCTTGACGCGCCACAGCGGCCTCAAGGACATCAACACCGGCAACGTCGGCAAGCTGCAGATGATCTGGTCGCAGTCATCCGGCACGCTGCGTGGTCACGAGGGACAGCCGCTCGTCGTCACGGTAAACGGCAAGCCGATGATGTACATGGAGAGTGGCTGGCCCAACATCATCCAGGCGCTCGACCTGACTGATCCGGACCATCCGAAGGAAACCTGGAACTATCGCAAGACTACGAATCGCGATGATTCCGCTGTGCCGCGCGCCTGCTGCGACACGGTCAACCGTGGCATGTCGTATGCCGACGGCAAGCTGGTGTTCGGCACCCTCGATGGCTTCGTGATTGCACTCGATGCAGTCACGGGCAAGGAAGTCTGGGTCGTCAAGCACGCTTACCCCGACAAGGGTGAGACCATCACGCCGGCTCCGCTCATTGCCGAAGGCAAGGTGTTCATCGGCTTCGGCGGCGATGAGTTCGCGGCCCGCGGCCGCTTCACGGCGTACAACCTGGCCGACGGCAAGAAGGTCTGGGAGTGCTACAACACCGGGTCCGACAAAGACGTGTGTCTGACGAAGGACTCCAACAAGAAGCATCCCGAATACGGCACTGCCGGCCATGACATCGGCATCTCCAGCTACCCCGGCGACGAGTGGCAGCGTGGTGGTGGCGCGATGTGGGGCTTCTACAGCTACGACCCGCAGCTGAAGCTGGTCTATGCCTCGAGCGGCAACCCGGGCCTCTGGAGCCCCTCCTACCGCTGCGGCGCGACCCCTGTGACCCAGGAAGCCTGCAACAGCGGCAAGTGGGACAACAAGTGGTCGATGACCATTTTCGCCCGCAAGGTCGACACCGGCGAAGTCGTATGGGCCTACCAGATGACGCCGTTTGACCAGTGGGACTATGACGGCATCAACGAGAACATGCTCGAAGACCTGACGGTCGATGGCAAGCAGCGCAAGGTGCTCATCCACTTCGACCGCAACGGCTTCGCGTACGTGCTCGACCGTGAAGACGGTACGCTGCTGCGCGCGAACAAGTACGTCACCACCAACTGGGCGGAAAAGGTCGACATGAAGACCGGCCGTCCCGTGAAGGTGTACGAGCACTCGCCGCTGAAGCCGCACGGCAACACCCAGGCCTGCCCGTCCGCGATGGGCGGCAAGGATCAGCAGCCCTGCGCGATTGATCCGAGCGAGCCTGGCATGGCGTACTGCCCGACCAACAACTGGTGTATGGAGGATGAGCCGCAGGAGCGCTCACATACCCAGCAGGGCATCGTGTACGTGTTCGCCAACGTGTACATGTACCCGGAGAAGCCGGGCATCACGGGCAAGTTCAAGAAGTTCAACGTGCTGACCGGTGAGACGGTCTGGGAAATCCCGGATCAGTATCCGAACTGGGGCGGCGCGCTCGTCACCGATGGCGGCGTGGCCTTCTACGGCAGCCTGGGCGGCGACTTCCGCGCGGTGGATCGTGCCACCGGCAAAGTGCTGTGGCAGCGCCGACTGGGTTCGGGAATCATCGGCAACCCGATCACCTACAAGGTGAACGGCAAGCAGTACGTTTCCGTGTGGAGCGGCATCGGCGGCTGGATCGGCCTGCCGGTCACCGCGGGCCTGGACCTGAACGACAAGTTCGGCGCGATCGGCGCCACCGCCATGACCAAGGCGGCGAATCTGAGCATGATCCCGCAGGGCGGCACGCTCTATACCTTCGCCGTGGGGAATTGACGGATCGAGGTTGAGTTCGATGGAACAGGATGCGCCCGGCGGCAACGCCGGGCGCATCCTTTCTTCCGGGGCGAAGGCGCCACAGGGAACGCGGAGCCGAGGAGCCGAGTCGAAATGACAATGAGAACCCGAAGCGGATCCTTCCTGGCCGCCGCACTGGTTACGGCTGCGCTGACGTTCGCCGCAACCCCCGCACCGGCGGCGCTGCGGGTGTGTGCCGACCCGGGCAATATGCCGCTCTCCAACAACAAGGGCGAGGGCTTCGAGAACAAGATCGCGACCGTGCTCGCCAAGGCGATGGACACCTCGGTCGAGTATTACTACCGCCCCGGTGTCGAGCGCGGCCAGACCCGCACTACTCTCGATGCCGAGCAATGCGACGTCATGATCGACATGCCGGTCGATGCCGATGACGTCATCACCACCGCGCCGCTCTACCGCACGACCTTCGTGCTGGTGTATCGCAGCGAGCGCGCCTACGACTTCAAGAATCTCGACGACCCGCGGCTGAAGAAGCTCAAGGTCGGCGTGTACCAGACCTCCGCCGTGCGCGAGGCACTCGCCAACCATGGCGTCGGCAGCGTGCAGATCCATTACCTAAGCCATGACGCTGACCTCGTCGCCAAGGATCAGCCGAGCTACCAGGTACAGGAAGTGATCGACGGCAAGCTCGACGTGGCGGCCGTGTGGGGCCCGATGGCGGGCTACTTCAAGACTATGCAGCACGCGCCCATCACGCTGCAGCCGGTCAACATGCTCGATGACTCGACGCCGCTCGAGTTCGATATGGCGGTCGCCGTACGCCGCAACGACAAGGCTCTGCAGCAGAGTCTCAATAAGGCGCTGCACGAGCAGAAGGATGCGATCCGCGCGATCCTCGTGGACTACGGCGTGCCGCTGGTCAGCTGCGATGACTGCATCATCGGCGGCGATCTTCCCGCCCACGGCCCGTATAAGCCGGCAGCACCGGAGCCCAAGCAGGCGACGGCAACGGTCAGCATCGCGCAGCTCAACGAGTGGCTGGCGCACGGGGCCGATGTCAATACCGAGCTCAACAACGCGGTGATGGCCAACGACCAGAAGCGCGTCGTTTACCTGTTGGAGAAGAAGCACGCTTCCGTTTCCGCCCAGGACCTGCAGGGCGAGACCCCCTTGCACCACGCGATCATCATGGCAGAGCCCTCCATGGTGGAATTACTGATCGCGCACGGTGCCGACCCCAACGAGCGTGACCGCGATGGCTGGACGCCGCTCATGACGGCGGCCTACCTCGACAGTCCCGAAGACGTGAAGATCCTCGCTGCCAAGGGCGCCGATCCCAATGCGCTCAGCAAGCAGGACTTAAGCCCGCTTGGCATTGCAGCCCAGTATGGCAAGGAGAATGCCGCGGTCGCGCTGCTGCAGGCCGGCGCCGACCCGGCCCGGCCGGTGGGAGAGGGTGGCTACACGCCGCTCATGCTGGCCACCGCCAACCATTCCGAACCCCTGGTGCAGGCGCTCATCCAGAAGGGAGCCGACGTGAACGCCAAGAACAGCGGCGGGGTCACTGCACTGATGATTGCGGTCGCCAACAGCCGTGCCGACATGGTTGAGCTGCTGGTGCGTGCCGGTGCGAATGTGAAGGCACAGACCGACCGGGGTGATACCGCCCTGTCGATCGCGCGTGACAAGGGAGATCCGAAGGTGATCAAGCTCCTGGATGGGCCAGCGTCGCGACCGGGAGCCTAAAAGGGACGCAATTGCGAGCAGTGAAACAGAGGCGCGTAGTGCTTAAGAGAACGTTGATTCTTTGCCTGGCAGGCCTGACATCTTCCCTGATTTACGCACAGCAGCAGACTCCGCCCGCGGGTGCACCCGCCCCGGCGGCCGGTGCACCCGTAGCCGCCCCGACCGGCGGCACCATGACCCCGGTGCAGCGGGCCGATTCGTCGCCCCAGGGCACGCTCAAGAACCCCTACAAGGACACCGACGCCGATGCGGTGGCCGCGGGCAACAAGCTTTACCTTAACTATGGCTGCAACGGTTGCCACGGGGGCACCGGAGGCGGCGGCATGTGTCCGCCGCTCACCAACGACACCTGGGTCTATGGCGGCGACGACGACACCCTGTTCCGGCTGGTCGCCTATGGCACCCAGATCCTGCAGAGCAAGGGGTACAGCCGCAAGGCGCAGGAGAATGTTGTTGGGCCGATGCCACAGATGGGTCAGGTCGTGAAGACGGACGACGATTTGTGGCGCATCCTTGCGTTCGTGCGGTTCAACTACCACGGCGCGCCGGAGTGTAAGTTCGGCTGTCCACCGCCGTAGACGACCGTCGATCCGGCAGGTTGAGGGGGAGTCTTGGTTATGATGCGTGCGCGACCCGCGTCCCACAGTCATGCGGACCACATTGGCAATCTGGTCCGTCGGCACGGGGCAGAGCTTCCGATCACGGACCTGGTCCGATCATCCTGGAGCCGCTGCCTCAACGCGTATGCCCTAGATCCGCAGGAGATCAAGCGCCCGAACAGCGTAGAGGCGGCGGACCTGCAGGCGCGCCGCGATCGCCTGGGCGTTCTGCTTGGCATCGCGCGCATCGAGATGGAGGCACTCGGCAAGCTGATCAAGCATTCCGAGTACAGCATCATGCTGACCGACCGCGACGGGGTCATCCTCAGCTACGTCGGCGATACCGGGTTCTCCGCCACCGCGCGTCGCAGCGGCTTCCGCGAAGGCGTGATGTGGAGCGAGCGGGAGATGGGCACCAACGGCATGGGCACCTGCCTCACCACCGGCCGCTCCGTCGTCATCCACAGGACCGATCACTTCCTCGCCCAGAATACCGCTCTGACCTGCTGCGCCGCGCCGATCTTCGACATGCGCGGGGAGCTGCTTGCGGCGCTGGATATCTCCGGCTCCTCCTCCAACCCGCAGAGCCATACGCTCGCGCTGGTGGAGATGGCGGCCACCAATGTCGAGAACCGAACGCTGCTCTCCGCCTGCCGCGACCTGCACCTGGTGCGTTTCCATCGCTGCGCGGAGTTCGTCAGCACCCCCGGCGAGGGCGTGCTGGCCTTCGATGACCAGGGCATCATCAGGGGCGTCAACCGTTCAGGTCTCACGCTCCTCGGGCAGCGCAACCACGAGGCCGTGTGCGGGCAGCGCGTCGAGCAGGTCCTCGAGACGACGCTCGCGACCCTGACGCGTCTTGCCGCGCAGCGCGGCTACCGCGCCGAGGCGCTGTCGCCCAAGGCAGCGGCGCGCCGCTGGTTCGCCACCGTGCACCCGCCCGTCGACGCACCGCGCCGCGCGCAGGTAAGCGTCGCGGGCGCCGAGGCGGCCGCCCCGGTCGTCGCGCGCGGCACGCTCGAGTGCCTGCAATCGGCCGATGCGACCATGCAGCACAACATCGAGGTGCTGCGCCGCGTCGTGGACCGCGATATCTCGGTGCTCCTGCTGGGCGAGACCGGCACCGGCAAGGGTTTCTGTGCGCGTGCCATCCACAATGCCAGCAACCGCGCCGACAAGCCCTTCGTGACCGTCAACTGCGCGGCGATCCCCGAAACCCTCATCGAGAGCGAGCTGTTCGGCCACAAGCCCGGCGCCTTCACGGGTGCGACGCGCGAAGGGGGCATCGGCCGCATCCTCCAGGCCAACGGCGGCACGCTGTTCCTGGATGAGATCGGTGACATGCCAGTCACGCTGCAGACGCGTCTCCTGAACGTCATCGAGGACCGCGAAGTGATGCCCCTCGGAGCCAGCAAGGTAGTGAGCGTCGATGTGCGCGTCATCAGCGCCACCCAGCACCACCCGCTCGATCTCATTGCGAAGGGTCAGTTCCGCGAGGATCTCTACTACCGCCTGAACGGCATTACGGTGCGGCTGCCGCCGCTGCGCCAGCGGACCGACAGTGCTGAACTCATCATGAAGCTGCTGCGCGGCGAGGCCGGCGCTGAGGCGATCGAGATCGAGCCGGCGCTGCTGACGCGCCTGGCGCGCCACTCCTGGCCCGGCAACGTGCGTCAGCTGCGCAACGTCGTGCGCACCATGCTCGCCCTGCGCAGTGGGGAGCATCTGACGCTCGCCGACTTCAATGAGGAATGGCTGGCCGGGTGTGTGGCCGAGGATGTCAGCCGTACTGACGCCGACGCTGCCCTCGATGTCGAGGGCGAGAGCGTGCTCAGCGGCGCGGAGCGCGATGCGCTGCGCCGCATGCTCGAGTCATGCCAATGGAACGTGAGCGCGGCCGCCGCACGGCTGCATATCAGCCGGCGCACCATCTATCGCAAGATCCATCGGCACGGGCTGCTGCGGCACGCGCCGCAGCTGGCCGCGGCCATGCAGGATGCCGACTGAAGCCCGCTGCGGGGCCGGCGCAAGACCTACAAACCCAAGTGACGAGGCACGATTACCATGGCAACCAAGATCCATCCGTCGGTTGATAACGGAGTCAAGAAGGGCGCCGCGAACTTCGGCGGCGGCACACTCACCTGCAAGTGCACCAGCAGCCCGGTGACGGTTAAGATCGGCGGCAACGTCGCTTTCAACCACGCTTGCGGCTGCACCAAGTGCTGGAAGCCCGCCGGCGCTACGTTCTCGGTCATCGGCGTCATCAGCCGCGACAAGGTGACGGTGACGGCCAACGGCAACAAGCTGAAGATCGTGGACGAAAAGGCCCCCATTCAGCGCTATGCCTGCAGCGGCTGCGGCGTGCACATGTACGGGCGCATCGAGAACAAGGCCCACCCCTTCCACGGCCTGGATTTCTTCCATACGGAGCTCTCGAAGGAAGAGGGCTGGGAGGAGCCGCGCTTCGCCGCGTTCGTCTCCTCGATCATCGAGTCGGGCACCAAGCCTGACCAGATGGGCGCCGTGCGCGCGCGTCTGAAGGAGCTGGGACTTGAGCCCTACGACTGCCTGTCGCCGCCGCTCATGGACCTCCTGGCCACGGACGCCGCGAAGAAAAAGGGCGTTCTGGCCGCCTGAGGCCTAAGACCCCGACGTCCGAAGGCCCTGCGCAGCCGCTGCGCGGGGCCTTTATTTATGGGCTGCCGGGCCGCATCTATGCTTGACCGAATTAGCCTCTCGTAGCAGGAACCGAACCCATGAAAACACGCGCAGCGATTGCCACGGCGGCGGGGAAGCCGCTTGAGATAGTGACGCTGGATCTTGAGGGACCGAAGGCGGGGGAGGTTCTGGTGGAGCTGAAAGCCACCGGGGTGTGCCACACGGATGAGTTCACGCGCTCGGGGGCGGATCCGGAAGGACTGTTTCCGTGCGTGCTCGGGCATGAGGGGGCGGGGATCGTGGTGGACGTGGGTCCCGGGGTGACCTCGGTGAAGAAGGGGGATCACGTGATTCCGCTGTATACGCCCGAGTGCCGCCAGTGCAAGAGCTGCACCTCGCAGAAGACGAACCTGTGCACGGCGATCCGGGCGACCCAGGGCAAAGGGGTGATGCCCGATGGCACGACGCGCTTTCACTTAGGTAAGGAGCCGGTCTATCACTACATGGGCTGCTCGACGTTCTCCAACTACACGGTGCTGCCGGAGATTGCGGTGGCGAAGATCCGCGAGGACGCCCCGTTCGAGAAGGTGTGCTACATCGGCTGCGGGGTGACGACGGGGATTGGGGCGGTGATCAAGACCGCCAAGGTGGAGCCTGGGGCGAACGTGGTGGTGTTTGGGTTGGGGGGTATTGGTCTTAACGTGATCCAGGGGGCGCGGATGGCGGGCGCCAACAAGATCATCGGGGTGGACCTGAATCCGAAGCGCAAGGCGCTGGCGGAGCAGTTTGGGATGACGCACTTTGTGAACCCGAAGGAAGTGGAGGGGGATCTGGTGGCGCATCTGGTGGCGCTCACGGATGGGGGTGCGGACTACAGCTTCGAGTGCGTTGGCAATGTGAAGCTGATGCGCCAGGCGCTGGAGTGCTGTCACCGTGGCTGGGGAGTGTCGGTGGTGGTCGGGGTGGCAGGAGCGGGCCAGGAGATCGCGACGCGGCCGTTCCAGCTCGTGACCGGGCGGGTGTGGAAGGGGACGGCATTTGGGGGGGTGCGCGGGCGCACCGAGGTGCCGAAGATCGTCGACTGGTACATGGACAAGAAGATCGCGATCGATCCTCTGATCACGCACGTGATGCCGCTGGAGAAGATCAACGACGCCTTCGACCTCATGCACTCGGGCGAATCCATCCGCAGCGTCGTCACCTACTGAACACTGATTGGTTTAAGTACCGCCGGCGCGGCCCGCGCGGCGGTTCATGCAAACGCGAACCTGAGGAGAAGATCATGGCAGTTTCAATTCACCCGGCGGTCGATGGCGGCGTCAAGGCCGGCTCGCCCAACTTCGCTGGCGGCACCCTCACGTGCAAGTGCACCTCGAACCCGGTGACCGTGAAGGTCTCGGCCAACACCGCCTTCAACCACGTCTGCGGCTGCACCAAGTGCTGGAAGCCCTCCGGGGCCACCTTCGCGCAGATCGCGGTGGTCGGCCGCGATAAAGTCACGGTGACCGCCAATGGCAACAAGCTGAAGATCGTGGACGAGAAGGCCCCGATCCAGCGCCACGCCTGCACGGTCTGCGGCGTTCACATGTACGGCCGCATCGAGAACAAGGACCACCCCTTCCACGGGCTCGATTTCGTGCACACCGAGCTCTCCAAGGAGAGCGGCTGGTCGGCCCCGGAATTCGCAGCCTTCGTCTCCTCGATCATCGAGTCGGGATTCCCGCCGGCTCGCATGGGCGAGGTGCGTGCCCGCCTCAAGGAGCTGAAGCTTGAGCCGTACGACTGCCTGTCGCCGGCGCTCATGGACCTCCTGGCCACGGATGCCGCGAAGAAAAAGGGCACGCTCGCCGCGTAGCGCGCGCGGCGGCGGCCGCCTTAAGATCGTGCGGCCCGTGCGAACCGGCGCCGCTGCCCCGGGAATCCTCCTGTGGCAGCCGGCGCCGCACCTTTTTTAGGGCAGTCAGGAGTTCACCGGTGACCGATCGCCGCCAGTTTCTCGTCCACTCCGGCGCCCTGGTGGGCCTCGGTGTCGCAGCCGCGCTGCGCGCCCCGCGTGCCTTCGCGGACGCCACCCCCGTAAGCGCCCGGCATCTCGACGCCCTGTTCGACGGCTTCATGGCCGAGCGCTTCGCCAGGAGCCCCGAGCTCCTGACCAGTCTCGGGCTCGACAAGGACCAGTACGCCTGGGCGCGTTCGCAGCTGAATGACGCATCGCTCGAGCGGGTGGCCGCTGCGAAGCTCGAGAACGCCTCGCGCCTCAAGCGCCTGCGTGACTTCGGGCGTGCCGGGCTCGGCGGGCGCGACCTTGCCAACTACGACACGGTCGAGTTCCAGATGGAGACCTTTGCGCGCGCGACGCCCCTTCAATACGGCGACTACGTGCGCCCCTACGTCGTCAGCCAGCTGACCGGTTCCTACCAGGGGATCCCGACGTTCCTCGACCGCCAGCACAAGGTCGAGAACCGCGACGACGCGGAAGCCTACCTTGCACGCCTGCGCGCCTTTGCCGTGGTGCTGGACCAGGAGAGCGCCCGCGTCGAGCACGATGCGGCCCTCAAGGTCGTGCCGCCGGATTTCCTGATCGAGCGCACGCTCGAGCAGATGGGCCAGCTGCGCAGTGCCGCACCGGCGGACTCGATCCTGACGACCTCGCTTGCGACACGCGCCACCCAGCTCAAGCTCAGCGGGGACTACGGTGCGCAGGCCTCGCGACTGGTCGCCGATGAGGTGTATCCGGCGCTCGAGCGGCAGATGAAGGTGATGGCGGAGCTGCGGGGCCGCGCCGTGCACGAGGCGGGGGTGCGGCACCTGCCGCAGGGCGAGGAGCTGTACCGCGTAGGCCTGCGCTTCGCCACGACGACCGACATGACGCCCACCGAGGTGCATGAGCTTGGACTCACGCAGGCGCAGGCGATCCATGCGCAGATGGACGCACTGCTGCGCAAACTCGGCAAGTCACAGGGCACCGTGACCGAGCGCGTGCAGGCGCTCATGAAGGACCCGCAGTACCTGTACCCCGACACGGATGCCGGACGAGGGCAGGTGCTCGAGTACTGCAACGGGCTCCTGGCCGCGCTGCAGCCGCACCTGCCGAAGTATTTCAACATCCTGCCCAAGGTACCGGTGGAGATCCGCCGCGTGCCCGAGTACACGCAGGCCGGCGCCCCGGAGGGCTACTACAACACCCCGGCGCTCGATGGCTCGCGCCCCGGTGCCTTCTACATCAACCTGCGCGACACCAACGAGCTGCCGCGCTGGACGCTCCCCACCCTGGTGTACCACGAGTCCGCACCCGGTCATCACTTCCAGCTCGCCCTCGTGCTCGAAATGCCCGCGCTGCCGCTGATCCGCAAGGCCGGCGGCGGCTTCTCCGCCAACACCGAAGGCTGGGCGCTGTACGCCGAGCAGCTGGTCGATGAGATGGGGCTCTACGACGCCGATCCTGTCGGACGCCTGGGGATGCTGCAGTCGGCGATCTTCCGCGCCGCGCGCTGCGTCGTGGACACCGGTATCCATACCCAGGGCTGGAGCCGCGAGCGCGCCATCGACTACATGGTCGAGACCACGGGCGACAAGCGCAGCTCCATGACGAGCGAGGTCGAGCGCTACTGCACCTGGCCCGGGCAAGCCTGCAGCTACAAGGTGGGGCAGACCCAGTGGCTGAAGCTGCGCGCGCAGGCGCAGCGCCGGCTCGGTGCGCGCTTCGACATCCGCGCCTTCCACGATGCCGGTCTGACCGCAGCTCCCATGCCCATGTCGGTGCTCGGCGGGGTGATCGAGGAGTGGGTGCGCAGCCAGGGCGCATGAGCGCGCGGGGGCACGCACGCCCCCGGCGCGCACCCCTGCGCGGTGTGGCGCAAGGCTGGTGCGCGGCAGCGGTTCAAGAGCTCGAAGCGCTGAATCAGCCCGTCGGGGGGCGCTCGCGCAGGAATCCCGGATTCAGTTCCGCCACCGAGTTACAGCCGAGCTCACCGAGCACCCGGTCGAGTTCGCTGGTGAGGATGTCGAGTGCATGGTTCGCGCCCGCTTCGCCCGCGGCCGCAAGACCGTAGAGCATGGCGCGCCCGAGCAGGACGGCATCGGCGCCGAGTGCCAGCGCCTTGACGAGGTCGGTGCCGCGGCGAAAGCCACCATCCACGAGGAGCGTCATGCGCGCCCCCACGGCTGCTGCAATCTGCGGCAGCACCTCGAGTGCCGTCACGCAATGATCCAGCTGCCGCCCGCCGTGGTTGCTCAGCACCAGCCCCTCGCAACCGAGGCGTACCGCGCGCTCGGCGTCGCGCACGTCCAGGACGCCCTTGATGAGGAGCTTGCCGCGCCACAGCTCCCGGATCCACTCGACGTCGGCCCAGGAAATCGAAGCATCCATCAGGCGCGGGATGACGGTGCTGCCGCCGAGCGCGTTGGTGGCCGCGGGCGTGAGGAAGCCCTCAAGATTGCGGAAACGCGGCAGGCCGCGTGGCCTGCGAGCCAGCGCGGGTGGCGGGCGATGTCGAGGAGCGTGCGCAGGCTCGGCCGGCCGGGGGCGCGGTAGCTGCGCCGGTCCCATTCGCGGCTGCCGAAGACATTGGCATCGGTGGTCAATACCAGGGCCTCGTAACCGGCCGCGGCGGCTCGTCCGATGAGCTCGCGCGCGATGGCACGATCCTTGAGCACGTACAGCTGCAGCCACAGGTGGCCGCCGGCGCGGCGCGCGATGTCCTCGAGCCGCGCCGTGGAGAAGGTGCTCAGCGTGAAGGGGACGCCGTGGCGGGCGGCGGCGCGCGCCAGCGCCACGTCGCCGTCGGCGTGCAGGATGCCGTTGAAGCCGGTGGGACCGACCACGAGCGGGGCGGCCAGCTCGTGGCCGAAGAGCGCGGCGGCGAGGCTGCGCCGGCGGGTGTCGATGAGCGTGCGCGGCAGCAGACGCCAGCGTGCGAAGTCGGCGCGGTTGGCGCTGAGCGTTGCCTCATCCTCCGCACCTCCCTCGACGTACTCGAACGCGAAGTGCGGCACCCGCCGCACGGCGAGCGTGCGCAGGTCGGCGATGTTCAGTGCCCGGGCGAGCGGACCGCGGTGCAGCGCACGTCGCTTCCAGGGCATGGCGCTCCCGCTCTCCGGCTGCAGGCGACCGGCTAGTTCAGGAA
>Ga0302317_10002491_pt1 | contig 12547 bp, 12 predicted proteins | sample III_Palsa_N3_3_FD_200450 | JGI IMG/M metagenome (GOLD analysis project Ga0302317, IMG submission 200450) | Peat permafrost microbial communities from Stordalen Mire near Abisko, Sweden - III_Palsa_N3_3 | ecosystem: Environmental > Terrestrial > Soil > Palsa > Peat permafrost | place: Sweden...
GGGGCAGCTCGATTTGGTGCTGGCGTTGCAGTGGGTGCGGGACAATATTGCGGAGTTTGGCGGCGATGCGCAGCGGGTGATGATCTTTGGGCAGAGCGGTGGCGGGGCGAAGTGCGCTACGTTGATGGCGCAGCCGCTGGCGAAGGGTTTGTTTCATCGCGTGATTTCGATGAGCGGGCAGCAGGTGTCGGGCGTGCAGGCCGCCCATGCGACGGAGCGGGCGAAGAAGGTGTTGCAGGCGTTGAAGCTGGATGGCCTATCGGTGAAGGATGCGGCTGCGGGATTGAGGGCGGCGACGATGGTAGAGATTCAGCAGGCGACGCGCGCGGGTGGATACTTTGGGCCGGTGACGGATGGGCGGTCGCTGCCAACGGACCCCTTTTCGCCGACTGATCCGAAGATCTCGGCAGGCGTGCCGATGGTGTTGGGCAATACACATGACGAGACGCGGGTGTTGATTGGAGGCGGGCAGCCGGCGCTGTTCGATCTGACGTGGGAGACGCTGCCTGATGCGCTGGAGAAAGGCGCGCCATTTTTGAAGAGCGATACAGTGAGTTTGCCGGTTGCGGAGGTGATTAAGAAGTATCGCGAGTGGAATCCGCGGTACTCGGCGAGCGATGTGTTCTTTGCGGTGACGACGGACTCGCGGTCGTGGCGCGGTGAGGTGATCGAGGCCGAGAGGCGGGCGGAAAATGTGAATACTCGTTCACATACCTGGGTGTATCAACTGAACTGGAAGTCTGGCGTGGATGGAGGGAAGTGGGGCGCGCCGCATACGCTGGATATTCCGCTGGCTTTCGATAATGTGGCGGTGTCGCCGGGAATGGTGGGGTCTTCTGATGCGGATATGGAGCGCGCGCAGAAGATGGCGGATGTGGTGAGCGAGACATTTATCGAGTTTGCGCGGACGGGGAACCCGAACAATGCTCATCTGCCGCAGTGGCCGGCGTTCGATTTGGCAAAGAGGCCGACGATGATCTTCGATCTGCCGGTGCGGGTGGAGGATGATCCGCGTGGGCGGGAGCGGCGGTATCTGGGGCAGGTGCCTTATGTGCAGCCGGGGACGTAAAGAGGTTGGTGTCTGTAGAGGTTTGAGAGTTTGAGGAGCGAGGCTCGAGAAGCCTTCTACTGCGTGCAATTTTTCTAGCTGTCTTTGCGGTAGAGGAGGTTCTTCATGGCGGTGCGGCGGGCTTCGTTGGCTTCGGAGATGGACTTGCGCTCTTCGGCGGAGAGCTTGGTTTTGGTGGTGGTGTCTTCTTTGTCGGGGTTGTTGCAGTCGCGGCAGCGGTTGGCATAGCCGGGATGGTCGGGCTTGAGTTCGAACTCTTCGTGGCAGAGGATGCAGGTCTTGATCGGGAACGGCATAGCGTGTCTATGATACTCCCGCGATACGCTGTCACTTGGGTTGGAAGAGCAGCGGGGCGAAGTGGAGGAGGTTGTCGCGCCAGACGATCCAGTTGTGGGCGCCGGGGGTTTGGATGGGGGTGACGTCGAAGCCTTTGGTCTTGGCCCAGTCGATGAAGGCGGTGTTGGTTTTGAGGAGGCCGTCGCTGGAGCCGCAGGCGATCCAGAGGAGTTTGAGGTTGGCCTTGGCGGGATCGAGGCCGGGGAAGGCTTCGTCGAACTTGTCGGCGTGGAAGCCGCCGGCGCTGAAGCCCCCGACGTAGGCGAAGAGGTCAGGATGATTGAGGCCGATGGTGAGCGATTCGAGGCCACCCATGGAGAGGCCGGTGATGGCGCGGTTCTGGCGGCCCTTGGCTGTGTTGTATTCGTGTTCGACGGTCGGCATGATCTCGGTGAGCAGCGATTGCGAGAAGAGGCTGGTGTTCTCGTCGACGGTGGTGGGGCTGTTCCAGCCGCTCTCGCCGTGGGTGACGAAGTTGAGGTTGCCGTAGCCGAGGGGCAGGACGACGATCATGGGGACGGCTTTACCCTCGGCGATCATGGAGTCGAGCATGAGGTTGGCGCGGCCGACGTTGATCCAGGCGTACTCGGGGTCGGAGTAGCCGTGGAGGAGGTAGAGGACGGGGTAGCCGCCCTTGCGTTTGGCATCGTAATTAGGCGGGAGATAGACGTCGTAGGGGACCTGATCTGCCGTGTAGTTTTTTTCGATTTTAGTGGTGAAGATGTGCTGGTCGATGCGGCCGTGGGGGATGTCGGTGAGCTCCCAGGGCGCGGCGGGAGTGGCGGGAATGAGGAAGTTGCTGGAGTTGCCGAGGAAATTGCGGCGGACGTCGATGTTGTGGGTGTCGACGAGGCGATTGCCGTCGACGACGAAGTTGTAGCCGTAGATCTCGGCCGGCAGAGCGGGTGAGGTGACGGACCATAGGCCGGTGTCGTCCATGGTCATAGGAAAGTTGTGGGGCTGGCCTTCGATGTTGATGGCGACATTTTGCGCGGACTTGTCGCGGTAGCGGAAGGTGACTGTGTCGTCGGAGTTGACGGTAAGGGGGATGAGGGCGGGGGTCTTGGGGAGGACGGACTTGATGGGGTCTGGAGCGGGAGCGGCGGGCTTTGGGGTGTCCTGCGCGAGCGCGGTGGCGGAGACGAGAAAAATGCAGAGTGCACAAAGTTTCTGGAGAGAAATCATGGCGGAAAGTGTAACGCGAACGCGCTGTTTCTGGCTGCCGCTGCTAAGCTAACGGGGACGAGGGAGTTATTCGATGCTGGATGTACATGCGCCGGACCATGGGATCCATGGAGTGCGGGATTTCTCGATACACCTGCTGACGATCACGGCGGGGTTGCTGATTGCGCTGGGGCTGGAGGCGGGCGTGGAGGCGATGCACCACCGGCATCAGCGGATTGAGGCGGAGGCGACGATACGCAGAGAGATAGAGGAGAACCGCAGCAAGCTGGTAAAGATGCAGGGCAATACCAAGACCGAGATAGCGAACCTTGTTCTGGCGTTGGCGTTTATTGAGGATTTGCGTTCGGGCAAGAGGGACGATCCGAGCAAGATCAAGCTGGGGTTCAACATAGAGCCATTGCAGAGCGCCAGTTGGAGCACGGCTTCCGCGACGGGAGTTCTGAATTATATGGAGTATGACAAGGCGCAACGTTTTGCGACGGCGTATCACGAGCAAGAGCTGTTTGAATCGGCCGCTGCGCAGGCCCTGGGGCACTATGAAGTACTGGACACGTATATTCCCAAAGACGAGGACCCACGCGACCTAAAGCCACAGGACATAGAAACTGCCATCCCCGACCTGCGGCGTGCGCTGGCCGATCTAAACTCCATGTCCGACTGGGGCCGGGCTACGATGCTGACGTATGACGAGGCGTTGAAGTAGGGAAGGCTGACATTCGCTGTCAGGCTATCAAGATTGCAAAATTGCGGGACGAGGGAGTGATTCGATGCTGGATGTTCACGCGCCGGAACATGGGATACATGGAGTGCGGGATTTTGCGGTCCACCTGCTGACGATCACGGCGGGGTTGCTGATTGCGCTGGGGTTGGAGCAGTCGGTGGAGGCGGTGCATCACCGGCATCAGCGGAAGGAGGCGGAGGCTAAGATTCGGGAGGAGATTTCGGAGAATCGTACGCGGCTGATGGGCGGGGCGCAGGCGTTGCAAGACGAGATTGAGGGGATGAATCTGGCTCTGCAATCGCTGGAGTCGGTGGGCGCAGGTAACAAGTTGCCGGAGGAGGCGAAGAAGAAAAAGACGCAGACGTTTTCGGAGATCAGCCTAGCGGACGCAGCGTGGCGGACGGCTAGCTCTACGGGGGTTTTGAGCTACATGGACTATGACGAGGTGGAGAAGTTTTCGGGCGCGTACGAGTCGCAGGAGGAGTACCTGGCGCTTTCGAAGCGGGCGACGGACGATTACCTGGAGTTGATGCCTGTGATTCTGGGCGGGGGTGGTGAGATAACATCCGAACGAGCGAAAGAGGCCTTGCCGTTTGCGCGTAGTGCGGGAGGGCATCTGACTGGGATGCATTTTATCGGCGAAGGGACGCTGGACGCCTACAACGCCGCTCTGAACCGCTAGGTCTACGCGCGGGAGAACTAGCGTGCCCGGGTGAGTGATGCGAGGTCTCAGCCGGTGTTTCTTAGGCCGGCGCTGATGCCGTTGATGGTGGCTGTGATGGCGCGGTCTAGTTCTTCGGAGCTTTCTCCAGAGCGTTTTCTGCGTAGAAGCTCGACCTGGAGCAGGCTCATGGGGTCGACGTAGGGGTTGCGCAGGCGGATGGAGTTTGCGAGGACGGCATTGCGCTCGAGCAGGTCGGTCTGGCCGGTGACGGCGAGGACCATGCGGCGGGTGCGGTCGAACTCGGCTTCGAGGGTGGTGAAGACGCGGTTGCGGAGGGCTTCGTCGGGGACGAGCGAGGCGTAGAGTTTGGCGATGCCGAAGTCGGCCTTGGCGAGGGCAACTTCGACGTTGCGGATGATGTCGATGAAGAGAGGGAAGTCGCGCATCATCTGCTGGAGGAGGGCGAGGCCTTGGGGGTTTGCGTCGATGAAGGATTCGAGGGCGTGGCCGACGCCGAAGTAGGCGGGGACGACGTGGCGGGACTGCATCCAGCCGAAGACCCAGGGGATGGCGCGGAGGTCGGCCATGCTGCGCTGTTTTGTGGCGGAAGCATCGGCGCGTTTGGCCGGGCGGGAGCCGATGCGGGCGTGTTCGAGTTCGGCGACGGGGGTGGCTTGCTCGAAGTAGGTGAAGACCTCGGGGTTGTCGACGATGTGGTGTTTGTAGAAGGCGAAGGAGGTGGCGCAGAGTTCGTCGAGAGCGGACTCCCAGGCGGGGAGGATGGCGCCGGTCAAATGTAAATTGTCATTCACATTTGTGATGAGGTCGGGACGTGCGATGGCGTCGAGCGAGGCGGCGATCATGAGTTCGAGGTTGCGTTCGGCGAGGACTACGTCGGAGTACTTCCAGTTGAGGACTTCGCCCTGTTCGGTGATGCGGAGTTCGCCGGTGAAGCTGTCGAGGGGCTGGGCGAAGATGGCGCGGTGGGTGGGGCCGCCGCCGCGGCCTACGGTGCCTCCACGGCCGTGGAAGAGGCGGAGGGTGACGCCGCATTCGCGGGCGACTTCGTGGAGGGCACGGTGGGCCTTCCAAATCTCCCAGGTGGAGGCGATCATGCCGCCGTCCTTGTTGGAGTCGGAGTAGCCGAGCATGACCTCCTGGCGGCCGTTCCAGGAGGCGAGCAGGGGTTTGTAGGCAACGCTCGACCAGAGTTCGCGGCAGATGGCGGGGGCGTTGCGGAGGTCTTCGATGGACTCGAAGAGGGGTACGGGTTGGAGGCCGGGGTCGGTGGCGGTACCTTCGACGTGGACGTTGCCGAGGCGGGCGAGCCAGAGGACGTGGAGGGCGTCCTGCGCGGAGCTAGCGCCGGAGATGACGTACTGGGTGATGGCGAGGGGGACGTGTTGCTTGATCTCGGCGATACCGCGGAAGGTGGCGAGGACCTCGGCGGTCTGAGGGGAGAGCTCGGCGGCGGCGTTGCTTTGCGCTGCGTTGAGCTCTTGAACGGCGGCTTCATGCACACGTGCGTGCTGGCGGATGTCGAGGGTCTGGAGATGCAGGCCGAAGGTGCGGACTTCGAGGATGAGTGGGTCGATGAAGACCTCGGCGAGACGGAGGCCGCAATTGGTGGCGAGCGAATCGCGCAGCAGGGTGAGATCGGCGAGGAGTTCGGTGGCATCACGATAGGGAGTGAGCGATGCGTGCGGGGAGAGCGCGAGGTTGCGATGCATCGTCGACGTGGGGACGCCGCCGAGGCGGAGGGCGATGCAGGCGAGCATGAGGCGGACGGCCTCGTGGGGGAAGTGGTCTTCGAGCAGGGTGTGACTGGCGGCGCGAAGCTCGTCGAGGTAGAGGTTGAGGCGTGCGTGCAGCGCGTCAGAGATGGGCGCCTGGTTGGTGGAGGAGGCGAGCTGGTCGAAGATGGCGGCGAGCTGGGTGAGATAGCGGTGGAGGAGGAGCTGGCGGGCCATGGCGAGGGAGTCGGCCGTGGTTTCGGCGGTGACGAAGGGATTGCCGTCGCGGTCGCCGCCGATCCAGGAGCCAAAGGTGACGACTAAAGGAAAGGGTCCAGGATCCAGGGCCACGGGTCCAGAGTTTAAGGGTGGATATTCGGCGTCGAAGGCGTTGGCGATTTCGGCGTAGAGGACGGGGATGGTTTCGAAGATGGAGGCGTCGTAGTAGTCGAGGGCCATGCGGACTTCGTCGCGTACGGTGGGGCGGGCGCTGCGGACGTCGTCGGTCTGCCAGAGGGCTGTGATCTCGGCGAGCAGCGAGCCTTCGAGGGCGTCGAGTTCGGCTGGCGGGAGGGGGATGTTGTCGAGGTGTTCGAGGAGGTCGGAGATGCGGCGGCGTTTGAACATGACGCTGCGGCGGGCGACCTCGGTGGGGTGCGCGGTGAAGACTGGGGTGATGCAGATGTGGCTGAGCAGGCGGAGGGCGGCGGGGCGATCGAAGCCGGCGGCGCGGAGGCGGCGGAGAGTGCCGCGGAGCGAGCCGCGCTGCGGGGTTGCGGTTGCGTCAAGCAATGACGAGCGGCGGCGGCGTTTGCGGTGGTTGGTTTCGGCGAGGTTGATGAGCTCGAAGTAGGAGGCGAAGGCGCGGGCCAGGCGATAGGCCGTGGCGGCGTCGGCTGCGGCAGCGTGGGTGAGGGCCTGGGCTTCGTCGAGGGTCTTCAGCGCTGCGGGAAGCTCGCTGGCGGCTTCGGCTTCGCGGCGGGCGATAGAGACGAGGCGGAGGGCTTCGACGGTGTCGAAGAGAACGTCGCCGGCCTGCTCGCGGAGGACCTGGCCGAGGAGGATGCCGAGCGAGCGGATGTCGCGGCGGAGGGGAGCTTGTTTTTCGTCGCCGGTGCGGGCTTCCAGCTCGGCGAGTCGTGCGGGCCAGTCGGCCGGTGTCCACAACGAAGGCATTATTTGATTATGCAATGTATGAGTCCCCACTCATCGCAAAAAGCGCGATGAATGGGCCACCCGGCATCAGTATTCCTTGGCCAGCGCCGCCGCCGCGCAGGGGAGGTAGAAGTTGATCCGATTGGAGGTGAGCATCTCTTCTTTGTCCATACGCGCATCGTCGAAGCGCCAGACGGAGTCGGGAGGCAGGTGGCGCGGCAGGACCGGCGGACGCTTGAAGGGAGCGCGGACGGCCGTTACTTTGGCGATGGGATGCGAAGGGATGAAGTCGAAGGTGACGGTGCGTTTGGCGTGAAAGACCATGCGGCGCACGGGGCCGTTGTTGAGCTTGTCGTAGATGGGCAGCACGGCGTCGGAGCGGGGACGGCCGCAGCGGCCGATGACGAGGTCGGCGTCATCGATCTTTGGCGGCTCGACGAAGTGCGGCTGGGTGCTGGTGTCGTGTTGGGCGTCCCACTCGGCGCGCTGGGGCCGGCGTATCGGCTTGCAGCCGAGGATGATGAGGCAGGCGAGCGAGATGAGAACAACCGGACGGCGGGTGAGCATAGGATTCGCAGGAACGAGTTGGCTAGCGCGCGAGTTTGCGCCAGGCGAACTTGATACCGCTCCAGTCATCATCGACCGAGCAAATCTTGTAGTCAACCAGACCGTGAGGCAGAGCAGCGTCGCGGACGTGGTTCTCGTTGAAGCCGGGCTTGTGGATGGTCTTGGAGCGGATGGTCTTGGGACGGATGATCCAGGCGGAGGCGTCTTTGGGGAGCTGGGCGGTGAGCAGGTCGATGGTGGCGTCGAGGTCTGCGAGAGAGCGGATGAAGCAGAGGGCCAGTGAGGTCTTTGGCGAGATGCGGCTGCGGAAGGCGATGGCTGCGGGGAGATCGCCGAGCTTGTCACGGAATTCGGGAGGCGCGGCGAGCAGAGCTATCTCACGCGGCCTGGTGTCTTTGGTGAGCACGCCGAGCTTGGCGGGGAGCGGGGTTGCGGAGTATGCGTGCGGTTGTGGCATGGCGCCTACGCGGCAGAGAGTGAGCTGGAGTAGATACTAAGTTGCACGTAGGCGGCCTGCAACAGCGGGGTGACGACTCCGTGGGCGTGGCCGCGAGCGAGCAGGTCGCCGAGGATGTGGTCGGCTTCGACGCGGGCGCCCTTTTGGAGGTCGCGGTACATGGAGGCGGTGAGCGGGGATCCGGGTTTGGTGAGGCGGGCGGTGATGTTCTCGAGATAGGGCTGAGGCGGCGGGTAGCCGTTGGCGGTGGCGATGGCGACGCACTCGGCGAGGATGCGGAGGGCGGTTTCGGTGCCTCCTGGCGCTGCAACGACAGCGCCGATGCTGCCGCGGAGCAGGCAGGTGATGGAACCCATCGCGGAGAGTAGCGCCCACTTCTGCCACATGACGGCGAGGATGTCGGGACAGAGCTTGTCGTTGAAGCCGGCGTTGGCGAGGGTTGCGGCGACGGCTTGAATGCGCGGTGTGACGGATTTGTCGCGCTCGCCGAAGTTGATGTCTTGCAGCAGTTCCATCTGGCGGATGCGGCCTTCCGGGTCGAGGTCGGCGACGATATTGGTGGAGCCGCCGAGGATGGGCCCTTCGCCGAAGCGGGCGATGAGTTTGTCTAGATGCTTCATGCCGTTGAGCAGCGGCAGGATCATGGTATCGGGGCCGACGGCGGGGGCGAAGTCGTCGATGGCGGCGTCGAGGGAGTAGGCCTTGGTGCTGAGGAGGATGAGGTCAAAGGGACCTGTGATCTCGGAGGCGAGTAAGAGTTTAGGCGTGAGGCTGAGGTCGCCGTGGGGGCTGGTAATTTGCAGGCCGATGGCGCGGAGCTGGGCGGCGCGGGCTGCGCGGACGAGGAAGGTGACGTTGCGACCGGCGGCGGCGAGGCGGGCGCCGTAGTAACCGCCGACGGCTCCGGCTCCGATGATGAGGATGCGCATGGGTGAGTTCGAACTCATGCCATGATGCTACGCGGTTAAAGGGCGTCGATAAAGGGCGGGAAGGTGAGGAGAAGGCCGAGGACGAGGAGCGCGGCGGCGGTGATGTTGATGGTGCGCAGCGGGAGCGAGGTGTTGCGCCAGAGGCGGGCCAGGAGGAGCCACGAGAATAGCCAGATGAGGATGGCGATGGTGGTTTCGCCGGTGAGGGTGCCGGAGGGTGGGTAGAAGTTCATCAGCTTGTTGATGGCTTTGCTTTTGTCGGAGGCGATGGTGGTGAGGCCGAGGGTGAAGCAGGCGATGGCCGCGCTGAGGATGGCCGCGGCGATGGGGCCGTTGGGAGTTGTCGGTTGGTTCGGAGTCATTGGCTGCTCCCGATGAGCGTGATCGTGGAGCCGCCGGTGACAGGGGCGGCTTTATCGATGAGGGCGCCGAAGGTGGCGGCGATGGCGCAGGCGATGAGCGCGAGCGAGGCGAAGGCGAGGAGGGTGTGGCGGAGCTGTGGATGTTGGCGAAGCGCGGCGCGTTGGCGGATAAGGACATAAGCGACCATTGTGATGGCGATTGGAGCGAAGAAGGCGATGTGTTCCTTCCACTCCATGCCGATGTTGTGCCAGGCTGCGGTGTTCGGGTGAGCCAGGAGTTGATAGCGGGGGTATGCCGTTAGGTCGGTGGTGTTGGCGGGTGGCTTGGTGCGATACCAGGGATAGACGATGTAGGTGCCGGTGAAGACGGCCAGCCATCCAAGAGCGGCCGTGACGATGAGGAAGGCGCGTTCGAGGCTTTGGCCGCGCGGGGTGAGCGTGGAGGGTTGGGTGGCGTGATGGTTGCGGATGAGCTCGACGACGACGGCGAAGAGGGCCAGCAGGAAGAAGCCGCCAAAGAACATGCCGTGCATGGCGGTGAAGAGTTCGCGCAGGGTGAGTTGCATGGCTGGCCTCGCAGGATGGGCGTCGTGCTCATCGTATAGAGTATGCAGAATCTGGGCTGCCCGCAGCGTGAAGATGACGCAAAATTCAGGCGACGGATTGTTCTTCTAGTTGAGTGGCGAGGTCTTCCCACTCGGCGGTGCTGGCGGCGTGTTGTTCGCGGAGGGCGTCGAGCTCTGCGGCGAGGGATTGGGCGGCCTCGGCGGTGGTGAAGATGCCCTGCTGCTGCTCGGCGGCGAGGATGCGGGCTTCTAAGTCCGGTAGCTCCGTTTCCAACTCCGCTACGCGCTGTTCAAGATGCTTGAGCTTGATGGGGTTGAGGCGCTTGATGTCTTTTTTTGGTGTGGGGGTGATGGGGGTGAGAGAGCCGTTGATTTCGTGGGTGGACTCCCAGGGTTCCGTGGCCTGCCCAGAAGCAGATCTCTCCACTTCGCTGCGCTCCGGTCGAGATGACAAATCTGTGGTGATGGCATCCGGTCGAGATGACAGAGTTGTGGGGGGTGGGGTTGTGCCGACTTGCTTGACGGGTTTGAACATGCCGGTGGCGTGGTCGATGTGGGGGTTGGCGGCTGCGGCTGCGGCGATCTTGGCTACGCCGCCCTGCTTGCGGAAGAGGTAGTCCTCGTAGTTGCCGGGGTAGATGTGGACGCGGCGGTCTTCGACTTCGAAGACGCGTGTTGCAAGGCCGTCGATAAAGTAGCGGTCGTGGGAGACGAAGAGGACGGTGCCGGAGAAGTCGCGGATGGCTTCGAGGAGAACGTCTTTGGCGCGGAGGTCGAGGTGGTTGGTGGGCTCGTCGAGCAGGATGAAGTTGGCGGGCGAGACGAGCATCTTGGCCATGGCGTAGCGGTTGCGCTCGCCGCCGGAGAGGACGCCGAGTTTTTTGAAGACATCGTCGCCGGTGAACATGAAGCAGCCGAGCAGCGAGCGGAGGGTGACGACGTCGACCTTGGGGTTGGAGCCGGTGATGTCGTCGAGCATCTCGGCGGTGGGGTCGAGGACTTTGTATTGGTCTTGCGCGAAGTAGTCGGCGAGGACGTTGTGGCCGAGCTTGATGCTGCCGCTGGTCTGCGATTCGAGACCGGACAACATGCGGATCATCGTCGATTTGCCTGCGCCATTGGCGCCGACGAGCGCGATGCGGTCGCCGCGTTCGATGGTGAAGGAGATGTCTTCGAGCACGCGCTTGGGCGAGCCGTCAGGCATGGGGTAGGTCTTGGTGAGGTGCGAGACCTCGATGACGGTGCGGCCGCTGGCAGGCGGCTGCGGGAACTTGAAGTGGATGGTCGCTTCTTCGTCGGGGACTTCGATGCGCTCGATCTTTTCGAGCTCCTTGATGCGCGACTGGACTTGCTTTGCTTTCGTGGCCTGCGCGCGGAAGCGGTTGATGAAGGCTTCGAGGGCTTCGATGCGGTCGCGCTGATTTTTGTAGGCGCCCATGATCTGGGTGCGGCGTTCGTCTTTGAGGACGAGATATTTTTCGTAGTTGCCGTGGTAGACCTGCATGCGCTTGTTCCAGAGTTCGACGATCTTGTTGACCGTGACGTCGAGGAAGTAGCGGTCGTGCGAGATGAGGATGAAGGCGTTCTCGTAGTTGTGGAGATAGTCTTCGAGCCAGTTGCGGGACTCGAGATCGAGATGATTGGTGGGCTCGTCGAGCAAGAGGAGCGAGGGTTTTTGCAGGAGGAGCTTGGCGAGCGCGATGCGCATCTGCCAGCCTCCCGAGAACTCTTCAGTCCGGCGTTCCCAGTCTTCTTTGCTGAAGCCGAGGCCGCCGAGGACGGCGCCTACCTGGGCGTCGAGGGTGTAGATGTCGTGGACGTGGAGGTGGTCGGCGATCTCGGAGTATCTATCCGCTGCCGCCGCGTACTCTTTGGATTTTGGGTCCGTGTCGGAGAGGATGTGGGTGAGGGCTTCGGCTTCGGTCTCCATGTCGCGGAGTTCATCAAAAACAGACAGGCACTCCTCGAAGACGGTGCGGCCGGAGAGGGCGAGGCCATCCTGCGGGAGGTAGCCGATGGTCATGCCCTTGATGTTGGTGCGGGAGCCGTAGTCGAGGGTGTCGAGCCCGGCTAGAATTTTAAGCAGGGTGGATTTACCCGTGCCGTTGCCGCCGACCAGGCCGGTGCGCTCGTTGGGCGTGATGAGCCAGTTGAGTTCGTCGAAGAGCAGTTTTGGGCCGAAACGTTTGCCGGCAGCAGAGAGTTGAAGCATCTATATCTATTTTCGCATTGTGCGGGCAAGAAGGCGGGGTTGTGGAGACAGGCTGCGCGGCGTCCTGCTACCGTGGAAGAGACGATGGCTGCGCAACAAGAGATTTTTCGAGAGACACCGCGAGTGGAACCGGCGCCGAAACGCGAACTTCCCGGCGACGACCCCGCGCCGGCGCCGGTGTGGCTGCAGCGGCTGAGCCTGGTCGTGCTGGTGATCTTCTGCTTCTATATTGGAGGGTTGCTGGCGTTGCTGCCGTGGTTGCCGCGGTACTGGGAGCAGAATGGCTGGCTGATGTCGCACCCCGCGGTGGACGCGGTGTTGCAACGCGGATGGGTGCGCGGGCTGGTGAGCGGGATCGGGCTGCTGGATGTGTGGATCGGGATCAGCGAGATGCTGCACTATCGCGATTACCGGGCGTAGGCTGCGTGCGAGACTAAGTTATCATCGGGTGATACTATAAGCAGTATAGATAGAGACCGGAGCCTCGACACTCTTCTCCGGCTCGACGGCGAGACTTTCGTTGTGGAGGGCGCTTTCTGGGTCAAGTTCGAGGTGAAGCAGGTGCCGGCAACAGCGGAGAAACCTCACGGT
>Ga0302317_10002506_pt1 | contig 12485 bp, 5 predicted proteins | sample III_Palsa_N3_3_FD_200450 | JGI IMG/M metagenome (GOLD analysis project Ga0302317, IMG submission 200450) | Peat permafrost microbial communities from Stordalen Mire near Abisko, Sweden - III_Palsa_N3_3 | ecosystem: Environmental > Terrestrial > Soil > Palsa > Peat permafrost | place: Sweden...
CCTGCGCCGTGTCTCCGGCTCTTCTGCGCAGATTGGGACCTTCAGATTGCCCCAAAACCTGCACTGGAACAACAAATTGATAGCCACGGCCGGGCAGCGTCGTAATGTAACTGATCTCTCCAGGGCGCTGGTCGAGGGCTTTTCGCAGTACCGAGATGCTTTGGGTGAGATTGTTTTCGTCTACAAAGGCATCTGGCCAGACATTCTTCAACAGTTCATCTTTGGTGACCACCCGTCCGGGGTTTTGGACGAGGTAGAGCAGTACGTCAAATGCGCGGCGCTGCAGGGTCACGGCGCTGTCATTGCGCCGCAAGGTGCGTTCGAGTGGGTCAATCCGGAACTCGCCGAAATGGAATATCTCGCTCATTCTATTGTCTTTATATCCCATTCACAACTTGTCAGTCGCGGTCAGAATGGGTCACTGGCGTTTTTGTGGTTGTGTGCGCACAATTCGCGAACGCTGAAATTCGAGGATCTCGGTGACACGACTTTATCAATGGTTGAGGCAACGGGCAATGGTCTTTCGCGTCGAGTCGCAGGACGACGGAATGCGGCACAGCGTGCGCACCGAAGTGACCGTGCACGAACGAGAGCAGACCTTGGTACTCGAAGGCACGTCCTGGGGTGGGCCGAAGACGTGTCCTTTGTGCGGAAACCCAATGTTTCCGGTAGCGGAGCCCTCCTCCGAAGAGAAGGCGCAGGAATTGAAGCTTGGACATCGGGACGGCCAGGGGAGCTGTCCGGGGCCCAAACAACGAGGCGAAGTGAAGAGCTCGCGGAAGAGCGAGAACATAAGGAGGCTCCGGTGAGCGGTTCAATTTACGACATACTTAGCCCGGTTTCGCGTCTCAAATCGACGTCGTTAGCCCGGTTTGGCGTTGCACTCGTTCTGCTGGGGATGGCCATCCCGGGATCTGCCCAAACGGTGACGCCGTCGAGCACCAGCCTAACCTTCACCTCGGCGCAGGTGGGGATCTCGGCCGGGACTGCCGAGAGTCTCACTGAGACATTTGCGATCACAGGGTTCAGCACCGTGATCACGCCGACGGCGACGTTGCACTATGGCCTCTCGTACACGGCGGGAGCCGTGAGTTGCACTGGATCGTTGGGGAGCCAGAGCTGCACCGTGTCGGTGAAATTTACACCGACGTATCCGGGCGGCCGGAGAGACGCGCTGTTCCTGATGAATGGCACGACGCGATTGGCGACGGTGCTGGTGTACGGGATCGGTGAGAGTCCCTTCGCGCTGTTGCAACCGGGAATGTTCAGCACCTCAGTACCAGAAGCCGGATACCTCTACGACTCGGTAGTGGATGAGAACGGCGTGCTCTACATCCTGGAGACCGAACAGAATACCGTTTTGCAGCGGACGAAAGCGGGAGTGATCACGGCGCTACCGATCACAGCCCTTAACTCTCCGCGGACGATCGCGATCGACGGAGCGGGTGTTCTGTACATTGCCGACCAGACGGCCAACTCCGCGCTCACGACCTACGATACCGTCCAAGGCACCCAAGGCACCTATCCGTGGCCTACACCCAGCCCCGGATATATTCAGTCGGCCGCGGTCGGCAACACGGGCACGATCTACGAAGCCGACTACTCGGACATCTATATTTTTCCTCCGACCGGCAGTCCGACCGATGTGACGATCAATCCGGCGATCACGCAGCCGAGCATTATGACCGTGGACGCCGCGGGCAACGTATTCATCGCGGGGTACACCATCAATGAGCTAACACCTGGCGGGACGCAGACGGAAGTCAACACGGTGGGCGGGGGCGCGGGACTGTTTACGGATGCCGCAGACACGTTGTATACGACGCGGTACTCCACAGGCGGCGTTGCCGAGCTGCCGGCAACGGGTTACGGGACTTCGGAGGCGGCCGTTGATACAGCCGCTTCCCCCCTTGGAGCTTCGATGGGGCCGGACGGCACCGTGTTCGTCGATAACTATACCAACCTCGACGTCGTGAACCGCTCTTCGGGCGCCATCGCGTTTGGAGCGGAACAGACTGCGACAGCCGCAACCGCACAGACGATTACGTTGTACAACGGTGGCAACGAGCCGCTGATCATTTCAGGGCTGGCCCTGAGTGGATCTTCGACGTTCACCATCGGAACGCTGCCTTCGGGAAACTGCACGTCCTCGACGACGATCGCTCCCGGCGCGCTTTGCCAGGTCCAACTGGGATTTCTCTCCGCCAATCCTGGAAACTTTACTGGCACGCTGACGCTCACGACCAATTCGCTGAACCAGACGGCCGTCACGGAGACGGTGGCGCTCTCCGCGTATATCACCGGTTCCTACCTCGTCGAATCGCCAACGTCGCTGAGCTTTGGATCACAGACCGACGGGACCACGAGCACCGCTCAGTCGATCACACTCACGAACCAGGGGTACGGCTCTGCTGCAGCTGCATACGGTGTCAGCACAACGGACCCAGCCTTCGCCACGACCCTGGGAAGTGGCTGCGCCAACGTCGCCGTGAATGCGACCTGCACGTTGACCGTCACCTTCGATCCCACAGCGGTACAGAGCTACAGCGCGACGGGCACGATACTCGTGAACGATGTGGGGGTGGGCCCTGCACCGTCGCTCACCTTCAACCTGTCCGGCAATGGAACCTCGGCGTCGGCGCCGGTTGTCGGCCTGTCGCCGAACCCGCTCGTGTTCCCGAACGTTGCGGTGAACAGCAATTACACGCAAGGTACAGCTACGCTGACCAATACCGGCACTGCAGCCCTCACCAATATTGTGGCGAGCATCACGGGAACCAACGCGAGTGAGTTCAAGATCTATCCGACTTCGACTTGCACCAGCACGCTTGCCGCGGGAGCAAGCTGCACGTATCTGATCAACTTCTATCCAACGGTGGTTGGCGCGTCTTCGGCAACGCTTTCGGTAGCGGACAGCGCCAGCGGCTCGCCACAAACGATCACGCTAAGCGGTGTAGGAACGCCTGAGGCAGAGGCACAGGTGCAGTTCACGCCGACCATCCTGAGCGCGATTGCAGGGACCGGCACGATGCCGACTAACTGCGTGAGCCCCGCAGAGCCCGGACCGGCTCTGGAGACGCAACTGTGCGGACCGAGCGCGGTAGCGGTGGACTATAGCGGAAATGTGTACATCGCGGAACAGACAGAGAACGTAGTGCTGAAGCTGGATACCAGCGGAAACATCACAACGTTTGCGGGTGTTCAAGGCAGCGCTGGCAGCTACAGCGGCGACAACGGCCCGGCGAACGCGGCCCATCTGAATGCACCCTTAGGGCTCGTGGTTGACGCACTGGGAAATCTCTACATCTCAGACTCCGGCAATCTGCGCGTTCGAGAGGTGAATGCGACGACCAACACAATTACCACCTTTGTTGGAGGAGGCAGTGGCACTTACTTCAATGGCGGCACGGGAACGGCTGTCGTCCTGGCTCCCGCGGGGATTGCCTTTGATCCTTCCGGGAATCTGTACATCGCGGAACCAACGCAACAGATTGTCGTGGAGGTGACGTCCCTGGGCGTTGCGACGCTGTTTGCCGGTGTGCAGGGGCCGGGCGGCGCGGGCGTGGCGGGATATAACGGCGACAACATCCAGGCGAATACCGCCGAGTTAAATGGGCCCTCCGGTGTTGCAACCGATCGCAACGGCAACATCTATATTGCCGACACACTGAACTATCGCGTCCGGTATGTGAATGAAGGTTTTGTGGCTGGCCAAATCTCTACGTTGGCTGGGAACGGAACCAAGGGAAGCACCGGAGACGGCGGTTCGGCGACCAGCGCAGAGATCGACCCCTTATTCATCGAGATGAACGAGGCCAGTGACATCTTCATCTCTGATGGAACGAAGCTACGCGTGATCGGTGGCGACACCGGGAATATCAACACCTTCGCGGGCGGCGGCACTGGGGGGCTGGGCGGGCCGGCGACGGCGGCGCTGCTATCGGGCGTTGGGCAACCAGGCATCGACAACAACGGCAACGTTTTGATTCCGGTCACTGGAACGCCGCAGGTGTTGTCGGCAGGACCGACGGGACTATTGCAATTCGGAAATCAGGCGACGGGCACAACGAGTGCTCCGCTCACGGTTACGGTGGAGAACACGGGTAACAATTTCCTCAACTTCAATAGCCTGAACTTCAGTGCGACTGGACCCTTCAGCGTGACGGGAGGAACTTGCGAACAAGAGACGGATGGCGGGTATAGTCCGAGCGAAACGTGTACGCTGACGGTGACATTTACGCCGACGGCAACAGGGGCGCAAACGGGTTCGATCAGCGTAGCGAGCAATGCTACGGGAAGCCCGTCGAGCATCACGCTGCAAGGGAACGGAACAGCCACGGCAGCGCCGACTGCGACGCTTTCGCCGGGGACGCTGAGCTTCGGGAACGTAACGTCGGGCGTGACGTCGAGTCCGCAGATGCTGACGCTGTCGAATACAGGCACCGCGGCGCTGACGATCTCGGGAATCACGATTGGCGGCGCGAATCCGACTGACTTTGCTGAGACGAATACTTGCGGCGGGTCGCTGGCTGCGGGGTCTACGTGCGCGATTTCTGTGACGTTCACGCCGGGGTCGGCGGCTAGCTTCGCTGGGACTGTTTCGGTCGCGGACAACGCAACGGGTTCGCCGCAGACTGCGACGCTGAGTGGGTCGGGAACGGCTCCGGTTCTGCCAGTTGCGACGCTTTCACCAACGACGGTCAGCTTTGGGAACGTGGTGAACGGAGCGACGGCGAGTGCGCAGACGGTGACGCTGAAGAATACCGGGAATGCGACGCTGACGATCTCGGGCGTCACGATTGGCGGCACGAATGCGAGCGACTTTGCCGAGACGACTACTTGCGGTGAGTCGCTGGCTGCAGGCGCTTCGTGCACGATTGCGGTGACGTTTACGCCGGGCTCGGTGGCGGACTTCGCGGCAACGGTTTCGGTCGCGGACAATGCGGCCGGTTCGCCGCAGACTGCGTCCTTGAGCGGCGACGGGATTGCCGCACCGGACTTTACGGTGAGCGTAACGCCGGCGACGGAGACGGTCAGTTACGGCGGGGTGGCGACGTACCAGGTTACGGTTGGCGAGATCAATGGGGATTTCAGCGGTGCGGTTGCGCTGAGCGCGGCGGGCTTGCCGACAGGTGCGACGGCTACGTTTGCGCCGGCGTCGGTGACACCGGGCGGCGAGAGTTCGGGGAGCGTGCTGACGATTCAGACGGCTTCGCTCACCGCACAGGCTCATGCGCATAGCGGGTGGCGCTGGATGCCGGGCGTGACGCTGGCGTTCTGCATTCCGCTGCTATGGTGGCGACGCAGAGATCGAGTGTGGCGGCTGGGTTCAGGGCTGCTGTGCCTGCTGCTCAGCGTGGGTGCGGCGATGCTGACAGGTTGCGGCGGCGGGTATTACGCCGAACCTCCGGCCCAGACCTACACAATTACCGTGACCGGCACCAGCGGTTCCACTCAACATTCCACCACCGTCACGCTGACGGTTCAGTAGGAGAGACGCGATGCGATTGGACAGAACATTTTCAGCGATAGGTGCGGCGGCGATCAAGGGAATCGTCGCGCTGGCAGTGGTCGCGCTTCCCTTTCACGGTCGAGCGCAGGTGCGGCCGACGTCGGTGTTTGGACTGGAGCCGGGACAAACCAGTGCGGTGGACATCGGGTTGGACTATGCGTACGTGCGGGCGAATGCGGGTCCGGAGGTGTGCGGATGTTTTTCAATGAACGGCGGCGGCGGCAACCTCGTGGTGAATATGCCGCACGGCTTTAGCCTGGTCGCGGACCTGCAAGCGACCCACGCAAACCACATCAACGGCACACCGCAGACGATCACGGTGTTCGACTACTTGTTTGGGCCGCGGTATTCGTACCGATCGGCGAGCCGGTTTACGCCGTATGGACAGGTGCTGGTGGGAGGCTCGGAGGAGTTCTCGAACTACGGGCCCATGGCGAACGGGAATGCGTTTGCGCTGAGCGCCGGCGGTGGTGTCAACCGCGTGATGGGCCGGCATTTCGCGTGGAATATCGTCGAGGTGGACTACATCTACTCGCGACTGCCGAACGCGGTCAACGACCACCAGAATGATCTGCGGGTGACGACGGGGTTTACCTTTCGCATTGGACCGCGATAGCGATGAACGAGCGGCGCTTAACTTTCGCGCGTCACAACACGGAGCGAAATACCAATGGCTCTGAGCCTCTCGGCGCAGAGCCATGTTGGTGAGGAACGATGGTTCTAAGCGTGGGCGTGCATGAGTTCGGCGAAGACTTCGCGGCTGGGGCGAACACGATCTTCGGGAAGCGTTGCAAGCGGTTCGTCGACCAGGTTGAGGCGGCTGGCGAAGTCGAGCTCTTCGGTGTTGATGTAGAAGACGCCGGTGAGGACATCGCCCTGTTCGTGGGCTTCCATGAGCATGTTGACGGCGCCCGTCTTGCTGGTGGGTGTGTAGTCTTCATGGATCTTGCGGAGGCGGAGGTGAGAGCCGTCGTGCAGCTCAACGTCGACGGTGGTGTCGTGATCGTAGTCGACGTCGATATTTTCGAACTGCGCGATGAAGCCGGTTTCGTTGACTAACTCGTCGTGTTCCTTCATGTACTTGTAGCTCTTGGTGGAGCCTTCGTGATCGTTGAAGGTGACGCAGGGCGAGATGATGTCGAGCAGCACAGTGCCCTTGTGGGCGATGGCTGCCTTGAGCATCGCGGAGAGCTGCTTCTTGTCGCCTGAGAAGGAGCGGCCGACGAAAGTTGCGCCGAGCTGGATGGCCAGCGCGCAGACGTCGATGGGCGGCATATCGTTGACCACGCCGGTCTTCAGCTTGGAGCCGATGTCGGCGGTCGCGGAAAACTGGCCCTTGGTGAGGCCGTATACGCCGTTGTCCTCGATGATGTAGATGATTGGCAGGTTCCGGCGGAGCAGGTGAACGAACTGGCCAATGCCGATGGAGGCTGTGTCGCCGTCACCGCTGATGCCGATGCTGCGCATGGTCTTATTGGCGAGGATGGCGCCGGTGGCTACGGACGGCATGCGTCCGTGGACGGAGTTGAAGCTGAAGGAGCGCGACATGAAGTAGGCCGGCGATTTGGAGGAGCAGCCGATGCCGCTCATCTTCATAACCGTCTCGGGCTGAATGCCCATCTCGTAATAGGCTTCGAGGATGCGCTCGGAGATAGCGTTGTGTCCGCAGCCGGCGCAGAGGGTTGATTTACCGCCGCGGTACTCGAGAATCTCGAGGCCGATGACGTTGGTTTTGGGTGTGGGGGTAACGGATGAGGTCGCCATGATTACTTGGTTGCTCCTTGCTGTGAGGCGATGGCCTCTGTAACGGTGCGGGCGTCGAGCGGCAGACCGCCGAAGTAAACAACGGAGTGCAGCTTGGTGGCTTGCGCGGGGTCGAGGTCGACCTTCATGAGGTTCAACAGCTGGCCATCTCGGTTCTGCTCGACGACGTAAATGATCTCGTGGCTGGCGACGAAGTCTTCGACTTCCCTTGTCAAGGGATAGGCGCGGACACGGAGGTAGTCGGTATCGATCTTGGACTCACGTCCGAGCTGGTCGCGGCTCTCCATCACGGCAACGTGGCTGCTGCCGAAGGCGATGATGCCGATCTTATGGTTGCCGGAGGCCTCGAGGATCGGTTTGGGAACGTAGGTCTTTGCGGTCTCGAACTTCCGCGCGAGGCGACGCATGTTGTACTCGTAATCCTCGGGGCGCTCGGTGTACTTTGCGTCCACGTTCTTGCCGCTGCCGCGGGTGAAGTACGCCGCCTTCGGGTGGGGCGTACCGGGGAGAGTGCGGTACGGAATCGCGTCGCCGTCGACATCCTTGTAGCGGGCGAATCCGCCAGCCTCTTCAAGCTGCTGCGCATTGAGGATTTTGCCGCGCGAGATGGGTTTCTCGGGATAGTCGAACGGCTCGGACATCCAATTGTTCATGCCGAGGTCGAGGTCGGAGAGGACGAAGACGGGAGTCTGCAGGGTCTCGGCCAGGTCGAAGGCCTGGGTGGCAAACTCGAAGCACTCCCTGACGGTTCCCGGAAACAGCATCACCTGCTTGGTGTCACCGTGGGAAAGGCCCGAGATGAACGCGAGGTCTCCCTGCGCGGTGCGGGTTGGGAGGCCTGTAGAGGGGCCAGTGCGCTGCACGTCGAAGATGACGCCGGGGATTTCAGCGAAGTAACCCAGGCCGGCAAACTCAGCCATGAGCGAGATGCCGGGGCCGGAGGTTGCGGTCATGGAACGGGCGCCCGCCCATCCTGCACCGAGAACCATGCCGATGGCAGCGAGCTCGTCTTCCGCCTGCACGATGGCGAAACTGGCTTTGCCATCTTTCTCTACGCGGTAGGTCTTCATGTACTTGATGAGGTCTTCAACGATGCTGGTCGAAGGCGTGATCGGGTACCAGGCTACGACGGTGACGCCGGCGAACATGGCGCCCATGGCGGCAGCGGCATTGCCGTCGATGATGATTTTGCCTTGAGTGGCGCTCATGGGCTCGACGACCAGGCCGTCCTGCTTGGTGAGCGAGCTCGCGGCGTAATCGTAGCCCAGCTGAACGGCCTTCCAGTTGAGGTCGGCTACCGCAACCTTCTTGGCGAACTGCTTACGCACGATGCTTTCGATGCCCTTCAGGTCGATGGAGAGGAGCTGGGCAGCGACGCCGACGTAGACCATGTTCTTGATGAGCTTGCGGACCTTCATCTCGGCGCCGGTCGCGGCGACGAGGCTGTCGAACGGGACCGGATAGTAGACGACGTCGTCGCGGCGTTCGGTGAGGTTGAAGGCCTCGTCAAAGATGACGGCGCGTCCGGGCGCGAGCTTGCGAATGTCTTCGTGAACCGTCTCCGGGTTCATGGCAATCAGGAGATCGTTTTCATCCTTGCGCGCGACCCAGCCGTCCTTGCTGGCACGAATGAGATACCAGGTGGGCAGGCCCGCGATGTTGGACGGAAAGAGATTCTTGCCCGACACCGGCACACCCATGTTGAAGATGCTGCGGAGAAGGATGCTGTTCGCCGATTGCGATCCGGAGCCGTTTACCGTTGCGACGTTGATTGCGAAGTCGTTCACCACCCTCTTGGGGGAAACGGTCGAGTCTGCAACGGGAAGACTCTGAACTTCGAGATTACTGGTAGCCATTTAAAATCCTTCCATCCGTGTGTGCGTCGAGGGCGAACTGCAGAATGTCCTTAGGAATCGGTGCGTCGTCGCTGGTATAACCCTTCGCGGCCGTATAGCAGCCACCTGGGGTTTGTCACCGGAATTGTAGCCCTTCCGCGCAACGACTCGCTACGGGATGATGTGCCCTCATAGTTACGAAAACCCAGTATTGAGAGCCTTTCCGCGTAGTCATGCTCTACAAACAAGTCGCATTTTCTAAGACAAGCGACAAGCGAAACCCCTTGTTCGACGGGGGCTTCGTTGTTGTTTGCTAACTCAATTGCGGAGTAATTCCCACAGCCGTCGAGACACCGGACATTTGGTGCGATTATCAATCAGGCACTCACTTCCGGGCTTGCGACAGGTGCCTTTTGTGGTTCCGCTGCCACCAGAGCTTTCGGTTCGGAATAGCCGGGATTCGCGGCGCGTGCAGAGTAGACCCGCCACTCGCGGTCAACATCCTCCTGCGCCTCTTCGAGCAGCTTGGCGGCAACGTCCGGATGGCTGCGGGCGAGCATAGTGTAGCGAGCCTCGTTATAGCTGTAATCCTTCAACGGAATCGAGGGTGCACGCGAGTCGAGCTGGAACGGGTTCTTGCCCTCCGCGCGCAGAGCGGGGTTGTAGCGCATCAGCGGCCAGTAGCCGGAGAGAACCGCTTTCTTCTGCTGCTCGAGTCCCTGCGACAGGTCGTAGCCGTGGGCGATGCAGTGGCTGTAGGCAATGATGAGCGCGGGGCCGTCGTAGGCCTCGGCCTCCTGGAAAGCCTTGATGGTCTGGGCATCGCTGCCGCCCATGGCGACGCGCGCGACATAGACGGAGCCGTAGGCGACAGCTTCCATCGCGAGGTCTTTCTTGGCAGTGAGCTTTCCGCCGGCTGCGAACTTGGCAACCGCGCCGCGGGGTGTGGACTTCGACATCTGGCCGCCGGTATTGGAGTAGGTTTCCGTGTCGAGTACGAGGACTTTTACGTTCTCGCCGGAGCCGAGCACATGGTCCAGGCCGCCGAAGCCGATGTCGTAGGCCCAGCCGTCACCGCCAACGAGCCAAACGCTCTTGCGCGCGAGGGAGTCGGCCACCGTGAGCAGGGTGCGGGCTTCAGGCGTGTCAATGTTGGCGAGCTTCGCCCGGACGAGCAGGATGCGTCCGCGTTGCGCCTCGATACCAATCTCCGTGGATTGGTCAGCCGAGAGAATGGCCGTGACAAGCTGGTCGCCGAGGATCGCAGCGAAGGGCTGTAGCAGGACTTCGGCGTACTCCTTCTGCTGGTCGAGCGCGAGACGAATCCCGAGGCCGAATTCTGCATTGTCTTCGAAGAGAGAGTTCGACCAGGTGGGGCCACGGCCGCTCTTGTTCACGCTGTACGGCGTGGTTGGAAGGCTGCCGCCGTATATGGATGAGCAACCCGTGGCGTTCGCAATGAACAGGCGGTCGCCGAAGAGCTGGGTGAGGAGCTTGATGTAGGGCGTTTCGCCGCAGCCCGCGCAGGCGCCCGAGAACTCGAAGAGCGGATCGAGGAGTTGGATGTCCTTGACCTGGTTATGCGACAGGCGATTGCGATCGACCGAGGGTAGCGCCTCGAAGAACGTCCAGTTCTTGGCTTCGGCTTCGCGTAACGGCGCTTGCGGAACCATCTGGAGGGCCTTGTGCTTCGGCTCGGTCTTGCTCACGGCGGGGCAAATCTCAACGCAGAGATGGCAGCCGGTGCAGTCTTCCGGCGTGACCTGCAGCGAGTAGCGTTCGTCCTCCATGCCGCGCCACTTGGGGGTTGCCGTCTTGAAGGTCTCGGGCGCCGCGGCGAGCAGGGTCGAATCGAAGACCTTGGCGCGAATCACCGCGTGCGGGCAGACCAGCACGCACTTGCCGCACTGGATGCAGAGGTCGGTATCCCACGTTGGGATCTCGTGGGCGATGTTGCGCTTTTCCCAGTGCGCGGTGTCGGTGGGGAAGGTTCCGCCAGGGGGCAGCGCGCTGACGGGCAGAAGGTCGCCGCGGCCGGCAGCCATCTCGCCCAGCACGTTGTAGACGAAGCTGGGAGCTTCGCGCGGGAACATGGGAAGAAGGTCGAACGTGGCGCTCACGTGCTCAGGCAAGGTCACGCGATGGAGGTGGGCAAGGGCGGCATCGACGGCGGCATAGTTTTGCAAGACTACATCGCCGCGCTTGCCGTATGTCTTCTTGATGGCCTGCTTGATCTGGATGATGGCTTCCTCGCGCTCAAGGACGCCGCTGATGGCGAAGAAGCAGGTCTGCATGATGGTGTTGATGCGGTTGCCCATGCCGGCATCGTGCGCGACGCTGTAGCCGTCGATAACATAAAACTGCAGCTGGCGGGCAAGGATGGTCTCCTGCGTTTTGCGCGGCAGATGCTGCCAGACTTCGTCGGGGCCGTAGGGTGAGTTGAGCAGGAAGACTGCGCCGGGAGCGGCGGCGGCGAGGATGTCCATGCGCTCGAGGAACGAGAAGTTGTGGCACGCGATGAAGTTGGCTTCGGTAATGAGATAGGTTGAGAGCAGGGGCTCGGGGCCGAAGCGCAGATGCGACGTTGTCACCGAGCCGGACTTCTTGGAGTCGTAGACGAAGTAGCCCTGCACGTAATTGTCCGTGCCGGAACCGATGATCTTGATGGAGTTTTTATTGGCGCCGACGGTGCCGTCCGAGCCCATGCCGTAGAAGAGGGCACGGATGGTGCGCGGATCTTCGGTGGAGAAGGCTGGATCGTAGTCGAGGCTGGTGTGGGTGACGTCGTCTTGAATGCCGATGGTGAATTTGTTCTTCGGCCGCGACTTCTTGAGTTCGTCGAAGATGCCCTTCACCATGGCGGGCGTGAATTCCTTGGAGGAGATGCCGTAGCGGCCGCCGATCACGCGCGGGTTTTCGAGGTAACGCGGCGTGGGGCTTGAGAAGTCTTCGATGAGCGCGGTGACCACATCCTGGTAGAGCGGTTCACCGAGTGAGCCAGGCTCCTTGGTGCGGTCAAGTACAGCAATGGATTTGACCGTGAGCGGCAGGGCCGCCATGAAGGCCTCGGCAGCGAATGGGCGATAGAGGCGAACCTTCAGCAGGCCAAGCTTCTCTCCCTGGGCATTGAGAAGGCGGATGGCTTCTTCGACGGCGCCGGCACCCGATCCCATGATGACGATCACGCGTTCGGCGTCAGGTGCGCCCACGTAGTCGAATAGATGGTAGGCGCGGCCGGTGAGGGCTGAGAATTTGTCCATCACGTTCTGCACGATGGTTGGGCAGGCGAGGTAGAAAGGGTTGGCAGCTTCGCGGGCCTGAAAGAAGACGTCGGGATTTTGGGCGGTGCCGCGCAGGATCGGGTTGTCCGGGCT
>Ga0302317_10002523_pt1 | contig 12451 bp, 6 predicted proteins | sample III_Palsa_N3_3_FD_200450 | JGI IMG/M metagenome (GOLD analysis project Ga0302317, IMG submission 200450) | Peat permafrost microbial communities from Stordalen Mire near Abisko, Sweden - III_Palsa_N3_3 | ecosystem: Environmental > Terrestrial > Soil > Palsa > Peat permafrost | place: Sweden...
GCTGCAGCTGCCGCGGGTCCCTGACGAGCCGTCGCACTCGAGTCCGCTAGTGTTGGACTCCCTGCGACCCCAATGCTCGATACAGCGGCAGGGGCGCCGGCGGCCGCGGTCATGGCCTGCGCAGGACCCGGGGTCGCAAGCGACACAGCGGGCGCAGCGGGCGCAGCGGGCGCCGCTGTGCGCGCTTCGGTTGCGGCGCGAGAAACAAATGCGCGGGCTCCGGCGGCACCGAGGCGTTGCTCCAGGCGGGCGCCCACGGATATCGGCGGCGCACGTGCAGAGCGGCCCGGCGTGATCGTTGTGCGCCTTTCGACGAAGGCGGGGGGGCGCGCAGTCCTCAGCGAGGCCGCGAAGGAGATACCAACGCGGCGCTCGTCAGCCAACTATTCACCGACGCCGTAGGCCGTGTAATCGTACGACAGCACCGGGCGAATGAACCGGCGCACCGTGTGATCCACTCGATACTCACGCTTCTGATCGCGTTCCTCGCAGCAAAGAAGCCGGGCGAGCACCACCCATTCGCAGCAACACGCGCAGTTGCACACCCCCAGGCGATGATCGCGGTCGCACTGACGTGCGCCTTCCTTCATTTCCTGGAAGCGACCTTTCCTCTCTGCATCGTCGCACTGCTCCCACGTCTTTACACGTTTCTGCAAACGCTCCACGTCCGCAATTTGCTCGGGCGTCCTGGTGGGCGTCTCGCTACAGCATCGCTCGGGTGGCTCTTGAGTCTTGTGGATGCAACCGCAGACGCATTCGGGAAGCTTCGTCAGCAGACTTATCTCGTAACCATCGCAGACACGCGTGCATACCGTGCCAGTGGCGCCCTCCTCCGGCGTGCAACTCACCTCCCGCGGGGAGGAGTTGCATTCGCGCGCGCGGATCACCACCCAGATCTCGCAAGGCAGCTCGGGTGTGCACTTCTCGGCCACCTTCAGGGCCTGCGCGGCGGTGAGCTCGATGGGATTGCCCACGCAGTCGAGCGCCAGGCCGCGACCCACTGTGACCTGCAGGACGTTGCACTTGTCCACGCATCCGGTTACTTCGTAACCGCAGATCACGCCGCAGCCGAATAGGTTGCGTAGCACGAGTTGCAGCATCCTCCGGCCGTAGTCGACGGCGGAGTTGAGATCCGTATCCTGCAGCAGCAGGCCCGGACTGAATCTCGGCCTGACCAGGGTGGAGGTGCCTCTTTTCGCTTCGATCAGTTCTTTGGCGGTGCTCATGATTGCAGTCCTCGATAGGGGTAGCCGCGGGCGCGTCATTCGGTATCCGGCTTGGAGGAAACCCTGAACCGCGAGACGAATGTCCCGCCGGGCGTGTCATTGCCGCTCGGAAAAGGATGTAGTCCCAGGGCGCCGCCGCTGAGCGCCTGGCCGTGGCAATCCAGTATGTAGTCGCCGCGCACTTCGATCTCAACGGTAGTGGGGCCGTCGTCAAAATCAGACCAGCTGCCGCTGACCTCGTCGACCAGCCAGCGCCGATCCATCACGAGGGTTGCCCAGTGCGTGTGGCGTGCCGGCGTACCGTGCTCATCGAGCTCCGTAGCCACTCCGACGATCGGCATGCGTTTGACGCGACCCCAGCCGGTGCCCTTGTCGAGCAGGATCGCGGAGATTGCGAAGCAGTCCCAACGCACCGTTCGGGCCTCCACCGGGCGCGTGAACCACACCTTGAAATCCGTGACGCGGGGTCTCGCTCCCGCCTGGTCGGGCGTCAACGCCGGAACGGGCGTGCCGTCAGTGTTGTGGAATTTGTGGCGAAACTCTTGCCACGGCACCAGCTCTCCGGGACGGTGCCAGCGCCGCCAGCTGACGTCGCGGATGCGCGTCAGATCGCAGCCGCGAATGAGATCGAACAGCGTATCGTTGCGCTTGACGAGCCGCCGCGGCGCACATTCATCGAAGCTTTCGACGACGGGACACCCACATTCATCGATTCCGACTCGCAGGCATGCGAGCGGCACGGGGTCGCAGAGCGCAAAACGCACCCTGCGCTTGCGCCACTCGCACAACTCGCCTCCCGTCTCAATTTCGGGCCACGCGGCCCACTGGCACTCGCAGGCGTGACACCGCCGGGCATGACCGTGAGGGTCGGGTTCGTGAGACGCGTGGCCATGATGCTCGTGCTCGTGGTCATGCTCATGCTCATGCTCATGCTCATGCTCATGCTCATGCTCATGCTCGCTAAGCTCGTTCCGGTAAGGCGGACAGCAGTCCCCCTCGTGCAGACATTCGCAGGCCGGGCACAGACTCTCGCCGGGCGGGCAATGCTCCTCGCCCTCGAGGCGCTTCAGAGAGAACACAACTGTCTCGCAAACCTCGTTCCACTCGACGTCGTCGCAGCCGCACTCGGCCGGCAGGAGCTGTTCGCCAGTGAGGCGCTCCGCGTAGTGCGCACGCAGCACCCAGCGTCCGGGTGCCGGTGGCTCATCCGGTCCTTCGCGGAAACAGTCGCGCGGGTCGAGCTTGCAGGCCTCGGGCAGCACGAGCTCGCGCCCATGCCGGTCCAGGGCGAGACCGGGACCGATGAGGTTGCGTTTGGGTCCGATGCGAAATCCGCTGACAACGCCCCAGCCGTAGAGCGCATGGTTGAACAGTCGCCGGCGCGTCAGGATGTAATCCTGCTCCAGCGCGAACGCCTGGTAAGTCATGCGCTTGCCTTTGAAATAACGGTTGCGCCGGCCCTCACCGCATTGCGGATCGAAACTGGACAAGGCCTGTTCATGAGTCGTTTCGGACATGGTCGTAAGCCTCTGCAAAGTGCCGCTACTGCAATCTCTCAGCGGTCGACAGCCCGGCAGTATCGAGCGTCGCGCGATCGTGACCATCCAACAGCACGTACCCGAGCTGCGCGCTATCACCCACGCGGCCGGGACCGAGACCATCGAGCACCAGCGTGCCATCGGCCTCCAGCTTCGGTTCCCCGCCCGCGAATGGTCGCCAGCGCAGCTGCAGCTGGCATTCCGCAGGCACCAGGTTCGCAAGCAGCCCCTGAACGGTGTCGAGCGGCGTGGCGCTCTGCACGGAGGAGCTGGCCGCAATCTCTATGCGCAGCACGCTCGGGGGCGCTGCGTCGGGGACTTCCGTGGGAAGGCCGCAGGCGAGATGCGAGCGGTTGAGTACGGATTTCTCGCTCAGCACAGCGAGGCCGCTCGGCCAACCCGTGAGCATCGCGGGCAGCGGTGCACCGAGGCAGGTAGCAGCGGCGCCGCCCACTCGCGCCGGCTGGATGTCCGCAGCCTGATCGATGATGTCGACGTGCGCGGTGGGAAAGAGACAGCGCAGGAATCCCGCGAGCGCTGCTCGGGTGCCGCGCCGGGCCAGCAGCGGCGCGGCGCCGTTGAGAATGGCGCGCTTCTGCCGCTCGTCGAGCGCGACGTCCCACGGCAGACCGAGCCATCCTGCCAGCACGTCGAGCCACTTGGCCGGCGTATGCCGTGGGTCCAGCACGCGCGCGAGATTGCCGATCTCGGTATCGAGCCCCTGGGCGGTGGTCTCGAGAATGCCGACCAGATCCAGCATAAAACCGTTGAACTGCCCCGGGCCGCGAAAGATCGCCGGCAGGTGGTCCATGAGTGAGGCAAACGGGTAGAGCACCTGCAGGCCGCGCAGCGTGGGCAACGGTCCGGCAGCGCCACTGGAGATGCTGATGAGCACCCATAGCCAGATATCTGTGTTGTTCCCCGGGGCGTTTCCCATCGGCACGCTGAGCGGAATGCTGACCGTGGTGCGCGCGCTTCCCTTCGAGGCACCCTCGAACTCGATGGCGGTCGTCGTCAGCGCATTGTTGAGAGCAGCGTCGATCTGCGTGATGCGCTGGTCGGCTGCCAGATCGGAGCTGCCAGACAGCCCCGCGACGGTATCGTGAACCTGCTGATCCGAAGTCGTGGCGTAGGCCATCGTCACGGAAGTCCCGAGTGGCAAGTCCAAGTCGAGGTCCGCCCGTAGCCAGCCGCTCAAGCTGCCGGATGGGAGAGAGGTGAGCACGGGAGTGAGGAAGAGCGCCTGAGGCTCGTCTGGGTCAGCTTGGCTTGCCGGCCCGAAACGCAGGACACCGTGCGCCGTGCTCACCCACAACTCGCTCTGGGCAAGCTCGTTCTGACGAAATACGACGGCGCGTGCGCCCAACGAACCGGCGGCAGGCAAAGCTCGTGTGCCAACTCGATCAACGCCGCTTGCGGTACGCCGGAGCACATCGATCTGGGCGGAGCGGCCGGAGCACCCCGCGATCGTGCCGCCCACTGCAACCTGACCGACACCGTCTCCTCCCAGGCAGACCGATTGATACTTGGTACCCAGGGTGGAAAGCGCCATCTCCGCGATGGCGGCGAAGTCGCTCGTGCTTACGAACAGCAAGCGCTCCGTAGCCCCGTGCAGCACAGCGACCTCTCCTGTGAGGGGCGCGATCGCCGTCGGCACCCCATCGCAGTATGGGAGGTTTCCTGCCGAGCGCAGCTTGCCTCGCTCAGAAAGATGCAGCAGCTGCACCGGCTGGCGACTGAGGGCTATCAGCAGCCACAGCCCGTCGCAGCCATCCGCCGCGATGTCGATGACTTCGAGCTCGTCGCAGCGCGAATCCAGCCCCAAGACCTCGCGCAAGCGGAAGGTCTCGGTACCCGTCAGCGTGTCGAGCGCGAAGCGATGCAACTCGGCTCGCTCGCCTGAATGCGTCCACAGCCAACGCCGCCCGGCGACCAGCCGCGAAGCGGAGGCGATTTCGGATGCGGCCTCGATCGCACCCGATTGCTCGTGGTGCCGGTACCGCCAGCGTAGCGTATGGGGATATTCCAGCCAGTACACTGCACCGTCGCGGGCAGTCGCGAGAGGACCGGCGGCAACGTCCGAGACGACCGGTTCCGCGCAAGTGGCCCAGGCGTGGGTCACCTGCATTCCGTCTCCGACCCATGCGAGGCGGCGCGCGAGCCCCGTGTTCCACTGGGCCTCGGTGCGGAACCGGTACTGGTTAGGGAGCACGCTCATCGGCGCGATCCCGTCGCGGTGCGCGTCACCGACACGTCACTCGCCGCGATGCTCAGCTCGGGTAGTCCGGTGGGCGGCAGACTGAGCTCACCGGAGCTCAACGTGCTGCTGCCCGAGGTTAGCTGGAGGCTCGTCACTGATAAAACTCCCGGCACGGCCCGAATCCAGCCGCGGATCGACTGCACGGCCACCACGGCCCCCAGCGGCCATGGCGTGGTACTGGTGGCGCTCGCGAAAGGCGCGAAACGAGCCTGCAGCGCGAGCACGATCTGCCCCGCGATGGCCGACAGATCGGCGTCTGAAGAGACGGAGACCGCGGCCTTGAGACCGACCTGCACGTAGCTCGGCGCGATCACGCGCAGACGCTGCCCGAGAGTCAACTGCGTAAAGAGGCCCCGGCGCACGGCTTCCAACCAAGCCGGAGTCTCCGGCGTTGAGTTCGCCGCAGCGTCTGGATCACGCTCGCGCAATGCCACAAGCGTGCGCACACTCGGCGGCGATATGCCCAACGGAGCCATCTCGGCACGCACGAGCCGCAATCCGGTCAGCGCCCTCGCGACCGCGAGCAGATCCGCATCGGTCACGATCGGCTGCAAAGCGCACACGCTACGCGCTCGCGCCTGCAGATCGAGGAGTTGCTCAGCATCAACGCCACCGGTCACGCTATCGAGATTCACTCCGTAGACACCGGCCAGATTGAGGGCCGGCACCTGCCACTCCAACCCGCCGGCGACGTTGGAGATCGAGCCCTGGCTGGTACGGTAGCTCACAGTCAAACGCGAGCCGCTCGCGGGGATCGCGCCGTTGATGCCGTTGCCGAACTCCAGCACCGCCGCGACCGGATCGAACGTGAACACGGTGTCGGTCGGTCCTGCGGCAGAAAAGTCATCGACCTGTGTCCACTCCACCCCCGGCGCCGATCCGTCACTGATGCTCACGACGACGGGCGGCCGCTCACCGTCGAAGCACACGCCGGGTTTGGCGAGCGGAACCTGTTGATCCGGCCACGGCGCGCCCATCGCCGTGGGCCCATCCTGTTGCCGTTGCTGCTGCACGGCCGGCAGGACATTGAGATCGATGCGCTCGGCGAGGGGCGTCGGATACAACTCTCCCGTCTCGAGCTGCAGAACGAGAGTGGCGGCAGCCCCGGACGCAAGCGCGTCCGCCGGACACTCGATCAGCATCACGCCGGTCTGCGCGAGCCCAAGGGTGGAGTCCTCCTGTATCCGAACGGCGTGCTCCAGCGCGCCCCTGCGCAGCGTGGCGTGGAATCGCGCGCTGGCCACGTTGCGGGTACTCAGCCCCGTGGCTCCATTGCGGATGCGAAAGCCGACCGCGATCAGCTGCGGAGCTTGCGGCGATGGGTACGGCACCGGGTGCGCACCGAGCCCGAGCAGCAGGCAGTCGCCCTTCACAGGCGCCGGTCCGAAGACCGGGAACGAGCCGTTCCGGCGCTGGTTGATGGGCGTGTGATCGAACCGAATGCCGTCGCGCTTCACTGCCACCACACTCGTCAGCGGGGCGCCATGGAGCCAAAGAGTGCGCGCGAGGAACAGATCCGGCAGATTGCCGCGCGGCGCGTGGATGGTGCTCTGCTCCTGAAGCAACACGCCGCCGCCCCAGGGCAGCGGTGTTCCCGCCGTAAAACCGGGCCAAATAAGTCCGCGAGCCGGCTGCGGCCCACGGGCGCGCACGCCCACAAGGGCCGAGTAAGCGGTCCGCTCGTCCTGACGGACGTGACCGAGGGCGTAGATCTGGGCTTCGGTGTTCCACGCCAGCAGCTCGATCAACATGATTCCAGGGTCGGAGACGTTGTAGTCCGTCCAGCTGGGCGCGTTTGGGGGGATTGCGGCCAGCGCGTCATCGACCAGCTCCTGGAAGGTCGTGGTGGTGAGATCGAGAAGCACGCTGCTGCTCATGCGGCGGCCGACATGATGTTGAACTGGACGCCCGAGTCGGTAAGCACGGGGAACTGATCGGGGTCGAAACTCGCGGGCATCGGACCCGGATTGCCTTGAGCGTCGATCTGCTCCAGGGTGACTGAAACGATGGCCGTGAGATTCCCGATAGCATCAAGGACTGCGACGATGTCATCGCTCATCGGCGCGCGGCCGAGCGGCCAGCCCGTGCCATCGACTCCGCCAGTCTCGGGATCGAACAGCTCCTCGAGCACGCTCTCGACGTCCGAGCTCACCTGCGCCGCTGCGTCAAAACTCGTGACGTTCCCCAAGACGGTGATTCGGGTGAGGACCAGGCGCGGCGGTACTACAGTGAGCACCGCCGCAAGCGCAGGTGTCATCCGAGCTTCGAGATACGCGTTGAGCGCGCGCAGTTGCGCAAGCGAGGGCACGACGTCGTCTCCGGTCACCAGAGTCACGAGCTGCAAGTCGCCACCGGTCTGCCAGCAGCGCGCCTGTGCCATTGCCGGCGAGGACTGCAGTGCCAATTGCTCGAGGTCGCGCGGCGTGATCGCCCGATCGCGCTGCGCAATCATGGCCGGCGCGGCAGTCAGCAGCGAGCCGATTGGTGTTGCGTCCGAACCGCCCGCGGCCGCCTCGGGCGCGAGCACGGTCGAGACGCCCTGTACGGGGCTGACGAGACTCAACGATCCCCAGGGCTGGAAGTCGTTTGCCGCCGAGCCGCCGCCGCTCATGTACTGAAACGCGATGATGTTGCTCTGGCCCACAGGCGGCACCATTCCATGAATTCCGTCACCGAAGGTGATGAGCCCCGCAACCTCATCCAGCGTGTAAACACGGGCAGTCGGCTGACAGGCTCCCAGATCGGGTACCTGCTGCCACAGCACCCAATCACCGCTGAGATTGCCCGGATCGACCAGCACACTGTCCGAATTGCCGAGCATCAGGGCTTCAAGGTCCGCATCGGAAAGAGTCTCGCCGACGCGCAGCTCGAGGGTGCCGTCGAGAATGGGTGTGCTGAGAAGCGAGAACTGGGCCGAGGGCGCGCCCTTCGAGGAGCCCAGGGTCTCCATGCTCTGAGTCTGGTGCGCAGCTGCCCAGACACCGTTCAGATACACCCCTGCGATCTGCGGCGACCAGCTGCCCGTGCGCGCAGGCTGCAGACGCAGCCAATATAGGCTCTGGCCGAACAGCTCGATCTGCGGCAGGGAAACAGCGATGTCGACATCGAGCACCTGCGTCTCACCGAGTGCGCGGGTGTAGTCGCCAGAGCTGAACGGAATCATCTGTCCGGAAGGACCAACGCCCGCCACCTGAAGCGGCAATATCGCGCTGAAGTCCTCTTCATTCACTTGCCACAGCAGACTGATGGTGGTGCCAGGGTCGATCGGCTGATCGAAGCCGACGTAGAGTGCGAGGGATGCGCCGCTCGTGGTTGAGGCGTCGGCGTGCACCGGAGTCGACGCACTGTTGGAGCCTCCGTTCGGGCAACCACAACCGCAAGCAGCCATCGCCCCTGGCGCCGGTGCAGACGAAGCCGCTGCCGCCGTGTCGAGTGCCTCGGAAAGAGGCACGAAGGCGTTTACGACGGCACTCGCTCCAGCCCGGTTCGCGTCACTCTGATCGTCGTAAGAGCCGTTGTCGTAGCTCACCACGTATTCGGGCGCCTGCGGCTCACAGACGCGGTAGGAGATGTCGATGGAATTCAACACGGGAGGATTGACGGAACTGTCGTCGGGAACGGCCGTATACGTCGTTGTGCTTCCTGACGTCGTCGCCGTCACCTGATAGCTTTCCAGGCCGTAGTTGCCGGAAACGAGACGGGCGCGGATCCACGCATCCTGCTTGCCTGCCACAGTGGTGGTCATGAGGTTGGACGGCGCCGGGAAAGTGACCGTGCCTGACTGCATGAGCTCGTCAGTGTCCCCATAGTCGATACCCGGGATGGGCGTCCAGCCTGACCCGTTCCAGTACTCCCATTGCAGCAGCGGGGAATTGTTGGCGGATGCCACGACGTTGTGGGGCAAGAGCAGCAGCAGATCGAACACCAGCTTCTGCTTCGGCAGGCGCTTCCAGTTGGCGGCGAGCACGACAAAGGGCGCAGCAGCCGCGACACTGAGGGCAACTTCCAGTCTCTCCGGGTCGCTATCGGCGGCGTACAGCGCTCCGTCGACGAGTGTTGCATCCGCGTGCGCCACGGAAGCGGGCAAAGCGGAGACCAGGAAGGCCGGCCGCACGACGGCTGGAATCGTCTCGCCCGGCGTGACCACCCAGACTCGGGCGTCATCGCTCAGATGCGGTTGGCGATCGAGCATTACATGAATTCCGTCGGATTGTTCCTCGAGCTGCGCGACCTCGTAGAGACGGGCGTCGCTGATATCCTCCTCATGCAGCCTGCCCAGCATCAGCGTGTCGCCGCGCCGAATGGCGGCGCCCCCGGACTCGACGATGATCGAGCTGCCGCTGTCCGGCTTCGCCGCGCTCGGCGCGCTGATAGCGAGCAGACTAACCCCCGTTGCCGCCTCGGGACGGCTCACCCGCCCATCGAGGCGTACGATGAAGCTGCCGTCGTCCAGTTTTGCAACATCCACAACCTGAGAGACTATTCGGAGATGGTCAGACGGCGCGCGCGCGAGCAATTGGCCGGACCGCAACTCGCGAGCACCCGCCGGCACGAGCGCGGCACTTAAGATGTCGCGGGCGAGGACGGCACCATGCGCGGCCGGCTGCAGGCGGCTGATAAAAAGCTCGGCGTCCAGCCCCGCCGTCACCACCCAATCTCCAAGAGCCGCAGGAGTCCCCGCGAGCGGCCGCGGCCCGGCCGGCGGGCGCTGAGAGAAGAGGAGCTCATGCTCACCTTCGTTGAAGGGTCGCCACCAACTGATGCGTGGCGCTTCGCCCGCCGGGCTCGTCAGCATCAGGACCGTGAGCTCCGCGACGGCGTCTTCGACACTGCGCGCTCGCGGGCCCGAGACCGCACGCAGCGCCCCCAGGCCGGACCGCAGTTCGCAACGCACGTACACGGGCGCAGCATCGACTCCGGAGCGCCAGGCAGCGAGTTGTTCGCGCGCTCGCGTCTTGATGATGTAGGCGACCTGCTTGCTCTGCGCCACGGCGAGCGGCGCGACGGCCGGATCGACGGTGTCGGCAAATGCACTGACGAAGCGCCAGACGCCACCGCCGAAGTGCCACAATCGCCCGCTGTCCGAGACGGCCACGAGGGCATCACTGAGATCATCAGTCATCGTGCAAACCGCGGCGATCGTGCGGATGCGCTCCGGATTTCCTCCGGCGACGACATCCGGCAAATCTTCCCACTGGACACTGAAGGGGGGACGATCTGGCTGCAGATCGAAGGCACGCAACCGCCCCTCGATGAGAGCAACGACGCGCACACCGCGCGCAGCGCGCAGTGCCACCAGACCTTCAATGGGCGCAAACGACTCTCCAAGCGGGGTCCAATAACCCGCGCCCCCCTTTGGCTCAGTCCACATCCAGACACGATGCTCGGAGCACACCAGGACCGATGCGGTGTGCGGCGCCGACTCGATGACCGGCGGCGGTGTACTCAATGCGCGCAGAGCGATTGGATTAGCGGTGGAAGAGCCCGCAGCGACACTGCTCTCTTTGGGTTGTGTCGCCTGCAGGAACTGCATGGTGCCGGCCCCGGAGTCGAGCTGCAATCGTTGCAGCCGGGCGTCTTTGCCGATACCGAACAGCATGGCGCCCGAGCGAAATGCTCCGAGCGCAGCCACGCTGGAACTTGCGGCATCGAAGCAGAGCGTCACGAAAGCGCCCGCCTTGCCGAAGGCCTCGGCGCAACCGACATAGAATGCATCGAATAGTCGCGGCATCGGCCCGAGCGGCAGAAAGCCCGGACTCGTCACCAGCGGCGTGTTGTTCCACATTGCGTTGTACTTGAGGAACGTCGCAGGGTTCTTCGAGGGATCCGGACATGGACTCGCCGATGCGCAGGGAGTTGGTACGGCCTCGGTGCCCGAGCGCACGCGCAATGTGATGGACGACAGCTGCACGGTACCTGAGCTCGCGCCCGACAACGTCGCGCGCAGACAGTACGTCGAGATGTCCCCGAACTGAGCCGGTGTGCTGGCACCGGCGCTCTTCGTCAGCGTCACGATACCGGGAGTGCTGCCGCTGGCCGTGAGCGGCTGCCAGCCCGGCGTCTGCCCGCCCCAGTAGCTCCAGGAGACCGTGTCGGGAAGCGTACCGCTCCCAAGCAACACGTCGATCGTGGCGGATCCGGTCAGATTGAGGAGCGTGTCGTCACCCAGGAGGAGACTGTGCTCCTGGGTGGGCAGGGCCGTGGGAGCGAACGGCGCAAACACATCGAGCAGTTCGACGACCGTGTCGGCGGGCAGGTTTGCCGGAGCGGTCGGCGCGGTGGGATCTGCTGGGCCCGGCGCGGAGAGCGTCACCACATTGCCCTGCAGGCCCGTGATCCGAAACTGCTGACCGGCAATGAGGAGAATCTGTCCCAACGCGAGTCCATTGGCGGACGACAACTGCAGCACCGTAGGCGGGAACGCGACGGACGCCGTCGTCGTCCACTGCGCCTGTGCCGCCGGTGGCTGGCCGGGTACCGGAAACCCGGCGGACGCCAGGAAGTACTGATCGGTCGTGGGATCCGCGCCCACTACCGCGGCGATCGTGCCGGGAACCACCCACACGGCGCTCAGTGTCTCGAAGATGGTCGGCTGGTCGAGGGAAGCCTGCAGCCGGGTACCCTGCGGCGCAGGGACTGCGTCCGCCTGCGGCGCGAGCTGGAAGAAGACGGGCATCGAGGCAGCCTGCGGCGGCGCGGACCCGATCCCGAGCCACCAGAGGAGGCCGCGCTGATTCTTCTCCGGGGTACGGGCGAGCGCATCGATCACGCGGCCGTACATGCGCGCGGCGATGGTGATGAGTGCGCGCCCGAAGTCTCCGGGGATCTCATCGAACTGCCACTGGGGAAGCCAGGCCTGCGCGCGGGCCACCAGCTCCTGCTCGACAGCGTCGTGAAGTAGAAGGGGTAGACCAGGTTGTCCACCTGGTTGGTGGCGCGGACGAGGTAGTCGACCTCGATATTCAGCAGGCCGTCTACCGCTTGGCTGGGATCGATGATGACATCGATGAGTTCGACGCGCGGCTCGAATTTCTGGATCGAGGTCCGCACCTCCGACTCAACGCGCGTAAGCGTCGCGGTGTCGATTACCGCGAATGCCAGGTCGTAGATGCCGCACCCAAAATCCGGCCGCATCACGCGCTCGCCGCGCGCGGTGGTGAGAATGATCAGCAACGACTGCTGAACGTCGTCTTCATAACAGGCTCTCGCCGTCAGACCGGTCACCGGGTCGATGCGCGCCGGATAGGCCCAGCCCACTCCGAGGAATGCCTGCTGCAGATTCGGGTTAGAGCTCGAATTCAAATTCGGGTTCGTTGCCATCAGTCACCAATCAGTACGGTGGGCAGGCCGTTCGCGATGGTGTTCGGACCGCCTGCCTCCACCACGGTATCGCCCATTCGAACGGCGGGAAGGCCGCCGATCATGAC
>Ga0302317_10002524_pt1 | contig 12450 bp, 12 predicted proteins | sample III_Palsa_N3_3_FD_200450 | JGI IMG/M metagenome (GOLD analysis project Ga0302317, IMG submission 200450) | Peat permafrost microbial communities from Stordalen Mire near Abisko, Sweden - III_Palsa_N3_3 | ecosystem: Environmental > Terrestrial > Soil > Palsa > Peat permafrost | place: Sweden...
CCGCGAGGACGGCCACCGCCGAGGAGGGGCGCCCTTGGCCCACCAGTGCGGGCAGGCGCGCTTCGATAAACCCCGTGTCCACCTCTGACGCCACAAAATCGGCGTCGGCGAGGCAGCGGGCGAGGAAGCCTGCGTTGGTCTTCACCGGCCAAACCTCCACCTCCGCGCAGGCTTCGGCGAGCTTTACGGCTGCCTCTGCACGCGTGGGCGCATAGGCGATCAGCTTGGCGATCATTGGATCGTAGAAGGGCGTGACCTCGCCGCCCTCCTCCACGCCGCTATCCACGCGAACCCCATCGACGGGTTCCGGCAGGACGAAGTGTTCGAGCTTACCCGTTGAGGGCAGGAACTTCTTCGCCGGATTTTCAGCGTAGAGCCGCGCCTCCATGGCCCAGCCGTTGAGCTTGATCTGGTCCTGCGTCAGCGGCAGGGGTTCGCCGCCGGCGACGCGCAGCTGCCATTCCACCAAGTCCTGGCCGGTGACCATCTCCGTCACCGGATGCTCGACCTGCAGCCGGGTGTTCATCTCCATGAACCAGATGCGGTCGGCCCTGAGCCCCTCAGACGCGTCGGCGATGAACTCCACCGTGCCCGCGCCCTGGTAGCCGACCGCCTGCGCCGCCTTCACCGCCGCGCCGGTCACCGCCGCGCGGGTCGCCTCGTCCATGCCCGGCGCCGGGGCCTCCTCGATCACCTTCTGGTGGCGGCGCTGCAGCGAGCAGTCGCGCTCGTAGAGGTGGACGACGTTCCCGTGGTTGTCGGCGAACACCTGCACCTCGATGTGGCGGGGGCGGGTGACGTAGGTCTCGAGCAAGACCCGGTCGTCGCCAAAGCTCGACGCCGCCTCGCGCTTGGCGCCGGCCAGCGCCGCGGCGAAGGCGGAGGCTTCATCGACCTTGCGCATGCCCTTGCCGCCGCCGCCCGCCACCGCCTTGATCAGCACGGGATAGCCGATGCGCGCCGCCTCGGCCTCCAGCCGCTCGGGGGACTGGTCCTCGCCGAGATAACCGGGGGTGACGGGCACGCCCGCCTCGGCCATTAATTTCTTGGCGGCGTCCTTCAGACCCATGGCGCGGATCGACGAGGCGGGCGGGCCGACCCAGATCAGGCCCGCGGCGATCACCGCCTCGGCGAAGGTCGCGTTCTCCGACAGGAAGCCGTAGCCGGGGTGGATCGCGTCCGCCCCGCTGGACTTCGCCGCCGCCAGGACCTTGGCCTGATCGAGATAGCTCTCCCGTGCGGGCGAGGCGCCGATATGCACCCGGTGGTCGGCCTCGCGTACGTGGGGCGCATGCTGGTCGGCGTCCGAATAGACCGCCACCGTCTCGATCCCCATCCGGCGGGCGGTGCGGATCACCCGGCGCGCGATCTCCGCCCGGTTGGCGATGAGCAGGCGCTTGATCGGACGCAAAGCCACTTCGATTACATCTCCGCCAGGGCGAGGGTCAGGAGGCCCAGCATCAGCACGCCGAACAGGAACACGGTGGAAAACCAGAGGAACAGCGTCTTGATCCCCGCCGTGAACCAGCGCGAGCCATAGGCGCCGCGCAGGATCATGTAGAGGTTCACCGGCGTCCAGATCGTGGCGATCAGGATAGCCCACTGGCGCAGGGGATCCGGCACGATCCAGGCGATGGCGAACACCAGGAATTCGAACGACAGGAACTGCATCGCCACGATCAGGTGATCGTAGATATAGAACTGCTTCCGCCGCCGTACGTAGACGATGGCCAGGAGCCCCGCCAGGATCGGCAGCAGCAGGATCGCCAGCCGGTGCGCCCAGGTGAAGAGGACCATGCCGTAGTATTCTTTGTTGGCCGCGGCCCGCTTGATGTGGTCCTCAAGCCAATGGCCGAGGGGATCTTTGGGCCCCTTGCCCGACTTTTCCAGCGCCTCGGCGGCGGACGAGGCGTCGGCGTCCTCCCCATCGACCTTGAACGACGCGATGGTCTTGGGCGCCGCCCCGCCGATGGTGATGGAAGGGCCGGTGATCGGTGCAGGGTGAGCGATCTGCGGCGCAGGCGGGACCGGCGGCTGCGGCCTGATCGCACCGGCGGCGTCCTTGGCCTTGTCCGCCGCCAGAGCGGCCTTCAGCTGGTCGGGCGTTTCGAACACCACGTTGGTGGTGGTCTTGCCGTTCTGGACGGTGACGGTCTTGCCGTGCACCACGGCATGGTTTTCGCCCGTGTGGCCGTTGAACAGCGCCTCAAGCACGAACATGAAGATCAGGAGGCTGATCAGGAACAGGCGGAACGGCGGCACATGGCGGGCGCGGCGGCCCTCCAGATGATCACGCGCCAGCTTGCCGGGATCGAAGAACAGCGGCGGCAGGGTCTGGCCGAGGCGCCCGTCGAGATGGGTGAAACCCTCGATCCCCTCCCACATCAGATGCCAGATGGAGCGGTGCGCATCGTGGTGCGACTGGCCGCAGACATGGCAGTAGAAACCCTGGAGCTCCGTCCCGCAGTTGGGGCAGAGGGTTCCGGGCTCGGGAACATGCTTTTCCTTGCGCTTCAGGAGGGCGCCGACGGCCCCCGCGCCGATGATCTCGAATTCCCGTTCCACGCCCGCCCCCGCTTGCTCGCCGGTCCCTACTCAGCCCAGAAAGGCTTGCGCTTTTCAAGGAAGGCGGCGACGCCCTCGCGCCCCTCTTCGCTGGAGCGGCGCCTGGCGATGGCGCGGGCGGTGTAGTCGAGAAGGGTGTGGTCGATGACCCGGTCGGCCACCTCGTTCACCAGCGCCTTGGCGTCGGCGACGGCGCCGGGCGCGCAATCCTTCATGGCGGCGCCGAGGACGGCGACCAGCGGCCCGAACTGGCTGGCGTCAGCCACCACCTCCTGCACGAGGCCCCACTTCAGCGCATCGGCGGCGGTGAAGGCGCGGCCGGTGGCGAACAGCACCTTGGCGTTGCGGGGCCCGATGGCGCGGACCACGTACGGGCTGATGGTGGCCGGGGTCAGCCCCAGCCGGACTTCGGAAAAGGCGAAGGTGGCGGTCTCGGTCGCCACCGCAAGGTCGCAGGCCGCCACGAGACCCGCGCCGCCGCCGAACGCCGGACCCTCGACGAGGGCGACGGTGAGCTGGGGCAGGTCGTTCAGCTTCTTTAGCATGGTCGCCAGCCGCAGGGCATCCTCGCGGTTGTCGTCCTCCAGCCAGTTGGCGCTTTCCGCCATCCAGGTCAGGTCCGCCCCCGCAGAGAAGGCGCCGCCGGCCCCCCGCAGGAAGACGGCGCGCACATGGTCTGCACCCTGCAGCGTCTCGAACGCCTCGGAGAGGGCGACGATCAGCTCCGGCCCGAAGGCGTTCTTCTTCGCCGGCCGGTTCAGGGTGATGATGACGATCCCGCTCTGGGTGGCGTCGATCAGCACGGGCGAATCGTCGTCCCGCCCCGTGGTGACGGGTTCGTCGGTGAAGGGAGTGGCGATGGGTTCGCTGGTCATGAAGCTTCCTCGTGGACCGAAACGGTCCCTTACATCCTGAAAACGCCGAACTTGGCGTCGGGTATGGGGGCGTTGAGGGATGCGGCGATGGAGAGGCCGAGCACGTCTCGGGTCTGGGCCGGGTCGATGATCCCGTCGTCCCACAGGCGCGCGGTGGCGAAGTAGGGGTTGCCCTCGTCCTCGTAGCGGCCGCGGATCGGCGCCTTGAAAGCAGCCTCTTCCTCGGCGGACCATGCCCCGCCCTTGGCCTCGATCCCTTCGCGGCGGACGGTGGCGAGCACGGCGGCGGCCTGCTCCCCGCCCATCACCGAGATGCGCGAGTTGGGCCAGGACCACATGAAGCGGGGGCTGTAGGCCCGCCCGCACATGCCGTAGTTCCCCGCCCCGAAGCTGCCGCCGATCAGGACGGTGAACTTGGGCACATTGGCGGCGGCCACGGCGGTGACCATCTTGGCCCCGTCCTTGGCGATGCCGCCCGCTTCGTACTTGCCGCCTACCATGAAGCCGGAGATGTTCTGCAGGAACACCAGCGGGATCTTCCGCTGGCAGGCCAGCTCGATGAAATGCGCCGCCTTCAGCGCGCTCTCCGAGAACAACACGCCATTGTTGGCCAGGATGGCGACGGGATAGCCCCAGATATGGGCGAAGCCGGTGACCAATGTGGTCCCGTAGAGCGCCTTGAATTCGTCGAACTCCGAATTGTCGACGATGCGGGCGATCACTTCGCGCACATCGTAGGGCGCGCGCACGTCCTGCGGGATCAGGCCGTAGAGCTCGGACGGATCGAACTTCGGCGGGCGCGGAATCTTGCGGTTGACGGGCGCCTCTTCCTTCACGCCGAGCCGGGCGACAATGGAGCGGACGATCTCCAGCGCATGCTCGTCGTTGGCGGCCACATGGTCCACCACGCCCGAGCGGCGGCTGTGCACGTCTGCGCCGCCGAGATCGGTGGCGGAGATCACCTCGCCGGTGGCGGCCTTCACCAGCGGCGGGCCGGCCAGGAAGATGGTCCCCTGGCTCTCCTCACCCGCGCCGCGCACGATCACCGTCTCGTCGGACATGGCCGGAACGTAAGCGCCGCCCGCGGTGCAGGAGCCCATGACGCAGGCGATCTGGGCGATGCCCTGCGCCGACATCTGCGCCTGATTGTAGAAGATACGGCCAAAGTGGTCGCGGTCGGGGAAGACCTCCGCCTGATGGGGCAGGTTTGCGCCGCCTGAGTCCACGAGATAGACGCACGGCAGGCGGTTCTGCAGGGCGATCTCCTGGGCCCGCAGGTGCTTCTTCACCGTCATGGGGAAGTAGGCGCCGCCCTTCACCGTCGGGTCGTTGCAGACGATCACCACCTCGCGGCCCGAGACCCGCCCGACGCCGCAGATCACCCCTGCGCCCGGCGCCTCACCCTCATAGAGGCCGAACGCCGCCAGCTGGCCGATCTCGAGGAAGGGCGCGCCGGGATCGAGCAGCCGCTCCACCCGATCCCGCGGCAGGAGCTTGCCGCGCGCCACATGCCGCGCCCGCGACGCCTCCGGCCCGCCCAGCGCCGCGCCGCCCACGCGGGAGCGCAGCTCGTCGGTCAGCCGCCGGTTCACCGCGTGGTTGGCCAGAAAGACGTCGCCCTTGGGATCGATGGCGGAAGAAAGCTTCGGCATGGCCCCGTTTTAGGGGGCGAATGTTGCGAGCGCCAGAGCCCGTAAACCAGGGCTCGAACCGACTCAGCCTTTGCGCCTAGAGTGCCGTCCCATGGCCAAGACCCATGAGCGCCCCGGCGATCGGCGCACCGATCTGCTCTACGATCCCCCGGAGGACAGCGCGCTGGTCCGCCTGTTCCTGGGCGAGCACGCCTCGCCGGACGTGGCGTGGTTCTCCCTGCCGGGCGGCCGGACCCTCTATTCGGTGGGCGACGAGGCGGACACCCTCTATCTGCTTCGCGCCGGTCGCCTCGGCGTGATCCGCCGCGAGGAGGGCCAGCAGCAGCAGTTCCTCGGCGTCATCAAGCCGGGCGAGCCGGCCGGCGAGATGGCCCTGATCGCCGGCACGCCGCACACGGCCACGGTGCTGGCCATGCGGGATTCCGAAGTGCTGGCCCTGCCCCGCTCAACCTTCTTCGCTGCGGCGCGCAAGGACCCGGCCCTGATGGCCGAGATGGCGCGTCTCACCATCACCCGCGCCCGCCAGGCCGCGCCCCGGGCCGGCTCCAGCGCCCCCGCCGTCTTCGCCCTGATCGGGGTCTGCGACGGCCCGCCGATCCGCCCCATGGTGGAAAAGATCGAGCGCTTCATCATGGAGCTCGGCTTCACCGTCGCGGTGCTGGGGGTCGAGACCCAGTCCGCCCCCACCGAATGGTTCTCCACCGTCGAGCAGCGCCACGACATCGTGCTGTTCGTGGCCGAGAAGGGCGAGACCGCCTGGACCCACCTCTGCGCCCGGCAGGTGGACCGCGTGCTGCTGATCGGTAGGGGCGAGCAGACGCCGCCGTTCGCGCCCTCCGCCTTCGCCGGGCGCGCCATACACGAGCACAAGCTGATGGATCTCGTCCTGATCCAGCCCGCCAGCCGCAAGCGCCCCGAAGGCTCCGCCGCGTGGCTGGACGCCGCCCCTGTCACCCGCCTGTTCCATGTGAAGGATGAGAGCGACGACGACCTCCGCCGCATGGCGCGGGTGCTCACCGGCACCTCGGTGGGGATGGTCTTCTCCGGCGGCGGCGCTCGGGCCTACGCCCATGTGGGGGTGATCCGGGCCATGCGGGAAGCAGGCGAGCCGATCGACTTCATCGGCGGCGCCTCCATGGGCGCCATTGTCGGCGCCGGCGCAGCGCTCCTGTGGGACGACGCGGAGATCAGCCGCCGAATCCGCAGCGCCTTCGTGGATTCAAGCCCCTTGGCCGACATAGCCCTGCCCCTGATCGCCATGACGCAGGGCAAGCTGGTGAAGGAGCGGCTGAAGGAGAATTTCGGCGACGTGCTGATCGAGGACCTGTGGCTGCCCTTCTTCTGCGTCTCCTCCAACCTGACGCTGGGCGACTACCACCTGCACCAGCGGGGGCGGCTGCGCCGGGCTCTGCAGGCGTCGAGCTCGCTGCCGGGCGTGATGCCGCCGGTGATCTGGGACGACGGCAGCGTGCTGGTGGACGGCGCCGTCACCAACAACATGCCCATCGACATCATGCGCCGTCTCCAGCGCGGCCCGGTGATCGGGGTGGACGTGGCCGTGGCCAAGGCGCTGACGGCCGAAGACGTGAAGCGCCCCGCCTCCCTCTGGCGCTGGATCCTGGCGGGGGAGTGGCGCAAGGGCACGCCGGTGGTGTCGCTGCTGATGCGGGCGGCGACGGTGTCGAGCCTGCGCGACCAGAACTCCATGAAGGATTCCTGCGACCTGATGGTGGTCCCCAAGATCGAGGGTGTGGAGCTTCGCGACTGGAAGGCGTTCGATCCCGCCGTCGCGTCCGGCTACGAGGCCATGAAAGCCGCGCTGGCAGGCCTGAAGGAGCCGCTGATCGACCTCTGCCGCCTCCGCGCCGACCCGGACGAGATGAACCGCCACATCGGCCTGAACGTCAACGAGGGCGTCAGCGGCAAGGTCAGCGGCGGCGGGCCACGATGAACAGGCGCGGGAACGGCAGGAGGGTCGAGCCGTCCGCCGTTTTGGGAAACGCGGCGTCGATGCGCGCCCGATAGGCGGCGAGGAAGGTCTCGCGCTCCGCACCGTCCGGCAGGCCCTGCAGATAGGGGCGAAGGCCTGTGCCCTTCATCCATTCGATCACCGGGTCCTCGCCCTGCAGCACATGCAGGTAGGTGGTGGTCCAGATGTCGACCTCGGCCAGGGGCGAGAGCCACGCGTAGTAGGCTTCGGGCGCGGCCACGGGCTGCACGCTGCGCACGTCCGCGATCTTGCCCGCCCAAGGGCCGTCGGCGGCGACGGCCCGCATCTCCCTATGCCAGACCGTGTCGAAGGAAATCGGGACCTGGCAGGCGAACACCCCGCCAGGTGCAAGCGTCGAGACCAGCCGCGGAAACAGCGCCGCGTGATCCGGCAGCCACTGCAGCGCCGCGTTGGTGAAGATCAGGTCCGGCGGGACCTCGGGCGCAAAAGCGGCGATGTCGCCCTCGATCCACGCCACAGTCCCCGGACGGGCGCGCGCCGACGCCAGCATCTCCGCGCTCGAGTCGAGGCCGTAGACCTCGGCGTCGGGATGACGCAGCGCCAGGAGCGCCGCATGCTCCCCCGTGCCGCAGCCGATGTCCCAGATTTCCTTAGGGCCGAGGTCCGACGGAAGCTGCACCATCAGGTCCAGCGCCGGCCGATCCCGATATGTCTTGAACCGCTCGTACTGCACGGGATCCCAGGTGGTCATAGGGTGAATACCTTCAATCCCGCATTTCGCCCGGCTCTGACCAACGCCGCGTCCGTCGTCGCCAGATCACTCGACCGTCTAACCGCCAGTTCAAGGTAGGCGGCGTCGTAGATCGTCAGACTGTAGCGCTCGGATACGTTGATGACTGCTTTGATGTCTGCAGCGCCGTCCAACGCGATGTCCAGCCCCCGCAATCGCTCGAGCCCTTGATCACGGAAGGCTGGCGTCACGGCTTTCCGGAACATCAGCCCACGCAAGGCGCTGGCGGTCTCATGCCAGAAGAAGACGGGCGCAAGCACTCCAGAAGGGGAAGCTTCGTTCATCATCTGGTCCAGCTTGGCGTAGGCGTCGTTCACCAGCCAGTCGACCGCGAAACTGGCGTCGAGCACCATGCTCAATATCGACGGCCCTCATGAATCGCCGCCATGACGTCCTCATGGCTGATCGGCGGGAGGGTTCTGCGGGCCGCCGCAACCTCCGCGACCAGTCGGCGCCGTGCTTCGATATCGAAGGGCGGGGTGGAAACCTCGACCGCGTTCAGCGTCACCACCGGCTTGCCGTCGCGGGTGATGGTGACGGCCTCGCCCTGCACGACGCGATCGAGCAGTTCGGGCAGGCGGTCGCGGGCTTCCAGGACGCCGATGTCCATATGACGGGCTCCTCGCCAGAACACTCGCAGCTTAAGCTTTTCAGGTCGCCCGCTCAAGACGCTAGCCAAGCGCGGCCATTCCATCTTATCGTCGTTAAAATTCAGGGAGGCGACCATGGCTGAAACAGTTCTCGTGACCGGCGGATCGGGGTTCATCGGCGGCTGGTGCGTGGTCGAGCTCCTGAAGCGCGGCTACACCGTGCGCACCACCATCCGCAGCCTGGCCAAGGAACCGGCGGCCCGCGCGGCCATCGCCTCCGAGGTCGATCCCGGCGACCGCCTGACCTTCTTCCCCGCCGAACTCACCAAGGACGAGGGCTGGGACGCCGCCGTCGCCGGTTGCGACTACATGCTGCATGTGGCGTCGCCGCTGGGCGTCGACGACCCCAAGGACCCGCAGGTGCTGATCGTGCCCGCCCGCGACGGCGCGCTCCGCGCCCTGAAGGCCGCCGCCAAGGCGGGGGTGAAGCGGGTGGTGATGACCTCGTCCGTCTCCGCGTCGAGCCCGCCGGAGGGCGCCTCCGACAGCCTGACGGACGAGAGCGTCTGGACCGATCCCGACGGGCCCGGCGTCGGCGCCTATCCCCAGTCCAAGGTCATCGCCGAGAAGGCTGCGTGGGACTTCATCAAGACGCAGGGCGGCGCAACAACCCTGGCTGTGGTCAACCCCGCCCTGGTGATCGGCCCGGTGCTCACCAAGGAGAACCTCGGCTCCGTCCAGATCGTGCAGCGGCTGTTGAACGGCTCCATGCCGGGCTATCCGCGCCTAGGCTTCAACCTCGTGGATGTGCGCGACGTGGCGGACCTGCACATCCGCGCCATGACGGCGCCGGAGGCCGCCGGCGAGCGCTTCATCGCCGCGGGCGACTTCTTCTGGATGGGCGACATGGCCAGGATCCTGAAGGCCGAGCTCGGCGTCAGGGCCGCCAAGGTCCCGACCCGCGCCCTCCCCGATGTCGTGCTGCGGCTGCTCTCCGTCTTCGACCGCGCCCTGCGCGTGGTCACCCCCAGCCTCGGCCGCAAGCACGCCTTCTCCTCCGACAAGGCCAGGCGCGTGCTGGGCTGGACCCCGCGCCCGGCGACCGTCACCATCGTCGAGTGCGCCGAAAGCCTGATCGCCAGGGGCGGGGTTTAGGCGGTTCCGATTCAGGTCCAGCTTAGGAGCGAACCGCCAGCTTTCAGGGTTGCGGCCGACAACGCCATATCCAACGTCGCCAGTTCGGCGCTCAGATGCAACGCTGCAGCCAAATGTGCGGCGTCGTAGGCGGACAGTCGGTGGTCATCCGCCAGACCCATCACACGGGGCAGCAAGGCATGCGCCGTCTCGCCCGGCAGAGTCGTCAGTCGCAAATTTTGCAGCTCAAGCCAGGCCTGGTCGCGTTGGGACGCCGTCAAGACGCCAAGCCGTCGCTGCTTGACGAGCACATGGGCGATCTCCAGCCAAAAAAGCGGATGGACCAAGAGATCGTCCGGCTTCCTGAACACGGTCTCGGCGGCCTCCGCCCTATCCTGATTCAATATCCACTCAAGGGCGACGGAACTGTCGATGACGATCGTCATCTATTCCCGGTCTTCGTCTCGAAGCCTCTTCAAAGCCTCCCAGGAGGTCGGCGGCAGGGTTTCGCGCAAACGACGGACCCGCTCGAATATCGCCTCAAGCTCGCCTTCGGACGGGCGTGCGACCTGCATGCCCGCCAAGGTGGCCACCGGCTTTCCATGGCGCGTGATGGTGACCTGTTCGCCGCGCTCCACCCGATCGAGCAATTCGGAAAACCTGTTCTTGGCCTCAAGGACGCCTACATCCATGACAAAAACTCTGGCTAGATTTATAGCCAGATATGCTCTAAGGCGCCGCCGTCGTCAAGGAGACCGCCATGGCTGCGCCGATCGAGACCCGCACCGAAACCGACACCTTCGGCCCTGTGGAGGTGGACGCCACCCGCTATTGGGGCGCGCAGAGCCAGCGGTCGCTCGGCAACTTCAAGATCGGCTGGGAGAAGCAGCCCATCCCCGTCGTGCGGGCGCTGGGCGTCGTCAAGCGCGCCGCCGCCGAGGTGAACATGAATCTCGGCAAGCTCGACCCGCAGATCGGCCAGACCATCGTCGCCGCGGCCAACGAGGTGATCGAGGGCAAGCTCGACGATCACTTTCCCCTCGCCGTCTGGCAGACCGGTTCGGGCACCCAGTCCAACATGAACGCCAATGAAGTGATCTCCAACCGCGCCATCGAGATGCTGGGCGGGGAGATGGGCTCCAAGAAGCCGGTCCACCCCAACGATCACGTCAACATGAGCCAGTCGTCCAACGACACTTATCCCACGGCCATGCACATCGCCGCCGCCGAGGAGATCGTTCACCGCCTGCTTCCCGCCCTGCAGACGCTGCACGCCGCCCTCGACGCCAAGGCGAACGCCTGGAAGGACATCATCAAGATCGGCCGCACCCATACCCAGGATGCGACGCCGCTGACGCTGGGCCAGGAGTTCTCCGGCTACGCCCGGCAGGTGGAGAACGGCATCGCGCGGATCGAGAGCACCCTGCCCCTGCTGATGCAGCTGGCCCAGGGCGGCACGGCGGTGGGCACGGGCCTGAACGCCCCCATCGGCTTCGCCGAGCAGGTGGCCGCCAGGATCGCCGACATCACCGGCCTCGCCTTCACCACCGCCCCCAACAAGTTCGAGGCGCTGGCCGCCCATGACGCCATGGTCTTCTCCCACGGCGCGATGAACACCGTCGCCGTCAGCCTCTTCAAGATCGCCAACGACATTCGCTTTCTGGGCTCCGGCCCCCGCTCAGGCCTCGGTGAGCTTTCCCTGCCCGAGAACGAGCCCGGCTCCTCAATCATGCCCGGCAAGGTGAACCCGACCCAGTGCGAGGCCCTGACCATGGTCTGCACCCGCGTGTTCGGCAACGAGGCGACGATGACCTTCGCGGGCGCGTCCGGCCACTTCGAGCTGAACGTGTTCAATCCGGTGATGGCCTACAGCTTCCTGCAGACCGTGCGCCTACTCGCGGATGCGGCGGTCAGCTTCACCGAACATTGCGTGGTAGGGATCGAGCCGCGGCTGGACAACATCAAGCGCGGCCTCGACAACTCGCTGATGCTGGTGACGGCGCTGAACGGCAAGCTCGGCTACGACCTCTGCGCCAAAATCGCCAAGACCGCCCACAAGAACGGCACCACGCTTCGCCAGGAAGCGGTGGGCGGGGGCTACCTCACCGACGCCGAGTTCGACGAATACGTACGCCCGGAGAAGATGATCTCGCCGGGCTGAGGAAGTCATGTTAGCCTATCGTTATGGGCAAAACAGAACTCAGGGTTGAAATAGACGCAGCACTTCTGGCGGAAGCCGAAGCGATTGGTGTCGCCCTAGACGCAGCGTTGGAGGCTGGCGTTCGTCAGGCGATCAACCGCGAAAAGGCTGAACAGCTTGACCTCGCGGAGCGCGGTCGGCGGCAATCCACCGATCCCGTGGGTTCGCACGCACGCGCCAAGGCCTGGACCGAGGAGAACGCCGAAGCTATCGCTGAGCATAATGAGCGCATCGCTCGACGGGGGCTGATCGGCGACGAATGGCGGAAATGGTGAGTTGCGTCAGTTCGACGCCTTTCTAAATCCATCGGAACGGCGACGAGACGTTGCCCCCTATTTCGTCGTGCTGTCTTCACATCACCTGCAGTCAATCGATGAGGCCGTTGTGGCGCCGCTGATCCGCGATTGGAGCAAGAGCCTGAACGGGGTCGACGTTGTTCTGGATTGGCGCGGGGAAATTTTGTTGCTGGCCATGACCGAATTGTTCAGCATGCCTTCGGCGCAACTGCGATCCCGTGCGGGGGATCTTCTGGATGAGGAAGACGTCATCCGCCGCGCGCTCGAACGACTTTTCAGCGGCTTTTAAAGAGGGCCCGGGGAGGAGATGCGCGCCATCGACGCCAAGCATTACTGGCTGGAAGCGCAGTTTATTCGGCGCGAGGGGTGGGATGAGCAGCGCTATCCGTTCAACCTG
>Ga0302317_10002535_pt1 | contig 12402 bp, 10 predicted proteins | sample III_Palsa_N3_3_FD_200450 | JGI IMG/M metagenome (GOLD analysis project Ga0302317, IMG submission 200450) | Peat permafrost microbial communities from Stordalen Mire near Abisko, Sweden - III_Palsa_N3_3 | ecosystem: Environmental > Terrestrial > Soil > Palsa > Peat permafrost | place: Sweden...
CCAGGTCAGCGGCCTTCTTGCTGATGCAGCGTCAGATTCGCGGGAAAGTCGTTCGTGCACTGTTTGGGACCACTTTGGGACCACGGGCCATTTCGGTGGGCGTTTTGCGGCTTATGGGTGCTTGGTGAAGACCCGAAATTGCTTACTCTGCGTAATGACAGCAGGTGGGGGGGCCACTATTTTCAGCCAACATTTCGACGAGTTCTAGCCACTTCCGGAGCAGTTAGTTCCGGAAGCAGGCAATCCGTGCACACCGCGCGGAGGGGCAACCGGCGCGGAACACGACTCTGCCCGCCGCCACGGGAGTAGTTCCCTAGGGGGAGCGCAGGTGCCGCGTCGTGCCGGGTTCGGTGGGAGGCACCGGAGCGGGAGTCTCGCGGCCGGCCGCGAGGAAGGCGCTCAGGGCGTCGCCCGCCATGTGCACGGCGCGCTTGCTCGGGTGCAGGTACCGCTGGGTGGTGGTGAGCTGGCCGTGTCCGGCGATCTCCTTGAGGACGTGCAGTGGCACGCCCGCGTCCGCCATCCAGGTCAGACCGGTGTGCCGCAGGTCGTGACGGCGCAGGTGCTCGTAGCCCAGGGCGGCGACCACCTCGTCCCAGTGGGTGGCGTCCCGCAGTACCGCCGTGGTAATCCGGCCCCCGCGCGGTCCGGTGAAGAGCCGCGCGTCGGGGGTGAGTTTGGCCCGCTCCATCCTCCACTTGACCAGGGGGCGGATCTCGGGGATCAGCGGGACGGTGCGCCGCCGCTTGCCCTTGGTGCCCTTGTCGGCTAGGCCGCCGGGGCTCGGGGTGGTCTGTCGACTCAGGTTCCAGGTCCAGTCGTCCATGTTGATGTCCGAGACGCGCACTCCGGAGACCTCACCGATGCGCACGGCCGTGCACGCGGCGAACTTCACCACGTCCCCCCAGCCCTGGAAGTTCCCGTGCGACCGCGCGACGAGCGCACTCGCGAGCTTTTCCAGGGCGTCCCAGTCCTCTAGGGCCAAGCTGCGGGGGTCGTCGAGTTCGTCCTCGGCCTGCTTGTACAGCTTCTGCCAGCCATAGAGGCGAGCCGGGTTGACGTCGATCAGCCCATCGCGGACGGCCTGCTCCATGATGCGGACCAGGGGGGAGATGGTGTTCTTGATGGTCGACTTACCGACCTCGTCGGCGATCCATCCGTTCAGCGCGCGGTCGGCGATGCCGTTGGTGATGGAGGCGACCTTTAGGTGGCCGAGGGCGGGCACTACCCGCAGTCGCCAGCCGCACATGTAGGGGGACAAGGTCTTGGGTTCGAGCCCGCGCATGGCCAGGTCCATCACCGACTCGCCGTAGTCGGCCAGCGTGGACTCGGCTATCTCAGGGGTAACTCCTCGGCTCGCTAGGCGCTCTACACGCTTGACCCATTCTTCGGCGGAGACGAAGGTCGGGAGCATCTCGGACTTTGATTTGCGGCCGTTGCTCACCGGGTCGAACCAGCGAACCCGCGCGCGGTACGGGTTCGGGTTGCCTTCGCGGAACTCGATATCGGTGGAGACCTTGACGCCCATCGGGAGGGCTATCGGCTCGGCCATCAGGCGGCCTGCTCGGTGTCGACACGCTGCCCGGCGATCCAAGCCAGGATGTCCTGGAGGCTGTATACAGTCGTACGCCCGGCAAGGGGGTAGAAGGGCGGGCCCGCCGGCGGCGTCTGGTTCCGCCACCGTCGAAGGGTGGAGGCGTCCACGCCCAGCAGCCTGGCGACTTCCTCGGTGGAGCACCAACGAGCGGAATCGAGGCTGACTGCATGGGCGGTGGCGGTGCTGGTGGTCGCGCCCGCTGGCGGCCAGGCGGGGGCGAGCGGTTCGGTGGTCGCACCGGGAGCGATGATCGGGAGATTGGGTAGGGCAGGGCGCGGGTGCGGCATGATGGAGAGACCCTCTTCGGTCGTGAGAGCGAGTGGAGCGGGTGCGAGGTCTCCGAGGCGGCAAGATGCTTGCCGGCGTTCTGGGCCGTCTCGGGGACCGATAAGTTGGCCGATGGGCGAAGTGGCGGGAACTAGCGCTCGGGGATCAACGGCGGGTCGAAAAGTGTCGCCCGTCGGTCAGGTGGCCTCATCGGCAGTCCTCTCGATCGAGTCGACGAACGCGAGCACCTCCGGTAGCGGGGGCGGCCACTGGCCTCGCCCGCGCATTGCCTCTCGCCGCTGGCGGAGTTCGAGGCAGTCCTGCTGCGAGACCGCCTCGTAGGACTCCGCAGTTCTGGCGAGATTGCTGCGGTCCGGCTCTTCCAAGGCGAACATCGCGGCGCGACGCCGCTTCGCGGCACCCAGAGTCGACTCCAGGGCCGCCTGAACGGCCCGGTTGTGGGATCGGAACTCCTCCAGAACACCAAGAGGGGTGTCGGGCGCGGCCGGGGCCTCCAGAGGTGTCTCGCCCGTGGCCCAGGCGAAGGCGTCCCAGGCCGAGAGCCGGACAGTCGACGCGACCCTGACGTCCAGTGACGGGCCGTCAAGGGGAAAGACCACCAGCATGGGTGGCACATCTAGGACGCGTGCGAGCACCAGAATCTCTGCGAGCCCCGCGTTCCGCTGGCCGTTCTCCAACCTGGACAGCGTGCCTGGCGTGATCGTGAACCCGTACGCCTGGCACGCCTCGCAGAGGTCCTGGCCCGTGAACCCTCTTCGCAATCGCAGGCGCTTGACCTCCTCGCCCACGCGTCCCGACAGCTCCGGGATCCAATCTTGTGTTTCCATATCGCAAGCCTACCCCATTCCGAGTTGTGGAAGCGCAAGATGTGATAGAAATTCACCCAGGGAGAACAAGATCCGAGGGGAAACTTTCCATGTTGCACACAGCACGCACCGGTGACTCCGCCCGTGAGGGCATGACCATGCAGGAGTTCCTGGGCCTGCCGACCTCGATCGACCTCGATACCGCGAACAGGGCGTTCGGGTACACCTCCGCGAAGGGGTACGACAGGGTCTCGGGTGGCACGTACCCGTGCCGCGTACTCAAGGTCGAGGGTGGCGCCTACCGGGTCGTCACGGCTGACATGTACCGCGCGCTGGGGTTCGACTACTTCCGACCCGCGCTTGGCACCCCCAGGATGACGTTCGCCCGAACAGTGTGAAGCGCGAAGCCGCTTGAGGTTGGAGTTGCGGTGATGGGCGTCCGCACGATCCGGACCCGCGCATGGGGCCGTCAGACTAGGGCCTCCCGTGTGCCGGTCGACGAACTGGCCGAGTCGGAGCAGGATCGCCGAGGAGGGCCCCGGGTGTGAGCGCTGCCGCGCCCGTATGGGGCGGATCGGCGCCGAACGCCCGTTCTATTGCCCCTTGGGCTAAATGCCGTGCCGTCACAGGGTGCTGTCCGCGATGATGGCGTGGTGCGAGTTACCCGCCTTCTGATCTCGAACTTCCGGGGCTGGAAGTCCCTCGACCTTCGACCGCGCGATCATGTCGTGCTGGCGGGGGTGCCGCGCGCTGGCCGCAGCGACATCGTCGAGGCGCTGGCCCGTGTGCTCGACCCGGATGCCGCGCAGAGCCCTCGGCTCTCCGACCTCCATCAGGGAACCCATGCGCCGCAGGCGGTTAGCCCTGGAGAGAACTGCCAGCCCCAACAGGCTCGCAGCGATTCCGATGGACTGCAGCCCGAGACAAAGACGCTCGCCCGAGCCGACGTGGCCGAAGTCGAGGTCACGCTCGCTGATCTCGACCCAGAGATCGAGCAGCTCGTCGACGGCCACCTCCAACCGCTCGACCCATCCGGGGCCGCGACCGAGAGCGACGAGGCCGACCCGACGGCACCCCAGTGCGTCCGCATCACCTACCGGCTCAGCTACGACAGCGAGGCCGAGACGCTGGAGAGCGCGGTCTACTATCCGGATCGCAGCAACCCGGAGACTGACCAGTACGCCAGGGTGCCGGCCACCGTACGCCGGGAGCTTCCGGTCATCACCCTCAACGCCAGCGTGCCACTGCAGCTCCGCGCGGGCGGGAGCCTGCGACGGTACGTCGAGGAGCGTGACGCCAAGGCAGCCGCAGCCGCGTTCGAGGTCCTTCGCGACGCAGTCGGTGAAGCTGTGGCTGCCCTCTCAGCCGACCCGGCCATCACCGAGGCCGTCGACGCCGTCCTGTCGGTCGGTGGCACCGGGACCCGGCTCGGGGACACCCCGATCAGCGCCGGGGACGTCGGGTTCCTCGCAGAGGACGGCTCCGTGACGGCCCTACTTCGCACCCTCCGGGCCTCCCTGCAGCTGGACACCGCCGGGCCGCTGGCGTTGGCCAGCCACGGCAGCACTGTTACCGCGATCCTCGGCATGGCCGAGGCCATGCTGCTCGCGAACGTTCCTGGCGCGGTTGTGCTCGCCGACGACTTCGGCGATCAGCTCGACGCGGCAACCGCTGAACACCTTGCTTCGCTTATCCGCAGCCGGTCCGGCCAAGTCTGGCTGTCGACGCGCCGACCCGAGGTGGCGCGCGCGTTCGAGCCTGGCGAGGTTGTCCGCCTCGTGCGCCACAACGGTGCCCGCACGCACCACCAGCTGCCCCATGTCAGCGACCGCAAGGAGCTGGTCGCCCACCGCCAGCTCCACACGCAGCTGCTGTCGGCGATCACCGCACCGGCCGTCGCGGTCACTGAGGGCCCGCACGACGTCGCGGTCCTCGGAGCGGCCAACCGCCGCTACCCGCCAGCCAAGCTGCCCCTGTCCGCCCACGGCGTCCGCCTCGTCGCCGCGGGCACCGGCGGCGACGGCGGCATCGACCAGATCCCCCGGATCGCCGACCTCGCCAAACAGCTCGGCTTCCGCGTCGTCGGGGTGATCGACCGGGACAAGCCCGGCCTACAGACCACCGCACAGCTCCTCAAGGTCGTGCAGACGTGCGACGCTGTGATCCGACTACCGGAGAAGACTGCCATCGAACGCGCGATCACCGCCGGGGTCGCCCTCTCCCAACTGGCCGCCGCGAGTGCGGTCCTCACCGCCTTCGGCGAGACCGATCCCCTGGCGACCGGTGCCTCGGAGGAGACCGTCACGAAGCTTTGCACCCTGCTGCACAAGAAGGGCCTGCACGAGCCGTTCCTGGACGCTCTCTATCGTGAACTACGGATGGCTCCGGCAGCCTCGGACGAGCACGACGGTAACGCAGCGGGGCAGGAGCAGGTGGTGCACCCGCCCCTGTTGGAGATGATTCTGGACGCCATCGCCATGGCCGCGAACCCCACCTACGACGGGCCATCCACGATCGACATTGCCGACGTCTCCCGCCCCGCCGGGGATGCGGCGTGAGCTACGAAGCGCAGGGGGCGCAGCGCGACGTCGTCGCTAGCACGGCTCCGGTGCTCGTGGTGCTCGGCGGCGCGGGAACGGGCAAGACCACTACGGCCGTCGCCGCCGCCCGCCGCCAGCTCGACACCGCAGACGAGAGGGAGGCGCTCCGCCGCCAGGCCGCGCAGCGAGCCGGCCACAGGACGAGGCTGCCCGCACCCGAACGGGTCCTGTTCCTCTCCTTCTCCCGTACCGCGGTAGTCCAGATCATCGACCGCGCGTCCGGGGTGATCGGACCCTTCGCCTCGCGCCTTGAGGTCGCTACCTTCCACGGCTTCGCCTGGCGCATCATCAACAGCTTCGGCCCCCACCACGGCTATCCCCAGCCCCAGACCGTGCTGAGCGAAGCCCAACGCCTCTTCGACGAATCCCGGCCCGGCCTCACCTACGACGAGCTACTCCCGGCCGCGATGCGACTGCTCGCGCTGGAGAAGGTCCGAGACCACTACAGGGGCCGGTACGGGCTCGTGATCTGCGACGAGTTCCAGGACACTGCCGATCTGGAATGGCAGTTCCTCCAGCAGATCGCGCCGGGTGCGCGCCGCATCCTGCTGGGCGACGCCAACCAGTGCATCTATGCCGGATTCAAGGACATCGACGCCGACGCCAGGATCGCCACCGCGATGCAGCTGCCCGGCGCCGTGAAGATCCCACTGCCGCCGCGCAGCTACCGTGACCCCAGCGGCACCCTTCCAGCCGCCGCCGAAGCCGCCCTTCAACGGGACTTCACACACCCTGCCATCCGCACTGCAGCCGCTGCCGACAGGATCTCGGTCACCAGCTACGACGACGGCAACGGACACGCAGAGGTTATCGACCTCGTGCGCGCGGCCCGCAAGGATGGCCACACGGTCGCGATCTTCACCCACACCCACCAGGCGACGTTCAGCCTCTCCGAGGCGCTTCGCAACGAGGGCATGGCGCACGAGCTGGTCGGCGAGGCAGAGGCGTACGGCGAAGCCCTCGCCGCGCAACTCGCCCTGGTGAAGTTCGCCCTGAACGTCCCGAACGCCGAGGTTCTGCGCACACTGGCCATCTACGTACAGGCCACTGAACGCAAGGGCAACAAGTACCGAGTTCCCCTCGCCAGCCAGATGCTCGACCCGAAAACCAACCCGGTCCTGCAGAACGCGCTGCAGCGACTGGCCCACGACCTGCAGGCTGCGGTCGGAGAAGCAGAGTTGCCCGACGTTTCACGGCTCGCCGAGGCTGTCACGAACGCCTACAGCATGGTCGGCGCCTTCCGTGACCAGGAAACCTGGCTCCAAGCCGCCCGCCAAACTCGCAGCGCGCTGCGCCGTTTGGGCGAGGGAGGCGACATCGCGGCTGTCGAACAGGAACTGCTCCGCGCACGCGACGAGGCCCTGGTCGGAGCAGGAACGGCACGGCGCGCCCCGATCCAGGTCATGAACCTGCACCAGACCAAGGGCCGCGAAGCCGACACCACGATCCTGCTTCTGGGCAGCGACGAGTGGTACGGCTCTGAAGAGGAGCCGTACCCCACAGGTTCCAAGCTGCTGTACGTCGTGATGACCCGCGCAAGGAACAACGCGCACCTTGTCGTCCCCGACCTTGTCCATGGACTGTGGAGGCCCCTGGTGGCCGCTCTGCGTGCGGTGGCCGGCAGCCCTCCGCACTGAGCTACGGCCAGGCTGGCCAGAGAGGTCGCCATCCAGCCTCAGCCTCGCCAGCCCGTAACGCTCGTGGCCTGTCCAACGACCACGCCTCGGGCTGGTAAGCCCGATCAACAGCCCTGACGGATCATCGGCTGACAGACTGGGCCGATGATTGACCGCCGCCCTCTCGGGCTCCCCCGCCTTCACCTCGCCCTCCGCGACCGAGGACGTCGAGCCGTCCGGTGCCCAGCGCCGTCTGCGGGTCGAACAGGGAGCCACCTTCCTGGCACCGCCCTGCCCGCCGACGGATCCGCCGCCTTACCCCGGCCGCCGCTCCCTGGCCGCCGGGGGCCTGACCTTCTCCGCTCTTGACCAATAGTCCCTGATCACGAGTCCGCTTCGATCAGGCGCTGCCGGACTGCGCGTCACAGTCGCTGATGTGCTCGATCAGCGCCGGATCGGCCCGCAGATCCGGCGGCAGCAGCGTCCCCGACACAACCGTTGCTGTGAGCAGTTGGGAGACCTCTACTCGTGCGTGGCCCCTGCCTTCCAGATCGACCAGCACGGCATTGACCAGACTCGCGCCCGCCATGTCCACGTCCCGAAGGTCCGCTCCGGACAGGCGGGCCTCCTGCAGATTCGCCTTGACCATCCTCGCGCCGAGGAAGTCGCCCTCGTCCAAGCGGGCGGACTGCAGGTGCGCCTTGCTCAGGTCTGCCCCCGGGGCCGTCACCGACATGAGTGCGGCACGGTAGAAGTTGGCCTTGGCGAGACGGGCTGCTTCGAGTCGCGCGAAGGACAGATTCGAGAAGGAGAACACGACGCTCTCCAGCCGCAGTCCGATCAAGTTGGCCTGGCAGAGAGAGACGTGCTGGAGGTCGATCGAGAAGTCCTCCTGACGCTCCGGTCGGTGCCCGAGAACGGTCAGAGCAGCCTGAACGTCGTTCGTCACCATGGCTTCCTGCCAGGGCATGTCATCGGGGATGTCCACCGCCGGGGAGCGCTCGCGGATGAAGGCAGCCAGCAACTGCACGATCGTCTCGTGGTCCTTCTCGGAGTCGCGCATTATCCGTTCCAGGGCGTAGATCCCAGCCATCCGCGCCGTCACGCCGTCGGCATCTAGCAGCGACACGGCCTTCACGTACCGGTCGGTGATCTGTCCCTCCTTGACCAGCTCAGCCTGCTCCTTATCCTTCTCCCGGGTCGCGCTCTGCGTCTCCCGGGAGAGCTGGAACTGCTGCTGGGCGAGTTCGAACTGCTGCTGGGCCTTGGCGTCGTTGGTGGCCTGGACCTCCTGCGAGTGCTGGAACTGCTGCTGCGCGAGCTCGAACTGCTGCTGAGAGAGTTTGAACTGCTGCTGAGCCTTCGCCTCGTTACTCGCCTGCACGACTTGCGCGTGGGTGAACTGGTCTTGAGCCAGGTCGCGTCCGCGGAGTGGTGTAAATGACTCGACGCGGGTTGCCGTGTGTTGATCTTATGCGGCGTCGGCGACGGATGCCACGCTGGTAGTTGCGGGTCGGATCTGGGTCGGGGGTTCGAGCAGGGCCCGGCGCAGGTCGTGCAGGGTGCGCAGGGCGATGGGGGTCATTGTGAAGCCTCGCCAGCCTCGGGCGGCGCGGTCCAGGACGGCCCAGACCAGGCTGACGCAGGAGGTCTCGCCGGGGAACCGGCCGATGACCTTGACGCGGCGGCGGGTCTCTCCGAAGGTCCGCTCGATGAAGTTGGAGTGGCGGATGCGCTTGTGGTGCTCGGTGGGGAACCGCAGGTAGGGCGTGAGGCTCTGGCGGTCGCTCAGCATCGATTTGACGGCCGCCGGGTACTGCTTCTCCCAGGCTGTCGCGAAGGCGTCGATTCGCTGCTGGACGGCCTCGACGAGCTGCTGACCGGGCGCGATGTCCTCCAGTTCGGGCACGGTGGTGTCGAAGACCTTCCAGAAGTCGTCCTTCACCGCCTGCTGATCGGCCTTGCTGATCTTCGACAGGACGTTCCTGGATTTGTGGATCAGGCACCTCTGGCGCAGGGACCGGCCCAGGACCAGTTCGCAGGCGGCGATGATGCCCGGGGCGCCGTCGGATATCACCAGCAGCGGCGGGCGCAGGCCGCGTTGGAGCAGGCCGGCCAGGAAGTCCTCCCAGGCGTCGGTGCTCTCTGATGCGGCCGCAGCGAGCCCGACGAACACCGGCTTGCCGTCGGCGGTGATGCCCCAGGCGGCCAGGACCGGCTCGCTGCCGGCATTGGTGTGCATCTTGAAGTGCGAGGCGTCCAGGAACAGGTAGTCCAGGGTGATCCCGGACAGGTCGCGCTCGCACCAGGCCGAGTACTGGGTGCGGATCGCCTGGCAGATCGTGGAGACCGTCGACTTCGACAGTGCGGCCTCGGGGCCGAGGGCGTCGGCCAAGGCGTTCTCCACGTCACGAACCGAGAGCCCGCGCACGAACGAGGCGATGACCAGCGATTCCAGGGCATTGGTGCGGGTGACACCGGTGCCAAACAGGCGTGAGGCGAACTTCTCGGTGGTCCCGCGCAGCTTGGGGCGCTGCACGGTGACCGGCCCGGCGGTGGTCTTGACGGTGGTGGGGCTGTAGCCGTTGCGGTGCCCGGCACGCACGACCCGGGCATCGTCGAGGTCCGCGATGGGGGTGCGCTGGTAGCGGGCGCGGCCCAGGAAGGCCTCGACCTCGGCCTCGACGGCGGTCTGGATGATCATTCGGGCACCGAGACGGGCGACATCCTCCAGGACCTCGACCAGGTCGCGGCCCCCGGTGAAGAGGGAGTCGATTTCGGCGCGCAGGGCATGCGTGGGCGATACTCGTGCGGTCACGGGCGTGGGGCTCCTCGGAGAGCAGTGACGTGTGAACTGGCAGGTTCAGCACGGCACCCTACGCCCGTGATCATTTACACCGCTCCTTGGACGCGACCCCAGGCTGACAGCCCCTGCTTCATGCCCATTGCTGTCCTCGATCCACCTCCGACTCAACGTCGAACCAGATCCGCGTGCATCTGTCAGGGAGTCACAATGTCTTCTCAACGCACCCTGCTTCCACGTTCAGCACCGGCCGCCTCGGGAATCTCGTCCCGTTCGATCTCCGCGATGCTGGACCGGCTCGAAGCACGATCCGTCGAGTGTCACTCCATCATGGTCGTGCACCGCGGTCACGTCGTTGCCGAAGGCTGGTGGGCGCCGTACTCGGCCGACCGCCCGCACCTTCTCTACTCGCTGACCAAGTCGTTCACGTCGATCGCCGTGGGGCTCGCGATCGGCGACGGGCTGCTCTCGCTGGACGACCGTGTGGTGGACGTGCTGCCCGACCGCGTCCCGGCCGACGTCTCGGAGCAGGGTCGCCGCGTCACCGTTCACCACCTGCTGTCCATGACGTCCGGGCACCCCACCGACAGCCTCGCCGAGGCGTGGGAGCGGGAACCCGACGACTTGGTCAAGGGATTCCTGAGTCTGCCGTTCGCCGCGGCCGAGGGAACGCGGCACGTCTACGACAACTCGACCACCTACATCCTGGCCCGGATGGTGGAGCGGGTCACGGGCCGCGGTCTTCCGGAGTTCCTCGACGCGCGCCTGTTTACGCCGATGGGCATCGACCACGCCGAGTGGGACCGGGTGGCCAGTGGCGCCGCCTTCGGATTTCACGGACTGCACGTGACGACCGAGGGCGTCGCCGCCTTCGGCGAGCTACTGCGGCGCGGAGGCATGTGGGGCGACCAACAACTCGTCCCACGCGGTTGGGTGGAGCTGGCGACCAGTCGGCACATCGACAGCGAGTGGATCCTGGACGGATCGGACCAGGCAGACTTCTCTTACGGCTACGGCTATCAGTTCTGGATGTCGCGTCACGGCTACCACGGCCATGGCTCCTTCGGACAGCAGTGTGTAGTGGTCCCCTCGCGCGATCTCGTGGTCGCCGTGACCGCCCAGGGGGAGTCCCAGGAGGTGCTCGACGCCATGTGGGAGTGCCTGCTACCCGGCGTGGACCATGCGGGCAGCGCCCAGGACGACGCGATCCTCGCCGATCGGCTGCAGCACCTGTCATTGTCGCCGGTGCCGGGTTCCGCCGACCCGGGGCGTTCAGCCGGCGCGATACTCGACGCCTCCGCTGAAGGCTCGGCCCTGCCCGACGGAACGACGGTGATCGTCGATCCCATCGACGGTGGATGGCTCGTACGGTTCGAGTCGCTCCTCGACGTTGAGGTCGGCCATGGCGACTGGCGGGAAAGCTCCCCGCTCGGTCGGCCTGTCGTCGCGGCCGGTGCCTGGCAGGGCAGCACATTCGTCGCCGACCTCTACGTCGTCACCACCCCGCACCGCGTGCGGCTGGTCGTCGACGCCGAGGCGAGGACCGCGACGGCGACATGGAGCACCGTGCCCTTGACCGGCCCCAGCCTGGAACTGCACGTGCGGTCGCCACTGATGACGCGACCTGACGTCGCGTAGGAGATGGCGGCCGAGCAGGTGTTGCCGAAGGCCGCTACGAGAAGCTGTGCCCGCGGCTGCGCGAGTTTGAGCTGGGACGGTCGCCGACCTGGGCTTCGTCATCAACCTCCACCGCATCGACGCCCGTACAGGGTTGAGGGCCGTCGGTCAGAGCTTGCGCCAACGGGCGCAGGCGAAGGAGAAGGCGCCGAACAGGACCAGGCCCAGGGCGACCAGTACCAGCAGCCAAGGGCCGACCGGAGTGTGGGCGAAGCTGTGCAGGGTGGCGTCCATGCCCTTGGCCTGGTGCGGGTCGAAGCGGACGGCGGCGACCACGATGAACACCCCGGCTCCGACGAAGACGGTACCGCGGGCAGCGTTGCCACCCATGCCCAGTGCGGTCACGGCCTTGCGGGTGCGTGCGCTCATCGTGGCGGTGTCCAGCTTCTTGAGGAACGTGCGCCGGATGGCGTTGACCACGATGCCCACGCCGACCCCGAGGACGACGGCTCCTGCGATTCCCACCAGCACCTGGCCGCCGGGAAGTTTGAGCGCGGAGGCAGTCCAGTCCTGGGACTTGGCATCGCTGCCCGACTGGCTACCGCTCCCGGCGGCATAGGCGCCGGTTCCCCAGCACACCGAGGCGTAGAACACCGCGCGTCCAGCACTGAGGAGCCGGCTGCCGGTCTTCTTCTGACCTCCCTCTCCCAGTACGGCCAGGGAAGCGCGCCACAGGGTCATGCACGCGAAGCCGACCACCAGGATCCAGAGCATCGTCCGGCCGAAGGGTTGTGAAGCGACTTGGTGGAGCGCTCCCTGACGGTCCGCCTCGGCGCCGCTCTTGCCGAACCCGATCTCAAGAGCGAGGACGCCGATCAGTACATAGACCGCCCCCCGGGCCACGAAGCCCGCGCGGCCGGCAGTCCGCAGTGCGCCCTTCTCGCTGGGGCGCCGGATCGACGTCGGGGAAGAATGGGGGCGGTTGCCCGCACCGGTGCCTCCACTGCGAGCGTGCGAGGACGCCACGATGACCCTCCCTCAGGGTTCGGGTGCGCCGCGCGCACCGCTGTGTTCA
>Ga0302317_10002540_pt1 | contig 12389 bp, 8 predicted proteins | sample III_Palsa_N3_3_FD_200450 | JGI IMG/M metagenome (GOLD analysis project Ga0302317, IMG submission 200450) | Peat permafrost microbial communities from Stordalen Mire near Abisko, Sweden - III_Palsa_N3_3 | ecosystem: Environmental > Terrestrial > Soil > Palsa > Peat permafrost | place: Sweden...
GATCACCATTGAACGCGCGGCGCTGCTGCGTGCCCTCGGCCACGTCCAGAGCGTCGTCGAGCGCAGAAACACCATTCCCATCCTCTCGAACGTGCTGCTGCGCGCCGAAAGTGGGCGCCTCAGCCTGTCGGCGACGGATATGGATCTCGAGGTCGTCGAGGTCGTGCCGGCCCAGGTCGTGCGCGAGGGCAAGACCACGGCGCCGGCCCATACGCTCTACGACATCGTGCGCAAGCTGAAGGACGGCGCACAGGTCGAGCTCGACGCGAGCGGCGATCGCGGCGCGCTGACGCTGCGCTCCGGCCGATCGACCTTCACGCTCGCCTGCCTGCCGGCCGAGGATTACCCGGTCATGTCGGGTGGCCCGTTGGCGCACGAGTTCCTGCTGGCCGCCGCCGACCTCAAGGGCCTGATCGACCGGACCCGCTTCGCGATCTCGACCGAAGAGACGCGCTATTATCTGAACGGCATCTATCTGCATGCGGCCTTGAGCGCCGAGGTCGACGTGCTGCGCGCGGTCGCGACCGACGGCCATCGGCTGGCCCGGGTCGACGTGCCGCTGCCGGAGGGCGCCAAGGGCATGCCCGGCGTGATCGTGCCGCGCAAGACCGTGATGGAGCTGCGCAAGCTTCTGGACGAGACTGACCAGGCGGTGCGGATCGAACTCAGCGAGACCAAGATCCGCTTCGATTTCGGCGACGGCGTGCTGACCTCCAAGCTGATCGACGGCACTTTCCCGGACTACGACCGGGTGATCCCGTCGGGCAACGACAAGATCCTCGAAGTCGCGACCAAGCTGTTCGCCGAAGCGGTCGATCGCGTCTCGACCATCTCGACCGAGAAGAGCCGGGCGGTGAAGCTGGCGCTCGACCATGGCAGCCTGGTGCTGTCGGCGACGAGCCCCGAGAACGGCACGGCCTCGGAAGAGATCGAGGTGGGCTATCAGCATGGGCCGATCGAGATCGGCTTCAATTCGCGCTACCTGCTGGACATCACCCAGCAGATCGAAGGCGAGGATGCGCAGTTCGTCATGGCGGACGCGGCCTCGCCCACGATCCTGCGCGATGCGCGCGATCATTCGGCGCTCTATGTGCTGATGCCGATGCGGGTGTGATCGGCCAACAAGCCTGATGACTATCGAGGGGGCCATCCGACCGGGTGGCCCCCTCGTCGCTTTCGGGGAGGTCAGTCCAGCTCGATGCGCCGGACATCGCCCAGGATGAAGATGTAGGAGAGCGCGCCCAGCAAGGCGACGCCGCCGACGAACAACAGCGCATCGACGAAAGAACCGGTCGTGCTGACGATGAAGCCGATCACCAGCGGCGTCACGATGCCGGCGAGGTTGGAGGCGAAATTGAACAGGCCGCCGGTCAGGCCCATCAGCTTTCTGGGCGCGATGTCGGAAATCAGCGTCCAGCCCAGCCCGACCATGCCTTGGCCGAAGAAGGCGATCGACAGCACGGCGATGACCTCGGCGTCGCTCTCGACGTAGTTCGCGATGATGATGCAGGACGCGAGCAGCAGCCCCCCGATGATCGGCAGCTTGCGCGCGAGGTTGGCCGAGCCGGTCATGGTGAGCAGCTTGTCCGAGACGATGCCGCCGGAAATCACACCGACCGCGGCCGCGATGAACGGCATGACCGCGAAAAACCCGACCTTGACCCAGGCCATGTGTCGTTCGGTTGCGAGATAGGACGGAAACCAGGTCAAGAAGAACACGAGGGTCGAGTTGCCGGCGAATTGGCCGATTCCGGCGCCCCAGATTTGGCGATAGGACAGCAGCCGACCGACGTTGGTCCAGGAGAACGGGATCTTTTCGACCTGCTCGCGGGCGAAGCCGCCACCGGCGGAAATATAGTCGAGCTCCGCCTGGTTGACCGACTGGCTGTCGGCCGGCTCGCGATAGCAGAGCCACCAGACCAACCCGAAGGCGATGCCGGCGAGACCGACGACGATGAACAGCGCGTGCCAGCTCCATTGGCTCATGATCCAGAACAGCAGCGGGCTGAACAGGGCGAGGCCGATATATTCGCCAACGGTGTAGATGCCGGTCGCCCGTGCGCGCTCCGACTGCGGGAACCAGGTGCCGACGACGCGGCTATTGGTCGGAAAGCACGGCGCCTCTGACACGCCGAGGCCGAACCGGAAGAACAACAGCGAGTAGAGCCCGGTCGCGAGCGCTTGCAGCAGCGTGAACAGCGACCAGAACGTGATCGCGAGAAAATAGGTCAGCTTCGAGCCGAACCGGTCGAGGAACACGCCGCCCGGGATCTGGGCTACGGCATAGGTCCAGGAAAACGCCGAGAACACCAGGCCCATGACCGCGGCGTCCAGCCCCAGATCCTTGGTCAGCGTCGGGGCCGCAATGCCCAGTACCGTTCGGTCCAGATAGTTGATCATGGTGCCGACGGCGAGCAGCGCCAGGATGCCGAACCGCACTCGGGTGCGTGCGAGGCTTTGCGTGGCGGCATGCGGTGGGGCGGTCGCGATCGATTCGTTGCTCATGGTTTCCTCCCTTTAAGGTTCGTTGGCGGGTTCAGGTGCCCGGTTTACTTGGCCTCGGAGATCAGACGGGCCAGCCGCTGCAGCGCCAGCGGATAGCCCTGCGTGCCGAAGCCGGCGATCACGCCGGACGCAACCAGCGAGACGTAGGAGTGGTGGCGGAATTCCTCGCGCTTATGCACGTTCGAGATATGCACCTCGATGATCGGGAACTCGCAGGTATTGAGCGCGTCGAGGATCGCGACCGAGGTATGGGTGAAGGCCGCGGGGTTGATGACGATGCCGCCGGCGGTCTCGCGCGCCTCGTGAATCCAGTCGATCACCTGGAACTCGGCATTGCTCTGGTGAAACCGGATCGAGAGGTCCAACTCGCCGCCGACGCGCCGGCATTCCGCTTCGACATCGGCCAGCGTCTCATAGCCGTAGATCGCCGGTTGACGCTTGCCGAGCAGGTTCAGGTTGGGTCCGTTCAGCACATAGACGAGACGGCTCATGACACTCCTCCCGGGGATCGATCACGGCTGTTCTGAAACAGGCGCCGCGTTGCTTGAAAGATCCGGCGAGCGCGCTCTTCGGCGCTGCCGGGGGCGGTCATCGGTACTTCGACCGACAGGAGGGTGCCGTCTGGCAGGGCGTCCAGCAGATCGATCAGCGGCAATGCGCCCGCGCCGGGCGGCAGCCGGCCCGAGCGGGCTTCCCGAAGGATCGCGTCGTGACCGACCGGCGGCTCCGCTGCCGCGTCGCACAGCTGAGCGGCGACGATCCGCCCCGACGGGACGGTCAGCAGATCGATGGGGCGGCCGCCGGTGCGCGCCAGATGCAAAGCGTCGATCAAAACGCCGCCGTTCGGCAGGCCGGCGGCCGCGACGATGCCGACCGCATCCGGCAGGCTGGCGACCCGGCGCCAGGCCATGCATTCCAGGTCCACGCCCAAGCCGAAGCCGGCGGCGAGGTCGCAGAGTGCAGCGAAATTCGCCACCATACGGGGGCGGTCGGGATCGTCGCCGCATACGCTCAGCCGCCTGGCGCCCAGCATTTGCGCCGCCTCCAGAACCGGCGCCAGGTGGACCGGGACGAAATCCCCATCCATCACCACGAATTCGATGTCGCAGACGGTGACGCCGTCGCCCTCGATCCGCCGCCGCATCTCGCGCATCGTGTCGCTGCCGGGCGCGATCTCGTAGCAGGGCGAACCTGGAAAGGCCGGGTAGAGGCGCAGGCCGATCGATGCATAACCGACCGTTGCCGCCAGGCGCAGCAGCTCGATCGGCGGCAGCTCAAGCACGGTCAGATGGCCGAGCCCCACAGGCTGGTCGGCGGCGATCCTCATGCCGGCATCCGGTCCGACAGATGATTGCGCAGATTGGTGCCGGTGCGCTGGATATGGTCGCGCAGGCGACCGCAGGCGAAATCCGTGTCGCGGGCGACGGCACCTTCCGCGATCTCGCTATGCTCGGCGCCGACATTCCGGTCACCGGGGCGGGTCTGCAGGAAGATCCGGCGATAGCGGTCGTTCTGGTTATGCAGCACGCGGCAGAAGCTCAGCAGCTGCGGCATGCCGCAGCCGGCGATCAGGGCCAGGTGGAACGCGCTGTGGGCGGCCTCCCATTGCTCGAAGCTCTCCGGGCGGGCCGGGTCGCGGATCGTGCGGTTCAGCCGGTGCAGCGCGCGGATGACGTCGCCTTCCCAGGTCAGATCGCCGAGCGCGATGGCATTGCGCAGCGCCAGGCATTCGAACTCGCTGCGCAACTGGGTGATCTCGGTCAGGTTGGCCAGCGATACGGGCGCGACGCGGTAGCCGCGATTATCCTCGAATTCGACCAGCCCATCGGCGATCAGCCGGGCCAGCGCCTCGCGCAGGGGGCTCAGGCTGACCTCGAACCGCGCCCGGGTGCGGTCCAGGTTGATCTTGGTCGCCGGCTGCAGCTCCCCGGTCAGGATCGCCTCGCGCAAGCGATCGACCAACCGGCTCGCCAGGGTGTTTTTGCTGTCGTCGATGCCGCTAGCGAGCACAGGTCTCTCCCGGATAATCGATGATTCATCGGTCCGAATGGCGATATAGTCAAGGTATCCGAAAAATAATCGGTTATTGACAGATAATCGATTATCCGTGATTCCTGCCGTCAGGAGGAATCGTCGATGATCATCCAGCGTCAGCAAGATGTGACGGACGCGGTTCTCGCGGTGATGGAACGCACGGGCGATGCCCGGTTGCGCCAGATCATGGCCTCGCTGGTCCGCCATCTGCACGGCTTCGTGCGCGACGTCCGCCTGACCGAGGCGGAGTTCCGCGATGCGACCGCGATCCTGAACGAGATGGGCAAGCTCACCAGCGACACCCATAACGAAATGGTGCTGATGGCGGGTTCGCTCGGCGTCTCCTCCCTGGTCTGCCTGCTCAACAATGGCGACAACGGCACGACCGAGACGTCGCAATCCTTGCTCGGGCCGTTCTGGCGCCTGAACTCGCCCCGGGTCGAGAATGGCGGCTCGATCCTGCGCTCCGACACGCCCGGGCCGGCCCTGTTCGTGACCATGCGTGTCCGGGATCAGGCCGGTCGCCCGGTCGAAGGTGCCGAGGTCGATATCTGGCATTCCTCGCCGGTCGGGTTCTATGAGAACCAGGACCCGGACCAGGCCGACATGAACCTGCGCGGCAAGTTCACCACCGATGCCGACGGCCGGTTCTGGTTCCGCTCGATCAAGCCCGCGGGCTATCCGATCCCGACCGACGGGGTCGTCGGCCGATTGCTCGCGGCCCAGAACCGCCATCCGTACCGGCCGGCCCATGTCCACGCGCTGGTGTTCAAGCCCGGTTTCAAGGTGCTGACCTCCCAGGTCTATGCCGACGACGATCCGAACCTGGAAACCGATACCCAATTCGGTGTGACCCGCGCGCTGGTCGGCCGGTTCGAGCGGCAGGACGGGCCGCATCCGACCCAACCCGGTGTCGAGGTGCCCTGGTACACGCTCGACTACACCTTCACGCTGGAGCCCGGTGAAGCCCGGCTACCGCGCCCGCCGATCAAGTAGGGGAACGAGAATGCTGACCGACCAGGAGCGCCGCCGCGGCGCCGCCGACCTGACGCGGGCCGAGACCGAGCGCGTCGCCATTCCGCAATTGAGCCGGACCTTCCCGAATATCGAGATCGCCGACGCTTATGTCATTCAGCGGCTGTGGGCCGAGGGTCGCATGGCCAAGGGCGCTCGTCAGATCGGCCATAAGATCGGCCTGACCTCTCGCGCCATGCAGATGGCGTCCAAGATGACCGAGCCGGACTACGGCCATCTGCTCGACGACATGCTCTACAACGACGGCGCCCAGATCCGTGCCGACCGCTTCCTGGCGCCGCGGCTCGAGGTCGAACTGGCCTTCGTCATGGGCGAGGATCTGAAGGGCTCAGGCAAGCGCATCTACGACGTCATGCGGGCGACCGAATTCATCGTGCCGGCGCTCGAAATCATCGACTACCGGACCGAGGTCCCGCGCGCCATCACCGACACGATCGCCGATAACGCGGCCTCGGGCGGCATGGTCGTCGGCGGCCGGACGATCCGGCCGATGGATGTCGATATCCGCTGGGTCGGCGCCACGCTGTCGAAGAACGGCATCATCGAGGAATCCGGCGTCTCGGCCGCGATCATGGGCCATCCCGCTGCCGGCGTGGCCTGGCTGGTCAACAAGCTGGCGGATCAGGATATCGGGCTGGAACGCGGCCAGATCGTGCTCGCCGGCTCCTTCACGCGGCCTGTCTCGGTCGCGGCCGGCGACGTGATCCATGCCGACTACGGTCCGTTGGGCGCCATCGGGGTGTCGTTCGTCTAACGGTCCAGCACCTCGCGGATTTTCACCGCGATCTCCTTCAGCGTGAACGGCTTGCCGATCATGTCGATGCCGGGATCGACCGTACCGTCGCGCACGATCGCGCGGCTGGCATAGCCGGTGGTGAACAGCACCTTCAGCCCCGGCCGCGCCGCGCCGGCGGCCTCGGCCAGCTCGCGGCCGTTGGTGCCGCCGGGCAGTCCGACGTCGGTGAACAGCAGATCGACCCGGGCGAGCTCGCCTAAACGCAGCAGCGCCTCCTCGGCATTGCGCGCGGCATGGACGACGTAGCCCAACGTCTCCAGCGCGGTCACGCTATAGGCGCGCACGTCCTCGTCATCCTCGACCACCAGAATGGTCTCGCCGCTCCGGCTGTCCGGCATCGGCAGCTCCAGCGGCACTTCGGGGGCGACGAGCGGGGCGATCAGGCGCGGCAGGTAGATCTCGACCGTGGTGCCGTGGCCGGGGGCGCTCTTGATCGCGGCATGGCCGCCCGACTGGCGCGCGAAGCCATAGACCATGCTGAGGCCGAGCCCGCTGCCGTTGCCGATATCCTTGGTGGTGAAGAACGGCTCGAACGCTTTGGCCAACGTCTCGGCACTCATGCCGACGCCGGTATCGGTGACCGACAGCAGTACATAGTCGCCGGGAGCGACCTCCGGATAGCGGCTGGTATAGGCGGCATCCAGTGCCACATTGACGGTGCCGATCGTCAGCTTGCCGCCGGTCGGCATGGCGTCGCGGGCGTTCAAGGTCAGGTTCAACAGCGCGTTCTCGATCTGATTGGCGTCGGCGCTGGTCTGCCACAGGTCGCCGGCGAGCGAGGTGTCGATCGTCACCGCCTCGCCCAGCGACCGGCGCAACAGCTCCGACATGCCGCCGACCAGCTTGTTGAGATCGACCGGCTGCGGCGCCAGCGGCTGTTTGCGCGAAAAGGCCAGCAGGCGATGGGTCAGCGTCGCCGCGCGTTCGGCGCCACGCCGGGCCGCCGCCAGCAGGCGGATCATCCGCTCGTCGGTCAGGCCCAACTCCATCACGTCCAGATTGCCGATGACCACGGTCAAGAGATTGTTGAAATCATGGGCGACGCCGCCGGTCAGCTGGCCGACCGCCTCCATCTTCTGCGCCTGGCGCAATTGTTCTTCCAGCCGCTGGCCCTCGGTCACGTCGCGGGCGGTGACCGCGATGCGCCGGGCCTCGCCCTGGCGTTCCGGCACCGGCGACGCGACCGCCTCGATGACCGCCACGCCCTGGACGCGCTGGTAGCGTGATGGCTTGCCGGTCGCCAGCGCCTCGTTCAGCGCATGGGCGATCTGGGTCGCGCGCTCCGGCTCGAGGATATCGGCCAGGCTGTGGCCGATCACCGCGTCGCGGGTGAGGCCATAAAGCCGGAGCGTGGCCGGATTGATCTCCTCGTAAATGAACTCGCCGGTCTCGCCGACCTTGAACAGCGCATGGCATTCCGTGGAGTGATCGTAGAACAGCTGGATCTGGTGCTGGCTCGCCTCCAGCTGTGCCGTGCGTTCGGCGACCTGGCTCGCCAGCGTCTCGTTCAGCCGGCGGATCTCGGCGTCGGCAAGGTGGCGCTGCAGCGCCATGCCCAGCAGGTTGGCGATGGCTTCGAGGAAGGCCAGGTCGCGCTCGGTGAAATCGCCGTCGGCCGGACTGTCGGCCTCCAGCACGCCGAACGGCGGTTCGTTGCCGTCCAGGATGACATTGATGGCGCGCTGGATGTCGTGTTCCAGCAGCAGCTCGGGCGTGCGGAACCGCTCTTCCTCGGCCAGATGGTTCGAAATCACCGGCCGGCGCGTCTGATAGGCATAGCCGGCGGGCGAGGCCACGTCGGCGCCGACGGTGGCGTTGCCGACCACGCCCTCGTGCCAGCCGACGCCGGCGCGCACCAGGAACCGGCTCTGGTCCGGTTGGAATTCCAGCACCTTGCAAAACTTGATGCCGAGGCCAAGGGCGGTCAGCCGGCAGGCCTCGGTCAGGAGATCGTCGAGCGTCACGTCGGTCAGCGCGATATGGCCCAGCTCCGCCAGCAGGGCCTGCTGCTGCAGGCGCTGTTCCAGTTCGGCGTCGGAGCGGTTCGGTTCGACGGGCGGTGCTGACGTCACGGGGGGCATCCGATCGAACGGCGGAAAGGTGAAGCTGCTCCTGTCATCAACACCGTTGGGACCGATAAAGTCCGGGGGACCGGCAGAAATAAGTCGCTGCCGTCTCGCGCGTACGCGTGCGCGCGTTTAAACATGGCGATTGGGCTTCTGATCCTGGGGCCGGCGGTGTAAACTCGGTCACTTCGAGCCGCTCCGATAACCGGAGAAAAAACGACGGATTTCCGCGGGGTTTCTTCCAGCTTTGAATCAAGTCCCGCCCGACTCCGCGCAACTCAGTGATCCCATAAGTCGATTGGACAGCTCCTACTCGCCCGACGGTGCCGCCGGCCCGTCCTCGACCCCGTTCGAGGCGGCGGGAAACCCGCGTGCAGGGATCGCGCCCGTCGCAGTGCTGCGGCTCGATCTGACCGATTTCCGCAGCTATGAGACCGCCCGGCTGGAGGTCGACGCCCGGCCGGTCGTGCTGACCGGACCGAACGGTGCTGGCAAGACCAACCTGCTGGAGGCCGTGTCGTTCCTGGCGCCCGGACGGGGCCTGCGCCGCGCGCGCCTCGCCGAAATCGACCGGCGTCCGGCCTTGATGGGGGGCGCGGCTACGCCTGAGGTCGCCCGGCCCTGGGCGGTCGCCGCCCGGCTGGCGACACCCGACGGGCTGGTCGCGATCGGCACCGGCCGCGACGGCACCAGCGAGACCGGCGACCGGCGCCTGGTCCGGGTCGACGGCCAGGCGGTGAAGGGTCAGGCGGCGCTGGCCGGCTATCTCAATCTCGTTTGGCTGACGCCGCAGATGGACCGGTTGTTCCAGGAGGGCGCCTCGCCGCGCCGCCGCTTCCTCGACCGGCTGGTGTTCGGCTATGACCCGGCCCATGCGACGCGGTTGGCGGCCTACGAGCAGGCGCTGCGCGAGCGGGCGAAGCTGTTGAAGGCCGGCGGCGCCGATCCGCATTGGCTGTCGGTGCTGGAAGAGACCTTGGCGCGCGAGGGCGTCGCCGTCGCCGCCGCCCGGCGCGAGGTCGCCGACCGTTTGGATCAGGCCGCATCGCGCCCGGCCGGCAGTTTTCCGTCGCCGCGCCTGACGCTCGACGGCGGCATCGACAGCTGGCTCGACCAGATGCCGGCGCTCGCGGTCGAAGAGAAACTGCGCGCCGAATATGGTGCCAACCGCCGGCTCGATGCCGAAATCGGCGGTGCCACGGTCGGCCCGCACCGCACCGACCTCAAGGTCCATCACGCCGCCAAGGGTGCCGCCGCCGCCGATTGCTCGACCGGCGAGCAGAAGGCGCTGTTGATCTCGATCGTGCTGGCGCACGCGCGCCTGCAGGCCGGTGCCAAGGGGGCGGCCCCGGTGCTGCTGCTGGACGAGGTCGCGGCCCATCTGGATCGTGCCCGTCGGCGCGCCTTGTTCGACGAGATCGTGGCCCTCGGCAGCCAGGCCTGGCTGACCGGTACGGATCCGGAATTGTTCGCCGAACTCGGCGGCCGCGCCGATTTTCTGACCGTGGCGGATGGCGCGGCTGTGCACGATGTATCCTATGCCCGCTGATTGACCCGCCCATTCCCGCCAGGCGGGCAGATTGCCCCGACCTTGCCCGAATTTCGTTCTAGACTGACCCGTCGATGCCGCGACCTGCCGGCGTCGAGAGAGCTTGAAGAGAATAGTGATCGATCATGAGTGACGTCGTTCCCCATCAAGACCCGTCGGCCGAAAATTACGGCGCCGATCAGATCAAGGTGCTGCGCGGCCTCGACGCGGTGCGCAAGCGTCCCGGCATGTACATCGGCGACACCGACGATGGCTCGGGCCTGCATCACATGGTGTACGAGGTCGTGGACAACGCGATCGACGAGGCGCTGGCGGGCTGGTGCGACACGGTCGAGGTCACGATGAACCCCGACGGTTCGGTCACGGTGCGCGACAATGGCCGCGGCATTCCGACCGACCTGCACAAGGAAGAAGGCGTGTCGGCGGCCGAGGTCATCATGACCCAGCTGCATGCCGGCGGGAAGTTCGACCAGAATTCCTACAAGGTCTCGGGCGGGTTGCACGGCGTCGGCGTCTCGGTGGTGAACGCGCTGTCGAGCCGGCTGGATCTGGTGATCTGGCGCGCCGGCAAGGAACACACCATGAGCTTCGCCCATGGCGACGCGGTGTCGAAGCTCGAGATCACCGGCGAAGCGCCGATGATGCCGGACGACAGCAAGCGCCCGGGCACGCTCCGCACCGGCACCCAGGTGACGTTCCTGCCCTCGACCGAGACCTTCACCAAGGTCGATTTCGATTTCGGCACGCTGGAGCATCGGCTGCGCGAGCTGGCCTTCCTGAATTCGGGCGTCACCCTGGTGCTGAACGACCAACGAACGGCCGAGTGGAAGTCGGTCACCATGTATTACGAGGGCGGGCTCGAGGCGTTCGTGGCCTATCTCGACAAGGCGAAGCAGGCGCTGCACGCCCCGGCCATCGTGGTGTCGGGCGAGCGCGAGGGCATCACCGTCGAAGTCGCCATGCAATGGACCGACTCCTACCACGAGTCGATGCTGTGTTTTACCAACAACATCCCGCAGCGCGACGGCGGCACCCATCTGGCGGGATTCCGCGGCGCGCTCACCCGCACCATCAATAATTACGCGACCGAGAGCGGCATCGCCAAGCGCGAGAAGGTCGCCTTGACCGGCGACGACGCGCGCGAGGGCCTCACCTGCGTGCTGTCGGTCAAGGTGCCGGACCCGAAATTCTCGTCCCAGACCAAGGACAAGCTGGTCTCGTCCGAAGTGCGTCCGGTGGTCGAGGCGATCATCGGCGACAAGCTGCAGCAATGGTTCGAGGAACACCCGGCCGACGCGCGCAAGGTCATCGCCAAGGCGGTCGAGGCCGCGGCCGCGCGCGAAGCCGCCCGCAAGGCGCGCGAGCTGACCCGGCGCAAGGGCGCCTTGGATTTCGCCAACCTGCCGGGCAAGCTCGCCGACTGCCAGGAACGCGATCCGGCCCAGTCCGAAATCTTTCTGGTCGAGGGCGACAGCGCCGGCGGCTCGGCCAAGCAGGGCCGCAATCGGAAATTCCAGGCGATCCTGCCGCTCAGGGGCAAAATTCTGAACGTCGAGCGCGCGCGCTTCGACAAGATGCTGTCGAGCCAGGAAATCGGCACGCTGATCACGGCGCTGGGCACCGGCATCGGGCCGGACGATTTCAACGCCGAAAAGACGCGCTACCACAAGATCATCATCATGACCGACGCCGATGTCGACGGCAGCCATATCCGCACGCTGCTGCTGACCTTCTTTTTCCGGCAGATGCGCGACGTGATCGAGCGCGGCTATCTCTATATCGCCCAGCCGCCGCTCTATCGCGCCAAGCGCGGCTCGTCCCAGGCGGTCTATCTGAAGGACGACGCGGCGCTCGATGAATATTCGATCAGCTCCGGCCTGAACGGCGCGGTCCTGGTGCAGGGCGACGGCCAGCAGCGCGGCGGCAACGATTTGCGCGATCTGGTCGACAAGGCGCGGTCCTGCCGCAGCTGGGTCGAGCCCTTGGCGCGCAAGATCGGCAACAAGGACCTGATCGAGCAGGCGGTGATCGCCGGCCTGTTCTCACCCGGCGTGTTCAGCGACGAGACCCTGGCGGCTGCCGCCGCCGCCGAGGCCGCGCGCCGCATGGATCGCCTGTCGAACGCCGATGAAGAGGCCTGGAAATCGGCCGTGGTCGAGGGCGAGGGCGTCGGCTTCATGCGCATGGTGCGCGGGCTACAGCAACGTTACGTTATCGATCCGATCTCGGCCCGCAGCCAGGAAGCCCGCCGTTTGGACGATCAGAAGGCCTATCTGCTGGGCACGTTCGACACGCCCGCGACCCTGCAGATCCGCGACACGGAAACCAAGATCCCGGGCCCGACCAAGCTGTTGGATACGGTGGTCGAATTCGGCCGCAAGTGTGTGGAAGTGCAGCGCTACAA
>Ga0302317_10002575_pt1 | contig 12287 bp, 10 predicted proteins | sample III_Palsa_N3_3_FD_200450 | JGI IMG/M metagenome (GOLD analysis project Ga0302317, IMG submission 200450) | Peat permafrost microbial communities from Stordalen Mire near Abisko, Sweden - III_Palsa_N3_3 | ecosystem: Environmental > Terrestrial > Soil > Palsa > Peat permafrost | place: Sweden...
GCGAAGGCCGTGCAGTCGGGGTCGAACGTGTCGAGCGGCGCCTTCGCATAGGTGCGCACCAGCACGCGCGCGGGCAGCGGCGAGCCTGCGGGCGGCAGCGCGTGTGCGAGGTGCGCAAGCTCCACCAACGGGCCGACCCCGATCGCGTGGATCACGCGGCAGGGGCCGAGGAAAGGCTCCAGCGATACGAGCCCGATCGGCGCGGCATCGGCCTCGTAGTGCAGCGGCGCGTCGGCATGGGCGCCGGTGTGCGGCGACAGCGTGATGGCGCTGACGTTGACCGGGCAGCCCGGGCCGATGGTGGCGCCCCAGACCTGGCGGTATTCGGTGTCGCCGGGGAACACGGGCGAGCGGGCGTTCACGGGTGGGGAGATGTCCCAGAGCTTGGTCATGGCGGCGAGCTTAACTCCGCGCCGCGGGTCGCCGGGCCCGGCAGTCATTCGCGCGAGGGTCGTCAGGCCGATGGCCGGCAGCTCACGACGGCGCTGAATCGCCGGGCGAATCGGGTGCCGGTTGGCGCGCCGCGTCGCCCGCCTCCGAATTGTTCGGCGCGCTCGCGCGCACGACGGTGACCGTGCACAGCGACTCCGCCACCACCGTGGACGACACGCTGCCCAGGTAGCGCCGCAGCAGCGAGTTGCCGCGCGCCCCCATCACGATGTGGTCGACCTGGTTGCGACGCGCGAAGTCCACCAGCGCATCGGCCGGATCGGGTGCCTCCAGCACGTGGAACGTGAGACGGCCGTCCTCCAGGTTCAGCGCCTTGCTGATCGGCCGCGCCCAGTGCTTGAGTCCGACCAGCTGCTTCACGTGCAGGCTCTTGCCCTGATGGTCGGTGAGGGCGTCGTTGCCGATGCGGGCGATGCGCATCACGCTGACGCAGGCGAGTCGCGCGCCGGGCTCGGTGAGCACGATGCGGCGCACCGTCTCGCGCAACTGGTCGAGCAGTTCGGGGGCGGCGTTGTCGACGTCCACCGCCGCCATCACGATGCTGCTGCGGTTGAGCACTTCGGTGGCACTCGGCGCCGTTTCCTGCGGCTCGGCGCCGAGCGCGAAGAACCAGCGCTTGAGGCGGGTCCATTGGCTCGAGCGCACCATCTTCTCGGCGCGCCGGGTCAGCACGATCTGGCCGGGCTCCTGCAGGTCCAGCGCGAGCTGCGCGGCGGTCTGGTAGCGCTTGTCGGGCTGCACCTCGAGGCACTTGAGGATCACCTCCTGCAGCCACGGCGGGCAATCGGGGCGCAGCGCGCGCGGCGGTATCGGGTCGATCCACAGGCGCTTGCGCAGTCCGCGCACCGAGCTCGGCGCGCCGAACGGACGCTCGCCGGTGGTGAGGTGGTACAGCATCACGCCAAGCGCGAACAGGTCGCTGCGCGGATCGTTGCGGATGAACTGCACCTGCTCGGGCGACATGTAGGGCCCGGTGCCCATCGGCAGCGAGAACTCTTCCTCCAGCAGGTCGGGCAGGTGCTCGTGGCGCGACAGGCCATAGTCCACCAGCACGGCCGCACCGTCGGGGCGGAACATGATGTTGCTGGGCTTGATGTCCAGGTGCACCACATGCTGTCGGTGCAGGTCGTGCAGCGCGGTGGCCACGCGGATGCCGATCTCCACCACCTCGTCGAGCGCCAGCGGCGCCTCGGCCAGGCGCGGGCGCAGCGTGTCGCCGGCGATGTGCTCCATCACGATGAAAGGCTGGCGCGTGAAGTCGCCGCGCGCCACGTAGCGCGGCACGTGCTGGCCGGTGAGCGCCGGCATGATCATCTGCTCGACTTCGTAGCCGACGATCGTGGCCGGGTCCTCGCCGCCCTTGATGCGCGGCACCTTCATGATCAGCGGCGGCTCGTCGGCGACCGGCGCCGGGTTGCCTTCGGCGTCGACGCGGCTGACGCGCCACATGCTGGCCATGCCGCCCTGGTGCAGGCGCTTCTCGAGCAGGAAGCCGTCGACGATCGCGCCTTTTTCCAGCGGCGGGGCGAGGCTGCCGATGTCGTGCCAGTCGGTGCCGCGCCGGGAGCCGCCGCCACCGCCGGAATTGAACGCGCCGCTCGATCGCACCGTCCCGGACCTTTGCGGGGGCGACGGCGGCTTGGCTGGTTGGTTCACGACGCTAGATCCCTTCGGCGAGACGCGCCGCCAGCCGGTCCGGCAGGCCGGCCGCACGGATCTTCGCGGCGGCGCTCTCGTGGTCGTAGGGTACACGGTGATAGGTGACGCGTTGAGCCCCGGGCTCGAACATCGCGTAGCAGGCGGCCGGGTTGCCGTCGCGCGGCTGGCCGGCGGAGCCGGGGATCACGAGCCATTGGCGGTAGCCCGGCAGCGGGATCGGCACTTCGGGCGTGGGCGTGAAGTCGCCGGCCTTGCCGGTGGCGCCCAGGTGATACAGCCGCGGCTCGTGCACGTGGCCGCAGAAGGTGTAGTGGCAGGTGGTGGCGTGGATGCTGCGCACGGCGTCGGCGCGGCCCTGCACGTATTCCCATTGGCTGGGCGCGAACGCGTTGGCGTGCACGTAGAGGCGATCCTCGCGCTGCACCTGGAACGGCAGGGCGGCGAGGAAGTCGAGCTGGCCGGGGTCGAGCTGTGCCCGCGTCCAGTCGATGACGGCGCGCGCCTCGGCGCGCATCTGCGGCGTGCTGCCGATCACCGCGGCTTCGTCGTGGTTGCCGCACACGGCAGCGGCGCCGGCGTCCACCATCTCGCGCACCTGGTCCACCACCCAGGCCGGGTCGGCGCCGTAGCCCACGAAATCGCCCAGGAACGCCCACTCCGTGGCGCCTTGCGCGCGGGCGTGGGCGAAGACGGCCTCGACGGCTTCCCGGTTGGCGTGCAGGTCGGTCACGACTGCGATCTTGGTCATCTTTGGTTCTTGTTCACAGGAACATGTTGCCAGCAGTCGCTGACAGGCTCCGTACGGGATTACGCAAGGGCCGGCCCCGCGCGGGGCGGGATAACCTCGCATTCGGTTACGCGATGCTCCGTGTCGGCGCATTTTCACGGCGAGAATCCGCGGTAACGGACGCGACGACGCATCCATCACTTCCGGCCAAGAGAGCATCCATGTCCCGACACCTGCCCCTCACCCCGTTGGCGAGCGTGCTCGTCGCACTCTTTTTGGTGGCCGCGGCGCCGCCGGCTTCCGCCGCGAAGGCACCGGGCGCGTTCGGCGTCGTCATGGGCGTCGACGGCAAGGTCTACGCCCACGCCAAGGTCTGCGTCGACCGCAACGGCAACGCGCGCTGCGATGCCAACGAGCTGGCGGTGTTCTCGGGGCCGGACGGCAAGTTCAAGCTGGCCGCCAGCGGCGTCGTCACGGCCGAGGTCGGCAAGGATGCGTTCCTGGTCGACCCCGCCGCCAAGACCCGGGTACGCGTCACGCGCGCGCTGGTCCTGCGCGCGCCCGAAAGCGGCATCACGGGACCGCGCGCGGTCGGGCCGCTCTCGACCGAACTCCAGGCCATCATCGACGTCGTCGGCCCGGAAGGCGCGCCGCTGATCGCCGCCGAGCGCCAGCTGGGCCTGCAACTGGGGTTGGAGAAGTCGACCAGCATCAACACCGGCACCGCCGATTTCCTCGACGGTGCCGACGCCGCCATCCGGGCGTCGCTGGTGGCCGAGCAGGCCGCGGTGATGGAGCGCATCGCCAGCGCGGCCGCCGACACCGGGCGCAAGGACGACCTCGCCGCGGCGCTCGCCAGCCGTCTCGACCTGGACCGAATCGCCAACATCGTCGTGATCTACGCCGAGAACCGCAGCTTCAACAACCTGTTCGCGAACTTCCCTGGCGCCTTGGGCGTGCCGGCGACCAGGGACATGAAGAGGCGAGGCCTCGGCTTCGCGCCGCAGAAGGACCGCGACGGCACCGTGCTGGCCAAGCTGCCGCCGGCCTGGGGCGGCCTCACCGCGGCCGGGCAGAGCCCGGTGGTGACGCAGGCGCAGACGACCAACGTGCTGCCGAACGCGCCGTTCCAGGTCGATTCGCCGACGCCGGCCTGGGGTGGCCCGGCCGTCAACAACACCATCATCACGCGCGACCTGTACCACCGCTACTTCGAGAACCAGATGCAGATCGACGGCGGCCTGAACGACAAGTTCGCCGCCTGGGGCGACTCCGGCGCCCTGGTGATGGGCTACTTCGACGGCAGCCGCACGGCCATGTGGAAGGTGGCACGCGACTACACGCTGGCCGATCGCTTCTTCCAGGGCGCCTTCGGCGGCTCCTACCTGAACCACCAGTACCTGATCTGTGCCTGCCTGCCCGTGTATCCGGATGCGGACACCAACCCCGCGCATCCGTCGATCACCGTGCTGCGCACCGACGCCGACGGCAAGTTCCTGCCCGAGCTCGCGCTGGCCGACAACTCCCCGGCCTCGGCGCTGACCGGACCACCGGTGTTCAAGAAGAGCGGCAACCTGACACCCAAGAACTATCTCGGCGACGGCACCTTCCACAGCATCAACACGATGCAGCCGGCGTACCAGCCGAGCTACAACCCGCCAACCCCCGACGACACCGCGGGCCTGTACGCGACACCGCTGGAGCCGACCACGTTGCCGCCGCAGACGCTGGCCACCATCGGCGACATGCTGGACACGAAGCGCATCGCCTGGACGTGGTATTCGGGCGGCTGGAACGCCGTGCTGGCCGACCGCACCAAGGTCTACGACGATGCCTCGGGCAACTTCCAGGCGCATCACCAGCCGTTCAACTACTACGCCGCGCTCGACCCGAAGACGCACGCCGCCGAGCGCGCGGCGCACCTGAGGGACTACACCGACCTGGTGGCCGACGCTGCCGCCGGCAAGCTGCCACCGGTCGCCTTCTACAAGCCGATCGGCACGAACAACGAGCATCCGGGCTACGCCAGCCTGGCCGAAGGCGACGCGCACATCGCCGACCTCATCGCCAAGCTGCAGGCCAGCCCGCAGTGGGCCCACATGCTGGTGGTGGTGACCTATGACGAGAACGGCGGCCAGTGGGACGAGGTCGCGCCGCCCAAGGCCGACCTGGCCGGCCCGGGCACGCGCATCCCGGCGATGATCATCTCGCCGTTCGCCAAGCGCGGTTTCGTCGACCACACGCCGTACGACACGGGCTCGATCGCGCGCTTCATCACGCACCGCTGGTCGCTGCCCGTGCTGCCGGGCCTGCAACTGCGCGACTCGTCGCTCGAGGCGCACGGCGCGCCGCCGATGGGCGACCTGACCAGCGCGCTCGAGTTGCGCGCGCGTCCCTGACGCACCCGGGCGGGCGATGCGGCGATCACGCGCCTTGAGCGTCGTCGGCGCCGGCACCGCGGCGTTGCTGGTCTCCGCTGCCTTCGCCGTCGCGGTGACGCCGTCGCCGCGCGCCTTCGGTGATCGCCCCAGTGTCGAGCAGTTGACGGCGCTCGGCCGCGCGATGTTCAACGACGCTGGCCTGTCTGCCGACGGGCGCCTGTCGTGTGCGAGCTGCCACGACCCGGCAGCGGCCTTCGGCCCGAACGCCCGTACGCCGAATCCGTTTGCCGACGCCGATCCCGCGCATGCGGGCACGCGCGCAATCCCGTCGCTGCGCTACGCGCAGTTCTCGTTGCGTTTCACCGAGCACACCGTCGACGACGAGGAGACGCACGGCGTCGACGGCGGCCCCACCGGCGGCTTCACGTGGGACGGGCGCGCCGACACCGCGCGCGAGCAGGCGCTCATCCCGCTGTTCGCTGCGCACGAGATGGGCAACGCGGACGACGCGAGCCTCGCGCGCCGGGTCGCGGGCGCGCGTTACGCGAGCGAATTTCGGCGCGCGTTCAGCGCGCCCGGACGCGACGTGTTCGCCGACCCGAAGCAGGTGGTCGCATGGATGGCGCTCGCGTTCGAGGTGTTCGAGCAGGGGCGCGAGTTCGCGCCGTTCGACAGCCGCTACGACCGCTGGCTCGCCGGCAAGGACACGCTCTCGGCCACGGAGCAGCGCGGCCTGAAACTCTATCGAGACCCGTCCAAGGGCAACTGCGACACGTGCCATCCCAGCAAGCGCACGGCGGCCGGTGGGGCGCCGCTGTTCACCGACGCCGGCTTCATCGCGGTGGCCGCGCCGCGCCGCGCCGGCCTGCCGGCGCTGGTGTCGACGTCGAGCTATCCGCTGGCCTCCGAGGCACGCGGCGCCGACGTCGACCTGGGGCTGTGCCGTTCAGGCCGGCCCGGCTTGTCGGAGGACCCGAGTTTCTGTGGCCGCTTTCGCACGCCCACGCTGCGCAACGTGGCGCTGCGCACGAGCTTCTTCCACAACGGCTCGGTGCATTCGCTGCGCGAGGCGGTGGCGTTCTACGCGACGCGCGACACCGATCCGGGGCACTGGTATTCGAGGAATGCCGATGGCAGCGTGCGCGCCTACGACGACTTGCCCGCGGGCATGGCGCAGTTCGTGAACCACGAGGTGCCGTTCGAGCCGCTGGCCGGCGGCCGGCCGCGCCTGGGCGAGCAGGAGATCGACGACATCGTCGCCTTCCTGAAGACGCTGACGGACGCGGACGCGGAGCCGGGCGGGAACGTCGTCACCGGGCACGCGGCCCGGTGATCGTCCCCCGCCGGGCTTGCCGCGCTCAGTTGCTCGTCACCGACGTCTTGACCGTGCCCGACGCGCCCACCGCCACGAACTCGCTGTTCGCGTAGATCAGGTCGTAGAGCGTGGCCGCGCCGGACTCGTCTTGTGCGGTCCACGTGATGCCGTCCTGGCTCGTCTCGATGCCGCTGTCGCCGACGATCACGATCTCGCCCGACGACGCTGCCACGGAGCGCAGCGCGCCCGAGACGACGGAGGTGCGCGGCGTCCAGGCCGAGCCGTCGGGGCTGGTGGCGATCAGTCCGCTGTCGCCGACGGCCACGTACTGGGTGCCGGTGTACGCGACCCCGTGCAGGTTGATGCCGGTGCCGGAAACCACGACCACTTGGCTGGCCAGCCAGGTGATGCTGTCCGCGCTCGTGGCGATGTAGCCGCTGTTGCCCACCGCCACATAGCGGCCACCGCCGTAGACGCCGGCGTTCAGGGTCTGGACGCCGGTGATGGTCGTCAGCACGGCCCAGGTCTGGCCGTTGGTGCTGCTGTAGAGATTGCCCGATTCCCCGAGCCCGACGAGGCGCGTGCCGGCGATCAGCCCGTGGATGGGCGTCGAGCCCGCGGGTGTCGTGCCCATCGTCCAGGTCGTGCCGTTGGTGCTGGTGGCGACGGCTGCGGTGGACGTGGTGTACGGCGCCGACGAGATCGAGCCGGCCGCCACGTAGGTGCTGCCGAGGTGCGCGATCGCATACGCGTCGAAGTGATCCGTCGACACGGCCGAAGTGAATAGCGTGACCGGCGTCCAGGTGACGGCATCGACGCTCGCGAGCGCGGTTCCCTGGTCCGACACGGCGACGTATTGGCCGTCGGCGTAGTCGACGCCTTGCAGGTTGGCTGTCGAACCGGTCGTGACGTTCGTCCAGTTCAGGCCGGCGACAGCCGAAGGCGTCAGCGTGATCGACACCGTCTGCGTGGTCGCACCGGTCAACGCGGCGGAAACTATTACTGTCGTGTTTGCACTAACGCTGCCCGATGCCGGCGGAACATATTGCACGGACGTGCCGCTCGAGGCGCTCAGCGAGCCTGGGCCGCTCAGCGTCCACGTGGGCGTGGCGGTGCTGTTGGCCACCACGGCATTCAGCGTGATCGAGGCGCCGCCGGCCGCCGTCGTCGTCGCGGAGGGCGTCACCGTGAGCGAGGCCGCAGGTGCGGGGGTCGGAGCGGACGGGGGAGGGGCCGGCGTCGGTGAGCCGCCGCCGCCACCGCCGCAGGCCGTCAGCGCCAACGGCAGCGCGGCGACGGCCGCATAGAGTTTCAGCCACGACTTGCCGGAGCTCGCGACGGAGCCAGTGTCTTGGGACATAGCAGATCCTTGGTTTCGGGGCCCGCCAACGAGCTCAACCGCGAGCCGCAGATGGCATTCGCTGTGCCCGCCCGCGATGCGTTCGGGTCAATGCGGAGGCGCCGACGTCCGGCCTGGCCGCATCCTCAGGCCAGAACCGAATGGGACGCCATGTAGCGCGCCGGCGTGATGCCGTGGGCGCGGCGGAACATCGCGATGAATGCGCTGACGTTGTCGTAGCCCAGATCCAGGGCGATCGTCGTGACGGGACTTCCGGCAGCCAGCATCTCGATCGCCCGCATCAGCCTGGCGCGCTGGCGCCAGTCGGCGAAGGTGAAGCCGGTCTCGGCGAGGAAGCGCCGCGACAGCGAGCGTGCGGACAACGCGCCATAGGCGGCCCAGGCGTCGAGCCCGCGCGGATCGGCCAGGTCGTCGAGCAGGGCGCGCGCGATCCGCATCAGGCGACCATCCGTTGGCAGCGGCAGGCCCAGCGTTTCCCGCGGTGCCGTGCGGATCTCGTCGAGGATCAGGTCGGCGATACGCTGCTGGCTCGCATCCAGGGCCGGGCCCTGCCACGTCGCCGCGCGGGCGACCGCCTCGCGCAGCAGGCCGGTGCAGCGGATCGCGCACGTCGTTGCCGGCAGGTCGACGCAGGCCGGCCCGCTCACGTAGACACTGCCGCCGTCGAACGGGCCATGGGAGCGCAGGGAATGGCGCTGGTGCGGCGGCACCCAGACGGCATGGCTTGCCGGCACCACCCACAGCCCGGCCTCGGTGCCCACGCTGAGGACGCCCCGCGTCGCGCCAAAGAGCTGACCTTCGGGATGGCGATGCGGCGGCGTCACGCGGGTCGTGCGCTCGACGCCGGCGACGGCGACGAGGGACCGGGCATCGCGGCGCAGGCTGGCGAGGGTATTGGCGAGGGAGCGCATGGCTGGACTGCGGTATGGGATGTCCAGTTTGCCGCAGACGAGCCATCGCAGGGCGCCTAGAGTGAACGCCAGCCACTCCTCACCACGAAAGGACGCCATGCGCGCCGACCAGATACTTCCCGATCACGTCGATCACGGCCAGTTCCAGGGCGTCACGATCCGCAAGGGCACCGTCGCGGCCTTTCTCGCGAATGCACGCACGTGGGTGGATGCGCGCGCGGACGAGGACGCCCGTGCGCAGGCGCAACGCGACATCGTCGACGCCGTGCCGGCGCTGCGCGCGCTGGGCCTGTTCGAAGCGTTGGAGATCCGCGACGAGCGCTTGCGAGCCTTCATCGAAGGCGTCGCCGGCTGAAGGCGGCGACGGCCGGGGCCGGCCCGGCCGGGCGTCTCAGCCGATGCGCCCCAGCAGCAGGTACTCCATCAACGCCTTCTGCACGTGCATGCGGTTCTCGGCCTCGTCCCAGACCACCGACTGCGGCCCGTCGATCACCTCGGCGGCCACCTCTTCGCCGCGATGGGCGGGCAGGCAGTGCATGAACAGCGCGTCGGGCCTGGCGACGGCCATCATCTCGGCATCGACGCACCACTTCTCGAAGTCGACCAGGCGACGCTCGTTCTCGGCCTCGTAGCCCATGCTGGTCCATACGTCGGTGGTGACGAGATCGGCGCCGCGGCAGGCGTCGAGCGGGTTGTCGAACAGCTTCACGCAGGCGCTGTTCTTCACGCCGGCCACGTCGGTGTCCAGCTCGTAGCCGCTGGGCGTGCTCACGTGCAGCGTGAAGCCGAGGATGTCGGCCGCCTGCAGCCAGGTGTTGGCCATGTTGTTGCCGTCGCCCACCCAGGCCACCGTCTTGCCGGCGATGGCGCCGCGGTGCTCGATGAAGGTGAACAGGTCGGCCAGGATCTGGCACGGGTGGAACTCGTTGGTGAGGCCGTTGATGACCGGCACGCGCGAGTGCGCCGCGAACTTCTCGATCTTGGTCTGCTCGAAGGTGCGGATCATCACGATGTCGACCATGCGGCTGATCACGCGTGCGCTGTCCTCGATCGGCTCGGCACGGCCCAGCTGGCTGTCTCCGGTGGTCAGGTTCACCACCGAGCCGCCCATCTGGTACATGCCGGCCTCGAAGCTCACGCGGGTGCGCGTGGACGCCTTCTCGAAGATCATCGCCAGCGTGCGATCGACCAGCGGCTGGTACTTCTCGTAGTTCTTGAAGCGCTTCTTGATCTCCTTCGTTCGCTCGAAGAGATAGGCGTACTCCTGGGTGCGCAGGTCCTTGAACTGCAGGTAGTGCTTCATCAGCGTGTCGCCGGGCTTCATGCCTGCTCCGCCAGGAACGTCTTGATCAACGGCACCAGCCTGGCGACCACTTCGTCGGCTTCGGCGGCGCTGAGGATCAGCGGCGGCACGAGGCGGATCACGGTGTCGGCGGTGACGCTCAGCAGCAGGCCGGCGTCGGCCGCGCGCGTGAGGATCACGCCGCACGGCCGGGCCAGCTCGATGCCTATCATCAGGCCCTCGCCGCGGACATCGACGACGCCTGCCTGGCCTTCGAGCTCGCGCCGGAGCGACGCTCGCAGGTGCTCGCCGACAGTCTCGGCGTTCGCCATCAGTCCTTCGGACTCGATCAGCCGAATCGTCTCGACCGCGGCGCGCATCGCCAGCGGATTGCCGCCGAACGTGCTGCCGTGGTTGCCCGGGCCCAGCACGTCCTTCGCGCGCTCGCCCACCACCAGTGCACCCACCGGCACGCCCGAGCCCAGGCCCTTGGCGAGCTGCATCACGTCGGGCTGCACGCCCGCCCATTGGTAGGCGAACCACTTGCCGGTGCGCGCGACGCCGCACTGCACCTCGTCGAGCATCAGCAGCCAGTCGTGCGCGTCGCAGACGGCACGCAGCTCGCGCAGGTAGTCGTTGCGGGCCGGATTGATGCCGCCTTCGCCCTGGACGGGCTCCAGCAGCACGGCGACGACGTTCGGGTGCGTCTTCGCGATGTCGCGCACGGCGGCGGCGTCGTTGAACGGCACGCGCACGAAGCCCTCCACCAGCGGGCCGAAGCCGGCCTGGATCTTCGGGTTGCCGGTGGCCGACAGCGTGGCCAGCGAGCGGCCGTGGAAGGCGCGCTCGCACACGATGATCTCGGGGCGGTCGATTCCCTTGTCGTGGCCGAACTTGCGCGCCAGCTTGATGGCCGCCTCGTTGGCCTCCAGCCCGGTCGAGCAGAAGAACGCGGCGGAAAGCCCCGAGCGCTCGCACAGCATCGCCGCCAGCGTCTCCTGCAGCGGCACCTGGTAGTAGTTGGACGTGTGGATCAGCTTGCCGGCCTGGTCGGCGATGGCCGCCACCAGTTGCGGGTGGGCGTGGCCCAGCGTGTTGACGGCGATGCCGCCCAGGGCGTCCAGGTACTCGCGGCCGTCGGTGTCCCAGACTCGGCAGCCTCGGCCGTGCGACAACGCGAACGGCAGGCGGCCGTAGGTGTTCATCACATGGGGCATGGCGGCGGGTTGGGTCATCGCAAGTCGCTCCTGTCGGGTACGGGCAGAAAAGGCCAGCGGTAGTGAGCGACAACGCGCCCGACGAGCGCCGGCCAGGGGAGAAACATTCTAAAGGGCAGCAGATTGCACGGGCGTGAACCTGGCAGGTAACCCTGTTGTTTGCTGCGACGCAACAGCGCAAGGCACAATACGTGGTTCCCCGTCCACCCGACCTCAATGAACCCGGCTCAACCCCGTCAATTCTTCATCCAGGGCCAGACCCTGGACGGGCGTACGTTTCGCCCGAGCGATTGGGCGGAGCGGCTCGCAGGTGCCATGTCGTGCTTCCGCCCCGGCGGCGCGAAGGGCGGGATCGGCTCGTTCATCGGCTACTCGCCGTACTGCGTGCCGCGGCTGATCGACAACATGAAGAACGTGATCGTGGACGAGCGGCTGAAGGCGCTGGAGCCGATGGCCTGGGACTTCGTCATGAACTTCGCACGCGACAACAAGCTGCAGGTGGTCGAAGGCGTGCTGTCGCCGGACGGCGTGTTCCAGGCGACGCCGAAGCCGACCGAATAAGGCGGCATCCGGATGCAAAAAAGGCCTCGCAGTGCGAGGCCTTCCTGTTTGCGACAGGGTCGCTTCCCCAAGTAAAAAGGGCTCGCAAGCGAGCCCTTCCTACAAATCCACCCGGAAATTGACTTCAGGCAGCAGCGGCCGGAGCAGCCAGCGCCTTGACCTTGGCGGCCAAGCGGCTCTTGTGGCGAGCAGCCTTGTTCTTGTGGAACAGACCCTTGTCGGCGATCGAATCGATCGTCGTCTGGGCCGTCTTGAACAGGTCAGCGGCCTTCGCGCCATCACCGGCGGCGACAGCCTTCTGGACGTTCTTGATGACGGTGCGGAACTTGGAGCGCAGCGACGAATTGTGCGCGTTCAGCTTCACGTCTTGACGAGCGCGCTTGCGGCCCGATGCGAGACGGACGGTGCGCTTCTTAGCTTTGGA